>Ga0182741_1006042_pt1 | contig 10828 bp, 8 predicted proteins | sample eDN5th37CBELigOP_FD_128874 | JGI IMG/M metagenome (GOLD analysis project Ga0182741, IMG submission 128874) | Enriched Organic Plus compost microbial communities from Emeryville, California, USA - eDNA 5th pass 37_C BE-Lig OP (version 2) (version 2) ...
AACCACGCCGTACTTCCGCACCGCCTCGATGAAGTACTGGCTGCAGGACGGATAGAAACGGCAGTTCCTCCCCAGCAGCGGGCTGATGAAGAGTTGATAGCCGCGGACGAGGCCGATGATCAGCCACGCCGGCAACTGCAGTATCCAGGCGAACCTCTTCATGAGACCGAAGGAGGTTGGGAAGACGTCTTCGACCGGTCGCGCGGCCCCAGTCGACGGGCGGCCTGTCGGGCGAGCCGCACCAACGATTCACGATACTCCGCGAGACTCACCTCCGTTCCCGCACGGGGGATCAGGATCAGATCGAGGCCAGTCGGCAACTCGTGCTGCGAGAGCCGAAACGCTTCGCGCAGGAGTCGCTTCAGACGGGCCCGCCGGACCGCATTTCCCTGTTTTCGCGACACGCTCAGCCCGATCCGGGTGTACGGAAGATCGTTGCGGGCGGCGAAGAGCAGCAGCGAAGCATCCCCGGCGCGACAGCGCCGCTCGTAAACCCGCGCGAAGTCGCTGCTCGACCGAAGATGCTGATGTTTGCGGAACTGATAGCGCGTCACGGCACCTTCGATTCTGAACCTGAATCGTCATCCGATTGCGGAGCGTTGCCCCTGCTGGTTGTGCCTGGCGGACGGGGCGATTCTCCCGCCGTCGTATGTTTGAGATACCAGAGTTCGTCGCCCGGTCCCGCTTTCGGCAACGGCCGCCGGACCAGTCGCCGCACGCGGAAGCCCCACCACAGGACAAGGGCCAGCAGAAACAGCCCCAATCCAAGTATACCCATCAGCAGAAAGGCGGCGGCCACGAGCTTCTGCCGCCCCTCACGCTTTTCTTCCTCAGGGAGGGGATCTGGAGACGCATCCTCCGTCGCCTCAGATGAGGCATTCGCGGTTTCGTCGCCGCCTTCACCCGTTGCTTCCGCCGGGAGTGAAGCGGCCGGAGCGGTGTCGGCGAAGATCCGCGGTTGCAGCAGGAACAGGACGACAAGCCCGAGCGCGAGCCCGCAACGGAGAGTCCGTCGGCCCATCCTCGTCCCGCGCAGAACCGTCTTTCCAGGAGCGAAAGCGCCCCGCGCAACCGTGGCCGTGGATGTGCCGCGTTGATCCTTCGTCAACGACGACCTCAATCCTGCCGTGCCGTGCTCACGAATGCGGAGGATCGGACACAGGAGCTGTTTCTCCGCAGGCGCGGTTCTCCGCATCCCCCCCGAGGTGTGACGAAAAGGCACGACAAGCTTCTCCCTCGTGGTTACCACAGCCCCTGCCGGGGCGACTGGGGCACAGCTTCGGCAAGTTTCTGAAGGAGTTCCCGGGCGGTCTCGTTGAGCGGTTGCGGCGGGACAATCTTGATGACAACGAACTGATCGCCGCGCTGTCGGGTATGTCGATCGGGAATTCCCTTCCCGCGCAACCGCAGCTTCGTTCCGCTGGCGGTTCCCGGCGGGATCGTGACGGTCACGGTTCCTTCCGAGAGCGTGGGGACGTCGACCTTGGCACCGGTCGCCGCCTCGGTAAAGGTGAGCGGAACGTCGAGCAGCAGGTTGTTGCCTTCCCGCCGGAAGTAGCGGTGCGGCGCAACGCGGAGCGTAATCAGCAAATCCCCGGGCGGCCCGCCATTCACCCCCGGCTCTCCCTGGCCGGCGAGGCGAATCACACTTCCCGTATCGACTCCCGGCGGAATCTTCACCATCAGTCGCTCGGTCTTGCCGTTCCGCTGGAAGGCAAGATCCCGCTGCCCCCCTTCGGCGGCGACCTCAAAGGGAATCTCGATCTCCAGCGACTGGTCGGCTCCCTTACGCGCACGGGGCTGACGGGTGCGGCCGCCAAATCCGGCGCGGCCGCCAAACAGGTCGCCGAGGTCCACCTGTCCCCCAAAAATGTCGCCCAGGTCGAAATCGACTCCGCCGAAACCGCCCGCCGGGCCGGTCCACGTATACGTCTGCCCTCCGGGACCGGCGCGCCGCTGCTGAAAGGCGGCCCCATAGCGATCGTACTGCTCCCGCTTCTCCGGATCCCCCAGAACGTCGAAGGCGTTCTGCACCTGCTTGAACTTCTCAAGTGCCTCGGGATCGTTCGGGCGCATATCCGGATGGTATTCGCGCGACAGTTTCCGGTACGCCTTGCGAATTTCATCAGCCGAGGCCTCTCGCGAGACCCCCAGCACCTTGTAATAGTCGGGTTCTGGCATAGGGAACGCTAAGGGGACAACGTCATACGGGTCCGATTCGGCACCGTGAGTGCGGGGCCACGAAGCCATGCGTGCGGGACCACGAAACCGCCGGCCAACACGCGCATACTTCAGCACAATCATAACGACTGGTCGCGCGGTGTCCACAACCGCCGCAGCCGGATCTCCTGCCGGGCGAAGCGTCTTCCGGAACCGTGCCGCGCCCCCCTCTTTCTGATGCCGGCCATTCCGCACGGGAGACGGTGCGACGGTCGGTCCATGATCTCCAACGGCAACCGCAGACCGGTACAAACGGACTGATTCGATGTTGCCGCGTGGACCTGAAGACGACATTCGGCCAGTTCTCGGGGAAGCAGACTCGTCGCGGGCGGCGATCCCGGCGGGAAGGCCCTCACGGAAATTCCCGGCAAACGCTTTCTTAAAAGGGGCGGGATGCCTATTCTTCCAGTGAATTGCGCTTGTTTTCTGCGGTCAGGTGGTGAGATTGTCGCACACGACGACGCATGCGAAACGGTCGCGCAGTCGCCCTCGCGACGGCATGGCAACCATCGCGGTGAGGGGAGAGACGGCCCGGCCGCGACAGTGCGTCTCGTTTACAGGTCGAACGGAAAGCCCGTATGCTCAAGTACTCAGTCCGCAACCTCTTCACACGGCCGATGCGGTCGTTGCTCTCGCTGCTCGGGCTGGCGGTGGCGATTCTCGGCATGGTGGGGCTGTTCTCCGTCGCCGAGGGAATCGATGAGATGGTCTCGACGACCTTCTCGCGCATCCCCGGCCTGCTGGTGATGCAGCCCGGCGCGCCGGTCCCCCTGTTTTCGCGGCTTCCCTCGGACTGGGAGGCCGACATCGCCGCCGTCGAAGGGGTGCGGGTCGTGAACCCGGAAATCTGGGTGCGGGCCAATGTCATCGACGGCAAGCCGATCATGAGCCCTCCCCGGTTTCTCTTCGGGACCGACATCGAATCGCGGCTGAAACTCCGGCACGGAGTCTACACCGAGGCCGTGGTCGAGGGACGATTCCTGACGCTCGCCGATCGCGGGACCAGAAACACGGTCATCAGCCGCCCGATTGCCGAGGAGTTCAAGAAACAGGTCGGCGACACACTGGTCGTCGATGGACAGAAATTGCGCATCGTCGGCATCTACGACTGTGGCTCGATGATGCTGGATGTTGCCATCATCGTCGACCTCCATGAGCTGCGACAGATGTCGCGCATGGACGGTGCCGTCGTCTCGTCGTTCTACGTCGAGCTCGTCGAGGGCGTGGACCGCGACGCGGTGATTGCCGGTATTCGCGACACCCTCCGCGGCCGCGACGTGAAGCCCTGGATTCCCTCGGCAGCCCTGGCGCTCGCCGGTGGGACCGGCAGCGGACGAAATCCGCTCGTCGATCTCTTCCAGGGAATCGACCGGCTCCTGAAGGCGAACGGTAATCCCGCGTCCCCCGTAACCCCGGGATCAGGCTCCCCCTCGCAAGCCATCGCAACGTCTCCCCAGGGGGAAGCTAAAACCGCTGGAGATTCTGCCGAATCGAACACATCCGCAGAGAGTGCGAGCGAGGCCGATTCATCGACTCCCAGCGTCGAAGTCCGCACGGCTGAGGACTGGGGGAACGAAATCGAGCGGATGACTGCCGATCTGGATTTGTTCCTGCTGATCATGACCGGGATTGGTGTCACGATCGCCGTGTTGAGCATCGTGAACACGATGCTGATGAGCGTCACCGAACGGTTCATCGAGTTCGGCATCCTGAAGGCAAACGGCTGGTCGAACGGCGACGTCCTGAAATTGGTGACGCTCGAAAGTGCCCTGCTGGGTCTGGCCGGCGGAACCGTTGGCGCATCGCTGGGCTGGGTGGCCACACTCGTACTCAACGCGTACTTTCCGCATCGCATCCACCTGCACGCCAGCCCCGGTCTGCTGTTGTTCAGCCTGGGCTTCAGTGTGGCTCTCGGAGTTCTCGGCGGCCTCTATCCCGCCGTGTGGGCCTCCCGGATGATGCCGATGGACGCCATTCGACGCGGCTGACGGGTCGCGACCGCGAGTCGCCAGCGGCGGGCCGGAGATCCGTGGCGTCGACAGTCACTTGCTCCCCCGATGCATCAATGCGAATTCGGGAAACTCAGTACGGGAAATGGAATGATCGAAGTTCACGAGGTCACGAAGGTCCATCGCCGCGGAGAGACGGAGGTGCCCGCGCTGCGCGGGGTCACCTGCCGCTTCGAGAGCCAATCGTTCAACTTCATTGTCGGCCCTTCAGGCAGCGGGAAGAGCAGCCTGCTCTATCTGATTGGCGCCCTCGACGAGCCCACTTCCGGGGAGATCGTCGTTCAGGGGAAATCACTCACCCGGTTCACCCGCGGCGAGCGCGATCTCTACCGGCGGGACCGCGTCGGCTTCGTGTTTCAGAACTTCAACCTTCTGAATAACCTCACCGCCGTGGACAACGTACTCGTCCCCTACCTTCCTTCCGGGCAGGCCGAGGCGAAACGTGATGAAGCGATTGAACTGTTAAAGCGCGTCGGGCTGGGGCAGCGGCTGGACCATCGGCCGACGCAGCTCTCGGGAGGTGAACAGCAGCGAGTTGCCCTCGCCCGTGCCCTGTTGAAGCGGCCGCTGCTGATTCTCGCCGATGAGCCGACGGGCGAGCTCGACAGCCAGAGCGGTGCCGAGATCTTTCGCTATCTGCGGGAACTTCACGCCGAGCATCAGTCGACCGTGCTGGTGGTGACACACGACCAGAGTTACATCGCTCCCGGCGATTGCGTCGTGCGGCTTCGCGACGGAAAGCTGGCCACCTGAAACGACGAAGGAGACGCCACGGCTGGTCAGCCCTGGCATCTCCTTGCGAATTTCACGCGGGACGCGTCCGCGGTGGATCGGCGACCACTCAGGCAATCGCCCGGGTCGGCGGCGTCGGTTGCTGTTCGGCAGCCCGCAGTCGCGAGACGTGCTCCGCCACCGTTTCGAGCTGCGACATCAAATGCTTCTGGGCATCGAGCAACTCGGCGGCCGCCTCGGCATAGGAGGCTTCGCGGACGGAGATCCGGGACGAACGCCGCTCCAGGTCATTCGAGAATTCATTCAGATCGCGGCAGAGGCGTTCCAGCTCTTCGACCAGCGCCGCCGCACCATGCGGCCCGGCCGCGGCCGGCTGATGCGCCAGATCGATCCGGAATGTTTTCCGCGGCTTCTCCTCGACGCGCACCGACTCGGACTCGGCATAGTGCCGGCGTACGGCTTGCAGGAGTGCCTCGGCACCGCTCTGGCGGTTGCTTTCGAACTCCTCGACCATGGCCTCTTCCTGCTCGATGAGTTCGAGCAGTTCGCTGGCGCTGAGCGTTTCCAGATCGGGTTCGGCGGGAGCTTCCACCAGCTCGTGAATCGGAGGCATCGGCTCGGAGCCGGTCATTTCCTGCAACAGCCGCGACCGGACGGGCACGATGTGTGCGATCAGCTGGAACGGACCAAACTCGATGACATCGCCATCCCGCAGCCATTCCCCTTCGGTGGGCTCACCGTTGAGCAGCAGCCGGGGAGTGGACGCAATCGGCTCCAGCCAGAGTTGGTTGCCTCGAGTCTGAATCAGGCTGTGAATCGCCGGGATCTCGTCTCCCCCAAGCCGCAAGTCGCAGTTCGCGCCCGAGCCGAGGAAAAACCGAGGACCGATCACCGGACGCTGCGGGAAGGCAGTGCGTCCGCGACAGATTTCAAGGGTCAACAAGGGGGCCTGAGAAGCCAGGCCGGAGGATTCCGTAGAGACGAGAGCTGCGGGGCTGGGCGGAGTTGAGGGAGTCAACTTCACGACCATACTGTCAACCTCATGTCGGCAGAAAGGAACGAAACGGGGGCCGGTCATGGTCCCCTCAGACGGCGTGCGACATGATTGGTTTCGACAAACGCAATCTCACCGCATGAGTTAAACATGGCAACCCAAGGAACTTGGGGCAACATGTCACTCTTGCGGGAAGTGACTTTCGCGGGGGCAGTTCGCTTCGGGAAAAGCCTGCCGGCAGCGGAATCACCCCGGCGGTACGGTTGCGAAGACCGGGCAGAAGAAAGCGGCCCGCACGGCTGTCCCATTCACCTGGCGGGCAAGTTGCGCGGTACTGCGGGTCGTACGGAGTCCGCGGTCGGAGACGGAAACTTCGCGCCCGCAGGACCCGACTCCTGCGGGCGAATTTTCCCGCGAAGCGGATGGACTGATGTGGCGGGTGTGCCGCCCGGAGGCTCAGCGTTTCCGCGCGACCGCCAGCATCTGCCGGGACCGCACGAGCTCGCGTTCTTTCGCTGCGAACTCATGGTCGGTTGTCGCGACGAGTTCCGTGGCCCGGCGAAGCTGTTCTTCCGCGGCCTGGCGGTCGATCTCGGCGGCGGGGATCGCGCGATTCGTGAGCAGCGTCAGAACCTCGCCTTTGATCTGCACGAATCCGCCGTCGATGTAGTACAGCCGCTCCTGATCGCCGACCACGACGGTCAGCGGACCATATCCCAACCGGCCGACGAGAGGCGTGTGCCCGGGAAAGACCCCCATCTGGCCGTCGTACAGCGGAAACTGCAGCGAGTCGACCAGCTCATCGAGGAGCGTCTTCTCGGGAGTAACGAGCACGAGGCGGATCTGCTTCGGAAGGGCCATAGCGTCTCAAATCAACCGGGAGAAAAGAGCCGTTCGTTGTCCATCCTCTCCCCGCCCGTCCCGTTCAGGGTGGGACTCACGCAGGAGAGAAGCGAAAGCACTGCCGGAAGCCGGGGCTGCCGGCAGTGCGTCATGCATTCACCTTAGCCGGCGGCCATCTTGCGGGCCTGTTCGGCGGCCTCTTCGACGCCACCGACGTACATGAACGCCGCCTCGGGCAGGTGATCCCACTTGCCGTCGCAGATCTCTTCGAAGCTCTGGATCGTCTCCGACAGCGGGGTAATCTTGCCCGGCTTGCCGGTGAAGACTTCGGCGACGAGGAACGGCTGCGACAGGAACCGCTCGATGCGGCGGGCGCGATGCACCGTCAGCTTGTCCTCTTCACTCAGTTCATCAACACCGAGAATGGCGATGATGTCCTGCAGTTCGCGGTACCGTTGCAGCGTCTGCTGCACGCGGCGGGCGACCGCATAGTGCCGTTCACCGACGTACTGCGGGTCGAGAATCCGGCTCGACGAAGCGAGCGGGTCGATGGCCGGGTAGATACCCTTTTCCGAGATCCGGCGTTCGAGGTAGATGAACGCGTCGAGGTGGGCGAACGCCGTCGCCGGGGCCGGGTCGGTCGGATCGTCGGCCGGCACGTAAACCGCCTGCACGCTCGTGATGGCCCCGCGGGTCGTCGAGGTGATCCGCTCCTGCAGTTCACCCAGCTCGGTGCCCAGCGTCGGCTGATAACCGACAGCACTCGGCATCCGCCCCAGAAGGGCCGACACTTCGCTCCCCGCCTGCGAGAAGCGGAAGATGTTGTCGACGAACAGCAGCGTGTCGGCACCGGTCGCATCGCGGAACCATTCGGCCATCGTCAGGGCCGAGAGGGCGACGCGGAGACGGGCTCCCGGCGGCTCGTTCATCTGGCCGAACACCATGCAGGTCTGCTCGATGACCGAGCGATCGGTCGTGCCGATCTTCGTTTCCTGCATTTCGAGCCAGAGGTCGTTTCCTTCACGGGTCCGCTCGCCGACGCCGGCAAACACCGAGTAACCACCGTGGGCACTCGCGATACGGGCGATCAGCTCGGTCAGGATGACCGTCTTGCCGAGACCGGCACCACCGAAGAGACCGGCCTTACCACCGCGGACGAACGGCGTCAGCAGGTCAACGACCTTGATACCTGTTTCGAAGACTTCCGTCTTCGCACTCAGGCTCTCGAGCGGGGGAGCGTGCCGGTGAATCGGCCAGCGTTCTTCCGCCTGCACCGGACCGCGGCCGTCGATCGGCTCGCCGAGCAGGTTGAACACGCGGCCGAGCGTCCCCTTGCCGACGGGAACCGACAGCGGAGCGCCGGTATCGCGGACTTCCATTCCCCGGACCATACCGTCGGTCGAGCCGAGCGCGACGCAGCGAACGCGGCCGCCTCCCAGGTGCTGCTGCACCTCACCGGTCAGTTTGACGTGCACGCCCTTCACTTCGGTATCGATCTGCAGGGCGTTGTAGATCTCGGGCAGGTGCTCCTCCGGGAACTCGGCGTCGAAGGTCGAACCAATGACCTGGGTCACGCGACCGATATTGCCGGCCGTCGTCGAAGGAGTTGTGGTGGTTGCCATATCGATATCTCAATCTTTCTGAAGCGTCGGATAAGTATGGATTCGGCTGCTGCTCCCGCGGGGGCGGTCTCTGGTGAGGTCCCCCGGCCGAGCGTTACTCCAGGGCCGCCGCCCCGCCGATGATTTCGCTGAGCTCACTCGTGATCTGCGCCTGACGGGCACGGTTGTAGTCCCGCGTCAGCGTGGTGATCATCTCACCTGCGTTCTCCGTCGCGCCCTTCATGGCGACCATCCGGAAAATCTGCTCGCTGACCGCCGCATCGAGGAAACACTTGAAGAGCCGCGCCTTGAACGATGCCGGCACGATCTCTTCGAGGATCTCGCGGGCCGAGGGAAGGAACTCGTACTGAATTCCCGCCGCTCCGCTGGTGGTTTCGGCGGCCGCCGTCTGCTCCTGCGCCGACTGCCGGGTCACGCCGCCAATCTCGCCCACCGGCAGGAGTGTTTCGAGCGTCGCGACCTGCCGCGAGGCGGACTCGAACTTCACGTACGCAACATCCAGCCGATCGAGCTTCTTCTGCACGTAGAGATCGACGTAGCGGTTCGCCAGTTCTTCGACTTCGCCGAAAGCGGGACGATCTTCGAAGTTCGTGTACGAGCGGTCGAACGTCCGCCCCACGAACCGCATGAAGTTGATGCCCCGCTTGCCGGAGATCTCCAGCGAAAGGTTCTGCCCGGCCTGGCCGGCCTCCTTGATCCGGTCTTCGGCGAGCTTGAGCACGCCCGAGTTGTAACCGCCGCACAACCCGCGGTTCGAAGTCAGCACGAGCAGAATGCAGTTCTTCTGCGTCGGGTGGACTTCGAGCAGCGGATGGGTGAACTGACTCTCGCCGAGCGCGGCCGCGGCGCGGGACAGGTCGGCGACCAGTTCGGAAATCTTCCGCGTATACGCGGCGGCTTCCGTTGCCCGATCCATGGCCTTCTTGAAACGCGCGGTGGCGATCAGCTCCATCGTGCGCGTGATCTTGCGGATGTTCTTGACCGCTTTGAGGCGTTTAACGATGGCGCGAGCTTTGGCCATAGGTGCCTGCCAACCTCTCTCAAAAAAACGACCTGCACTCGATCCTGAACCTGCGGGGCGAAACCGTGCGACAACACGGCTTCATCCCCCTCTCGACCGGCTGCGGCTCCGAAGCTGCTCTCCATCAGCGGAAAGCAGCCCCGGATTGACTCGCGGTACCGGCCACCGGCCGCCTACTTCGCGGCGGCCAGCTCCTCTTTCGCGGCATTGAACTGAACCACGAATTCTTCCAGCGCGGCCTTCAACTGCTCTTCGGTCGCGTCATCGAGTGCCGCCGTCTCGATGATCTTGTTGCGGACTTCCGACTTCTGCTCACGCATGAACTGCAGCAGCTCACGCTCCGCCACGGCGACCTTCTCGACCGGAACCGTGTCGAAGTAACCCTTCGTGCCGGCGTAAATGCTGATCACCTGGTCGGCGAAGTGCAGCGGCTGATACTGCGGCTGCTTGAGCAATTCGACCATCCGGTAACCGCGATCGAGTCGCGACTGAGTCGCCTTGTCGAGTTCCGTTCCCAGCTGGGCGAAGGCTTCGAGTTCGCGGAAGGCCGCGAGGTCGAGGCGCAGACCGCCGGCGACCTTCTTCATCGCCTTCGTCTGGGCGTTACCACCGACGCGGGACACGCTGATACCGACGTTGATGGCCGGACGGACACCGGCGAAGAACAGATCCGGCTCCAGGTAGATCTGGCCGTCGGTGATCGAAATCACGTTCGTCGGGATGTACGCCGAAACGTCCCCCTGCAGGGTCTCGATGATCGGCAGCGACGTCATCGATCCGCCGCCGAGCTCATCGCTCAGCTTCGCCGATCGCTCGAGCAGTCGGCTGTGGGCGTAGAACACGTCTCCGGGATAGGCTTCGCGTCCCGGCGGACGGCGGACGAGCAGCGAGAGCTGACGGTATGCGGCGGCCTGCTTCGACAGGTCGTCGTAGACCACAAGCGTGTGCTTGCCCTGATACATGAAGTACTCGGCCATCGCCGCCCCGGCGTAGGGTGCAATGTACTGCAGCGGGGCCGCTTCGCTCGAAGGAGCCGAAACGACGATCGTGTAATCCATCGCGCCATTGGCACGCAGCGCCTCGACGACGCCCGCAACCGTGGCGGCACGCTGACCGCAAGAGACATAGACGCAGATCACGTCCTGTCCCTTCTGGTTGATGATCGTATCGAGCGCGATCGCCGTCTTGCCGGTCTTGCGGTCGCCGATGATCAGCTCGCGCTGGCCGCGGCCGATCGGCGTCATGGCGTCGACCGCCTTGATACCGGTCTGCAGCGGCTGCTTCACCGGCTGCCGCGCGGCAATGCCCGGGGCCGGCGACTCGATCGGCCGGCTCTCGTGGGCGAGAACCGGGCCTTTCCCGTCGAGCGGGTTTCCGAGCGGATCGA
>Ga0182741_1006044_pt1 | contig 10826 bp, 11 predicted proteins | sample eDN5th37CBELigOP_FD_128874 | JGI IMG/M metagenome (GOLD analysis project Ga0182741, IMG submission 128874) | Enriched Organic Plus compost microbial communities from Emeryville, California, USA - eDNA 5th pass 37_C BE-Lig OP (version 2) (version 2) ...
CCCGCCGGAGCGATGCGGGGAGCGCTCCCACGCTCACGCCGTCCGGCCCGCCCGCCTCGTGACGGCCGTGCAGCCCGGCCACCGCGACCCCCGCGGCGCGGAAGGCCCGGGCGAGCCCCACTCCCGCGCGGCCCGCACCCATCACGAAGATGGGTTCGTGCATCACCGCTGCGGTACGTCCTCGCGCTTCGCCGCCCGCCGCTCCGCCGCCCGTGCGAGAAGCTCGCGCTCGGAGCCCGCGCCGTCGGCCAGCTCCAGCGCCGCCGCGATCACCCGGTCGTCCTTCACCTGCCGCTGGAACGCCGCCTCGCTCCCGAAGACGAAGCGCGCGATCTCGAAACCGAGCAGGTCATCCACCGCGCGCGCGGCGCTCTCCTCCTCCGACTCGTCCATCGACACGCCCTGCGAGCGGGCGAGCTTCCAGAAATCGGCGCGCATCGCGGGCGTCACGACGAAGTCGCGCGACGTCACCGCTCGCCTCGCCTTCACCGCGAGCGCGTACTTCGTGAGCGCGTCGCGGAAGGCTGGGATGTCCTGCCCCACCATCTGCCAGAGCGAGAGCATCGCGCTCGCCGAATCCACGTTGGCGACGATCAGATCGGGCGTGATGCCGCCGCCACCGTACACCAGCCGGCCGCTGTCGGTCCTGTACGCCTCGCGCCGCGAGAGCGGCTTCTCGGCCGCGGTGTCGGGTGATGCGGCAGTGCCATCGTATTCGGTGGTGTCCGGCGGCGGCTTCTGGATGCTCCGCCCCGACGGCGTGTACCAGCGCGCCGTGGTCAGCTTCAGCGCTCCCGCGTCGTCGCCCAGCTTGAAGACCGACTGCGCGCTTCCTTTCCCGTACGTGGTGGAGCCGAGGATCACCGAACGGTCGTGATCCTGCAGCGCGCCGGCCACGATCTCCGCCGCGCTCGCGGAGTGGCCGTCGACCAGCGTGATGAGCCGCAGGTCGGGCCAGAGCTCGCGCCGCTCGTCGGTGAAGTCGTGATCGGCGCCCGGCGCGCGGCCGCGCATCGATACGATCTTCTGACCGCGGTCAAGGAAAAGATCCGAGATCGCCACGCCCTGCTCGAGCAACCCGCCCGGGTTCGAGCGCAGGTCGAAGATCAGCGTCTTCATCCCCCGCCGCCTCAGGCTGTCGACCGCGACGCGCAGCTCGCTGTCGCTCGACTCGCTGAAGATCGTGAGGTCTATGTAACCCACGTCGCCAGCGAGGATGGTGGGGTGGCGCACCGAGGCCACGTGGATCTCCGCACGGCGGAGCGTGAACGACAGGAGTGCCTCCACGCCGGGGCGGTCCACCGTCAGCGAGACGCTCGACCCCTCGGGGCCGCGCAGCGTCTTGCGCGCCTCGTCGGATGTGTATCCTTCGGTGGACTTCCCATCCACCGCCACTATGCGGTCGCCCGGCTGGATCCCGGCCCGCTCGGCGGGCGTCCCGGGGAGCGGGGAGATGATGGTGATCCAGCCGTCGCGAACGTCTATCTGGACGCCGAGCCCCGCGTAGTTGCCGGTGGTACTCTCGGTGAGTGCACCGAGGCGACGCCCGGTGAGGTACACCGAATGGGGATCCATCAGCTCGTCCACCATCCCCGACGCCGCCTTGGTGTAGAGCTCCGACATCGGAATGGAATCCACGTACTGGTTGGCGATGTGGGCCAGCACGTCGTCGAAGAGCTTGGCGCCCACGTAGTCGACGCTGCCGTGCTCGATCCCGCGCTGGAGGAGCCAGCCGCCGGTCCCCAGCGCGCCGGCGAGCACCGCCACCGCGATCACCGCGCGCGAGCGCACCGGTACCTCGTCGAAGCGAGAGGGAGTCGCGCGCTCACGGCCGTGACGCGCCGAGCGCGGGGAAGACGTCGGGCCAGCGCGAGGCCAGCAGCTCGATCACGCGCTCGAGCACCTCTTCCGGAGTGCCTGCAGCGTCCACGGCCTCTATCGGCCCGCACTCGGGGTGCTCTCGCTGCCACTCGGGCGAGAGAAAGGCATCGAACTGCTCGGCCACGCGGGTGTGGAACTCCGCGCCGGCACTCTCGATCCTGTCGGAGGAGCCGCGCAGCAACTGTCTCTCCAGGCGAGCACCGGCGCTCGCCGAGAAGAGCAGCGTGAGATCCGGCACGAGCCCGCGAGTGGCGAACCGGTTGGTGCCGCGGATCTCATCCTCCGGGAGGCCGCGCCCGGCCACCTGGTAGGCGTAGGTGGAGAGGAAGAAGCGGTCCGCCAGGACGAGCGCGCCCCGCCGCATCGCCGGCTCCACCACCCGGTCCACCAGCGCCGCGCGCGACGCCATGAAGAGCAGAGCTTCGGCCCGCGGCTCCACCTCGCTGGCCGGATCGAGGAGCAACCGGCGGATCTCGTTTCCGAGCGGCGTGCCGCCCGGCTCCCGCACGCGGATGTGCGCGATCGCCCGCTCTTCCAGCCACGCGCCGAGCAACCCGAGCTGAGTGGTCTTCCCCACTCCCTCGGGACCCTCGAAGACGATGAGCCGGCCGCGCGACACGCTCACCCCAGCGTGATGATGGGGCTGGACGAACCCTTCCTGATCCCCTCGAGGATCCACTCGTTGACACCGACCATGACCTTGTCGAAGTTCTCCTGCGCCACGGCTACCCCCTGGTAGAGCGGATTCCCCTGCACGCGCCCCAGCAGATCATCCAGCTCCTGCTCCATCTCCTGCGTGGGCGACTCGCCGCGCGCGATCATCCGCTGCGCACTCTGGCGGAGCTCCTCCATCTGACGGAGCACGGTCACCACATCGCGGTCGTTGTTCAGGGCGTCGTTCGCCCGCTTCACCGCCTGATACTCGGGGCTCTGCCCGATGATCCGGCCCAGCTCCTTCGCCTTGTCTTCCAGCTGTGTCATTACGCTCGCCTCGCTAGCAGAATTCTCTCTCGACCCGCGAGATCGAGTCTCACGGTGACATCGCCGTAGCGGCCATCGGCGAGCGCCAGCTCCGCCGCCAGGGCCGCGCGTCTCGAGTCGACCTCGAGCGCCAGCAGCCCGCCGCTCTCCAGTATGGCCGGCGCGCCGCGTATGATCGCCTCGGTGGCGGCCATCCCGCCCGCACCCGAGTAGAGCGCGACCGCCGGTTCCCAGTCGCGCACCGAGCGCGGCAACGCCGGCGCTTCGTCGTACGCGATGTAGGGAGGATTAGAAACCACGACCCTCGCTCGCACATCGCGGACCGGAGCGAGGAGCGCCCCCGGACGGAAGTCGAGCGGTGCCCTCATGGCCGCGGCGAGCCGGGCGGCGTTCGCGCTCGCCACCGCGATCGCGCCGAGCGAGACATCGGTGCCGATCGCAAGATCGAAGTGCCCCTCCATCGCGAGCGACAGCGCGATGGCACCGGAGCCGGTGCCCACGTCCACCACCACCCCTCCCGCTTCCCGCGCGCACTCCAGCACCGCTTCCACGAGCACCTCGGTCTCCTGCCTCGGGATGAGCACGCGCTCATCCACGTCGAGGGTGAGATGCCTGAAAGCCGCGCGTCCCACCGCGTAGGCGAAGGGAGCACCCGACGCGCGCCGCTCGGCGGCGGCGCGCGCCCGCGCTACATCCGCGGCTCCGAGCGGTTCGCCGGCGTTCAGGCTGGGCCAGAAGCGCGGCATGTCCACCACCGCGGCGACGATGTCGCGCGCCTCCCTCGCTGCCTCCTCCACTCCGCCCGCCCCGAGGCGCTCGGCCAGCTCGCGGACCAGGGCGCCCGCCGTGACATCGTCCGTGAACGCGACCACGGCCGGGCCGGTCACGCCACGTGAGGGACGCGCGGCGCGATCGCGCGCGGCAACGACCGAGCGCTCATCCATCCAGCCGCTCCCGCACATCGGCGAGCGCCAGGCCGTCTATGAGCTCGTCCAGCTCCCCGTCGAGCGTCTGCGAGAGCTCGTGCAGAGTGACGTTGATGCGATGGTCGGTCACGCGGTTCTGCGGGAAGTTGTAGGTGCGCACCTTGGCGGAGCGGTCGCCGGTGCCCACCTGGGTCCGCCGCATCCGCGCGCGCTCGGCTTCCTGCTCGGCGATGCGCAGATCGAGGAGGCGCGAGCGGAGCACCTCCATCGCCTTGATCTTGTTCTGAAGCTGCGACTTCTGATCCTGCTGGCTCACCACTATCCCGGTGGGGATGTGCGTGATGCGCACGGCGGAGTCGGTGGTGTTGACGCTCTGGCCGCCGGGACCCGACGAACGAAAGACGTCGATCCTGATGTCGCGATCCTCGATCTTCACGTCCACCTCCTCGGCTTCCGGGAGCACGGCTACCGTTGCCGCCGAAGTGTGGATGCGCCCCTGATTCTCCGTGACGGGAACGCGCTGCACCCGGTGTACGCCGGACTCTCTACGCAACTTACCGTAGGCGCCCTCGCCCCGCACCTTGAAGATGACTTCCTTGATGCCGCCGATGGCGCCATCGGAATGCGAGATCGGCTCGATGCGCCACCCCTGCCGCTCGCAATAGCGGGTGTACATGCGGTAAAGCTCGGCCGCGAAGAGCGCGGCCTCGTCGCCGCCGGTGCCGGCACGGATCTCCACGATGGCCGGCCGGTCGTCGAGCGGGTCGTGCGGGATGAGTAGCGGCTCGAGCGTGCGCTCGGCGGCCTCGATGGCCTCGATGAGACGGTCTTCCTCGGCGCGCGCCTCGGCGGCCAGCTCGGGATCGTCGGCGTCCACGAGCTCGCGCGCCTGCGCCAGCTCGTTCTGGTACTTCCGGAGGCGGCCCGCCAGCTCTACTACGGGTGCAAGACGGCGGTGCTCGCGGCCCAGCTCCGCGAGATGCTGGGCGTCACGAGTCGCGCGCGGAGTGGCGAGCTCCCGCTCCACCTCATCCGCGCGCGCAAGTGCTTCTTCCAGTCGACCGTGGAGACTCAGCTCTCTCTCGCCGTGCCGTACTTCTGCCGGAAGCGCTCCACACGTCCCGCGGTGTCGACCAGCTTCTGCTTGCCCGTGTAGAAGGGGTGGCAGTTGGAGCAGATGTCCGTGCTGATCTCACCCTGCGTGGAGCGGGTGGTGAACGTGTTGCCACAGGCACACTTCACGATGGCCGTGGCGTATGTCGGATGGATATCTTTCTTCACTGATGCCTCGAATTCGAGTTAGCCTGTAAATATACCGATTCCAGGGGGTAAAAGACAAGCTGACAATACGTTGGCTCGTTTGACAGCACGCTGCGGCCGCTCTTAAGTTGGGTTCGACGCTGGAAGGTGGATTACCTTTTTCGGAAGTACAGGGTCCTGCCTTCCCTTGCCTGCTTCCCGCTTTCCGTTTCCCCCTCACCTCCCCATCCAAGTGGAAACCGCGCACTTCCTCGCGACAGTTCCGCTTCTGAGCGGGCTGGACGCCGCCGAGATCGAACGCTTCGCGGAGATGACCCGCGAGCGCAGCTACCCCAAGGGGAGTGTCATCGTCTTCGAGGACGACCCGGGCGACTCGCTCTTCATCGTCCGCCGCGGCCGGGTGAAAGTCGTGCTCATCGGCGAAGACGGGCGCGAGGTCATCCTCGGCATACTCGGCGTGAGCGAGCACTTCGGCGAGCTGTCGCTGATAGACGGGCAGCCGCGCTCGGCGCACGTCATCGCCATGGAGGACTCCCAGCTCATCGTCCTCCGCCGCGAGGATTTCAGGCGGCGCGTCTACGAGTCACCCGCCGTGGCGTGGGCGCTGCTGGTGGAGATGTCGAAGCGTCTGCGCCGCGCCGATGAGCAGATCGGCAACCTGGTGCTGCTCGACGTGGATGGCCGCATCGCGCGCCTCCTCCTCGACGTATCGTCGGAGAGCGAGGGACCGGTGATCCAGAAGCGGCTCACTCACCAGACCATCGCGCAGATGATCGGCGCCAGCCGCGAGACCGTCTCGCGCGCCATGCGCGACTTCCAGGATCGCGGCCTCATCACGGTGGAGCGCAGGCAGATCTCCATCGCCGACCGGAGCGGCCTCGAGCGGCTGGCTCAGGTGAGGGTGTGACGGCCGTCACCCGCGAGGCGTGACGGTCTCTCTGTCGCTGCGGCGGCGAGCGCACGACCTTGCGCCATGACGGCGTAACGAGAAAAGATGTCCGGAGAGTTCACCTTCACCTTCTGGGGCACGCGCGGATCGATCCCGTCGCCCGGCCCCTCCACCGTTCGCTACGGTGGCAACACGCCGTGCGTGGAGGTGCGTGCGCCCGACGGCGCGCTCGTGATACTCGACGCCGGCACGGGTATTCGCGCGCTCGGCGACTCGCTGGCGCAGCGATCGGCCGGCGCGCCGGTGGCGGGCGACATCTACCTCAGCCATGCGCACTGGGATCACATTCAGGGCCTCCCGTTCTTCGCTCCGCTCTACGAGCGCGGCAACCGCTTCCGCATCTGGACCGGCGCCGCCGCCGCGGAGGAGATAGAGCACGCGGTGCGCGCGCAGATGTCGGCCGGCGTCTTTCCCGTGCGCTTCGATGACGTGGAGGCAACGATGGAATTCCGCACGCTGGACGGCTCGCACAGCGCGGCGTCGTACATCGTGGACACGCTGCCCGTGCTTCACCCGGGAGGCGCGCTCGGCTTCCGCCTCCGTGCGCTGGGCGACTCCTCGCCTCGCCTCGTGTACATCCCCGACAACGAGCTCGCCGCTCCCGCCGAGTACGACTCTCCCGATGGCTGGCACGAGCAACTGGTCGCCTTCGCTCGCGGCGCCGCCATCCTGGTTCACGACGCCACCTTCACCGCGGCCGAGTACGAGACGCACCGCGGCTGGGGCCACTCGCGCTACGACGACGCGCTCGCGCTCGCCCGGGAGGCGCGAGTGGAGCACCTGGTCCTCTTCCACCACAGTCCCGGGCGCAGCGATGACGAGCTGGACGCCGAGCTGGCGCGACTGGCGCGACTGCGCGCGGCCGGCCCGCCTTTCGAGATAACCGCGGCGAGCGAAGGGATGGTGCTCAGGAAGTGAAAGAATGCAGGGGCGGGCGGGCAGCGGTGCGCGAGCGCAGCGCTCTCACGACGGCCGGATCTCCTTCCCCTCTTCCGCCGACCGGTAGATGAGCTCCGAGAGGCGGTGTACCGCCAACTGGTCGGTGGGCGGCTCGTAGCTCGCGTCGTCGGTCACCATCGCCGCGAAGTGGGCGAGCTCGGCGCGGTACGACTGCATGAAGGCGCTCTCCCGCGCGGCCGCGCCGCGCGGCGTCACATCGGTGGCGCGGCCGTTGAGCTCCTTCACGATGTGCAGCGGCGAGAGCTGCGCGCTGCCGCGCGTGGCCAGGACGTCGAACCACCAGCGGTCTTCGCGGTCCACGTAATCCCAGTTGAAGTCGAGCGTGAGCGTCTTTCCGCCGGCGAACTCGATGAGCGCCGTGAGCGACTCCTCCACCGCGCTGGCGCCGCGAGCGCGCTCCATGTGGGCGCTCACGCGCAGCGGCTCCGGGAAGTCGGCCAGCCAGAGCGCGAGGTCGAGCAGCGGGAGACCATGCTCAGTGAACACTCCGCCGCCCGCTTCGGCGCGCCGGTAGCGCCACCCTTCGGCCGGTCTGCGCTGCTGGAAGTGACCGGCGCGGAACCCCTGCAGCTTCCCCAGCTCGCCGCCGCGGAGGAAGGCGCTCAGCGCCTGCACATCGGCGCGGAAACGGTGGTTGTTCCCCACCGCCACCTTGCGACCCGCGCGCTCCGCCGCCGCGATGATCCGTTCGACTCCACGGGTGGTGAGCGCGAGCGGCCGCTCGCAGAGTACGTGCACGCCCGCCGCGAGCGCGGCCAGTGTGTGCGGCTCGTGCAGGTGATTCGGCGTGCAGACGATCACCGCGTCTATGTCGGGAAGGGCGAGGAGGTCCTCGATGTCCGTCACGACATCGGTAGCGCCGAAGCGCTCCGCGAGGGCGCGCGCTTTGGCCCGGTCGTTGTCGCAGAGCGCGACGAGCTGCGCGCCGCGGAGCCGCGCCAGCGATGGAAGATGGGCCACCTGCGCTATGGCGCCGGCGCCAACGACCCCGATTCGTACTGAAGCTGTCATCTCGCTCGCGTGGAAAGTACCCGGACGCGCTGCTCTCCCCTCGTCTCAGTCGCCCGCCATCATGGAGACGACGGTGCCCGGGTAGTAGGTACGGAGAATCTCGCGGAAGTCCTGTCCCGCGCGCGCGCGCCCGATCGCACCCCACTGGCACATCCCGATGCCGTGGCCGTAGCCGGACCCACGCACTACCAGACCGCTCAACTTCCCGCGAGCGCCGCCGTCGCGCTTCTCGTCCACCGAAAAATAGGTGCTGTTGAGGATCTCACCACTGCTCGAGCGCAGCACGAAGCGGATGTCGTTCTGGCGCAGGGTGTAGCGACCGCGGTCGGTGGTTATCACGAGATCGCGCACCCGTCCCGACGGCGTGCGCGACGCCACCTTCACCCCTTCGGCCCGGCCCGGCCCTCCACGAGGCACCGAGGCGTAGCTGCCGAGATAGCGGTCGAGCACGGAGCGCAGCGCGTGCTCCGTGAAGGTGCTGGTCCAGCGGAAGCGCGGCGAGATGTCGCAGTAGAAGCGATCGGTGCCCGGGATCCGGTCGCTCACGGGGACCAGGTACGGCTCGTCTCCGGAGCGCGGCCACACTTCGCTCGCTCGCGCCGTGCTCCCGCCGCAGGTGGAGTGGTAGGGCGCGTTCACCACCACGCCGTGGTAGGTCAGCACCAGCCCCACCGTTGCCGCCACCGCCGCATCGCTTATGGGTGTCTCCGCCTTCACGCCGCCATAGACCTGGTCCATCACCGTGGCGACCATGTCGTACAGCCGGGTCGCCGAGGGCGCGAGATGGGTGTAGGCGTAGCTACGCGCGGCCACCGCCTGCGCCTCGACCGCGGCCCGCTCCGACTGCGCCCGGTTGCCTATCTCCAGCGGCACCACGCCGCGCAGGTAGTTCTCCATGGCGATGCGGTTCACCGCCGTCACACCGTTGCCGTCCGCGAAGAGCCACACCTCGCCGCGATAGCTCTTGCCGCCCACCGTGATGTACGACCCCTTCGCGGCCGGCCGCGCCACGAACGGTGCCGGGCGCAGCGCCATCACGGTGCCGTCCTCCCCCACCGCGTGCAGCGCGCCGCGCTGCGCCTCCACCGCCCACAGCTCGCCCGCCGCGGCGCGGAGCAGCGTGCTCTCCCCGCCGGAGTCGTAGAGCCGCCAGTCGCCGGTGGCGGAGATGGCGACTCTCCGCTCGCCGCGAGAAAGAGCGATGCGCACCGGCTGGCCGATGTCGAGCGACACTTCCGGCGCCGGCGCCACCTCATCGAGCGACCAGGGGGGCGGCTGCTCGCCGGAGGAACGGGTGGTATCGCGGAGCACCACCGGCGCCTCGGGGAGCGAGCCGCGCGCGCCGGTGCTGCAGCCGGCGGCGAAGAGCGCTCCCGCCATGGCCACGGACGTGACAGTGGCCATGGCCAGCCGCGCCGCGCTACGCGCTGGCCGCACGCAGGGCATCCTCGATGCGCGCGAGCGCGTCGTCGATCACGTCGTCGCCGTGCACCGCAGACATGAACGCAGCCTCGTACGGCGACGGCGCGAGGTACACGCCGCGCTCCAGCGCCGCATGGAAGAAGCGCCGGAAGAGCGCGACGTCCGAGCGCCTGGCGCCGGCAAAGTCGCGCACCGGCTCGGCGCTGAAGAAATAGCCCCACATCGTCCCGGCGACATCGGCCGTGAAGGGCACGCCCACTCGCGCGGCGGCCTCGCGGAAGCCCTGCACGAGGCGCTCGGTCCGCCGCGCGATGCGCTCGTGCAGCTCCGGCGTGAGGGCGCGCAGCGTGGCCAGCCCGGCCGCCATCGCGAGCGGGTTCCCCGACAGCGTTCCCGCCTGGTACACCGGCCCGCTCGGCGCGACGAGCTCCATGAGCTCGCGGCGTCCGCCGTAGGCCGCCACCGGCAGGCCCCCGCCGATCACCTTGCCGAGCGTGGTCAGATCGCTGGTCACGCCGAAGCGCTCACGCGCGCCGCCGGGTGCCACGCGGAAGCCCGTCATCACCTCATCGAAGATGAGCAGCGCGCCCAGCTCGTCGGCCAGCTCACGGAGAGCGGGAAGGAATGCGGGGTCGGGAGCGATGAAGCCCGCGTTCCCGACCACCGGCTCCACGATGATCGCAGCAATGCTGGTGGCGTGCGCCTCGACGATGGCGCGCGTGGCGGCGATGTCGTTGTACGGGGCCGTGAGCGTCAGCTCCGCCAGCGCGCCGGGCACGCCGGGCGAGTTGGGGAGGCCGAGCGTCGCCACGCCCGAGCCGGCGCGCACCAGGAAGGAATCCGCGTGCCCGTGGTAGCACCCCTCGAACTTGAGGAGCGCATCGCGGCGCGTGAAGGCTCGCGCCACGCGCACGGCGCTCATGGTGGCCTCGGTGCCGCTCGATACGAAGCGCAGCATCTCCACGTGAGGCATCCGCTCGGTGACGAGCTCCGCGAGCTCCGTCTCCAGCTCGGTGGGGATCCCGAAGCTCGTGCCGCGCGCCATCGCGTGCGCGAGCGCATCGAGCACCGGCGGTGCCGCGTGCCCCAGGACCAGCGGCCCCCAGGAGAGGACGAAGTCGATGTACTCGTTGCCATCCACGTCGCGGATGCGCGCCCCCGCCCCGCTCTCCACCACGAACGGCTCGCCTCCCACCCCACCGAACGCACGCACCGGAGAGCTCACGCCGCCCGGGATCACCTCGCGGGCGCGAGCCATGAGCTCCGCCGATCTCGCGGTGCCGCGGCCGCTCACCGCCCGAAGCTCCCGTTCACCACGCCAGCCATCACCGGCAGCGCACGGGCACGGGGAGCTGCGCCGGCCGCCGTCGGCGCGGCGTGCAACACGCGCTCCACGCGCGCCGTGAAGTCGTAGTCGTCCACGACGTCCTCCACGG
>Ga0182741_1006050_pt1 | contig 10811 bp, 10 predicted proteins | sample eDN5th37CBELigOP_FD_128874 | JGI IMG/M metagenome (GOLD analysis project Ga0182741, IMG submission 128874) | Enriched Organic Plus compost microbial communities from Emeryville, California, USA - eDNA 5th pass 37_C BE-Lig OP (version 2) (version 2) ...
CCACGTTCTCGACCGTACGCACGAGAATCCACGCGATCGCCTCCACCGGACGGTCGCCGCGCCCGCGGAGATGGAAACGCAGCCACATGTTGAGCAGGTCGTCGATCCGTCGTTCGAAGGCGGCGAGCCGGCTGTCGGACGAGCGCGGTAGTTCCTCGATGAGCACCTGGAGCAGGCGCGGATTCTCGGCGAGCGCGTCGAGCAGTTCGCCCATCGTGTCGCGCACCGATACGGGGGTGGGCGGGCCTTCGAGAGCGTCCGCGAACACGCGCGAAATGCGAGCATGCATCGCGTCCGTCCACCGATCCACCACCTCGGCGACGATGGAGTCCTTGTCCGGGAAGTACTGGTACAGCGACCCGGGGGAGATGCCCGCCGCCTGCGCGATGCGGTTGGTGGAGGCCCCCTCGTAGCCGCGTTCGAGCAGCACATCGTGACCGGCGGCGATGATCCGCTCGACCATCGCGCGGGAACGGTCCTGTTGCGGCATCCGGCGGCGCCGGCGGTCGGCGGGCACCGGTCACTGCCTCCCCGGAAAAGCGAATTGAACGCGAGTGAAAGCTCGTGTGAACATCGCCCTCATGGTGACACAGGAGCTGCTGCGGAGCGTGGACACCCGCCCGTACCCGAGCCGGTATCCGGGCAACCGTGCCCGCAACGAGCGCATCGGCCGGCCGCTGAAGCGGTTCGCGCGCATCGACGAGGTCGACGAGCAGCTGCTCGACCGCATCGGCCGCCGGATGTACGCCCGCGACGAGATCGGTGCCGCCCTCGTCCGGGCCATGCGGCGCGACCGCGACGATCCCGAACGCGTCACCATGCGGCAGTTCCACCGCGCCCTCGAGCACGGCATCGACTCGGTGCCCGACGCTCCGGCCGCGCTGCGCGAGTTCTTCGGCGTCGTCGACGCCGTGCCGGACTGGGTCGACCGGGACCTGCTCGAGAAGGGAGCGCGCGCCTTCCGCCGGATGGGCCGCACCCGCAACGACGTGCTGCTCCAGCTCTCGCTCATCGGCGGCTACCGCTTCGGGGGACCACCCGACCTGCTCGTCGAGACGGGCGGGCTGACCGGGTCCACGGCGATGCGGCGCCTCGGCGAGACCCAGAAGTGGGGTACCGCCGTGGGTGAGCCCGGCGGTATGCGCCGCTTCGGTGACGGCTTCAAACTCACCGTCCACGTGCGCGCCATGCACGCCCTGGTCAACCACCGGTTCGAGACCAACGGCCGCTGGGACGTCGAGCGCTGGGGCCTGCCCATCAACCAGACCGACCAGGCCGCGACCCTCGGCCTGTTCAACGGCACCCTGCTCCTCGGCGTCCGCGCCCTCGGCTACGACGTGAGCCGCGACGAGTCACGCGCCGTGATGCACCTGTGGAAGTACGTCGGATGGCTCATGGGCGTCGACGAGGAATGGCTGTTCGACTCCGAACGCGAACAGCACCGCTTCAACTACCACGTGGTCCTCGTGCAGGACGACGTCACACCCGCCGGTGCGGAGCTGTCGCGGGCGTTGGTGGACGGACAGCGGACCCTCGACTACGGACGGTTCTCGCGGCTGCGCGGCGCCTACGAACGCCTGCGGCTGCTCAGCATGCTGCACTACTTCCTCGGCAAGCAGGGGCTCGCCGATCTGCGGCTGCCGGTCGTGCCCCCGGTGGCGGTCGCGCCCGTCCTCGCGACGAACCTCGTCAAGTCGCGGGTGATCAAGCGGTCGGCCGGGGGCCGCCGCTTCCTGGAGTATCTCGGTGACCGGGCCGCCCGGAGGGAACTCGCCCCGAAATTCGCGAAGGCGGAGCCGGAGGTCGGCGCCCTGCCCGTGTGACCCGGCCCGTACGACGAGGCCCGTGCGACGTTGCCGTCGGGTGCACCTCGGTGAGGGGTGCACCCGACGGTTCAGCTCGCGTCGTGTGCCGGCAGGCCGTCGCCGCGGAGGTCGTCCCCGGAGGGCAGCGACCAGCGCATCTCCACGATCGTCCCGGTGGGGCCGGGTGAGACGTCGACGCCGTCGGCGAGACTGCGGATCAGTGTCAGCCCGTGACCGCGGGAACGCCGGGCGTCGCTGCTGACCGCATCGTGCCAGGAGCCGTGATCGGCGACCCGCACGACCAGCTCACCCTCGTGCGGAAGGAAATCCGCCGTCAGATCGAGCGTCGCGTTCGAATCGCCGGGTGAGTAGGCATGCTCGACGGCGTTGGCGAGCGCCTCGTAGCTCGCCAACAGGATGTCCTGACGACGGTCCTCGTCCATCGGCAGGTCCGCCAGCCATCGCCGGAGGACCACGCGCAGACCCGCGATCTCCGTCGGGTCGGCCGGCACCCCCACGGATCGGACCCCGTGGGTGGTGTAGGCCGTGGACTCGTCAGGCGCAGACGACATGGCTCCTCGTTCGTCGGTTCGACAGTGCCTAGTCGGTGGCGTCCGACGAACCCCCCAACCCGGCGAGAGCCTCGTCGAGTCGCGGATGGATCGACAGGACCTCACCCAGACCAAGCAGTTCGAGCGGACGTGCAGTGGCACTGCCCTGCGCGACGACGGCGAATCCGATCGCCTGTCCGGCGCGCTTCGAAAGCTCGACCAACAGAGCGATACCCATCGAGGCGAGGAAATCAACCTCGCTGAGATCCACCACGAGTCCGGTGATGTCGGTTTCGAGGAGGCCGAGGGCTTCCTTCTCCACCTGCGGCGCACTCGTCATGTCGACTTCGCCGCTCACGGACAGAACCGCAACGGAGCCGGTCCGAGAGGTCGAAAGGGCCATATGGGGACGTGCGGTCAAAGGATCGTTCACCCAGCCATCATGCAAGATCCAGGAGCTCGGCGCGACATTGCGGGACTTCCCGGGCGGACGAACCCCCACCGCCCGGCTTCCCCGGACTCTGTAATGTTCCCCTTGACCAGGGAGGGGCGTACTGCGTGGACGTGGATCGAGGACAGAACGAACCGGGAGGCCCGCCTTCCCTCCTGCTCGTCGAGGACGACCCCGGCGACGCCCTGATCGTCGAGGAACTCGTCGTCGACAGTGCCCCCGAGATGACGGTCGTGTGGGTGCAGACCCTCGCCCGGGCCCGTGAGGAACTCGTCCGCAACGTCCCGGACTGCGTTCTCCTGGACCTGCACCTGCCCGATGCCAGCGGCCTCGAAGCCGTCGCCCGGGTCCAGGAGATCGCCGACTCCGTCCCCATCGTCGTCCTCACCGGCCTGGCCGAGGAACGCACCGGCCTCGAGGCCCTGTCGGTCGGAGCCCAGGACTATCTCGTCAAGGGCCGCGTCGAACCCGACCTGTTCGGCCGCGCCGTGCGCTACGCCATCCAGCGTAAACACGCCGAGATCGCCGCGGCCGAGCTGCAGGCCAGCAGACTGCACGCCCAGGAGAACGCCCGCCTCGAGCGCGGCCTGCTGCCCTCGCCACTGCTGCGCGACGGCCAGGACTTCGCCGTCGTCTCCCGCTACCGGCCCGGCCGCGCCTCCGCGCTGCTCGGCGGTGACTTCTACGATGTCGTGCAGACCGACGACGGCACCGTCCACGTCCTCATCGGCGACGTGTCCGGTCACGGACCCGACGAAGCGGCCCTCGGCGTGGCGCTGCGCATCGCGTGGCGCACACTCGTGCTCAGCGGCGTCACCGGTCCCCAGCGGCTCCACCGACTCGAGGAGATCCTCGTCGCCGAACGCACCGAGAGCCGCTACTTCGCGTCCATGACGAACCTCTGCATGCCCCCGGACCGCCGCACCGTCGAGGTGATGCGCGCCGGGCACCCCGGTCTGCTGCTGCGCCACGCGGGGACCGTCGAGTGGGTCGAGGCACCCGGCGGACCCGCGCTCGGGTTGCTGCCGGGAGTCGCGAACTGGCCCGTGCACGAGATGGAACTCCCCGAGGCGGGCTCCATCGTGCTGTTCACCGACGGCTTGTTCGAGGGGCACCGCGGCCCCGGCCCGGAACGCCTCGGTGAGGAAGGGCTGCTCGAACTCGCCCGCGAACGCGCCCACCTGCCCCCGGCGGAATTCACCGACGCGCTCATCGACGCGGCGGAACGACTCGCCGACAGCCGCGGGGGACTGTCCGACGACGTCGCCGTCGTCCACGTGCAATGGAACAGGAAGTGACCGGCAGACCATGACGACGAGCGACGCGAGCGGGGGCGTGGGGGGCATGCGTCGCCTGCCCATCCGAGGGATCACCGTGCAGGGCTGGTTCCTGCTGGTACTGAGCGTGATGGGGGTGCTCGTCGTCGTCGGCACGATCGTCGGCGCCCACTTCCTCCGTGAGACCACCGAGGTCTCCAACTACGTGCGCGACCGCATCCAGCCTGCCCGGGTGGAGGCCTACCGGCTGCAGAGCGCACTGATCAACCAGGAGACCGGAGCGCGGGGGTACATCCTCGCCGCCGACCCCGAATTCCTCCGCCCCTACGAGCAGGGCCGGCAGGAGGAGGAAGCGGCCACCGTCGCACTGCGGGAGCTCATCGGCGACGACGAGACACTGCTCGACGACGTCGAATCGATCGAGGCACACGCCGCGGAATGGCGCCGCGTGTACGTCGAACCGCTGGTCGCGGGGGTCGAACCCGGCCGGCCCCAGTTCGTCGACCCGGCCACCGTCGAAGCGGGACGCCTCGCCTTCGACCGGCTCCGCGACGCGTTCGACGTCCAGAACGCCGACCTCCTGCAGGCCCGGGAGGACGGCATCGCGACCCTCGAGGACGTCCGGACCACCCGCGACCGCATCCTCGGGGGCATGGTGGCGATCTTCCTCGTCACCGGACTCGGCCTCGCGGTCCTGCTGCAGGTCATCGTGGTGCGGCCCATCCAGCGGCTGCGACAGGCATCGCGTCGCGTGGTCGCAGGGGAGAACTTCGACCACGAGATCGAACCGCAGGGACCCGCCGACATCCACGCGCTCGGCCGGGACGTCGAGGACATGCGCGCGCGGATCGTGCACGAACTGCAGGTCGCGCACGAGCGTGAGGACCAACTCGAGACACAGGCGACGGAACTGCGGCGCTCGAACTCCGAACTGGAGCAGTTCGCCTACGTCGCCTCCCACGACCTGCAGGAGCCGTTGCGGAAGGTCGCGTCGTTCTGCCAACTCCTCGAGAAGCGCTACGGCGACGCGCTGGACGAGCGGGGCACCCAGTACATCGCCTTCGCAGTCGACGGCGCGAAGCGCATGCAGGTGCTCATCAACGACCTGCTCACCTTCTCGCGCGTCGGCCGGGTCAGTGACGCCCACGTCCCGGTCGAACTCGACACGACCCTGGATGCGGCGCTGACGAACCTCGCCCAGACCGCCGAGGACTCGGGCGCCGTCGTCGAACGACCGGACACCCTGCCCACGATCGTGGGCGATCCCACACTGATGATCATGTTGTGGCAGAACCTCGTCGGCAACGCCATCAAGTTCCGGCATCCCGACCGCACCCCCCACGTGCGGATCGGCTACGAGGAGGACGGCGACGGCGACGACGCCGTGTGGCGGTTCCACGTGGAAGACAACGGCATCGGCATCGCCGAGGAGTTCGCCGACAAGGTCTTCGTGATCTTCCAGCGGCTGCACGGCCGCGACGTCTACGGCGGCACCGGAATCGGTCTGGCCATCTGCCGGAAGATCGTCGAGTACCACGGCGGGGAGATCCGGCTCGATCCCGAGTATCGGGAGGGCAGCCGGTTCTGCTTTACGATTCCGAAGGCGGGCGACGACGACGCGTCCGCGACTGCAGTGGCTCTGAAAGGGGCATCCGAATGAGCGCGTCCGGGCAGCCGATCGACGTCCTCCTCGTGGAGGACGACCCCGGTGACGAATTGATGACGCGGGAAGCGTTCGAGGACAACAAGATCGGCAACACCCTCCATGTCGTGCGCGACGGTGAGGAAGCGCTCGACTTCCTGTACCGGCGTGGCGCCCATGCGGATGCGCCCCGGCCCGATCTGATCCTGCTGGACCTGAACCTCCCCAAGTACGACGGCCGGCAGGTCCTCGAGAAGGTCAAATCCGACGAGGATCTCACCGACATCCCCGTCGTGGTGCTGACCACCTCCGCGGCCGAGGAGGACATCCTGCGCAGCTACCGGCTGCACGCCAACGCCTACGTGACGAAGCCGGTGGACCTCGACCAGTTCATCCGCGCGGTACGCCAGATCGACGAGTTCTTCGTCCAGGTGGTGCGGCTGCCGCGGCGCTGAACCCTGCGCCCGGTCCCGAACCGGACCGGGCGCGAGACGACTTTGGGCGGATCCCCGCGAAGGGATCCGCCCGAAGTGTGTTCGGAAGGTGTGTCGAGATCAGACGCCGAAGTCCGTCTTCACCTGCTTGGTGCGGATGTGCTCGACGTAGAACGACAGGAACGGGATCGTGCCGGCGAGCAGCGTGCCGATCGTGCGGGGGAGCGGCCAGCGCACCTTGATCGACAGATCGAAGGTGAGCACCAGATAGACCGCGTACACCCAGCCGTGCACGATCGCGATCCACGACGGCACGTTCTCGACACCGATGACGTACTTGGCGATCATCTCGCCGGTGAGGACCAGCAGCCAGATACCGGTGGCGTAGGCGAGCACGCGGTAACGCAGCAGCGCCGAACGGATCTTCTTCCGGTCGGTGTCGCTGACGGCGCGCGGCGCGGCCTGGCCGGACGTCTGCTCTGGGGTCGTGCTCACTGAGCGCTCCTATCGGACCTGCGCGCCAGCTGCGCGAGGTATTCGTTGTACTCGTTGATCTGTCGCGCCTCGGGATCGGCGACGCTCGCGTCCTCGCTGCGTGCCTCCGCGATCGTGCGCGGCCGCGTCGGCAGGAGGTGTTCGGGGATCTCCGTGGGCTCCTCCGGCTCGGACGGCCGGGAGCCGCCGGTGCTCTCCGCCTCCTGCTCCTCGGCTTCGAGCTTCACGAAGCGCCGGTAGGCGTAGACGCAGAAGAAGGCGAACGCGGGCCACTGGAGTGCGTAACCGAGATTCTGGTAGGTGCCGCCCACGTCTTCGAATCGGGTCCACTGCCAGTACCCGAGGCCGAGGCATCCGGCCGCGGCGACCACTACGAGAACGACCAGGGCCAGCCGGCGGGGAGGGCGATACTCGGACACGTCCTCGACGGTACCCGAGCGGTGCCCCGACCTGCCAAGACCGATCGGGGCACCGTGGGTGAGGTCACGTGGTGCGCGAGGGGGGATTCGAACCCCCACGTCCTGTGGACACTGCGTTCTAAGCGCAGCGCGTCTGCCCTTCCGCCACTCGCGCGTCACGGACACAATACGTCACGCCGACGGGCCTTCCTCACGGAAGGTGAAGCGGCGCCGCCCGGCCCAGGTCGGTGTCTGGCTGTGGCAGTTCGGGCACAGGAAGCGGACGTTCGCGGGCCTGGAGTCGTTGGGATTTCCGTCGATGTGGTCGACATGGAAGACCAGCGGTCGACCGTGCCAGTGCGGCTCCGTGCCGCACCCCTCGCACTTGTGCGGGCGGCCGGACTCGACAAGCGCCCGACGCAACAGATGAGGTCTGGTTCGTGGCGAGCCCGCCGGTGTCTCGACCACGATCGTGGTCCAGTGCCGCTTGACCACGGCTCCGCCCTGCAGAGGAGGCCGGCCGGTGAAGTGGGACGTATCGATACCGAGCGCCCTGATTCTGCGCGCCAGATGTGTGTGATGCCCACCGTTGGGTTTGAGGCCGAGGTACCGCATGACCTCGGCGAAGTTGACGCAGTTGCGAACGGCCTCTTCGAGGATCTCCTTCGTGTACTTGACCGGCTGCGTCATCGGGCCCTCGCTTCCGCCTCGGTGCTCGATTCGACCCGAGCAGGATCGAGGGGTTCGGCGAGTGGATGAGGTCGGCTACTCCGAGCCCACGTGGGCGTCTGGCTGTGGCAGTTCGGGCACAGGAACCGAAGGTTGTCCGGGCGTGAATCGTTCGGATTGCCGTCGATGTGGTCGACGTGGAGTGCGAGCGGCGACCCTAGCCATTCCGGACCGCTGCCGCAGTTCTCGCATTCGTGCGCCCGACCGGATTCGAGAAGCGCCCGTCTGAGGAGGCCGGTTTCTCTACGGTTCGCGCCGGACGGTGAGACCGTGAGGACCTCCGACCAGTGCAGACGGTTCGGGGCCGGTAGCCCCTTCTGGTGCGCCATGCCCCGGAAGTGGGAGATGTCGATTCCGTAGAACCTGATCCATCGACTGATATTCGCCTGCGTGCCTCCGGCCTGTTTCAGCCCCAGATGCCGCAGCACTCCCGCGATGCTGGTGGACCTCGCGACGGCCTCCTCGAGCATCTCCTTCGTGTACTTCACCCTTCTCCCCATCGTGCCCCCTATCGAATATTCGTTCGATTCGCCCGAAAGCTATCGCGGGGGTCCGACAGGTTCGGCAGTCGAATGCACGACGCGGGGTCGCGCGTCAACAGGTAACGATTCGGTAACGAAAAACGTGAGGCTTTCCTCGGGTTCGAGGATGTCCATGCATCGGCGCAGCCTGGGGTGATTCGAGTTACTCGCCAGTCACTTTTCCGGAGGTGTGTGAGCGAAATCACTGGTAGAGGGGCTGCCCGGCAAAGTGCGCGAAACAAAACATGAGGAACCCCTCATGATTTTGTGCGAACCTTGGCGTGCCCGAAGAGCGGACCACTAGTCCAGCAGCACACCGGCGCGCAGCGCTGAAAGACCGATGCCTCGACGCCGGGGTGTTCAGGAGAGGAACCACACGCGTGACGATCGACGAGACCACACCAGGCGACAACGGACGGAACTCGAAGGCATCACGACGAACCGGTGAACGCACCGCGGCCGCTGCCCCGGCCCGCGCCCTGATCGACAAGCTTCTCGCCGGTGAGCCCTACGCACTCGCCTTCGGCGGTCAGGGTGCGCCCTGGCTCTCCTCGCTCGAGGAGCTCAGCCGCGACAACGGACTCGAGCCGGTGCTCACCGAGCTGGTCAACCGCGCCGCGAGCCACCTCGCTCCGGTCGCCGGCGACCTCGTCGTGGTCCGGCCCACGGGCTTCGATCCCGTCGCGTGGATCCTCGAAGCCGAACTCGCCGGTGAGGACGACGCGCCCGCGGGCCCGTCCGACACGGTCCTGACCTCCGCGGCCGTGTCGCTGCCCGGCGTCTTCCTCACCCAGGCTGCCGCACTGCGCGCGTTGTCCAACCAGGGCCTCGACGTCGAGGCCGTGCCGCCGACCTCCGTCATCGGCCACTCGCAGGGTGTCCTCGCTGTGGAGTCCGTCGCTGCTGCCGGTCGCAAGGACGCCGAGATCCTCGCCATCGCCCAGCTCATCGGTGCCGCCGCGACCCTCATCGGTCGCCGCCGTGGCCTGATCTCGGGCGCCGGCAAATACCCGATGCTCGCCGTCTCCAACGTCGACCCCGAGCGCCTGCGCGCCATCGTTGCCGAGGTCTTCGAGGGCCAGGATCCCGAGCGCAGCGCCGTTCTCGCCATCCGCAACGCCCGCCGTCGCGTCGTGCTGTCCGGTCCGCCGGCGGCGCTCGAGCGCGTGCAGCAGCGCTGCGAGGAGATCTCCGCGGCCGAGACCCGCGAACGTGAAGCCAAGAAGCGCGGCGGCGCCGTGTTCTCCCCGGTCTTCGAGCCCGTCGTGGCCGAGGTCGGTTTCCATCACCCCGCCTTCGAGGACGCCGTCGAGCAGGTCGCCGACTGGGCCTCCCGCTGCGAGCTCGACGCCGAACTCGCCCGCAGCCTGGCGCACGCCATCCTCGTCGCCCCGATCGACTGGGTCGCGCAGGTCGACGAGGCCGTCGCCTCCGGTGCCGGGTGGATCCTCGACCTGGGCCCGGGTGAGCTGCTCACCCGCATGACCAGCTCGGGTCTGCGCGGCCAGGGCGTGGGCATCATCGCCGCCGCGACCCGCGGTGGCCAGCGCAATCTCCTCACCCCGGGCGCCGAGCCCGAGGTCCCGCGCGCGTGGTCCGAGTTCGCCCCGAAGCCGGTCGAACTGCCGGACGGCCGCATCGCCGTCGAGACCGCCTTCACGCGTCTGACGGGTCGCTCGCCGATCCTGCTCGCGGGCATGACCCCGACCACCGTCGACCCGAAGATCGTCGCCGCGGCCGCGAACGCCGGCCACTGGGCCGAGCTCGCCGGTGGCGGCCAGGTCACCGAGCAGATCTTCGCCGACCATGTCGCCGAGCTGACCGAGCTGCTCGAGCCGGGTCGCGCCGTCCAGTTCAACTCGATGTTCCTGGATCCCTACCTGTGGAAGCTGCACGTCGGTGGCAAGCGTCTGGTGCCCAAGGCCCGCGCGGCCGGTGCGCCCTTCGACGGTGTCGTCGTCACCGCCGGCATCCCGGAGCTCGAGGAGGCCGTGCAGATCATCGCCGACCTGCGTGAGGCCGGCATCGAGCACGTCGCCTTCAAGCCGGGCACGGTCGCGCAGATCCGTTCGGTGATCCGCATCGCCAACGAGGTCCCGGACTACCCGGTCATCGCCCACATCGAGGGTGGCCGCGCCGGTGGCCACCACTCCTGGGAGGACCTCGACGACCTGCTCCTCGAGACCTACGCCGAGCTGCGCACCCGCCCGAACCTGGTGCTGTGCGTCGGTGGCGGCATCGGCACGCCGGAGAAGGCTGCCGAGTACCTGACCGGCCGCTGGTCGACCGCCTACGGCTTCCCGGCCATGCCGCTCGACGGCATCCTGGTCGGCACCGCCGCCATGGCGACCCTCGAGGCCACCACGGCTCCCGAGGTCAAGCAGCTGCTCGCCGACACCCCCGGCACCTCCGAGTGGGTCGCCGCCGGCACCGCGACCGGCGGTATGGCCTCCGGCCGCAGCCAGCTCGGCGCCGACATCCACGAGATCGACAACGCCGCGTCCCGCA
>Ga0182741_1006052_pt1 | contig 10810 bp, 11 predicted proteins | sample eDN5th37CBELigOP_FD_128874 | JGI IMG/M metagenome (GOLD analysis project Ga0182741, IMG submission 128874) | Enriched Organic Plus compost microbial communities from Emeryville, California, USA - eDNA 5th pass 37_C BE-Lig OP (version 2) (version 2) ...
GCGCCCGGAGACGACACGGCGGTCCTGCGCGGCTTCCTGCGCCATGGTCTACGCAACTGCGCCGTGGCAATCGCCGATGCCGCAGCCGTGCAAAGCCTCGCAGATGCCAAGCAGGGCGAAAAGCGACGCCTGTCGATCGGCGGCAAGGGCAGCCGTCTCGGGGCCGCTCCCCTCGAGGTAGACGCGGAGTTCATCAGTCGCAGTGACGGCCGCTTCACGTTGGAAGACCGCAATAGCCACCTTGCAGCCTCCCGTGGCATCCATTTCTCTATGGGTCCCTCGGCCGTTATTCGCGTCGACGGCGTCACTGTGCTGTTGACCAGCCGCAAGACGCCGCCTTTCGATCTGGCCCAATTCCGCTCCCAGGGGATCATCCCCGAGGACCTCTTCGCCATCGGGGTGAAAGCGGCCGTTGCTCATCGCAAGGCTTATGATCCCATCATGGCTGGAAGCTACACCGTCAGCACGCCCGGGCCCTGCACCAGCGCCATTGCGACGCTCGACTATCGCCGCCTGCGCAAACCTGTTTTCCCCATCAGCGATCGGAGCACCCAATGAGCATCGAATATCCCGGCAAATCGGACACGCCGCGCTCACACCTCCCCTTCAGCCCTGCGACCCAGGTCGGCGATCTCCTCTTCGTCTCCGGACAGGCTTCGGTCGACGTCACAGGAAAAATCGTCTCGGATACATTCGAGGGCGAGATGCGACGCTCCATCGAGAATTTGCGGAAGGTTCTGGAGGATGCCGATAGCGACCTTGCTCATGTGGTGCAGACCCGCAACTACGTCCGCGATCCAGAGGACGTAGCGGAGTTCAACCGCATTTACCGTGAGTACTTCTCTGCCCCCTTCCCGGCTCGCACGACCATCACGAATTGCCTCGGGCCCAACCTTCGCTACGAGATCGATTGCGTGGCGGTCGTGAAGACGAAGCGTAGCTGAGTATCCCGTTCCGCGCGGGTTTCCGCCCCGCGGAACGGGCAAGCATTTACTTTGCGGGTCGGCTCGGGCCTGTTGTTGCAAAATCCCCTGAGGAGCATTCAAGCCACATGTCTTCCCTTGCTGAATCGACACGCGCACGCGGTAACAATCCCCTCTCGTTCGACAAATCTGCGGAGCTGATCGAACGTAACGCCCAATGGATGGCGGGCGGCGTCAACAGCAACTTTCGCCTGAACATCTCGCCGACTCCTCTCGTCTTCGAGCGCGGCGAGGGTCCGTGGCTCTACGATGCTGACGGCAACAAGCTGATCGACTACTACCTGGGCATGGGACCGATGATCCTCGGCCACAAGCCGCAGGCACTGGTCGATGCAGTGAAGCAGGAGGTCGAGAAAGGCTTCCTGTTCGCAGGGCAGACGGCGGTGGAGGCCGAGGCAGCGCGGCTCGTGTGCGAACTCGTTCCCTCGGCCGAGCGCATGCGGTTCGGCTGCTCGGGCTCCGAGGTCGATCAAGCGGCTATCCGTCTTGCCCGTGCCGCGACGGGCCGTAAGAAGATCATCAAGTTCGAAGGCCATTATCACGGCTGGTTCGACAACGTGCTGTGGTCGACAGCCCCGGCCCTTAATGCGGCGGGCCCGGAGAATGCGCCGGTTCCGGTTGCCGGCAGCAAGGGCCAGCTTACGGAAACCGCAGACGCCCTTGTGGTTCTGCCGTGGAACAACCTGGACCTGCTGGTGGAGCGGCTTGCACAGGGGGACATCGCCGGTGTCATTATGGAAGCGGCGATGTGCAACGCGGGCGCCGTACACCCCGCGCCAGGCTATCTCGAAGGCGTACGCGAGGCCTGCACGCGATACGGTACCATCCTCATTTTCGACGAGGTGATCACGGGCTTTCGCCTTGCACCCGGGGGCGCGCAGGAGCGTTTCGGCGTGACGCCCGACCTCTCCACTTTCGGCAAGGCCATCGCCAACGGCTTCCCTGTCGCGGCCATCGCCGGGCGGGCCGACCTCATGGACATGTTCGCCACCGGTGGCGTTGTGCATGGCGGCACCTACAATGCTCAGCCCATCGCCATGGCGGCCACGGTTGCGACCCTCAAGTCGCTGAAGCCTTCGCTCTATGCGACCTTGGAGGAACGCGGCGGACGGCTCATGTCGGGCATGCGCGAGATCTTTGACCGCGCCGGGGTACGTGCGCAGGTCGCCGGCTTTCCGCAGGTCTTCCACGTGGCCCTCGACCTCGATGCGCCGGCACGGAACTACCGCGATCTCGCCCGAATGGACCGGCCGGCCTATGTTGCGCTCACGACGGCTCTGCTGCACCGTGGCGTGCGTGCCCTGGAGCGCGGCGCCTGGTTCCTCTCCATCGAGCACAGCGACGCGGTGATCGACGAAACCCTCCTGGCCGTCGAGGATTCCGTGCGCGAGCTCAAAGCCAAGGGAGTTCTCCCGACCGGAGACTCCCGCAAGTAACCTGCCATCGCGCGCCGGGACAGACAGCATGCGCCTTTTCGTCGCCACACTCGGGACCGAGACGAACACCTTCTCGTTTTTTCCGACCGGAATCGAGGACTTCAAGGATACGCTCTGGTGCGAGGGGGATATCGAGTCGATCCCCTCCTCGCCCTGGTCGGCACCGGCACAGATCTGGGTTGAGCGTGCGCGGGAGCAAGGCTGGGAGGTGACCCAGAGCCTCTTCGCCTTCGCGTCACCGGCCGGACCGACGACGCGGGCGGCCTATGAATCGATGCGCGACCGCATCCTTGACGACTTGAAGGCCGCTGGCCCTGTCGACGCTATCCTCCTTTTCCTACACGGGGCGATGGTGGCTGACGGCTACGACGATTGCGAGGGAGACCTTGTCTCGCGCATGCGCGCGCTCGTCGGCACCGCTACGAAGATTGGGATCGAGCTCGATCTCCATGCCCATATCGACCACACTCTTCTCGATGCGGCCGACATCATCGTAATCTACAAGACCTATCCGCATATCGACCATTCGGAGCGGGCCGAGGATCTTTTCGATCTTACGCGGCGGACCCTCGCGGGGGAAATCGAACCGAGGATGGCCCTGTTCGATTGCCGGACCATGGGACTGTTTCCGACGACTATGGAAGGGCCAATGATCGCCTTCACGCAGGCGATGTTCGATGCGGAGGGCAAAGACGGCATCCTGTCTCTATCCCTGAACCACGGTTTTCCCTGGGCGGACGTTCCCCTGGCGGGCGCGAAGATGCTGGCGGTCGCCGACGGCGATTTGGCGCTGGCCGAACGCGCCGCGCGCGACTTCGGCGAGCGGTTCTATCGCATCCGTAAAGCCGCCATGCTGCCATTTACTCCCTTTGAGGAGGCCATCGCGGAGGCCCGGATCCAGGGTGACAAGCCGCTCCTCATCGCCGATACGGCCGACCAGATCGGCAGCGGCGCCCCGGGAGACACAACTTATGTCCTGCGGGCCTTCGTCGAAGCCGGCATTCGCAATGCGGCGATTGCGCCCCTCTGGGACCCGCTCGCCGTCCGAATCTGCTTCCAGGTGGGGGTCGGCGCGCAGATCAAGCTACGCATCGGCGGAAAATTCGATCCGAATTCCGGCCCGCCCTTCGACGCGGACGCCGAGGTCCGCTTCCTGAAGAAGGATGCCTATCAGGACCATATCAACGACGAGCGCATCGACATCGGTGATGTCGCGGTCGTACGGGTGGAAGGCATCGACATCCTTTTGACCACGCAGCGCACCAATCTCTATTCGCTCAGCCTGCTCACGCTGCACGGCATCACCTTCGATGACAAGCAGGTGGTCTCGATCAAGAACCTCTACAAGCACAAAGATCTCTTCGTCGACAACACGCGTAAGCAGCTTTTCGTGGCAACGCCTGGGACAAGTAATCCAGATTGGTCTGCCCTGCCATTCCAGCGCCTGCCCCGGCCCATCTGGCCGCTGGATCCTGATCCGCTAGGGCTCGACTGAGGTTATCCCCTGCCGCGCCGTCGAATCCCCTCGCCTCAGGTGCGAGTGTTGCGCAAGAACTCCGCGAGGCGTGCGCTCCGTGGATTGACGAAAATCTCGGCTGGCGGTGCATCTTCGACGACCTGTCCCTGATCCATGAAAACGACCCGGTCCGAGACGTCCCGGGCAAACCTCATCTCGTGGGTCACGATCAGGAGAGTCGCGCCATCATCCGCGATAGCCTTGACGGTATTCAGCACCTCCTGGACGAGTTCGGGATCGAGGGCGGAGGTTACCTCGTCGAGAAGGACGAGCTTGGGATCCATCGCGAGCGCACGGGCAATGGCGACCCGCTGCTGCTGCCCGCCTGAAAGCTGGCTCGGATAGTGGTCGGCACGGGCGGCAAGCCCTACGCGACCGAGCCAACGCTCCGCAAGTGCTCGCGCCTCTGCCTTTCCCATACGACGAACCTTGCGCAGGCCCAGCATCACGTTGCCGGCGGCTGTGAGGTGGGGGAAGAGATTGAAACTCTGGAACACCATTCCGGTCATCGACCGCTGGCGGGACAGCTCCCGATCGCTCAAACGGTGGCGGCGGCCGTTCTTTGTGCTGTAGCCGATGGTTTCTCCATCGAGCACGATGTCGCCGCTCTGGAACTCCTCGAGGAGGTTGACGCATCGCAGCAGCGTGGTCTTGCCCGATCCGCTCGATCCGATGATCGACACGACCTCTCCCTTACGAAGGGCCAGGTCGACGCCTTTGAGAACCTCTACGGCACCGAAGCGCTTGTGCAAGCCGCGGATCTCGAGCAGCGGGCGTGTGGTTTCCATGGTCAGCGCCCCTGTACGCGTCGCTCGACGGCTTTGCCGAGCTGATCCAGAAAGATATTGGCGAGGAGATAGAGTGCTCCTGCGAAGACATAGAACTCGATGGTCATGAAGGTGCGTCCGATGACTTCCTGGGTTCTAAGGAGAAGTTCGCCCACGCCGATAATCGACAGGAGGCTGGAGCCCTTGATGAGTTCGACCCCCGTGTTGATCCATGGCGGCAGAGCGCTCCGCAGAGCCTGCGGCAGGAGGACATATGCAAGGGTCTGAGGAAATGTGAGGCCGATGCTGCGGGCCGCCTCGGCCTGGCCTGGCGGAATCGCCTGCAGGGCACCGCGCATCAATTCGCCGATATGGGCTCCCGCGAAAAGCGACAGCGCAAGAACGCCGGCCTGAGTCGCGCTCAGGCTGACCCCGGCGACGGATGGGATGTAGAAGGCCGCGAGGATCAGGACCAGGACGGGCGTGCCCCGCATCACGTCCACATAAACCCGGAAGGGAAAGCGGACGATGGCCGGGCCATAGACAAGCTGAATCCCGCAGATGCACCCGAGGACGGTACCGAAAAGGATGGCGGCGGACGCGACCTCGATCGTGAGCAGGAAACCTTCCCACAAAGGCCAACGGGCGATCCAGATCTGGTTCAGGAACGGCTGCATGGGCTCAGAATTTCGGAAACAGACGTTCGAGGCGGCGCAGGAGCGCCGCGATGGCGAAACAGGTCGCGATATAGAGCCCGCTGGCGACGATCCACGTCTCCACGACCCGGAAGGTGTCGACGTTGATCTTGCGCGCCTGGAATGTCAGCTCCGGAACCGCGATGGCGGCCGCAATCGAGCTGTCCTTGAACATGCCGATGAAGGTGTTGCCCATAGACGGAAGGGCATTACGCATCATGATCGGCGCGACAACCCACACGTTGGTCTGCACCCGTGTGAGCCCGATGGCCCGGGATGCCTCCACCACGCCTTTCGGCACGGCGACGAGGCCGGCGCGGAAGACCTCGGTGAGGTAAGCTCCTGCGTAAAGCGCGAGCGCTCCGATGAAGCTCTCATACTTGTCGAACCGGATCCCGAGCTGCGGAAGTGCGAAATATACGAGCAGGACCAGCACGAGGAGCGGCAGGTTCCGGATCAGCATCACGTAACCGCCCACCAGCACGCGTGCGATACGGGACGAACTGACGCTCGCAAAGGCCGCGACAAGCCCGATCACGGTGCCGCATGCCACCGCTGCAACGGCCAGGCCGAGACCGAGGGCGAGCCCCGACAACAGGTTGCCGAAGCTCGCCCAGACTGCTCCGAACTGAAGCGAGTATCCCATGAGCCGGGTGTCGAGGCCTACCGGAACTCGGACGGGAAGCCGATCTTCGGCTCCGGCGGCGTCTCGCCGAACCAGCGCTCGAAGGCGGCCTTATACAGCGGGAACGTGGTGCCCGTCATGGATTCACGGATGGCGACATTGACGAAGTTCAGCCAATCCTGATCGCCCTGCTTGACGATGCAGGAATAGGTCTGCGGGTTCCAGCTGAAGCCCGAGTCCACGTAACGGCCGGCGTTCTGCTTCATGTAATAGCGCAGGGACGAGGAATCCGTCGCTGCAGCGTCGGCTCGCCCGGAATTGAGGGCCTGGTACATGAGGTCGACGCTCTCGAACTGGTCGACCTTCGCCTCGGGTAGCGCATCATGAACCATCTTTTCCGCGAAGACGTTCTGGAGCACCGAGACCGTCACCTTGTTCCCGGCAGCCTTGAGAGCAGCGTAGTCGGCATAGCGGCCTCCCGAGACGAGCATGAGGCTGACGCCCTCACGATAATACGGGATCGTGAAGGCCACCTGCTGCGCCCGCGCCGCCGTCACGGTCACGAACTGGCACGCGATGTCGACCTTGCCCGTTACGATGTTCGGAATACGGGCGTCGGAAGCTTGATTGACGAACTCGATCTTAGAGGGGTCATCGAACAGGCCTTGAGCGATGATCTTGGCGATCTCGATATCGAAACCGACCAAGTCGCCCTTCTCGTCACGGAAATGCCACGGGGGATTGGTGCTCCCGGTGCCGACGATGAGCTTTCCGCGGCTGAGAACTTCCTTCAGCTTTCCCTGGGCGGAGGCGGTCTGGGCCGGCAGCATCGCCAGCGCGCACAAACCGATCCCGGCAGCAACCTTGATCGTCCACTTCAACACGGCATTCCCCTCTCGCTCGTTGTCCGCCCCGCGCCGCACCGCTTGCTCGCGCGCCCCCAAGACATTGTTGCGCGGTCGCGGTGCCTGCATGAGCCAGCGAAGCATTTGGCAGTTTCGGCCCCACTACAAGCGCGGGCTGTTCCACGGGACGAAACATATGGGAAGGGTCGTGAGCGAGTGCTCACGTGCGAGGTATCCCGAACGGCGCATGGTGTTGCCGCCTCGCTAAGTTCTGAGCAAGGTCGCCCAACATGCCGAATGTGGTAATGCCCTCGATCGACACCTTTGCGATCAAGCGGCGTGATTCCTAAAACGGGGAGCTTGTCGCTTACGCGATTTCGGCGCGACTTCCTGCCCTGCCGCCTCCTAGTTAAGACGCAAAGGGCGGTGCTACCCTTCCAGGGCGCCGATCATCTCCACCCGCGTCGCATGTCGGCCGCCCTCGAATTCAGCGTTCAGGAACGCATCCACGATATCGAGCGCCAGCCCTTCGCCCACGATGCGCGCACCCATCGAGAGCATGTTGGCATCGTTATGCTGGCGGATCATCCGGGCCGAGAATGTGTCGGCGCAGACGCCGCACCGGATGCCCTTCACCTTGTTCGCCGCCATCATGATGCCCTGGCCGGTGCCGCACAGGATGATGCCGAAGCGACAATCACCGGAAGCAACGACCCGCGCCGCCGCTTCGCCGTGCTTTGGATAGGGCGTGCTCTCCGGCGTCGTCGGCCCAATGTCGACCACTACCCAGCCGCTTGCCGCGATGTGAGCCGCGATGGACTGCCGGAGCTGAATGGCGGCGTGGTCGCTGGAGAGGACGATGCGGTTGTTGGCTGACATGTTGAAGTTGTCTCTTTCCCGAAGCGATTTGGCGACCTGGCCGAGTTGAACCGTCTCGGCCCGTCACTCCCACTCAGTTATAAACGAGAAGAAAAACAACTTCATAATCAATGCAATAAGACAATCAATTCTGCTGATACCACGAAAAATATCATGCTATGCCAATCGGCCCCCGCCAGGAGCACGCCAGTGCCGAGTTCCACATGGCGTCGCGTTGGGCCGCTCATTAGGCCACCAATCAGATTTTCCTCACGAACTCCGACTTCAAGCTCATTGCTCCGAATCCATCGATCTTGCAGTCAATATCATGATCCCCATCGACCAGGCGGATATTCTTGACCTTGGTCCCCATCTTCACGACACCGCCCGATCCCTTGAGTTTCAGGTCTTTGATGACGGTGACGCTATCTCCATCTTGCAGCACGTTTCCGGCGGCGTCACGGTGAACACTTTCGTCCGACTCGGCCACGGCCTCGGCTTGAATCAACCATTCGTAGCCGCATTCGGCGCAGACGTAGAGCCCGCCACCATCTTCATAGGTGAGGCTGGACTGGCATTGGGGACAGGGGGGTAGATTACTCATAACAAACAATCCTAGAAACTCGCTCCGGCATACCCGAGAGCCTTCCCGTTACCATGCCGGCATCACTGACCCGGTCATGGTATCAGCGCATTTTCAACGGTATGCCTTCCGGACACCATGAGAAATGCCCTTGATGGTGTGGGAGATATAGCTATCGAGGCAAAATTTTTGAAATTGAATCAAAAATTTATACATCAATCTCACTCCCACTCGATGGTGCCGGGCGGTTTCGAGGTGATGTCGTAGGTGACGCGGTTGATGCCTTTGACCTCGTTGATGATGCGGGTCGCCACATTGCCCAGGAAGGCCATGTCGAAGGGGAAGAAATCCGCTGTCATGCCGTCGACGGAGGTGACGGCGCGCAGCGCGCAGACGTGGTCGTAGGTGCGTCCGTCGCCCATGACGCCCACGGTCTTGACCGGCAGCAGCACCGCGAAGGCCTGCCAGATCGTATCGTAGAGGCCCGCCTTGCGGATCTCGTCGAGATAGATCGCATCGGCCTTGCGCAGGATCTCGAGCTTCTCGCGGGTGATCGTGCCGGGCACGCGGATGGCGAGGCCCGGCCCCGGGAAGGGATGGCGGGCTACGAAGGCCTCCGGCAGGCCGAGCTCGCGGCCGAGCACCCGCACCTCGTCCTTGAAGAGCTCGCGCAGGGGTTCCACGAGCTTCATCTTCATGCGCTCGGGCAGGCCGCCCACATTGTGGTGGCTCTTGATGGTGACGGAGGGGCCACCCGTGAAGGACACGCTCTCGATCACGTCCGGATAGAGGGTGCCCTGCGCGAGGAAATCGGCGCCGCCGATCTTCTTTGCCTCCTCGTCGAACACGTCGATGAAGAGCTTGCCGATGGTCTTGCGCTTCACCTCGGGGTCGGACACGCCTTCCAGCGCGCCGATGAAAAGGTCCTGGGCCTGAACGTGCACGAGGGGGATGTTGTAGGAATCCCGGAATAGGCCCACCACCTGATCGGCCTCGCCCATGCGAAGGAGGCCGTGATCCACGAACACGCAGGTGAGCTGGTCGCCGATGGCCTCGTGGATGAGCACGGCCGCCACGGCGGAATCGACGCCGCCCGACAGGCCGCAGGTCACTCGCCCGTTTCCGACCTGGGCGCGGATGCGCTCGATGGCCTCCTCGCGGAAGGCCTTCATGGTCCAGTCGCCCCGGCAGCCGGCGATGTCGCGCACGAAGTTGCGGATCAGCAGCTCGCCCTGCGGGGTATGCACCACCTCCGGGTGGAACTGCACCGCATAGAACTTGCGGCCCTCATCCGCCGTGATCGCGAAGGGGGCGTTGGGCGAGGAAGCCAGAGGCTCGAAGCCCTTCGGCAGCCGGGTGACGCGGTCGCCGTGGCTCATCCAGACCGGATATTTCTTGCCGACCTGCCAGACCCCCTGGAAGAGCGGGCTCTCGGTCAGGATCTCGATCTCGGCCCGGCCGAACTCGGAATGGTGCCCGCTTTCCACCTCGCCGCCGAGCTGCGCAGCCATGGTCTGCTGGCCGTAGCAGATGCCGAAGACCGGGGTACCGGAATCGAACAGCTCCTGGGGCGCCCGCGGCGAGGTCTCCATCGTGACCGATTCCGGTCCGCCGGACAGGATCACGCCCTTCGGCTTCATCTCCCGGAAGGCCTCGGCCGCCTTCTGGAACGGCACTACCTCCGAATAGACCCCCTCCTCGCGCACCCTGCGCGCGATGAGCTGGGTCACCTGGGAGCCGAAATCGACGATGAGGATCTTGTCGTGGGTCTGGGTCATGGGACGGTCTGGGGCCTCGGGGTCGGATGCGATGCGAGTATGCGGCTCACTTATGGATTTCTGGTGAGGACGGCAACGTAGAAGCCATCCGTGCCGGTGCGCAGGGGAGACATTTGCCAGCCGAGCTTTGTCGGGCGCAGGACTTTTTCCAAATCCGGCATCCCGGCCCGTGCGAGGACCTCCCGCCCCGGAACGGGCTGGAATTGCTCCTGGCGTTCAAGAAAGGCCGAGAGCGCCTCGTCATTCTCCTCCGGCAGGATGGAGCACGTGATGTAGACGATGCGTCCACCAGGACGGACGAGGGCGGCGGCCCGGTCCAGCACCGCCTGCTGCTCCTTGCGGCGGACCTCCAGGCTGCCGGGTCGGAGCCGCCATTTGGCGTCCGGGTTGCGGCGCCAGGTGCCGACGCCCGTGCAGGGCGCGTCCACCAGGACGCAGTCGATCCGCCCGTCGAGATCCGTGACCGCATCGGCGCGGCCGCGCGGTGTGCGGACCTGGACGTTGCGGACGCCCGCACGGGCAAGACGCTCGTGAATGGGCGCGAGGCGGCGGGCATCGTTGTCGGTGGCGTAGATCTGGCCGTGATTGTCCATCATCGCCGCGAGCGCGAGGGTCTTGCCGCCCCCGCCGGCGCAGAGGTCGACCACCTGATCGCCGGGCTGCACGGCGGACAGGAGGCTTGCGAGCTGCGAGCCCTCGTCCTGGATCTCGATCCAGCCCTTGA
>Ga0182741_1006055_pt1 | contig 10808 bp, 18 predicted proteins | sample eDN5th37CBELigOP_FD_128874 | JGI IMG/M metagenome (GOLD analysis project Ga0182741, IMG submission 128874) | Enriched Organic Plus compost microbial communities from Emeryville, California, USA - eDNA 5th pass 37_C BE-Lig OP (version 2) (version 2) ...
CCCAACCGGAGCACACAGGAAAAGCTGGGCAGACCAGCAACTACCGCATGCCCGCAACACCGAACGCAGCAGAAACCACACACGGACACCTCAAGGAGGGCCGCTCCACGGATTCAGGCTTAGAGGGATTACATCAGCGACAAACTGCGCACTTCCGGAACATGCCTGTGGGGGCACGCCCCGACCACTCTGACCGCCGGGCTATGCCCGGCCGACACACGGGATGGGCTCACCCCCAACTAAGATCCGAGGCTGCGCTCAAGAACCCGGTCACATCGGGGAGCCCGGTGCTGCCGGATCCGCGGCGACTGGTTGCGGATTGGCTGCCACCCAGGCCACTGCGAGTTGGCAGAGCCGGTCTACCGTGGCGGCCTCCGCGTGTCCTTTGGGCATCGAGCGGCGCAACGCGATGAGCTCGTCAGGTTCTGCTGCGGGCGTTGCGGTTCCGAGGTGTGTTGTGAGCTCGTTGAGCATCGCGCGGTGTCGCGCGCTCCAGTTGCTGCCGCCGTTGTGCAGCACCTCGCGGGCGAGATTGCCCGCGATCCGGATGACTTCGCCCTGAATTGTGTCGGCTCGCCCGTTCGCTGGAACGAGGTAGTCCCACAGGTCGTGGAACTGTTCACGCCATGGCGCCTGGCCCATCGTGATCGGCGATGTGCCGTCGTGGCGGCGACGCCGGGGAGCCGGCGTGGCACCCAACATCGCGTACAGCTCGGCGAGTGCTTTGTCGGTGTCGTCGAGGTAGTCCGGATTGAACGAATCGCGATAGAATTCGAACTGCTCTCCGATGCGCTCGACGAGCTCGGCTGCGTTCGGGGGAGCTACTGCGCCCGATGTCAACAGAGTCTTGACCGACCGTGCGGTCGTGGCGATCTCGAAGTTCTGGCAGTCTTCTAAGGCGGCGTGTATTGGGGTGCGGTCGCGAAAATCCTGCGCGGCGGTGTTGGCGTCGTGGTCGATCAGGATCTGCACGGTCTCAGCGTTCAATCCGACCGCGTCATGCAGCGGTGTGCGCCCTGAACTGTCGGTGGTGTTGGGCGCGGCGCCGCAGTCAAGCAGCCGGCGCGCGATGGCTGGATGGCCGATAGCGGCGTGAAGCGCACTCTTGCCGTAACGGTCACGTGCGTTCACATCAGCGCCGAGCTCAATCAGCAGTGCCGGGTCCTGTCCTCGCCGCGCGCGCTGCCATAACGGTGTTCGGCCGGCGTCGTCGGGTGTATCCACGTCCAGCCCGCGAGCGGCCAACCAGCGGGTCAGTTCGTCGGGACAGGTGGCGAATGCGATCGCGGTCGACTTGTCGTCGCCTCCGCGGGCGTACAGTTCGCACATGTCGAACACCGCGATGAGCGCGTTCATGTCACCAGCAGCTAGAAGTGCATCAAAGTCGCGAGGCAGGGTCTTGCGTTTGCGCGCCATGCCACTAGCCTCTCATACTTTATGTTTGCCACTCGCGATGCGAAGCAGTCGGCTGGCGTCGTATCATCGCGCATCATCTGTTGTCAGCGAGTTTGGTGGCGGGCAAGATTTGTCTGGATGGCCGCTTGTGTGGTTCGCTGCACGTGGTGCCCACCGCCGGTTGGTCGGATAGACGACGATTTGCTGTGGGCCGTGGCACCTCATGAAGCCTCGGCGTCAGGTTGGCTGTGCGCACGACCGTCCTACTCCGGCGTGGATGGCGGACGGATCGTTGAGGATTGCGCCACACTGGATGCACACCGCGCCGAGCGGGGCATTGTCCCAAGGGGTTACCTCGCCGTCCGGGGCCAGGCGGGCGCGGTATTCGATCCCTGTAGCCGCCCTGCTGACGATGAGGACGTCGGATTCGATGCCGGCTGCGTTGGCCGCGGTATACAGCGTGCGCGCATTGACCGCGCAGGCAGTGGCGGTGCGTGGAGCCGTGTAGAAGCCTTTGACCGCGGCTTCGGAGATGAACCGGCCGCCGAGCTCGACTCCGAATGCGGTTCGCCTGGATTGCCGGCCTTGCCACCATCGGTCTTTGGCTTGTTCGATCGCGACAACGAGCGGAACCTCGACGTCGAGGACAGTGAGGCGTGAGTAGTCGAAGCTGGCGAGTTCGTCGACGTAGCGGTCGGTCAGCCCCGGCCACGACAGTGTTCCCTCCATGACGAAATTTTCGCCTCGCTGCAGCGACACTGCGCGCACTCGGTTGGCGGCTTCGGTGGAGGCGTTGTGCACCCATGCGGCGAGTTCGCCTGGGGTGACTGGGTTTTTGTCTGCGAGCAGGTGTTGGTGGCGGATGGCGAGCAGGCCGGCGGTCTCGAGGTGGGCAAGCAGGAGATCTTTGATGTCGTCCGGGTCGATACGTCGGTAGCCGTCGGCGATGGCGTTGAGCGCGCTGGACTTTCCGGCGCCGGGAGCACCGGCGGTGACGATCGCGGCGCGGCCGTCGGTGGGGGCGTCGGATCGTTGTGCTCGGTATTCGGCGGCTACGGCTTGAATGGTGCGGTCGCTGAGGTAGTCGCGCACGGCTTGTGGGGCCGATAGCTGCCCTCCTGTGTGGAGGGCAGCTATCTGGGCGTGGATTCGGTTACGGAGTCGGCGGTCGGACGTGAGCGCAGACAATCTCGTATTCCTCGTCAGTGAGCAGTCCGTGCAGGTGAGCGGCACTGACCTGCGTCCACGACCCCGGTACACCCCCCTCGTGGGGATAGGGCGCGAACTCGGTGAACGTGTAATCGATCTCGCAGAGTTGCTTGATCAGTTCGTCGCGGGGGAGCTCGTCGACAGTGGCGTGCAGGATGATTTCCTCAGGCGTGGGGGTGTCGCCGAGGGTGACCGCGGCGCGCAGAAGCCGACCCACTCGCGGCTGTGTCGTAAGGAGGATGTCGGCGATCTCTCGCTGGCTCTTGCCTAGGTGTTTGAGTTCGTCGGCTTCGCGCATTTCAGCGATCAAGTTCAAGCGCTCTTGGGCGTGGCGGATCAGAGCTCGGTGGGCAATCCGTTCGATGGTGGCGCTCATCGCGATCTCCTCCCTCAGTCGTCTGATATAGAGTGTATCACCCACTGAAACGATGTGTATCAACCGAGGTTAGTGCCGGATTTCGGGCCGAGGCGCGCGTCGCGCTAACCGGCATTTCGGATCTTCACGGGCCCGGCCAAAGCAGCGTGTCCATGGGAGAGGAAGCCAGCACCACGGTCCCGAACGGCGATGGTTTTCCGGCGCTGGTGTAGCCGCAACCCGCCGGCAGCGCGGCAGCGGCCAACAAGTCGGCGAGCCGGCGTGTTCCCGTCATGAAATGGCCTGCCCGCCGCCGTATCGCCCGCAATGAACGAGGCGTCCAGCGACGCACATTCGGCCTTGACGGTGACGACCTGCCGACCGACAACGATTCACCGTCGAGTACCCGACGTAAGGGACCTGACATGCTGATTGACTGCACCCCGGCGGGCTGCCGATGCGCTTGTCACCAGCCGGGAACGAAGGTGTCTCACGTCGTCGTGTGCTGCGAGGGCGTGGGCATTCCACCGCCCGATCAGTCCAAGGAATCCGCCTCAATCGACGTATCGGCGACGTCCGGCGAGTGCAGTGGGAGGTGGCCGCGATGGCGGGAAAATGTCCCCGATGCGGCACGTTGATCGCGGTTCGGTCCCGCCGTGGTACACGCATCAGTGACCACCTGTGCCCCGAATGCCAGATTCCGCTGCAAGGCGTGACTCTGATCCGAGCAGTTCTCGACCGCAACCTCGCATAACGAACCTCAGCGACAGCACACAAGGAGAGAAACCCATGGGACGCATTGGTGAGAATCCGCGGCGGATCGAAGTGATCCCCGAAGCCCCGCCGGTGCGACGGGCACCCAACCCGCCGGCACCGGCAACACCGAAGCCGCAACGCACAGAGCCTCAACCGGAGAAGACGCCGGCATGAACACCGACACCCCAGACATCGAGGTGGGCCCGGACTGGCTCACAACATCGTCGCCGTGATCGCCGCCGAAGGTGCCACCATCGTCGGCGACGATGGGCTGCGCACCTCAGCCGCCCGGGTCGTTGCCTACTGGATCCAGCCGTGGACGAGTTGGACGACGCTCGCGCCGTGTTCGCCGAGCAGTGCCCGAACGCCCAGGCGTTCACCCACCTCAACGACATGCTCGCCGCCTACGGCTTCCCCATTCGCGAAAGCGAATCGGTTGGGACGCACGGGTCATCAGAACTGGTAACCGAACCCATGGTCTCGTCGGCACGCCTGGTAGCCGCGGCCCTTGGGCGGGGGTTGATGCGGGTGGTCCGACACATCATCACTCCAGTCTTGGCCGCCCTCTTGCTGGTCGCCGTCGGCGCTCCGCACGCACCACGCGGTGTGCCCGCCACGTACTGGAACTTGCCGGATCCCACGTTGGCGGCATTCATGGGCACTCTCGGTTCGCTGCACGTCCTCCTGGCGGTGCTGATCATCGGATGGGCACCGATGATGGCATGCGTTTACGGTGTGGCAGGGTTCCTCATCGGACTGATCCGCACCCGTGACCGTCTGACGGACCCGTTTCACACCGACAACGTCGCGCTACTGAACTACGTACCGACCCGCGCTACTTTGTCCGAGGCATGCCATGCGCTCACGCCGGCCGTGGCCGGCGGTGTAGCCGCAGCGTTGAAAATGACCACGTTCCTGTTCGCCTACGCGCTGCTGGCGCCGCTACCGATGACCGCCGAGCTCATCGCGACGGTGACCGTCACACTTGCGATCCACGTGCTCGTCACGACCGGGCCAGCGCTATGGAAAGCCATCGCAGCCGGACGGAACGGAGCGACAACATGAGTCAAGACTGCCAATCCGAATGGCAGCTGCCGCCGTGGACCGACGACGAGGTCTCGAATATCAACGATTTCCAGCGGTCTGGGGCGATGCACCCGCTGACGTGCGGCTGCTGCCCGCACAACGACGGCGACTTCTTTGACTGGGCTAACCGTGTCCGGGTAGCCCGCAGCGACGGACTGCACTGCCCGAATGGGCGTTGCCCGGTGCAGACGACACACGTCGACCACGGCATCGCCGACGGGTCGCTGCTGCGATCGATTCAGCAAGATTGGAGTACCGCGATGTCCGCAGCGAACACCGCACCCCAGCAGGATGATTGGGACTTCTGATGCGTATACATCTGGGTGACTGGTGGACCCGAGACCGCAACGGCAAGACCACGGCGCACCGGGTGGGCGCGGCGTTGGGCCGGGCTGCGTCATCAACGCCTCCTACCGTCCAGACCCACCGGCCCAAGGTCCCGTGGGAGATCCGCGAGGCGAGCTGCGCACGACTGAAGCTGACCGCCGTCGACGACGGCCGTGGTGACGACCGTGACTGGATCATCAACGCGCCGCTGACGTTTCGGAAATGCCTGGGATGCGGCGCGCCTGTTGTGGACGCCCCCGAGAACCGGGTGGCCACGCAGTGGGTTCCGCGGCGGGAATCGGTCTGGCGGGGCCGTGGCCGCTCGCTGCGTTTGGAGTCAACCAATCCGGGTCCCCACCCTGTGGGTACGCCGGCATGCGCTGACTGCCGGCCGCTGTCAGTAGACGAGACCCGTCATTCCTCTAAACATCATCGGCATAAGGACAGATGACATGTCCGTGACCAAACACAGCCACCGCGCATGGATCCTCGTTGATCCCGTTCAGGATTACGAGGAGTCGTTGGAGATTCTCGGCGTCTACGGCAGTGACCGGGCGGCCCGATACGCCGCGCGCGCATACATACGTAACCAACCGGGCCGCGATCTCGAGGCACGGGAGATGCGCGGTAAGGATGTGTTGCGCGTCTGGGTCTGGCGATGGTCGACCAGGCGGTGGTCACTCTGCGACGAAAAGACCTGCTATCACAACCACGCCGAGGTTGAGGTGTGGCAGCCCGCAGCAGGCTGACACAGGAAGAAAGGCGCACCCTCGGGCAACGGCAATTTGCAACAGCAGCACAGCAACTACCCCCTGACCACCACAGCGATCGGATCCACTGACCGATGCACGATTGCCAGCAGCCGCCCACCGGCCCGCAAGTCTCACCGCTGCGATATGTGCAGCCGGACAATAGAAGTCGGCGAGCAGTACTGCCGATCGTTCAACATCGACGGTGGAGACGTCTGGGTTTGGAAAGAGTGCCAGCATTGCTCGGCGATGATCGCCGTCCTACGGAAGCACTTTGAGTGCTACGCCTACGACGAAGGCTACAGCCAAGACGCCATGAGCGACTTCGGGCCGACGACGATCGCCGAAGCGCGACTGAAGGTCTGTTGGAAACGCCGGTGGCGTCGCCCCGACGGATCGCTGTATACGGTCCCTGTCGCTGCGCGGGCTGAACGAGTGGAATGCTCGACCACGCTTGATCTGCGTTAAGCAGGTAGCAAGTGGTGGTCGTTCACACATGGAAACTGGCCAAATCGGAGTTTGGGGACAGCGTGTTTGACGAACACCGCGGACGGGTGTGGATCGATTCGGACGGCGATATCAATGAACGGCAAACCGAGCTCGCCACCAGTTTGCGTATTCTAATCCTGACATCGGAGCATCCGACCTGGAACTACATCACCGGCGTCGTGGTGCGCGACGGCGCGCGCTGCGCCTCGCCGGGAATCATGCCCACCGATGATGAAGTCCGCGAAATTGGTGCTCACCTGGAGAGCTACTGTGTGTTCTACACAGCGAGTTTCCGCAATGCGATGAAGCAATTCGCCCCCCATATGACATCGACGGCGCCGCGAATCTCGGGTACTACCTGAAGAGGCCCGACGGCGGATGGTGCTATAGCAAGCGCTCATGGCAGTTCGGACCGCACCGGTGCCGTCGATGATCTGAATGTCGAAGCGCTGCATACCGTGTCTAAAATTGAAGGACAAGTGCGAGACAGCTACCTGTACAGGTCCTGGATCGACAGCCGCCGGGTGATCACCGTGATCGTGCAATCCGACCCCACCCACCAACCACCAGCCAACCCAATCGATCCCACCCTGGCCAAACAGATCTTCGCCGACGCAGTGCACGCAGTGTCTGGCGGCCAGACGACAACGAAGAGGTGATCCGAAGTGAGCCGCGCACACAGACCAGCGGACACGCTTAGATACCAACGCTCACAACACAATCTCAACCACGGACGGTGGGGTCCGGCGCAGCAGCCCCAAGTACACTTGGCGTTCCGTGAGAGTGCAACGTGACTCGCGAACCGAATCCGCGCGACGACCGTGTCGGCCAAGCATCGGTGGAAGCCCTGCAACACGTAGTGGACGCGATTACGATTAGCGAATATGTGACGGGCGACGATGCCTGCATCGAAACATCGCCACAGCGTTTCGCGGGGTCAGTATGCGTGATGAGTTGTTTTCCGGGTTCAGCGATGCGGGGTGGGATGCAGCGCCGTGGGACGCCGAACCCGTGTTTTCCTGTGAGGAGATGCAGATTCTTCTGAACCCGGCATTGTCCGTAGAGGAGGCTGCCGACCGACTCGGATGTGCGCGCCACGATGTCGCACGTCTGCGCCAAACGGGCTGACCGGCATTGGCCAGTCTCCGCGGTAGGGCTCAGCTCTACACGAACGGGTGATGGACCCAAAACCCTGTCGACACCCGATCATTGGGTGAATCGGTCGGCCTGGCGTCTCAAGCCATCGTCCAAACTACAGCCCCGGCGGATGGGAACAGTGGGTTGGTTCAAGGCGGCGTGCTCAGGACGACGTGAGGCCGCCCCCGGCACGGTGGGTGCGGGTGTGCCGGGGGCGGTTCGACGGGTCCGCCAGTGCCCTTGAGCTAGGGAGGTTGAGGGGGTGGCGGTGTCCGTCAGTTGCGAACCTACGCCTCAATAGAGCGAACCGCCCCCGCTTTGACCGTGCATCAAGGCAGGGGCGGTATACGCCGCGCTTCTCCGCGCTACGGCGTCGGGACCCGCCCGGCCGCGACGCCGTAAGTAAGCTTACCAACGGCGTCGTTAGTGCTTAGGGCAAGCGCCCCGGCTGGATTCAGCGATTGCTCAAATGCGGCAAACCCGCGGACTCGATGAGTTTTCCCTAGCCGGCGACGATGTACCGGTGTCGGACCCTGGCAATTCCCTAAGAGGTCTAGATTATTGTCCATCTCCATCAAGTTGGCGGCTTAGTGCTGGTGAACGGCACTTTGGGTGAGACGAATCCCCGGCCGCTCCGTCTCGATGTAGTCGGCGGTTCCGCAGGCAGCGATCTCCGTAGGATCGACCTTCCACTACCAGTGGTGGTTCACCCGTCTCCTGGTCTTTTGGGGGCAAGTTGGTTCTTCATGTCGACGAGGTACTGCCACACTCGCGCCAGGGCAAGATATGGTCCCGAACCGCGGTATGGGGAATCCGGCTGCCTCAGCGGGTCCGGTGGTTTCGGTGGGTTCGTCGTCAACGCCAAGTGCGGGGGGTGGTGGTGCTGCGGTTGGGTCGGCGGGGTCTGTGCCGGCGAATAGCGGGGCCACGCTGGTGCCGGCGGCGGTGATGAGTTCGGCGATGTCGTCGCGGCCCCGACAGTTGTTGACGGAGGATGCGCAGTCGGCGGCGGCGTTGGCGTGGCAGCTGCAGCACGCCTGCCGGATGGTCAATTTCCCGATGGACTGGGCAGTTGGCGTATTCCGGTCGAGCGAGGGCTCGGAGACCGTTGTCATGTCTTCTGAGGGATCGGGATATATCCCTGCTGGGGTGTTCGTGCCGCGCGGGGTACGTCTACTTACAGCCGATGTGGACTCTGAGTTCCGCCGAACGTGGTTTGGGTGGCAGGATCCGGCAGAGGTGATGGTGGAGTACGCGCGCGGCCGGCAATCTGGCGGGCGGCGATTGGCTGCCGCCGCGACGACCGGCCCGGTCGACCAGTTTCGTGACTTCGGCACCGAGTACGCCGACCAGTGCACGTTCGAGCGGTCGCCGCTGACGGTGGATGATCCGATCCCGGTTCTCGACGCGATGCATGCTCATCGCCTGCAGCTGGAAAATGCTGACCTGTATGACCGGCTGGTGCGTCTGTCCAGTGCTGAGCAGGTGTACGTGGACCGGGTGATGATCCCGGTGGCCGGTGAATTGGTTGAAGCTGCACGCAGTCTGGAGCATCCGGTGGAGCTGACCCGCGCGTGGGCGACGGTAACTGGCGGTGGGGAACTGACCAGCGAGCAGTGGGCCCAGTACGCGCAAGTCGCGTCGACGGAGTTCCTGACGGCGCAGGTGCTTCGCCCCGAGGCCGCAGGGCCACCGGAGGAGTGGAAGGCCGCGGTGTACCGGGATGCGTGGACGGTGTGCCGCTCGCTCGAGGTGATCGCCGGGTGGGCATCACGTCCGTTGCCGGTGGCGGATATGGCGTATGCGGCGATCGCCGCCGCCCCTGACGGCGACGTCCGTGACCGTATCTCGGCGTCGCTGCAGCAGATCGAAATCGAGCTGGGCTGGGTCTGACGCCGCGCGCATCTTGGATTGTGGGCGGCTACCGCTACATTCAGTGGATGGGTGATCAGCTGCGCGCGTACCGGTTTGCGCTCGACCTCACCGCCACGCAATTGCAGGCGGTCTGTCAACATGCCGGGGCCGCACGGTGGGCCTACAACCATGCGCTGGCGAATAAGTTCGCTGCACTGAACGGCGCGACCGGAGGCGATCGCCGCCATGGTCGAATCGGGCATTGACCCGAAAACCGCTGCAAGCACCAGGCGTCCCGACGAAGCCGCAGATTCAGCGCGAGTTGAACCAGACCAAGGGCGACAGCCGCACTGACACTTACGGGATGTGTCCGTGGTGGTGGATCGGGCGTCTGGGATGGTGACGGCGTCGATGTCGCGGGTGGCGGTTCGATCGGGGTTGTGGGCCAGCAGGATCGTGGCGCCGCCGAGAATGTGGACGTGTCCAACGATGTTGCGGTGTTGGAGCTTTTCGGCCAGGGCGGTGAATGCTCGACGCGGCTCGGTGGTGTCGAACAGCGGGTCAGGGGTGACTCCGTCGTGGGTGAGGTCAAGGCGATCGAGGTAGATGCCGCGGCGTCGGAAGGTCGCTGGTGTCCACAGAAGCGCGCTGGTTCGGGCTGACGGCAGGTCCGATATGCACCAGGCGCGGTTGAGAAATCGGTCTGTGGTGACGGTCCAGAGTGGGCCGGGCAGCCCGTAGCGGGCAGCGATCTGCTCGGCAGCGGCCGCCAGCAGCGCATCGAATCGTAGATCACCGACGAGGGTGGGTTCGGTCGAGATGAGCGGCAGCGCGGTGACGCCGGCTTCGTCGACACCTCGGGTGAACTCGAAGAACAGTCGCAGCCGTGTAGCGGTGTCATCGTGTGCGGACATGGCGTCGGCGCAGGTGGCCAGGCTCAACGCGGTCGATGGCGGTGCCAAGTCCGATCGGGCGCCTTGTTGGCGTCCGACGGCCCGTATGTCGTCGGCCGGGTACCCGGATACACGTTTGATGTGGCGGCTGGCCAGGATGGATCGTGCCCTCGCCGGTGTCACACCCCAGTGCTGCGCTGCCTGCTCGGCAGTCCACGGCTCCACACTCGGAAACCTACGGGCAAGCAGCGCGTAAGTCGATGCTAATTAGGGGTTGTCCGGGACTGAGCCGAGGGCACGGTCACCGACAGTAGTGAGCGAACTCACTCTGCGGAAGTTCGCGGGCGATCGCGTATCAGCACATAGCTACATAGCTGCTCAGCATCAGTACGATTGTTTGCCAGAGGTGAAAAGTATGAGTGAGCCACATTCCTACCCTGGGTGTCAGGGTGAGTTGAGTCCACTGGTACTTAGCAACTTAGCAACTTGGCAACTTGGCTTGATCTCGGGGCGAGAACGGAATCACCTGAACCATGACGACGACGATGGCTGCTGTGC
>Ga0182741_1006056_pt1 | contig 10807 bp, 9 predicted proteins | sample eDN5th37CBELigOP_FD_128874 | JGI IMG/M metagenome (GOLD analysis project Ga0182741, IMG submission 128874) | Enriched Organic Plus compost microbial communities from Emeryville, California, USA - eDNA 5th pass 37_C BE-Lig OP (version 2) (version 2) ...
CTCCCTGCTCGGCGTCGTCCTGATGGCCGGCTCGCTCTCGCTGGTCGACATCGTCAAGGCGCAGGGCGACATCTGGTTCGTGGTGCCGCAGTTCGTCGGCTTCCTGATCTTCATCGTGGGCGGGTTCGCGGAGACCAACCGGCCGCCCTTCGACCTCCCCGAGGCCGACGCCGAGCTCGTCGCCGGCTACCAGACGGAGTACGGCGGGATGCGCTTCGGCTCGTTCATGTTCGCCGAGTACATGGAGATCCTGATCGTGTCGGGCATCACCGCCACGATGTTCCTCGGCGGCTGGATGGGCCCCGGCCCCGGCTGGCTCGACCCCATCTGGATGCTCGCCAAGATGTGGGTGCTGGCCATGTTCTTCATCTGGATCAGGGCCACCCTGCCCCGGTTCCGCTACGACCAGCTGATGTCCTTCGGCTGGAAGATCCTGCTCCCCCTCGCAACCCTGAACGTGCTCGTCACGGCAGTCCTGGTGGTGGTCACATGAGCATCAGTCCCGAAGAGATCAAGGTCGTCCCGCGCGGGCCCGAGCCCGGCGGCATGGGCGGCGCCTACCGCGCCTTCGGCGAGACCCTGCGCGGCCTCCGGACCACGATGGCCCGGCTGTTCGACAAGCCGGTCACCATCCAGTACCCGGAGGAGAAGACCCCCGTCTACCCGCGCTTCCGGGGGCGCCACAAGCTCCACAAGTTCGAGGACACCGGCCTGGAGAAGTGCGTCGGCTGCTCGCTTTGCGCCGCGGCCTGCCCGGCGGAGTGCATCCGCGTCGTGGCGGCCGAGAACGATCCGGAGAACCGCGTCTCGGCCGGCGAGCGCTACGCCGCCGTCTACGAGATCAACCTCGCCCGCTGCATCTTCTGCGGCTACTGCGAGATGGCCTGCCCGTTCGACGCGATCACGATGGGTCACGACTACGAGATGGCGGACTACAACCGCTCCGACCTGATCTTCACCAAGGAGATGCTTCTCGCCGAGCCGATCGAGCGGACGCCGCTCCGGGGAGAGGGCGAGTAGTGGAAGCGATCGCATTCTTCTTCGGCGCCTTGGGTGCGCTGGGTGGCGCGATCGCCGTCGTCGCTCTGCGCAACCCGTTCTACAGCGTGCTCGCGCTGGTCATCCACCTGGTCTTCCTCGCGGGGATCTTCCTCCTGCTCATGGCCCAGTTCCTGGCCGCCGCGCTGATCGTCGTGTACGCCGGCGCGGTCATGGTGCTCTACGTCTTCGTCGCCGCCTACGTCGGCGGGATAGAGGAACCGAAGTGGGATTCCTCGCCGGAGCTCAAGGTGATCGGCCCGATCCTGGCCGTGGCGCTGTTCGTCGCGATCTCGATCGCGATCCTCGGCTCGGGCCTCTCGGCGCTCGGCACGGAGGGCCCCGACGACGTCCCGGCCGGCTTCGGCACGCCGGAGGCCGTCGGTCACCTGATGATGGAGGACTTCCTGATCGCCTTCGAGGCGGCGTCGCTGCTGCTCCTGGTCGCCGCGGTCGGCGCGATCGTGCTCGCCGGCCGTCGCCGCGAGGACCGCAACAAGCTGCCGAAAGGAGGGGAGGCCTGATGGACATCGAGTGGTACGTGGTGCTGTCCGCCCTGCTCTTCACGATCGGGCTGATCGGGGTGCTGGTCCGCCGCAACCCGGTGGTCGTCCTCCTCTGCCTCGAGCTGATGCTGAGCGCCGGCGCCCTCGCCATGCTCGCCTTCAGCCGCATGCTCGGCAACCAGGACGGCCAGGTGTTCGTGCTGATCGTGCTGGTCGTCGCGGCCTGCGAGGTCGTGGTCGGCCTCGGCCTGGTGGTCGCGATGTACCGTCGCCGCCTGCCGCTTGACGTCGACGAGATGAAGGAGCTCAAGGGATGACCGCGACCTGGGCCTGGCTGGTCCTGCTCCTTCCCCTGCTCGGTTCCCTGACGATCGGGCTCACCTTCAAGGCGATCCCGGACCGGGCCGCGGGCCTCGTCGGCATCGCCGCGATCGTCGCCGCGTTCGTCTGCGGCATCCTGGCGTTGATTGGCCTCCAGGGCGAGCCTTCCGAGTCGCGTCACGTCGCTTCGACCCTGTGGGAGTACGCCTCCGTCGGCGGCTTCGAGATCGACCTCGGGATCTACGTCGATCCGCTCTCGATCTTCATGGTGCTCGTGGTCACGGGCGTCTCGAGCCTGATCCACATCTACTCGTACAGCTACATGAAGTCGGACCAGGGCTACCACCGCTTCTTCAGCTACCTGAACTTCTTCGTGTTCTCGATGCTGGTCCTGGTCCTCGCCGGCAACTTCATCATGCTGATCGTCGGCTGGGCCCTGGTCGGCTTCGCCTCCTACGCGCTGATCAGCTACTGGTACCGCCGCAACACCGCCACGAAGGCCGGCATGAAGGCGTTCGTGATCAACGTCGTCGGCGACATCGGCCTGTACCTGGCCGCGATCCTCATCTTCAAGGAGGTCGGCGCGATCTCCTACGGGGAGGTATTCGAGAAGGCGCCCGAGGTCTTCCAAACCAACGAGTGGTCGATCGTCGCAATCTGCCTCTGCCTGCTGGTCGGCGCCTTCGCCAAGTCGGCCCAGATGCCGTTCCACACCTGGCTGGCCGACGCGATGGAGGGCCCGACCCCGGTCTCCTCCCTGATCCACGCCGCGACGATGGTCACCGCCGGCGTGTACCTGATCGCTCGTTGCCACCCGCTGTTCGAGCTCGCGCCCACCGCCGCCGACGTCGCCGCTTTCGTCGGCCTCGTCACGCTGCTCATCGCGGGCACGATCGCGATCGCGGTCACGGACCTGAAGCGGATCATCGCCTACTCGACCATGAGCCAGATCGGCTACATGTTCGTCGGGGTGGGGATCGGCGCCTACTCGGCCGGGATGTTCCACCTGATGACGCACGCCTTCTTCAAGGCGCTGCTCTTCATGGCGGCCGGCTCCGTCATCTCCGCGATGGCGAACATGCAGGACATCGACAAGATGAAGGGCTTCAAGAGGGCGATGCCGTTCACCGCCGCGATGCTGATCATCGGCGCCCTCGCCCTCTCCGGCTTCCCCGGCACCTCAGGCTGGTTCTCGAAGGACGAGATCATCGACTTCGCCCACTTCCGCGGCGGCATGTACGACTGGATGTGGGTCGGGATGCTGATCGGCGCGTTCATGACCGCCATCTACTCGTTCCGCATCATCTTCCGGATCCTCCCGGGCCCCGCCTGCAAGGAGGCGGAGTACCTTGAGCAGCACGGGCACGTCATCCACGGGGAGCCCAGGAACCCCGCGACGGGGGAGGCCGAGGACACCGAGGTCGGCTACCCGGGCGAGGAACACCACATCGCCGAACAGGCCGGCGGGATGAAGTTCGCGATGGGGGTGCTGGGAGCGCTCGCCCTCGTCGGCGGCCTCGTCCAGATCCCCGGCGTGACCGAGGTGATCACGAGGTTCCTCGAGCCCACCTTCGAGCACTCGGTGTTCTCTCACATGCACCCGAGCAACTCCGAGGCCTGGACCGGCCTGATCGAAGGGGCGGTGATCTCCATCGCCGGTATCGCGACCGCCTGGCTGCTCTACATCAAGCGGCCCGATCTCCCGGCGAGGTTCCGGCAGACGTTCAAGGCGGTCCACACCCTGTGCGTGAACAAGTGGTACGGCGACGAGATCGTCGACTTCCTGATCGTCAACCCGGTCAAGGCCCTCGGCCGGTTCGCCAACCGGGTGTTCGAGCGGTTCGTGGTCGACGGAGCGACCGCCGGGGTCGCGGGGCTGACCCGTTCCGCGGGCGCCGCCGTCCGTGACCTCCAGTCCGGGATGCTCCGCGGCTACGCCGCCCTGATGCTGTTCGGCATCCTCGCCATCGTCGTCTACTTCCTGATCCGGAGCGCCTGATGCTCAGCTCGATCATCTGGACCCCGATCGTCTTCGGCCTGATCGGCCTCCTGGTCCCGCGGCGCTTCGCCGCCTGGGTCGCCACCTTCGGCGCCGTGATCACGCTCGGCCTGGCCATCGGCGTCCTGGCCGGCTTCGATCCGGACGGGGGCATGCAGTACGTGACCGACGTGACCTGGATCTCCGGTCTCGGCGTCGACTACAGCCTGGGCATCGACGGTGTCTCGATCTTCCTGGTGCTGCTCACCGCGGTCGCCTGGATCCCCGCGATCGCCTTCTCGGCCCTGCGGGGCGTCGAGCGGCCCGGCCTCTACTACTTCATGCTCGCCGCCGGCGAGACGGCGACCCTCGGCGCGTTCCTGGCCCAGGACCTGCTGCTCTTCGTCCTCTTCTTCGACCTGATGATCGTCCCGTTCTACTTCCTGTTCGGGATCTGGGGCCGGGACCGGGGCGGGGACGACGATCCGGCCGGGAGCCCGGGCCGCGGGTCGGTCACGGTGCAGTCGGCCACCCTGAAGATGATCGTCTTCACCCTGATCGGCTCGCTGCTGATGCTGGTCGGCGCGATCGCCGCGGCCGTGATCTCGGCCGACGGGGGCGAGCTGACGTTCTCGATCCAGGCGATCGTGGCGCGCGGCCTGCCGGACGGCTCGCAGAACTGGATCTTCTGGTTCTTCGCCGTCGCGTTCCTGGTCAAGATGCCCGCGTTCCCGCTCCACGGCTGGATGCCGGACGCTTACCGGGCCGCGCCGCTGCCGGCCCTGGCGGTCTTCTCCGCGGTTCTCTCGAAGGTCGGCGCCTACGGGTTCCTGCGGGTCGTCCTGCCGATGATGCCCGACGCCGCCGAGCTCTTCCAGGCGACCATGCTGGTCCTCGCGATCGCCTCCATCGTGTACGGCTCGATCATGGCCTTCACAAAGACCGACCTCCGGCTCGTCCTCGGGTTCTCCTCCGTGGCCCAGCTCGGGTTCATCACCGCGGGCATCTTCGCCTTCGAGCTGACGGGCGCCGAGGGGGCGGTGCTCCAGATGGTCAACCACGGCCTCGTCGTCGTCCCGGCATTCCTGATCGTCGCCCTGATCGCGGAACGCACCGGCTCGGAGGAGCTCGGGCCGATGGGCGGGCTCGCGAAGCGGGCGCCCGTGTTCGCGGTGATCTTCCTGATCGTCGCGATGGCGACCCTGGCCATCCCGGCCTCCGCGAACTTCATCGGCGAGTTCTACATCCTCAACGGGCTGTTCCAGGTCGACGCGGCCTGGGCGATCGTCGCCTCGGTCGGCGTCGCGCTCGCCGCCTTCTACGCCCTGCGCATGTACCAGTTGACGATGCACAACCCGCTCCCAGACGGCGCCGACTCGCGTGAGATCTCGCTCCGCGACGCCCTCGTCCTGATCCCGATGGTCGGCATCGTGGTCGTCCTGGCCTTCTGCCCGCAGTTGATCGTCCACGGGTCGGAGTCCGCGGTCGAGTCGTCCGTCGCGGTCGTCAGGGAGGTGGCCAAGTGAGCTTCGACGCCCCCGCCATCGACTACGCGGCGCTCTCGCCGGTCATCGCGCTCACGGCCGGTCTGGTCGCGATCGTGCTCGCCGCGGTGCTCGACCCGATCAAGCGCTTCGGCCCCGTGCTTGCGCTGATCGCGCTCGCGACGACCGCCGGCCTCCTGATCTGGCAGTGGAACGCGGACGCCGACCTGGTGAGCGGCGCGCTCAGGCTGGACGGCCTCGCGGTCACGCTTTCGCTGCTCACGATAGTCGCGGCGGCCGTCGCGGTGCTGCTGGCGATCGGGGATCCCGCGGAGACGCAGGCGGGCCGGAGCGACTGGCTGGCGCTGCTGATGGGATCGGTGCTGGGCATGGTGATCCTCGCCCAGGCCACGAGCATGCTGACCTTCTTCGTCGGCCTCGAGCTGCTCTCGATCCCCCTCTACGCCCTGTGCGGCACGAACCTGCGCCGGCGCGAGTCGCTCGAGTCCGGCCTCAAGTACCTGATCGTCGGCTCGGTCGGGTCGGCCACCCTGCTCTACGGGCTGGCGATGATCTACGGCGCTTCGGGCGCGACCGAGTTCCAGGCGATCGCCGACGGCCTGCGCGCCGGGGACGGGATGCTGAGCGACTCCCTGACGCTCGCCGGAGTGGGCCTGATCGCGGTCGGACTCGCCTTCAAGGTATCGATCGCCCCCTTCCACCAGTGGACTCCGGACGTGTACCAGGGCGCCCCGACGCCGGTGACCTCGTTCATGGCGGTGGCGACCAAGGCCGCGGCCTTCGCGGTGTTCATCCGTTTCTTCCTGGTCGCGCTCGGACCCCTCGCCGACCAGTGGGACGTGATGCTCGCGGCGCTCGCCGCGCTCTCGATCGTGGTCGGCAACGTCGGCGCGCTCGCCCAGACCTCGCTCAAGCGGATGCTCGGCTACTCCGGCATCGCCCAGGCGGGCTACATGCTGGCCGGGATCGTCACCGCCACCCAGGCCGGGGTCGACGCGCTCGTCTTCTACCTCGCGGCCTACGTGGCCATGAACGTCGCCGCGTTCGCCGTGGTCGTGATCCGCGAGCGACAGACCGGGTTCTCCGACGACATCTCCACCCTGCGCGGCCTCGGCCGCGACAAGCCGGCTCTGGCCTGGCCTTTGACCATCTCGATGCTCGCGCTGGCGGGCCTGCCGCCGACCGCCGGTTTCGTCGGCAAGCTCTACCTGATCGAGGCCCTCGTCGACACCGACTGGACGTGGCTCGCGGTGATGATCGCGGTCGGAACCATGATCTCGCTCGGCTACTACCTGCGGGTGGTCGCGGCCCTCTGGATGGGCCCGGCGAGGGACGAGGAGGAAGAGGGCGAAGCGATCGACACCGCCTCGCTCCCGCCCCAGATCGCGGGCGCCGCGGTCGCGGATCCCTTCGCCGACGAAGGCGCGGACCGACGCTGGTACCTGCTCGCGCCCGCCGTCCTCGCCGCCGCCGCAGCCATCTTCTTCGGCGTCATACCCCAACCCCTGGTCGAGTTCGCCCAGCACGCCGGAAACGCCCTGAGCGTCTGGGTTTCCTGAGGGAATAACCAGCAGTCGCAGTCGCACCGTCGTCGCTCGAAGCCCGTCGAGACCCGAGAGGTGGCTGCGTTTTCCTCGGTATAGAGGTGGTTATCGCAGCCACCCCGGGTTCCGTCGCCCGAGTGCCTGAGGTGCCCCGCCGGGGTGGCTGCGTTTTTGCCGGTATAGACGCGGTTATCGCAGCCACCTCGGGCTCAGCCACCACGTCGGCCCGGCCCTGAGGCGCAAAACCCGGAGCCCCGGCCAACCATCCTTTGATGTGAGTGGGCGGGCGGGTTTGGCTGGGAGGCCCGCCGAAGGCGGTGCCGACTCCTCGTCCGAACCAACCCCCGGTCGATCCCCCTAGGGTTCCTGCGTGCTCTGGATCCTTCTCACGATCGTCGTCTCCACCGCCGCGGGCATTTTCGGCGAGCGGCGCTGGCCCGACCGGGCGGGGGATGGATCGCGGCGGGGACTGTTGCTCATCCTCTATTACGTCCTGCCGCCGATCGTGTTCTTCAACCTGGTCCACGTCGAGCTCAGCTTCGGCGGAGGAGCGGGCATGGCCGCGGGCCTGCTCACCGCGATCACGGTCGGGCTCCTGGCCTGGGTGCTGGCCGTCCCGGTCCTGAAGCTTTCGCCGCCCGTGGCCGGCTCGGTCATCTGTTGCGCGATCCTCGCCAACACCTCCTACCTCGGCTACCCCATGGTGTACACGCTGATGGGAGGCGACGAGCTCTCGGACGCCGTGCTGTTCGATGTGGTCGTGAGCTACCTGACCCTCACCCTCGGGGCGTTCGGGGTCGGGGCCGCACTCGGGACGAAGGCGGGAGAGGGCTTCAAGGAGCGCCTGCGCGCGTTCTTCCTGAAGAACCCGCTTCTCGTCGCGGCGGTGCTCGGCCTCCTCGCGCCCGAGGCGCTCGCCCCGGAAATCGCCGTCGACATCTCCCGGGTGCTCGTGCTGATCCCGCTGGTGGTCGGCTTCTTCGCGGTCGGCGCGATCCTCACCGAGGAGGTGCGGGCCGGCGTGATGAAGGTTCCGCCCCGCCCCCACAAGCCCCTGGGCGTCGTCCTGCTCTGTCGCCTCGTCGCGGCCCCGTCCCTGCTCTTCCTCTTCACGCTCCCGTTCAGCGACGTGCCCGCGTCCTACTACCTCCTCGCCGTGATGCCAACCGGGCTCAACTCGATGATCGTCGGCCACGCCTACGGGCTCGACCTCCGCACCGCGGCGGAGTCGATCGTGTACACGACGACCATCGTCGTGATCGGCGCGGTCGGGTGGGCGATCTTCTTCTAGGGGTCGCGCACCGCCCCCGCTTCTGGGACCATCCCGTCCATGCTCCACCACGTGGCACTGGAGGTAGCTCCCCATCTCATGGCCAGGGAGGGAGATTTCTGGCTGGCGGTCGGATTCGAGAGCGTGGCCGCTCCGGACTCGCTCGGGGAGGGTTTCCGGTGGTATGAACGCGACGGAACGCAGATCCACCTGATGGAAACGATCGACCCGTCGGTGCCACCGGTCAGGGGGCACACGGCGGTTCTCGCGCCGGACATCGACGAGGCGGTGCAGCGGCTGGAGAGGGCCGGGTTCGAGGTCGTCGAGGGTCGGCGGCACTGGGGCGCGAGGCGGGTGAAGACCGAGACCCCGGCCGGCCACGTGGTCGAGATCATGGGCGGCCCACCCGCGACGGCCGGGGAGAACGGGTGAAAGAGCCGGGGGCCGGAGGGGCCGATGGGCTGGCGAGGCCGGGTTTCGAGGCCGCCCGGATGGGCCGCCTGGCCGTGGGCCTGTTCACTCTGATCGCTGCGGGAATCGGGATCTGGCTGCTCGTCGGCTGCGGCCAGGGAAGCAGCGGCGCGGAACCCGCCGCCCGAAACGGCTCGGATGTCCCCGTGGTCCTGGTCGTGCTCGACGAGCTGCCCACGGCGAACCTGATGACGCGGGACGGCAAGCGAATCGACCGGAGGCGCTACCCGGAGATCGCTCGCTTCGCGTCCCGGTCGACCTGGTACCGCGACAACGTCGCCGCCGGGGACTTCACGGCTTGGGCCGTGCCGCCGATCTTCACCGGGAACCTCAGCGACCAGGAGACGCTCCCCACTGCCGAAGCCCAGCCCGAAAGCATCTTCACCCAGCTCGGCCCCGGCCGCCGCCTCCACGTCCTGGAGCCGGTGACCGAGCTCTGCCCGCGGTCCCTCTGCCCGGAAGGCCGCCAGGGCGAGGCGGACGACGAGACATACGCCGACGACTTCGTCAAGGCGAAGTTCCATCCCTTCCGCCCGTCCGAGGCGGACGCCTGGATCGAGCGGATACCGGCGGGGAGGGGCACCCTGACGGTGGGCCACATCGAGTCACCGCACCAGCCGCTCCGGTTCACCCCCGAGGGGAAGACCTACCGCCCGGGGATCCTCGCGGTCCCCACCGATCTCGACGTCAACGGATGGACGACCCGTGAGCCCGCGGTCGCGTTCGTCCAGCAGCGCCACCTGATCCAGACCGGGTTCGCCGACCGGATCGTCGGGAAGCTGATGCGGAAGATCCGGAGGAACGGCGACTGGAACCGCGCGCTGATCGTCCTCACCGCCGACCATGGCAACTCCTTCGACCCGAACGACCTGCGACGCGACGTCACCTGGACGAACCCCGGCGCGACGGTGAACCCGCCCCTCTTCATCAAGTACCCGGGCCAGACGAAGGGCGCGGTCTCCACCGCGCCCACTCAAGCGATCGACGTCTTCCCGACCATCGCCAGGACCCTCGCCGCGACGATCCCCGAGACCGACGGCGAGCCGATCGGCGAGGCAAGGCCAGGCCGCAGGATGACGGTCTCCCGGGACGAGATGCGGACGATCCAGCTGACGGCCGACGACGTGCGGGCGGATCGGAAGGGCGTCCTCGCGGACCAGTACCGGCGCCTTGGCGATCGGGGCCTTTGGCGGCTCGGGCCGCGCGGCGAGCTGTTCGGACGCCCGGTGCGCCGGGTCCGGGCTAGGCGCGGGGCGTCGTACCGGCCGCTGAACGGGGCCGCGTCGATCCGGAACGCGGACTCCTCGAACCGGGTCGTCCCCGCCCTCGTCTCCGGGAGCCTCCGCGGGGTGGGCGAGGGGAGCGTGGTCGCGGTCGCCTGGAACGGCCGGATCGTCGCCACGACCAGGGCGTTCCGGTTCCGGGGAAGTACCTACTTCGGAGCGATGGTGCCGCCTTCGGTCATGCGCAAGGGCCGCAATCGGGTGACGGTGCTGAGCGTCGGCCCCGAGGGTCGCCTCCGGCGCATCCGGCCCTCCTGACGGGTCTACATAACCCGGCCGTCGAGCGTCGGCCGTGCCTGTTAGGTTCGACGGGTGCGCTACCCGGTCGAGTCCTTCACCGCGGAGGAGCAGAGCCTTCTCGCCCCCTACTTCACGAACCTGGACCGGCCCGTGTTCGCTCTCACGAACCTGCCCGAGACCGTCAAGGGGGCACTCTTCGCGCGGTACTCCCGCTATGGGGGCACCCTGCGGCGGCTCTACCTGGACGAGTTCGCGGACGACGCCGCCGAGGCCGATCCCGAGCGGCGGCTCCGGCCCTTCGACGGCGACGAGGGCAGGCGGGCCGCCCGGCTCTACGAGAGCGTCTTCCTCGGCTTCGGCGACGACTCCATCGCGCAGCTGGGCGGGGCGCACGTCGCGACTGAGTGGGTCTCCAACATCCTCACGAAGGTGATCCAGCGGGGCCGGCTCGCCGCGTACCTAGAACAGTCGACCCGTTACATCGCCTACGACCAGGAGATGCCCGGCGGCGGCTACCGCTACCTGCGCGGCGACTCGCTCGACCCCGTCTTCGAGTCGGCGATGGACGAGATCTTCCGCATCTACTCGGGGGCGCTGACCGAGGTCGAGGCGTGGGCCGCGGACCGTTGGCCCCGCGGCGACGATGAGCCC
>Ga0182741_1006060_pt1 | contig 10801 bp, 4 predicted proteins | sample eDN5th37CBELigOP_FD_128874 | JGI IMG/M metagenome (GOLD analysis project Ga0182741, IMG submission 128874) | Enriched Organic Plus compost microbial communities from Emeryville, California, USA - eDNA 5th pass 37_C BE-Lig OP (version 2) (version 2) ...
CCCGAGAGCTGCCCCACTCATTTCCATTGTGAAGCAGTGGGCAAAGCTTCGACGGATCAATTCTGCGCGCTATGGCACAGTCAATTCACTTGGTTACTGTCTTATGGTTATCGCCTATCTGAAGCAGTGTGACATTGGCCTACCCGGATGGCTAAATTATACCCGCTCGCTACAGAACGAGAATAAGTCAGCCGAGGAGCAAAAGGGTTACATTCCGTCTGTAGATACTACCTGCCTGATCCATCGCGAATCGGCTGATCCAACTCCCACAGGTCGCGCGCATGCATTACACACCTACAGCCACATCTACGAGATCCGTAGAAGGAGAGCTCTGCGGAAATATGGTATTCCCAGCGCCCCCGTACAGGGTGTGGACAAGATTCGTGAGGAAACCGAACGACTGTCCATTCTAAAGGCTGAAAACAAGTACGACTTCACACTAGAGCTGAATCTTTCCCCGAAGCTTTGCATCTTGGTCCAGGCGTACCAGGTATTCAAGCGCGAAAATGAATATGCCAAACGAGAAAGGACCGCTAATTTGATGAGTGTCCCTGATGATCTTTCGGAAGCAACAACGCCTAAGCTTCGTGCATCGCAAGCGAACCTACACAAACTTATCGAAGGTTTTGTCATGGCAGTGACCGCGCTTTATGATGCGAAGCGTGAAGTTTCTAATCACCGAGCCAAATTGGAGTCTGAGCTCTCGGAGATCTTTGAACCCCATGTGTCAGAGACACTTCGCTCAAGCATTGAACAAGCCTTTACACAGACTGTAGACGATTTGGCAAATGTTCTGACCGATAGCGAAGGTCCTCTGTCTCCATCTGGCCAAATCGCTACGAATCTGAACACCCTATTGACTTTGTCAAAGAACGCAACACTTCCTGAGCAACACCTTGTTGCTGATCAGAACGTCGAAAACGCTGCAGCGCCAGACCAAGTTAAGAACGAAACAAGTATTGTGCAACTAGACCAGTCTCCGACACTTCTCGAAGACTCGGAGGCATCAAGCAACTCTAAAGTTGGACTTCATGAGCTCGCACTGATTGTACCACCTTTCTCGCAAACAATGCACCGGCTCTCGACCTCTAGTGCGCTCGAGATAAACGAATTTAAGCTTCCCACGTCCCATCTACCGATCTCTGCATCTAACGACGGTCTTGGCAAGCCGAATCACGGCCTAAGAATTGGCGCACCTCTCCTAAATACCTCACGTTCTGAGCAGCTCAGCCCTGGACTCTCACCTCTCACACCAATGAAGCGTTCGGCCGGTTATGTTGAACAAGGCTTTGCAAGTGAGTCAAATGACGCCTTCAACCTGCCTCGTCCAGCGGAGCTAGAATTGCTTTCGCAATCACCAGTTAATATGAGCAGCTCCGAAACATGGTGTCCCTCTCCAATCCTACCGACTCCTGCTACAAAACGAACCCAAAGCCTGTTCGGCGTCGAGGCCCATGCGCGCAATCCGGTCCCAACCCCCACATCAAATCAAGCAACCTCCCAGAGCTCTACAATCACACCTGCCCCAGTACGGCGCAGCAGCCGAATTCAACAGCAGCAACTGCAAAAGGAGCAGGGCGACCTTCTGGCAGAGAAGCCGAAGCTTCGAGGTCCGTTTGCGTCTCCCACACTTGATATAAGCCGAACTGAAGGGGTCTCGGCGACAGCGACCGGATTAACGCCTCATGTTGGTCGACTTCAGATTGGGATTGATGTTGGCCCTGTAGCATCGGCTCTTCCAACAGGTCCTCACTTCCCTGGCCGTCTGCTTGATGAATGGGTTGCCGCTTTGTCTAAGCTAGGTCATGCTGCGAACGCAGTCCGCACTGCAATGAAGCAGATTGAGCAGGCAATCGAAACGATCGATCAAGAGGCGCAATGTGGAATGGATGTGCTACCCGACCACGAGAGTGGTCAGCATGAGAGTCTGACGGGAAAGAGTGAAGCTGCACGCCGGGGAATTCATGAAGAGAAGCTGCTACAAGCACTGTTTCCACTTGAGTCCTTGCTAAGAGGATTCTTCCGCTATTTCTGTCGCACGTTCGAGCCGTCGAAACATGCAGTGGCTCCGTTTTTGAACAGGCCCGAAAGTATCATAGCCCGGGATCGAGTTTTTGTTCGGCAGCATCCTCGCAACCCAACCCCACTGGTGATCCTCAATCCGTTTGAAGTTAATGAGAATGTGGCTAGAACCTGCCGTCCTGAAGGCTGGGAAGAAATCAACAGAGAGTGCTTTGCTGCTTTCATGGCATTAGATGAGGCACATCAAAGATGTATGTCATTCATTCGACAGTCGCTTGAGACCTCGAGACGCAATGCAGAGGCGCAGGAGCAAGAGGATCCAATGAGTCCATCGGAAATACGTAATATCTGCCTGACGGAGAGAATCGTTGTGCGTGCGTGTCAGCGGATCCTCGAAAGGAGTGCACCTGATTGGTACCTTGCCACTGTACATGCGGAGGAGGAGCTCAAGGTTTTGGAGGCATCAATTCAGCGCGAGGCAGATGAAATGAAGACGCGAGAAAACGACGAAGCCAGTGTAGCGGCAGAAGTCATCCCACCAGAAGTCGTTCTGCAAGCCTTCACATCCCGCTTCGCTCCTCAATTGAATCCGCGAGCACTAGTGCACGGGGGCCTCTGGGAAGAGTCGTTGAGTCCGTCCCAAAGGAATCCCTCAAATCTACCAGCCACATCATCAGCATCAGGTGAGTTTGATGACATGCGAATGGCAGCTGTCCCACGGCCTGGTTCAGTCCGTCAAATAGATCTCAGAAGCATTCTGAACGAGCAAGCTCTGTCAAAAATGAGCTACTTCTGGCACTTTGCCCTCGATCGCGTCCTTCGCCCGACGCAGGCTCGTTCAGGAGAGGCTGATGAATTCGATATCAGTGGAATACCACCTCCAATTGCGGAGCCCGCGCCCCTTGGCTATGTTGCTGCAGCTCTTGGGCGTCGTAATGCACAATTGCACAGCGGACCGAGTGTGTTTGGGGTGCACCAGCATCATCTAGGCGAGGATTGGGCCTTAGGAGCTCCACACTATCGCATAATGCCACGAACTCACACTCAGATCCCAGCACGTATGCCACTGCAAGCGCCAATGCCGGTTAGTGTTGCAGCGGTGCCAGTTGGTATGGCCCCAGTGCCGGTACCTATTCCCGGGCAGCCAGTTCCATTTGGAGTACCGGGTCAAGTCCCGGGGCCGTTCGCCGGAGTCTACCAAACACCAATACCGATCTACCCTGCCCTTCAGTCTCCTCCAGCCGCAGCCGTCCCGGTATCTGGGCCGGGCATGCTTGTTGAAGGTGGCCCAGCTGCTGTGTCAGGCTCTCAATCTGCACATCCGCGGGCAAGGCAACAGCCTCCGCCAGTCCACCCAGCCTACGCAGAATTCCGTCGGTTTGGTGACTCCTTTTTGCGGCGTCAGCAACAGCAGCACCAATCACTATCACAGCAACAACAACAACAGCAGCAGCCGCAACCGCAACAGCATAACCGTCGTATGACCCGTCGTCGAGATCAGACTGCGAATATTAGCCAGCCGTAACTTACATTATGTTGAACGATATACTAAGCGCAGCAAATCGACATGACGGATCAGCACCATGTGATCGCAATTTCTGCATACATGTCAGCATTGTAGAGCAGGGCGAAAGTTTCAGCTTTCCTTCGCTGGTGCCTCGCTACTCAGTTTCCAGTGAATAAACCGATGCAGTTCTGAAATGTTACAAGTGTTTGGCTATTGTTTTATTTGTTTTACTGTTTTCCATTCAGATTTAGTTGTCTGCGCAGCAAATGGCAACCTTGGTGGCCCACTCGTCCGACTTGGCATCTGCCACTGTTGGCTTGCTTGCCACAGAGCTTGGCAAAGGAAGGACCTTGCGTGCGGCCTGTTTGCGTGCTGTTGTGACAGTGTACGTATCAGGTCCATTCTTTCGTTTCTTCACCTGTTCAATGGGCGTCTTAGGAGGTGGCATTGGAGTTGGCTTTGCTACAGTCTTCGCTTTTGCGGCAGACTTCTTCGTGACCTTTTTCGCCTGGTTAGTCGACTTCTTTGCGACGGGCTTTGCTTCGGCAGCATTTTGATCCTGAGCGTCAAGCAGGGAGTATGGGTTCTGAACAGGAACGGACTCCGCCATCTCAGAGGCCTCTGCTTCCGACTCCTCTTCACTGGTGAGTTTGCTGAGTGGAACTGCAGAGGGGACTCGGTATGACTTGTGGTGCATTGGAATGTAGACGTCGGATTCATCTACTTCAGCAGTGGGCATGTCAGAGGCAACCATCTCTGTCTCTAGTTCAAGGAAACTCGAGCCCTTGCCAAATCCAGGCTCAGGGCCGGCCCAGACCTCGTCGGTCCACGAGATCCAGCCCTGTACACGAGCAACAAACAGAGCACCCGCATCGAGCTCACGGCGCGTGCAGAGGTGGTAGCCCTCTGAGCATGCGCGCAAGGCTTGCTCTCGGGTGCAAGCGCTGTGGCGACCGCAGCCAAGGGTTGCGAAAGATGACTCTACCGCACCCAAAGCAGGGAACGCTTCTGCGCCAAGCTCAGCCTGAGACATGGGACGAACGGCAATACGAAGATCATCCAAATAGTAAGCGGTAGCATATGGCGAGTGACGGATGTGGGACCTTGGGAACTGACCCACATACACAGTCTTCTGGCCTGCGTCACCCTCGCCAAGCCGACGGGCACGCACATCGCGCACACCATTCACAAACAATGAGAGCGATTGATACGCATGGTGGTCATACACAAGTGCAATGTGAGTCCAGGTGTTGGGTCGCACTTGCGCATGGCTAACAAATGTGTGCTTGGCAGCGTGAACAACGAGCTGTCTAGATGGCATGATACCGACGGAGAATTGACCAGTACCGAAGACGTGAGCGCCCTTGTTTGGTGACTTGACGTCGACACGATCAGATGGCAGGTAGAGCCATGCACTGATCGTGAAACCAGTGGAGGCGTTGGGGTCGTTGGGTGCGATATCGAAGACATCTCCTAGGGCTAGGACTGACTTGCCATCGAAGGTTGCGGATGCTCCTGAAGAGAGGCGACCCGGGCCAACACGCAGTGACGATGCGTTGCCGGTGAACGCGTCGAAAACCAAACCGTGATGTTGATTGCCCGTTCGATCGAGGACTTGACCTTGAGCCAATTCGTCGAAAGTGTATACCGCTTTCACGCCGTCCGGGACAATTAGAGGAGCCACGATCTGGTTCTTGCTCTTGGAGGGAAGCAGAGTCAACCCACCGAGCTCAAGGTTGCCCTTAAAGTGGAGATCACACGCTGTGAATGGGAAGGGTAGTTCAAGACCGTTTCGCAACAAAGGCGGAGTCGTGAGGTTGCCGCCGTTGCGCCGAACATCGAGATTGAATGCACCGCTCGTGAGTTGTTCGGCTTCGTCGGCAGGTGGTGACGTAGGAGCATACGTCTGTGGCCGAACTCGTTGTTGCTGAGTAGACTCCTTGTTTGCAGTAGCATTTGTGGAAGTAGACGCAGTTACCTGCTGGCTGGCCTGAGCGACTGCCGCGACGGGTGCTGCGGCAGACTCGAGAAGCTCGTGCGCCTCTTCAGGTGAAAGCTCGGCATGTGCGAGGAGCTGTTCAAGAATCGCACGCGAAGCCGCCGGAAGACGAGGCTGATCACTCAGGTCCTCGCCACCCGACACCAACTGTGGCATGTACGTCGCGAATACCTCGCCAGAGAGCGCCGGAGCTGGTTCGAAGATGAACCCATTCGTCTCCGGGATGGGACTCAGGGTTCCAACGGTTCTAGACATGTGGAATGGCAGGATAACATGAGATGTGAGAGGAAGTCTCTGGATATCTCGAGTCTTCACCCAATCGATCACAAGCAGCACGGAAAGTCTTCAACAAGAGGGCAAGGCAATCACGAGAGGGTTCTTGCGAGCTCCTCTGTGACGACAGTATGCTGCCCGCTGAGGTACAAAGCTGGTGCAAACAAGTAGAGAGCCCAACGTACCCTTGGTCATGCAAGGCAAGGGCGCATGCCAGGACCAGCAGTGATGCAAGGGGCAGTAAAGCCCGCTGCAACATGACTATACAAGGAGAAGTTTCGTTTTCGGGGCGATTGTACGGTCAGTGATGGGTCCTTCGAGCGAGATACAGGAACAAAATGGCAGCGAGCTATGACCTTAAGCCTATGCAAATGCTTGCATATCCCAGCACACTCCAGCAGACGCCAATACTGGAATGATACACTGAGGGCTTACACAAAGTGACAAGCCCCCCTTTTCTCGCCTTTTGGCTCACTTCTAGGGGGGTTAGGGGAGTTTAAGTCGATGACTATGACACACGGCCTATACTTGCACAAGTCTCTTAGAGAATAACTCCACTGGGAACACTACAATACCCGGAAGCCGAGCCCAAAAGTCGTGCTGAAAGGGGTCCAATCCACCCACCCATGCATATTCCCGCACCCCCGACTCTGAAACTACCTTTTGCCGCAAAAGGTAGGCTAGGTTTTTGTGTACTCACTGGAGCCAGCCAAGTAACAGGGCCTGGGCGTTGCCTTTGCCAAGGATACAACGGTGTCTCGGGAGCTACAAGCCATGGTAGACCCTGCCTATCACTACCGAATAATATGGCCGCGCTCCTGACGATGATACGTGCGCAAAACACCAAATCGTGTGTGACGATGGTTTCGGTTGCTAAGTTTGAAGAGGTGTTTGCATCTTGGTGCATGGGTCACGGCTGCCGTTGACAGTGCATCAGAGCTAGCAGGCTAGTGTCAAGCAGGTGTTACAGTGCGAAAGACTTAGTCCGTCGCCCATAGTGCAGAACGGTTGCCGAAGCCATTCGACCCGAACTATCCCTCCAGTCGCGGGTGGATAGAATCATTGATTACGAGGTTGTGAGGTCGTTATCTCGGACGCGATTTGTCGGTATGGGGTGACTGTCACACTGAGGGACCTGTGTATACATGTGTGAAACGCTTGTGCTAATCCATAGAAATCATGTCGAATGCCAGAGATTGCGGGTAATGCCAGGAAATCCCTCCTTTTTCGAGCTTTTTTTTGGAGCCAAGATATCCTCACTTTCGTGGGGGGTGTATATGCCGCGCGACCGAGTGCTGCAAAACATCATTGCTACCACTGAATGTTTGCCGAGAATCCATGTTGAGTGCTCCCGCCCTCATGTTACGAACTCGATCCCATCTCTCCAAACGGACACCCCTCCAGAGTCGACGGAATGAACAGCGTGCTGACTGTTGTGCTGGCGACGGTTATACCCATTGTGGTGCTCCTGAGCGTGTTCATAGTATACATGTACGCTGCCAGGAAGCCGCTATGGATGTTCCGATGTCTCTGCCGCCTCCGCTACCGTTGCCGCGACATGTGTTGCTGCTGGAATGAAGGCGAGATGTAAGTAACCAACTCTGAAATCGGCTCTTGTTTGATTCCCTACGGGTTGATTCGCCACCATCGCGTAGATTTTGCATGCGCATTTGTATGCAGACCTGTATGGTTCCGACCTGATTCTCCCTTCAGTGACCTGTGTGGCTCTCCCAAACTCACCGGTTTCCTCATAAGCGTGATATTCGTTGCCCTGCCATCTCCTCTTGTTTAGTCCTTTCCGACAAAGTCTATACTGGATCGATGACCACGTGCTTGTTGGTGGCATGCCTACATGTGATTATGATCTCCAGTACCTCGCTAAGAAGCACAAGATCAATTGCATGATGACCCTCCAGCCCAGCTATGAGTTGGCTCCACAAATCAAGCAACGCCGTCGAGACAACCATATCTATGGCATGCTTCACATTAAGCGCAGCTCGCCTGATGGTTGCCCTATGTCTGTCCGTGCATTGACATACTGCGTTGCGACACTCATGCTTAACTGCGCTCACGAGCGCCGCGTTTTTGTCCACTGCCGTCGCGGAAGCGGTCGCGCGGCGCTTGTCGCAGCAGCCTATCTCTGCCTTGCTCACGGCTTGACCCTCAAGGATGCCGACGCACACCTTCGAACCTGCCACGAGAACTTGTCTGTTGCGTCCAATGCTCATTGGAATTTGTTGAATGACTTCCTTCTGCGCTTTTGGAACAGCCCCCAGGGTTACGCAATCCGAAAGCAGGTCATCGACACATTCAACGCCGCGTTTGCTCGCCAAGCACAGCAAAGCCAGCAGTCACAATTTGATTCGTACAACAACAGCATGTCTATTCGCACATCGCGCACGTTCAGCTCGCGCGATCTGTTCGCAGAGAACTCCACAAGACGCGACAGCGAATCGCAGGTTGGTAGCGAGACCGGTTCACTGGCAAGCAGTGATGCTTTCGAGGATGATTCAATGCGTTTGAAGCCGTACCGAAACTCAGTTTCAGTCACGTTCACACCCCAGGAGCGCGAGCGCCTTCGAAACATGGGCTTCACGGAAGACGAATATCCCGCCGCCAAGCTAGGTGACGAATACGACGACGAAGAGGTCGATCCTGAGGCTTACGCGCCTGAAGATAACCAAGATCCTGAATACTACGAAGGCGACGACGAAGATGATGTTATCCCACCACCTCCCCCAGAACCTGATGAATGGCCTGATGATGAAGTTCCAGCGCCACCCCCGCTCACAAACTTCACCAATCGTGTCGACTACAGCCTCGGAAATCAACTTGAAGAAGATACTACCCACTACTTCCCTATTTTTGGCTCGCTCTTCAAGCGCCCGGCTGCCAGTCGACTCTCGGATGCCAGCATCTCGACGCGCCCCATCCTTTCCGACGCGGATGCACCTCCTGTCGCCCAAGGAGCGACAGATCTTCCAGATGTGCTACCACCGCCACCCCCACCACCAGCTGGCTCCGCGGATGACGAAAACGACGTTCCACCCCCACCACCCAGCTTACCGTTGCCGCAGCCTCCCGTCTCCAGCATAGTCGATGACCAAGAGGAGATCCCACCGCCTCCTCCTGCTCTAACAGCTGTCTTTGAACAGCCAATTGAGCAGAAATTGGAAGACGATGATGCATTCGTCCCGCCGCCGCCACCACCCCCGGTCGAGAGTGTACCAGCGGCATCAGCTGTGCCTTCCAGCCCGCAGCCAAGCTCACGTCTCACCGAACGACGCAAATCCATCAAGATCGCCGCCGGTGGACGCGTGCATAGCCAAGCTGAGATTCAAGCTGCGGTTGAGAAGCGCAATGCACAAATGGGTGAAGCTGCCAAATCAGTTCAACAGCTCTTTACTCCACCTACTCCACAGACACCTGTCACTAAACTCGCACAAGAATACCGAAAGCAGAATCTTGACCCCTCTGGACCAAAGGTGGAGCAAGTTTATCTTGATAGCGGTGTACCTACCATTGCTGCCGCCACTGCATTTGCTACTAGCAGCATAGCGTCTACGCTTCCCTCCTCACCCGCACTCAGTGGCGGCGCAGCCGGCCGAAGAGCCAGTATCACGGCGACGGGAACTGGCTCGGCTACAGTGCGACGAACAAGCATAGCCCCTGGGTCTGCAGCCGCCGCAGCTGCTGCAGCAACGCCGGGTAGTCCTGCAGCTGCCTCCCGCGCGACCAGCACATCCACACAATCTAAACCACCTGTGGGTCGCCTGGATGATGACGAGTAAGTCGCGCGACCAATTGTCCTAAAGAACCATCTATGGGGTAGTCGAGCGTCACGCTTCTCATCAAGGAACGCAACCACTACATCCAATTATATCCTGCATTGATGCGTGTCTTTGTCCCCAAGTCCTTCCACTCTCTGCATGTTACTTCACCCCATGCTGTAGAACTAAAATAGGTAGCAAAGTCCGCTTTTTTTCCTAGGATGAACCAAGCCCCTTGGTCTCTGTCCGATCAGGGCAGGTTCCGGTTGTATGAAATAGCGCACGACTGATTCATTCATGTATTGCTGCTACGCATGGTCCTAGCAGCCGTAGCAGGAGATTACACAGATGGCAAACCTACTCAAAGTTATGTTAGGACTAATACGCCGCTGTGCAATTTCAGTGACTTTGCTAGATTACCATCCAGTTCATTTGGCTTTACTGTATAGTACAGTTCATACAAGAAGTTTTGTCTTTTTCTTTAGCATCGCGTGCAACTTGACCGTGAGGTTATGCCAGATCGTGACTAAATACAAAGTTGTTATATTACACAAGGGTGGAAGCAATATACAATGATTCGTATGTGATACGGGTAAACTTCGTGAGACCAGATTGGATCAGAACTCGTCCGCCTCCTCGACTTCCTGCGTTGGTTTTCGTTCTAAGCTCGCTGCACCCTGCATCATGTTGTGGAAAGCGGCGCGTGAGATGTAGGTCTGCTTCTCAGGATCGACTGCGTATATGTATGCTAGCAGGTCAGCATCGGTAAGATTTTGTACATCGTCAATAACACTTGCTTCATCGGCCTAGATGGAGTATGTGAGGATTCATCACTGGATAAGTTTGCTATGTCTCAAGAGAGGATTACAGTGGCACTGGTCAAGGAGCGCGAATAGAACGAGCGGGAGAGAAGTTTGAAGTCGACACGTACCTTTGAGAATTCCTGCTCAGCTAGCAGTGCCCTGAGGTCGTCGACGTTGATCTTGCGATCACCGTCTCGGTCAAAGGCGGTGAAAGCGAGCTTGCTGGCCTAGATTAGAAAGCACAGGTGAACAATACCATATGCAATGAGTTAACTCAAGCCTGCTGCTGCGCTCCGCCAGCTGTCAAATAAAGTCAAGAGTTAAGCGACTATGCGCGATCATGAACACATACCCTATTGTAGTCCTCGAAGTTGGGACGATAGTGATCCTGTATAGGGTTCTCGCCTGGAGAGAGCGTGACGATCTC
>Ga0182741_1006063_pt1 | contig 10798 bp, 9 predicted proteins | sample eDN5th37CBELigOP_FD_128874 | JGI IMG/M metagenome (GOLD analysis project Ga0182741, IMG submission 128874) | Enriched Organic Plus compost microbial communities from Emeryville, California, USA - eDNA 5th pass 37_C BE-Lig OP (version 2) (version 2) ...
AGTGTGATCGTTCGCGCTGCGGGGGCGGATCATCCGGCGGGGATGGCGCTGGAGGCGGCGGCCGCGAGCCAGGCAGCGCACAACGCGCGGGCGGAGCGGGAGCTGGCGCAGGTCGTGGGGCGGCTGCGGGAGGTTGAGGTCGAGCCAGTGCTGATCAAGGGGCTGGCGGTGGCGCGCCTCTACCCTGCCGGTCTGGTGCGGCCGGCGGGGGATCTCGACCTGGTGGTGCGGGATGAGGACTACGCGGCGGCGATGGAGGCGCTGGCGGGGTGGCGGCTGTCGTTCCACCGGGACCCGGCGGCGAAGCGAGCGCATGCGCGGGCCGGGGCGGACGGTGATTCCCCGATGGATGTGGATCTGCACAGCGCGTCGCGGTGGTACGGGTCGCGGGAGTGCGCGGGGTTCTTCGCGGAGGGGGCGATGGTGACGATCGCCGGGACGGAGGTTCGGGTGCCACGGGCGGAGGATCACCTGCGGGCGCTGTGCCTGCATTTCCTGCGGCACGGGGCGGTGCGGCCAGTGCGGTTGTGCGATATCGCGCTCATGATGGAGGGCGACGACGCGCATCGCCCATACGATTGGGCGCGGGTGCTGACCGGGACCCGGAGCCAGGTGGAGCAGATCGGGGTGGCGATCCGGCTGGCGGAGGCGTTGCTGGGCGCGCGGGTGGCGGATGCGACGCTGCCTCCCCTCCCCGACGCGCTTCCCGGCTGGGTGGCGCCGGCGATGCTGAGGCAGTGGGCGGAGAACCCGCGCCGGACGATGCCGCACGTGCGGGAGCTGCTCGCCGGCCCGGGAGCGGCATGGACGGCGCTGGCGTCACGCTGGCCGAACCCGCTGAGCGCGACGGTGCGGGTTGGGGCGCGGTTCGACGACGGGGCGCGGTGGCCGATCCAGGTAGCGGCGTTCGGGAAGCACGCGGGGTTGTATGCGACGCGCATGATGCCGGGAGAGATTGCGGAGGTGGTGCGGCGGCGCATAGGGACGACATTGGATGCGCATGACGGCACGGTTGACGAGGGTCCGGTAGCGCATCCAAGTCGTCCCGTACAGAGTACAGAGTGACGATTAGTTGATCGGGCGGGCAGGGTTGCCGACGACCCTGGCGTTGTCGGGGATGTCGCGGATAACGACGCTGCCGGCGCCGATGATGGCGTTGGTGCCGATGGTGATGCCGGGGATAACGGACGCGCCGACGCCGACGAGGGTCCCCTCCCCGACCATGACATTTCCGGCCAGGTGGGCGCCGGGGGCGATGTGGGCGCAGGCGCCGATGACGGAATCGTGGTCGACGCTGGCGCCGGTGTTGATGATGGCGTGGTCGCCGACGGCGACGGATGGCTGGACGATGCTGCCGGCGGCGAGAAGGATGCCCGTGCCGATCGTGGCCGTAGGCGAGACGATGGCAGACGGGTGGATGGCGGAGACCCACTCGACAGCGTCGTCCAACTCAGCGGCGATGCGGGCGCGGACGCTGTTGGCACCGATGGCGATGATGGCGCGGTCGACGCCGTGCCGCCGGAGGACGTCCGGGCTGACGGGGCCGATGTGCAAGAGACCAGGCTCGACGGGCGGCGCAGCGGGATCGTCGGAGATGATGCCGGCGACCTGACAAGACCGCTGCAGGCGGAGCGCATCGATGACGACCTTCGCGTGGCCGCCGTTGCCGATGACCCAGACGGGCCTCACGCGCCGTCGCTCCCGTTGCCGGTGAACTTGGTCATGGAAACGACGCCCTTCGCGGAGACGCCCTCCCCCTTCAGGACCTTCTGGATGGTGAGGAAGAAGATCCGGATATCCAGCCAGAGGGACCAGTGGTCGACGTACCAGACGTCCAGCTCGAACTTTTGGTCCCACGGGAGGTTGTTGCGGCCGCTGACTTGGGCGAGGCCGGTGATGCCCGGCTTGACGTCGTGGCGCCGCATCTGCTCCGGGGTGTAAAGGTCCAGGTACTCCATGAGGAGGGGGCGCGGGCCGATGAGGGACATGTCGCCGCGGAGGACGTTCCAGAGCTGGGGCAGCTCATCCAGGCTGAGCTTGCGAATGAGCTTGCCGAGGCGGCCGATGCGCTGGTCGTCGCGGAGGGGCTGGCCCTCGCGATGCGTGGCGCGCATCATCGTGCGGAACTTGTAGACGTAGAAGGGCTGGCCCTTGTAGCCGGGACGCTGCTGGCGGAAGATGACGGGCCGACCGAGGCGAACGAGAATGGCGAGATACACGGCGACGAAGATGGGGCCTGTTAGGACGATGACTGTACCTGCGACCAATACATCTAGCCACCGTTTTAGTGTTTGTGTCACCCTTCCTACACCCCTCGGTTTCATGCGCTAGAGAGCAACCCGCGTTATATATGGGGTGCTGCGAACACCCTTCTCATCCAGAACAATTACATCACCAGCGCGAATGATCGCGTCCACGCTTGTCAGTACCCTGACGGCAGAATCTGGTAGTCCCTCGTCAGTCTCTTCCGATCCTGGTTTTTGGACTGGATCACAATAACAAGCCATAGTCCAAAGACTGGCATAAAAGCTTGGAGATGGACTGCGACAAAAAGCGCACCGGCAAACATCGTTATCATTTGGAGGATACCCGGACCTTTACGGTCCCCAACCCTACAAAAGAGTCCCAGCATACCAGGTCCGAGAATGAATCCGGCGAACCCGAAATTTGCGATTGCCTCATCATACCAACTCGTTGTTAGGATCCATCCCCTAAAGTGATTGTCGTCCTGCAATGCGGCTGAGGTAACCATCATTCCATAGTTGGGCGGCTTGCTCTCCCAAATAGATCTCGGGACCATAGCCAAAGGGTAGTAAATTACCGACTGCCCCGGATAGTTCAGTATGTCTTTCTCATCATTGTGGATCAATCTATAAATAGCCAAGCGAGCAGTATGATCTCGACCATAGTCGAGCCGAGTATTGTTGTAGGCTAATTCGGACGACCAAGTGTCAGCACTACGAGTATCCTGTTGATACCATGAAGAGAACATCAGAAGCGCAACAACAGCGCTAACACCGATCGTTACTACTGCCTTTGGCTTGAGTGTACCCCGGGACCATAAGGCCATCACGATAAGGAACACTGAGAAGGCGAAGGCGTTTCTTTTTCCATTTACCCAAACGCCAAATATCAAGATGGAAAGGTAAGACAACGCGAGTGGCGTGAACAACGTCCCTTTATGTGCATATACAAGATATGCTATGGCAATAGTCGATATTAGGCACGCGCTAGTAACCAGAACATGGTGTCGAGCAAACTCGTATTCACTGACCCCTGCAGCCAAGTGAGGATAGCGGTGATCAACGGTGCCATAGACAAAGTAAGCTCTGGGTGAAGGAGACGTCAGTACAGCGAGGAATGGGGAAAGAGCGGCAATCCACGCGGCACCCTTGGCGATGGCGTGACCTGCTTGGCGAGCGGTGTAGCTGTCGGGCGATGTCGTTTTATTGACACCTCCATTTGCAGCGATCAGTGCAATTGGAGGAATCATCCAAAGGTACAAGACATAAAGCAGCCGGCTGGCAAAGTCAGTGTTCGCGGGAGCCATGCCGGGAAGTGTAAAGTAGGATGGTACACCGAAAAGGAAATCCCAGAGAAGTGGGAGACCCAAGAGCAGAAATGTGACTATCAGGACGACGTACACCGATCGAAGGTGGTACTTGGCTAGCCTGAATGTAGAGTACCCGGCCCAAAACAACAGCCACGCGACTGTGCTGAGTTCTACTAAGTTGAGCAGTCCGGCATCAATGTTGCCCAAGTGTGTCCCCTCGATTCACTGCCATGTTTATCCCACAGTGGCCGACTATGGGCATGACCTACGATCAGCTTGCGGATACCACGGTCATCCAGATCAACTTTGATCTACATATATTGTCACGATGGAGTATTGCTCATTCGGCAACCCGTACCGATAAGCGATTTCGCGTGGCATGCGTTTCGAGCCTTAAGTGTTTTCTAGGATTGCGCTTGAAACTGCGTCGGCGAAACTGTCCCAACTATACAGGTCGCCCTGTCTCCTTCTCACTTCCTCGCTTGGGATCTTAGCCCGAGACCAGGCATCAGCTATCTCATGGGCGTCTGCATCTGGAACAAGAATGGCGCTTTCCCCAAGAATTTCTCGAGTTAAAGGCTGGTCAATCGCAACCACGATAGCGCCGGATTTCAGAGCCTCGACAAATGGTAGACCAAATCCTTCATTGACCCCAAAATGCGCGTAGTACTGCGAAGTCTGATATTGCGCAATCAAGTCATTATCCGAGATGCGGGACAACCAGGTGCAGTTCTGTGGTCCCAAGGCGTGTTCACAGATGACCTTGGTAGCATCACTCACACCGACGCCCACAACGCTTGTGATCAAATCGGGGCGCAGGTATCCCAATACTGAGGCTGCTAGCTCATTCCGCTTGTGGCGGCCTTTTCCCACCAACAGCAGTTGACCCGGAACCCCTACTTTCCATACGTTCCCATTACCGGTGATCCCTGGGCCCAACCAGGCGACGACAGATTTCTCCTCAGCATTAGGAAATACTTCAATCAGCTCTCTTCGAGTTGTATCGCTGACGCAGATAATTGTGTCTGAGAGTCGCACTATGCGAGCGAGGTCCAATTTCCGGTACGCGGCCTTCAGTAAAGTGGCTTCTCGTCTCCAGCGTAAGTCATGAACAACTGTTACAAGGGGCCGAGAGAAGCGAAGTGGAAGAGGCGACACTATACACAAATGCCCATCGTAGCCATCCTCACCAGCGCGAAGGCCTTCTACAATTCCTTTCATGGTTGCCAATCGACCCTGTTTTTCCCGAGAGGAGGCCTCGACAACAGTGAAACGTTCACGGAGCAGGGGGTAAACCATACGTTGTATAACACCGATTCCCGTTTCAGCGCGAACATATCCGCTGACTTCAATGGTCTTCATTGTGAATCCTCCTCACGTACCAGCCAGATTCCGCGATCCATTGGATCGGCGCACAAGAGATCTCTTCGTCCAGATGGAAAGGGGGTAATCTATGTGTTCAGTCGAGACTTTGGTCTTCTAGCCCGAACCGATCGGATAAATCCTCATAGTATGCGCTCAGCTCAGACGAGGGCTTTTGCCACCATGGATCGTTCAATATATGTTCAATGACTTGGTCAGAAAATCTCTTTCGTAATATCCGAGCTGGAACACCTGCCACTATCGCGTACGGAGGAACATCCTTCGTGACGACCGCTCCTGCCGCAACTACAGCTCCGTCACCAATTGTGACTCCTTGCAGCACGACCGCTAAACTCCCAATCCAAACATCATTGCCGATCTGGGGAGGATTAGCGAACTCTCCGTGCTTCTTCCGTGCGGTGTTTATCTTGGGGTCGTTATACACCCGTGGGGAGGTTGAAAGACCATCCAGAGAATGTTCTGGCAGGCCTATCTGGCAATGGTATCCGATCGAGCAGTATCGGCCGATGCTTCCTGACAGAACCACTGAACCCGAATTGATATATGATTCCTCGCCCATTTCGACAAGGTGAGAAACGAACACATTTCGTGCGACAGAACAGTTACGACCTAGCTTCGCCCTAGGACTAACATAAGGCGAAAGAATACGACTGTTCCTATGTGCCAAGGCCGCTCGCAACAATCGTAAATAATCAATAATTGCCGGAGGCACTAGACTATCCCATCGCATCTCGGCCTCCCATTCGACGCCACAGTATCCATCCATATCCCATACAAAGTATGAACGCTCCAGCTAACATCGACCCCGCCGCCCCTCTTGCTCCCCATATTGGCACGGCAACAGCGCTTACCGTCCAAGTCATAGGGAGATTGATACTATGCACGATCAGTTGTCCCCTGAATTCCCGAATCGATGACACCGCATAACCGAAGATGCTTGCGCAGAAGAGAATCCCGGTAGCGATCGTTAACGTGATAAACGTCGTTTCATACTGCGCGTACTCAGGCGAGTAAAGAATCGTGATTAGTTCGCGCCCAACCAAGAGCACCACGACTAATATGGATGCCGCCAGCAGGATGACTATAAAGAGGAGGCGCCCAAGGAGACGGCGGAATGAGTTGAAGTCCCCCCCAGCGTAGAACCGCGATAGTCGAGGACTCGCAGCCTGACCAAGAGCTCCAGTCACGGTCTGTCCTGCAAATGACAGGTACGAAATTGCCGCGAATATCCCTAATTCTGCCGTGCCAGCGTGATGCTGCAGCTGATACTGCGGCATGTACCCAGCCAAGGACGAAAGGGCTGAGACAAATCCCAAAGGAAGAGTTAACAACAGCAGGCGAAGTGAACTTCTAGACCTAATAAGATCCTGAATCCCCCTGAGTGATATTGAGGGGATGTCGGCTTTCGGCACGGTATAGAGAAACAACACGAGTAGCGACACCGATGAGTATGCGATTGCTGCTGGGATCAGCCTATTCAAGAATCCCAACAGCAGAATGAACGCAACGAACGAAAATGCTCCATTCAGCATCATGGATCGCGAAATGATATCCATGCGCTCTTCGCGCTGGAGCTTTCCGAAGCAAATGTCTCCGATCCAGTCAAATGCCTTTCCGAACGAATAGATCATCAGGACAGCGAACAGTTCGGAATCAAACTGTCCAATCGTTGCGACCACAACTATGGTTAAGAGGGCGAGAACGACAGCCGGGAATCGTACCGACATGTAGTCCCAGAAATGGTACTTATGCTCGGCATCGGTTGCTTGAGCCACCCGGAGTTGGAGATTTGTAAAAAGAAAGACGGGGGTTGACACAGCGACGGCTAACGACCACTGACCAAGCATTTCTGGAGTCCCAAGCTTGGCGATAGCAACCAAGATTAGCCATTGGCAGACCGCGTTAACTCCGTTGCCCACGAATGTCCAGGAAACGGCTCGTCCCAACGATGGGACGCGTACGCGACTGGAAATTGCCTCAACCAAGGTAGAACTCGCTCGTCCACCGCCCCGATCCGGCCACGGGATGGTTCGGTACTATGATGATCCAGTTGTTTGATATCGGAATATGAGGTGGCCTAATCTCACGCTATCCCGTCGTCGCTTTCCCGCAAGGCAGATTAGTTTGTAGACGAGGGAGGTCCAGAGCGAAATTGTTCTCTCATCTTCCTCTCACCCTCAGGTGGCGAAGATACTCATTGTAGATCGACTCCCAGATCCTTTCTTGTTGGAAGTCGGCAAGCATCCGCTCCCGGCCTGCTTTCCCGTGCAGCTCCCGCATCTCGCCACTATCAAGATAGGTTGCGATCGCATCCGCGAGAGCATCCACTTCCTTCACAGGCACCAGTTTGCCGGTTATTCCATCCTTGACTGCCTCTACGCAGCCTGGGATCTCCGTCGCAACCACCGGCACTTGCATGGACGCGGCCTCCAAGAGGACATTAGGCACGCCCTCTCTGTAAGTGGGGAGAGCCATTACGTCGAATATTGAGTACATCGCAGCTGTGTCGTCGACGGCACCCGAGAAGTGAACCCGTGGGTCTTCCTTTAGCCGACTCATCGTTTCGCGTGAGATCGGGTCAGCTTCCTGTTCTTCACCCACAAGGACCAGATGCGCGCTCGAGTATGTTTCACGAATGGAAGCCCAAGCCGCAGCCAACTCCTCAACGCCCTTTTCAACGAAGATGCGGCCCACAAACCCGACCACGAGATCCTCGGTACCTATACCCAACTTATGACGCAGCTGGCGACGGGATTGAACATCGAATCGGCTCGGATTGAATCTTGTCTTAGCATCGACGCCATTACCACTGCCACCATGATACGTGGACACCTTTTCGGCCGGGCAGATCCGGTCCTCAATCGCTACTTCACGGATCATATGCCCAACACTGATCACGTGATGCGCAAGGCGGCAGGATACCCACTCGGTGGCCATCATCAGCAGACGCTTCGGTCCGGTAGCCGTCATATACGGAAGGCCCCGGATGTGATACACCCGGACTGGCACTCTGAGGATTGTGGCTGCAATCATCCCCAGCAGCCCGCCCTTGGGAGTATGCGAGTGAACGATATCCGGCTTAATCTTCCGAATGGTCCTCACCAGATGCCATAGCGCGCGCAAATCACTTAAGGGCGTGATCTTTCGCGGCATCTCCACGGCATACGTCCGGACGCCTGCGTCATGCCCAAACTTCTCCAATTTCGAACCTGGCGACGTGATCACATGAATGTCGAAGCCACGTTCTTGCATGAACCGCGTCTGGCCTCGGATAAACAGGAGCGAATCGGGGACGGTAAAGACGTGGCAAAGTCGGGGCATCTAGACGAACATCCTCGGTACAAATTCAGGCGAGTCGGGCAAGAACTTCGGAGTCACGCCTGACGTAATACGAGACATACCATTCGACAAATCGAGCAAGACCATCCTCGATCGCAGTAACAGGTCGGAATCCGGTCTCCGTCATCAACGAGTCGATGTTGGCAAAGGTCCGAGGCACATCGCCTGGATGAGCCGGCACCAGTTCCTTGATTGCTTCGCGCCCCGTGTACTGTTCGATGATTTCTACCATGCGCATCAGCGGAACCGGCGAGTGGTTGCCGATATTGAAGATTCTGTACGGCTTGGCGGAACCGTCTGATGCAGTCTGGGGAAGGTGGAGAGCCTTGAGCACGCCCTCCACCACGTCATCCACGTATGTGAAATCGCGCTCCGCATCACCATAGTGGAACAAACGAATCGGCTTTCCCTCGAGTACCGCTTTGGTGAACGAGAAGTACGCCATATCGGGGCGGCCCCACGGCCCGTACACCGTGAAGAATCGAAGTCCTGTTGTTTGAAGACCGTAGAGGTGACTGTAGGTGTGAGCCATCAGCTCGTTTGCCTTCTTGGTGGCGGCATAGAGACTGATAGGGTGGTCCACATTATCCTCAACCGAAAAAGGCACCTTCTGGTTATTGCCGTAGACCGAACTGGACGACGCGTAGACCAGATGCTCCACTTTATGGTGTCGACACGCTTCGAGCAGATTGACGAAACCCACAAGATTGGAGTCCACGTATTCGTGGGGATGGTCCATTGAATAGCGGACGCCTGCCTGAGCAGCCAGGTGAACTACCCGTTCGATCTGGTGTTCGGTGAATAATTCAGTGAAGGCCGCCCGGTCGGAAATGTCCAGCCGATGGAAGCGGAATTTCGGATGGCCATCAATCAGCTCCAGCCTCGCCCGCTTGAGCGAAACATCGTAGTAGGCGTTCAGATTGTCCACGCCAATAACGAAGTGACCTTCGGCCAACAGTCGTTGTGCAACGTGAAATCCGATAAAGCCAGCGGCTCCGGTGACGAGGATCGGTCCTTGTCCCATGACTATAAACTCACCGCCTTACGGATCTGCTCCGCAACGTAGTCGATCTGGTCGTCGGTCATGATCGTCGAGAATGGGATCGCGAGCGTCGTCTCGGCGACCGCCTCGGTGGCCGGGAAGTCGCCCTCGCCAAAGCCGTAGCGCTCGCGGTAGACCGGCTGCAGGTGGATCGGAACGAAGTACGGCCGGCTCGGGACGCCCCGCGCGGCGAGCCGCTCCATCACCGCGACGCGGTCGAGCCCCGCCTCCAGCTGGATGACGTAGACGAACCAGCTCATGCGCGTCGTGCCGGCGTCCAGCGCTGGCACCCGGATCCCCGGCACCTCGGCGAGGCGCTCGGTGTACGCCCGCGCCACGCGCTCGCGACCGTCGAGGATCGCATCCAGCCGCGAGACCTGCGAGAGCCCCAGGGCGGCGCTCAGCTCGTCGAGCCGGTAATTGTAGCCGACCCGGACATGGTTCATCCACGTGCCGGCGTCGTCCCGTCCCTGGTTGCGCAGGCTGTCGATGGTGCGGGCCAGCTCGTCGTCGCTGGTGACGACCATGCCGCCCTCGCCGGTCGTCATCTGCTTGTTCGGGTAGAAGGCAAAGACCGCCGCATCGGCGTACTCCGGCCCACCGACCGGCAGCCCGTTGCGCTCGGCGCCGATCGCCTCACAGGAGTCCTGGACGATCTTGAGGCCATGACGCTGGGCGATCTCGGCATAGGCCTCGATCGGGCAGGGCTGGCCGAAGACATCGACCGGGATGATCGCCTTGGTGCGCTCCGTGATGGCGGCCTCGAGCTTCTCCGGATCGATCGCCAGCGTCTGCGGGTCGATGTCGGCGAAGACAGGTGTGGCGCCGGTGTAGATGATGCAGTTGCTCGAGGCAACAAAGCTGAACGGGCTGGTGATGACCTCGTCGCCGGGGCCGATGCCCATCGCCTCGAGCACGAGGTGCAGACCACTGGTGCCGCTGTTGACGCCGAGGCCGTGCGTCTGGCCGACGCGGGCGGCGACGGCCCCCTCGAAGGCGCGCAGCTGCGGGCCGATCGAGAGCGTCGGCGTCCGCAACACCGCGACGACGGCGTCGATGTCCTCTTGCGTGATCCACGGGCTCGCCAGTGGGATGTCCATATAGGTCCGGGTTGTCATCTAGTTTTCTCCACTGACCGCCGCTTCGACGTCATAGTCCTGCTTCGCCGCGCGCTCGCGTGCCATATCCGCGATAGTCACGACCTTGGGCAGAGCGCCGCCCGCGGTCTTGTGTACAACATGGATGCCAGCGCCGGCCGCGGTATCGGCGAGGATGGGGCAGGAGCCGTCCACCTCGGCGACGAGGTCGTGGATGCGCTGCCCCAGCGACGCATCGTCGGCCTGGGCCAGTGCTACCAACTGCGCGATCCGCCCCGGCACCTCCCCGAGCTCCAGCCGCGACGCCGTCCCGCTGATCTGCCGGATCTTCGGATGATCCGTCACCTCCGCCGCCTCGAAGTCCAGCGTCAGCTCCTCGTAGAG
>Ga0182741_1006065_pt1 | contig 10795 bp, 10 predicted proteins | sample eDN5th37CBELigOP_FD_128874 | JGI IMG/M metagenome (GOLD analysis project Ga0182741, IMG submission 128874) | Enriched Organic Plus compost microbial communities from Emeryville, California, USA - eDNA 5th pass 37_C BE-Lig OP (version 2) (version 2) ...
GTGCAACGCCTCGATGCCGCGCCGGCCATACGCGCTGCGCCAGTGCCTGATCGTGTCCGCGCGTACACCAAGCAACGAGCCGATCTGCGGCCCCGTCCAGCCCGCTGCAGAAAGCAGCAGTGCTCGCGCCCGATCGGCCTCGGCGCGCTCTCGCGAATGCGTCAGCTGCTCGAGCGTCGCACGAGCGTCATCCGTCAACTCCAATTTCATCATCATCAACCGCCTATCCTTGTCACTCTCTCCTCTTGGGCGCGTGGGAAGCAATGGACAAGCCTGCTTAGGAGTGCGATTAGACGAACCTCGTCGCAGGGATGCCGCCATAGTTTCGCTTTCGGCAGCTCAGGTCGATCGCCGCTCCATTCGCTGCGGGAATGGGCCGTCGTTGCGCCATTCTGCTCGGCGTTCCAGTGGCGAAAACGAATTAGCTTATTAGCGAAAGCGGCATGTTGCTATCCTCCAAGCGGGGAGTTTATTCTCTGCCGCAGCTTTGTTTACATACCTGTGTTTTATTGTTTGCTTATGAAAAGGCGTGCCGCCGGAGTTGGCGGCGCGACTTGGCGTTCGTGTGCGTATTGATTGGCTGCTTTCGCTATCGTTCCTCGTCGATACGGAAGTAGTGGCCGCGAATGATATGGAGCGCGCGCCCACTTGATCGCGGGGCGGTTTCGGGGCGCGCTTGCGGGGAGGTTCCGCCGTGCCGGCGGCCGTGCGAGTGGTGGCGCTCGTCGCGGTCGTGTCGCGGAATCGGCGGGCGGATAGGGGATAACGCAACAACGAAAGGAGTTCGGGGGTGGCGTCTTACCGGGGGGTAAAGGCCGCTTTGTTGGCGTTGGAGGATTTCCTCTCGCGCCGGCTGCCCGCGGAGTTGCGGGAGAACTCGATAAATGCGCGGGTCGCGCTGCTTGGCAGCGCCGATATCGCCAAGCCTCTCACCGGCAATCTGCTCGGTATTTACCTGCATCGGGTCGTCATCGATCCGCACGGCCGCAGCCGCTACTTTCCGCCGGCGGGCACCGATCCGAACGCGCCCCGGCCGGAGCTTCCGGTCAATCTGCACGTGCTGCTCATCGCCAACGGCACCAGCGCCGAGCACGAGGCCGACCTGCTGTCCTGGGCCATGTTGGAGCTGGCCAACGACGGCCAGCTCGACGTTTCGCACGTGGCCGACATCGACGGCGAATGGACCGAGCGGGAAACGCTGACGGTGACCCCGGAGGAGATGTCGACCGAGGATCTGATGCGGATCTGGGACGTGTTCGAGGCGAAGTACACCAACACCGTTCCCTACGTGATCCGCACAGTGCGGATGAAGCTCAAGCCGCCGTTCACGGCCGGGCCGGCGGTGACCACCCGCGTATTGCCGACGGGGGTGCTGTGAGCGTCAAGGTGCTGGAAAGCAACGTCCTGCACGCCGGCGACGTCGTCTACTGGCTGGACGGCACCAGCGCCGAGCACGAGGCAGAAATGCGGCGGGTGGTATCCGAACTCGACATCGAGTTCACCGCCCGGCCGCGCGGGCTGAACGTGCTGCGCAAGGCGGGGCAGTTGGCCGTGTGGCGGCGGCCGGACGACGAGGCCGGGATGGTGCCGGGCTTGGCGGACGAGGCGGCGCGGGCGCGGCCGGCGATGCCGCCGCTACGGTTGGCCGGCATCGTGCGCGACCTCGCCGGCCGTTACAACCCGCGCGCGTTCGACCTCACGCTGGGCAGCGGCGCCGGCCACGCGCTGCGGCTCTATCCTACGCCCGGCGCTACCCGCATTCCCAAGGCCGGCGCGCTGCTCGGCACGCTGCGGCTGGCCGGCGGCCAGGTGCCGGTGGCGTGGGCGCTGCTGTCGCTCGCCGTCGCCGTGTCCGGCAACACGCTCACCTTTTCCGCCCAGGCCGACGGCAACGGCGATTTCGTCATCGCCCTGCGGCGCTTGCCGCCGTTGCCGGAGAGCGTCTCTGCCTACGACGCCGTGCTCACCATCAAGGCCGATCTGGCCGCGCATGCCGACTTGCCGATCGACCCCGCGGCGGCCAGAGCCGCGCTCGCCATCGGTCGGCCGGATGCCGACGCGTTTCATTCAAGCCTCGCACTCAGCGTCACGCCGGGCGAGGTCCGCTTGTTGAGATCGTTCGACAAGAACCACCTCGCGGTGCAACCACAATCGTAGGAGAACACCATGGCCGAATACCTAGCGCCCGGCGTATTCGTCGAGGAAGTCAGCTTCCGCGCCAAGTCGATCGAAGGCGTCGGCACCAGCGTCGCCGCCATCGTCGGCCCCACCCGCACCGGTCCGCTGCGCGGGCAGCCGGAGGTGGTGACCAGCTTCGCCGAGTTCCAGCGCATCTACGGCGACGTCGAGGATCTGGTGCTCGGCGGCAACCCGGTGATCAATCACACCGCCATCGCCGCCAAGGCGTTCTTCGACAACGGCGGCAAGCAGCTGTTCGTGGCCCGCATCGCCAACGGCGTCAACAGCACCGACCCGCTGCACGCCGGCAGCACGGCCGCCATCGCCAGCCGCGCCGACGGTAACGACGTGGTGACTTTCGCCGCGCGCTTTCCGGGCGCGGCCGGCAACTACACCCTGGAGTTTCGCTGGCGCGAGAGCGAGAACCTGCTGCGGTTCGAGTCCAGCACCGTGCCGCCGGCCGACGGCGAACTGGTGCTGCTGGAAGCGACCGGGTTGACCACTGCGGTGCGGGTTACCGGCATCACCGACCGCGCGCCCAGCAGCCGCTTTCCGATCAGCGTGCGCGCCTTGGTGCGCCGCAGCGGCGACGACTACGTGCTGGTCGGCAACCGGGCGCAGATCGAGACCGCCGACGGCGAGGCGCTGACGGCGGCCGACCTGCGCCCGGCCGACGCGCCGGCCGACGGCGAGGGCGTGTTGCGCGGTGCCGGGCTGGTCAATGCCGGCGGCGCCACGGTGCGCTTCACCCGGGCCTTCGCCAAGCAGCCCGCCAGCGGCTCGCTGGCCGACGGTACCCATGCCACCCTGACGTTCCGCCAGGAGACCGACCTCAGCGCCTTCACCGGCACCGACCACTGGGGCTCGCTGACGGTGCTGTACGGCACGCTCGACGCCGACGGCACGACCTTCACCATCGAGGCCAGCCCGCGCAATCCGGGCGTCGCCGCCGACATCGAACTGCCGCTGGTGGCGTTGGCGACGGCGCCGCTGGCCGTGTCCTCCGTCATCGTCCAGCGCAACTTCGACATCGACGTCCGCAGCGGCGGGCCGGACGGCCGCGTGGTCTACAGCTACGCCAACATCTCGACCGCGCCCGGCGCCGCCAACAGCCTGGACAAGGTGATGCCGGCGATGCCGGCCAAGCGCTACGACGCGCTCACCAGCCCGGTGTCGTGCAAGCTGGCGGCCGGCGCCACCGGCGACGCGGTGGTCGAGGCCCTGTATGCCATGTTCGACCCCGGGGCGATGGCGCCGTCGCCGTTGTCGGTGCAAGGGCCGCGCTACCTGATCCGGCTCGGCGCGCCGGCCGCCGCCGACGGCACCAAGGGGACCAACGGCACCGACGGCGACGTGCCCACCGCCGCTGATTACGCCGGCATGGCCGACGAGGTCAACGGCAGCACCGGCTTCGCCGCGCTGGAGGACATCGAGGACATCTCCATCGTCATGACGCCGGCGGCGGCCGTGCATCCCGACTCGCACCAGGCGGTGGTGGTCGAGATGCAGAAGCACTGCCGCAAGATGCGCTACCGCATCGGCATCGTCGACGCCCAGTACGGCATGGCGATCTCCGAGATCCGCGATTTCCGCTCCAACTTCGACGACTCGCGGCTGGCGCTGTACTACCCCTGGGTGGTGATCGCCGACCCGCGCGGCCGCCAGGCGGAGATCAGCGTGCCGCCGTCCGGCTTCATCGCCGGCGTCTACGCCAACACCGACGTCACCCGCGGCGTGCACAAGGCGCCCGCCAACGAACCGGTGGTAGGCGCGCTGCGCTTTTCGCAGGAGATCAACCGCTTCCAGCAGGAACTGCTCAACCCCAACGGCATCAACTGCCTGCGCTCGTTCCCCGGGCGCGGCCACCGCGTCTGGGGCGGGCGCACGCTGTCCAGCGACCCGGAATGGATGTACGTCAACGTCCGGCGCTACTTCCTGTACCTGGAGCGCTCCATCGAACGCTCCACCCAGTGGGTGGTGTTCGAGCCGAACGGCGAGCGCCTGTGGGCCAACGTCCGCTCCGCGGTCGAGGACTTCCTCTACAACGAGTGGATCAACGGCCGGCTGCTCGGCTCCTCGCCCAAGGCCGCGTACTTCGTGCGCTGCGACCGCAGCACCATGACCCAGAACGACCTCGACAACGGCCGCCTCGTCTGCGAGGTGGGCGTGGCCGCGCTCAAGCCGGCGGAGTTCGTGATCTTCCGGGTCGGCCAGAAAACCGCTGACGCTTAAGGCTAGGGAGCATACCGATGGCTGAACTCCGCGATACCCCGTACTCCGTCTTCAACTTCCTGGTGAACCTGGGCGACGGCACGGAAGGCGACGTGCAGGGCGGTTTCTCCGAAGTCTCCGGGCTCAACGCCGAGGTGACGGTGGCCGAGTACCGCAACGGCAACGCGCCGGTGAACTATGTGACCAAGATCCCGGCGATCAACAAGGCCGGCGACGTCACCCTCAAGCGCGGCGTGATCGGCGCGCAGAACCTGTACGCCTGGCTCAACCAGATCCGCGCCGGCGACGTCAACGCCAAGCGCAACGTCGAGATCAAGCTGAAGAACGAGGACCCGACCAGCCAGGGCGCGGTCGTTACCTGGAAGCTCATCAACGCGATGCCGATCAAGTGGACCGGCCCGACGCTCACCGCCAAGGGCGGCAGCGACGTCGCGATCGAGGAGCTGGTGCTGGCGGTCGAGAGCATCGAGCAGTCGTAACTCGCATGCAGTTGTTGCAGCAGCGCATTCGCCTCGCTCCGCGCGTGCCGGCGCGGCCCCGGCCGGCCCTGCCGGTGCTGATGCTCGGCCACGCGCCGGGCCGGGTCCGCGTCGACCGCATCCCGCCGGAGGCGCTGGCGCAGATGCGCGACGCCGGCCTCGGCGCGCTGCTCGCCGAGCGTCTGCGGCCGGAGGCGCCGGCCGACGCCGCGCTGTGCCAGCTGCCGTTGCCGCTGCACTCGGTCGGCGAGTTCGACGACATCTTCCCCGACGCCCGCGCCACCGCCGCCGCGTACCGTAGCCGGCTCGCGGGCGGCCGTGCCTGGCTGCCGCAGGCGGTGAGCGACTTCTTCGCCAACGGCGGCGAGCGGCTGTGGCTGGTGCGGGTGGCGGAGGCGGACGGTCAGCAGGGGTTCCTGCCGTCGTCGCCGATCCGGCCGCAGGATCTCACCACCCTGCGCGGCTTGGCGCTGGCGCTGGCGCTGCCGGAAGTGGGGCTGGCCGTGCTGCCCGACCTGGAGCGGCTGCAGATCCCGGCCGAATTGCCGGATATCCCCGACGTCTCCGTTGCCGCTCCCGAGCCGCGGTTCCTGCCGTGCGGCAGCGCCGTCGGGGCCGACCAGCGCGAGCGCGACGACGGCGATGAGCTTCCCGAGGTGCCGCCGCCGCTGCCCACCGGCGACGTGCTGCGCCTGTTGCAGAGCGTGCTGGCGCGGTTCCGGCCCGACATGCAGTGCCTGTTCACGCTGCCGCCGGCCTATTCCAGCCGCTCGGCCGCGCCGGTGATCGACCCGGCGGCGCTGGCGGCGGTCGAGGACATCAGGGCCGGTGCCGACGGCGCCGAGCTGCGCCGGCTGCAGCTGCTGTTTCCGTACCTGCGCGGCCGCGAGCACCGCTTGGTCAGCGCGGTCGGCGCCTTGGCCGGCCTGCAGGCCGGCAGCGCTCGCCGCCGCGGGATCTGGCGCTCGGTGGCGGGCGTGCCGCTGCAAGCCGACGGCCTTCCGTATCCACCGGTGAATTTGCGCACGCGGTTGGAGCTGCGCGAGGCGCCCGGCATCGGCGTGCTGCACAGCCGCGAGGGGAGGGTGGTGTTGGACGACGAGCGGTTGGCGGTGCCGGCGCTGCATCCTGGTCACTATGCCGGCCGGCCGGCCGAACTCATCGGCTTCGACGGCTATCGCTCGGCCGAGGTGAGCCGCTTCATCGGTTTCCTGCAGCGCCAGCTGCGCGCGCTGGGCGAGGTGCTGGTGTTCAACCTCGACCACCGCGACCCGCGGCCGCGGCTGCTGCTGGAGGATCTGCTGCGGCGGCTGCACGGCCAGGGCGCGCTGCGCGGCCGAAGGCCCGAGGACGCTTTCAGCATCCGCCAGATCGACACCCAGGAAGGGACGATCGGCTACGAGATCGAGGTGGCGCCGGCGTTTCCGATCGACGCGATCCGGCTGGCGTTCGTCAACCGCGCCGGCGAGTGGCGCGCGGAGGCGGCGCATGAGTGAGTTCGTGCCGTTCCGCTTCCGCGTGTCGCTGTTCGCCGGCGACCGCTCCGAGCTGCTCTGCGGCGGTTACTTCAGCGAGGTCAGCGGGCTGGAGGTGAGCATGGAGCCGAAGGTGATCGTCGAGGGCGGCCGCAACTGGGGCGCCTTCCAGCGCTCCGGTCCGACCAAGTTCGCGCCGGTGGTGCTCAAGCGCGGCGTGACCGGCATCGACGACCTGTGGGAGTGGTTCGACGTGACCACCCGCGGCGCCAACTACGGCTACCGCCTGAGCGGCGAGATTGAGGTGCTCGGCAACCCGACGGTGAAGGTGGACGACACCGGCAAGATCACCTCGATCACCCACAACACCGTGCTGGTGTGGAAGCTGGCCCAGGTGCTGCCGACCAAGTTCAAGGGGCCGGATCTGTCGGCCACCGCCAGCCAGGTGGCCATCGAGGAACTGCAGCTGGTGCACGAGGGCTTGACCCTGGTGCGTCCCGGCAATGCCAACGCGGGCGGCAGGTGAGCGCCATGGCGGATATCGAGCGCGCCAAGTTGATTCCGGTGTCCGGCAGCAACGACCAGCCGAACACCAATGAGGCCATAGACGTACAGTTCAATCCGGCGTCGCTCAAGGTGGCGCTGTCCAACACGCTCAAGGAGAACCCGCGTTCCGGCACCAGCCGCGCCGCGCAGTTCGTCGACAAGAGCTCGTCCACCCTGAGCGTCGAGCTGATCTTCGACACCACCGTCGGCACCGGCGAGGGCGGCGCCAACGCCATCGAGGAAGGCTCCGACGTCCGCAAGCTCACCGGCCGCATCGCCGACAAGTTCATGAAGCCCGTCGAGTCGGGCAACCAGATGCGGGCGCCGAGCCGCTGCCTGTTCCAGTGGGGCGCGTTCGAGTTCCTGGGGCTGGTGCAGAGCTTCGACGAAACCCTCGATTTCTTCTCGCCCGAGGGGCGGCCGCTGCGCGCCACCGTCGCGCTCAAGCTGAGCGAGGACCGCTACCAGTTCCGCAGCCGTGAGGTCGCACAGGCGCAGCGCGCCACCCCGACGCTTACCTCCACCGGCGGCGCGCCGGCCGACGAGGGCGAGGCCGTGGCGGGCGGCAACGTCCCGCTGCACCAGGCCGCCGCCGCGGCCGGTCGGGATCCGCGCGATTGGCGCGACACCGCCTTGTTCAACGGCGTCGAGTCGCCGCGCTTGCCGTCGCCGTCGGCGCTGGCGGTGCCGCGGGCCGGCATCGCGGCCGGCGGTGGTGTGTCCTTCAAGGCCGGCGCCTCGGCCCGGCTGGGCACTGGCATCGCCGGCGCGTTCTCGGCCGGCGGCGGCAGCGCCGGCGCTAGTGTTTCAGCCGGCAGCATCGCGGCGTCCGGCCAGGCCGGGATCAAGTCCTCGGCCGGCATCCGCACCAAGCTGTCCGGCGTTGGCTTCGACTGAGTAAGGGGGTAGCCATGCCGGTGGTCATCAACGAGGTCATCGCCGAAGTGGATAGCGCCGCGCCGGCGGAGCAGGCGGCCGGCACCGAGCCGATGCCGCTCACTCCGAGCGAGACCGAGATCGCCGAGATGCTGGCGCTGCTCGAAGAGCGCCGCTCGCGGCTGATGGTGGATTGAGCATGACGGACGAAACCGCCTTCGCCAGCACGCGTCCCGGCATCCGCCTCGCCGGCCAGGAGCGTGCCGACATGCAGGATGCGCTGACCGCCATGGTGGTGACGCTGCCGCTGAACGGCATGGCCCATGCCGAGCTGCACCTGGGCAATTTCGGCACCCGCCCGGACGGCCGCGGCATCGGTTTCTTGTTCGACGACATCGCGCTCGGCGCCGAGATCGAGCTGGCCATGGGCGGCGACGGCGGCGTGACCGTGTTCAAGGGCGAGATCACCGCGCTGGAGGAACGCTACGGCGACGGCGCGCCGAAGCTGGTGCTGCTGCTGCAGGACAAGCTGCACCGGCTGGCGCGCGAGCGCCGCAGCCGGGTGTTCGACGACCAAAGCCTCGACGAGGTGGTGCGGGCGGTGGCGAACGACGCGGGGTTGCGCGCCGACGTCGACGCTTCGTCGGTGGCGGCCACCTATCACCAGCTCAACGAAAGCGATCTGGCCTTCCTGCTGCGGCTGCTGTGGCCGCTGGACGTGGCCCTGCGGCTGGACGGCGACACCCTGCGGGCGCGGCCGGAACAGCCCGACCCCGAGCCGATCCGCATCGACTCGCAGGACAACGCCCTGCGCGCGCGGCTGATCGCCGATCTCAATCACCAGGCCGACAGCACCCGCGTGCTCGGCTTCAACGCCGGCAACGACCAGGCCGTCGCGGCTTCGGCCCGGGCCTTGCCGAGCGCGCCGGCCGGCACCACGGCGGCGCGGCTGCTCGGCCGGCTCGGTTGGCCCGGCGCGGAGGTGGTGCCGCAACCGTTCGCGCGCTCGCAGGGCGAGGCCGACGCCTTCGCCGCCGGCCACTTCAAGCGTCAGGCCAAGCGCTTCATCAGCGGCGACATCCGCATCCTCGGCGAGCCGCGCCTGAGGAGCGGCCGCGAGATCGAGCTGACCGGCGTCTCCGAGCGGCTGCGCGGCACCTACCAGGTGGTGCACTGCGTGCACCGCTTCGACAACTCCTCCGGCTACGAGACCCAGCTGCGGGTCAACCGGCCCGACTGGAACGGGTGACGGCATGATCAATCAGCACGCCCTCGGCACGCTCACCAGCCTGCAGCTCGGCCAAGTGGTTGACAACGTCGACCCCGAGGGCCGCGGCCGGGTCAAGGTGCGGCTGCACGGCGCCGAGATGGAGCTGTGGGCCAGCGTGGCGACCCTGTCCGCCGGCAAGGGCTACGGCGCGGCGCTGCTGCCGCGGAACGACGAGATCGTGGTGCTGGCCTTCGTCACGCCCGACCTGGCGCTGGTGCTGGGCAGCATCTGGAGTGGGCAGGGCAGCGCGCCGGAAGAGGCCGACCCGCACGAAGACCATTACCTGCTACGCACGCCCTCCGGCAGCGTGCTGGAGTTCGACGACAGCGACGGCCCCCGGATCGAGATCCGCACCCCCCACGGCTACCGGCTGACCATCACCGACGGCAACGGCGGCGAGATCGAGCTCAGCCGCGGCGGCCAGAGCGTGAAGATGACGGCGAGCGAGATCAGCGTGCGCTCCAGCGGCGAGGTCAAGGTAGACGCCGGCAGCGTCACCGTCACCGCCGGCAGCGTCACCGTCAACGCCGGCATGTCGAAGTTCAGCGGCGTGGTGCAGGCCGACACGGTGATCACCAACGCGGTGGTCAGCTCCACCTACACGCCGGGCGCCGGCAACATCTGGTGAGTCAGCCATGATCCCACAGACCGCGCACCATCCCGCCCGCCTGCAGCGCCCGTACTACGCCGTCGATGCCGGCACCGAGCTGCACCGCTACCAGGACACCGATTTCATGGCGCGCTTCCTCCAGGACCTGACCAGCGGCGAGCTGGCGCGGCCGGAGGCATCGCTGTGGCAGGCGCAGGACCGCTTCAGCCGGCACGACGACAGCGTGGTACTGCGCCTGCCCATCCACCGTACCTTCTACCTGGTGAGCTGCGAGGTGGTCTGCGACCGGCTCGGCTTCCCGGCGCTGGATCCGGCCCGCATCGCCTCGGCCGGTTTCGTCATCCGCAGCGTGCGCGACGGCAGGGAGTACGCCTGGATGATCGAGGACGGCAAGCCGGTCGGCTGGCGGCCGGCGCCGGCCGAACCGCGCGACCCGGACGCGCGGCGCCGGCTCTGTCTCGACGGCAGCGTGCATCCGCCCGAGCCGCGGCCGACCTACAGCGGCGAGGAAACCCATCCGCTGCACGCCACCGTGGTACGCGACCGCAACGGCAAGTGCCGCACCGTGCTGTACGGCTACCTGCCGCTGGGCGGTTTTCACTATGTCGATCAGCCGGGCAAGGAATCGGCCTTCGACGCCGCCTCCGAGCAGGCGGTGCGCGACGCGCTGGCGCGGCAGCTGCCGTGGCCGTTCGGCCTGCGCGACACCGGCAAGCCCAAGTGGCAGGCGGGCGATGCCCGCCAGGTGAGCGACGGCAAGCCGACCGCGGCGTTCTTCGAGCTGCTGCGAATGCTGGTCGGCCGCTACCACCTCGGCGAGCCCGGCGGCGAGGACGACGCCGCGCTGGCCGCGGCCGCCGCTGCGATCCGCTTCGAGCAGATCGTCCGCGGCTCGGTCGGCGGCCGGCCGCGCGAGTACCGCAGGCCGGCTCTCACCCTGTTCGAGTACCTGCAGCGTTGCGCCGCCCATGGCGGCGACAACCCGCTGGCGCGCTGGATCGTCGAGCAGGAGCAGGCGCTCGAGGCCGGCGCCGGCTTACAGCGGCTGCCCGATCCGGCCGTGCCGGCGGGGGCCGCGTCGCGCGCCGGCATCGACTACGAGCTGGAGATCACCGAGAGCCAGGCGCAA
>Ga0182741_1006068_pt1 | contig 10789 bp, 5 predicted proteins | sample eDN5th37CBELigOP_FD_128874 | JGI IMG/M metagenome (GOLD analysis project Ga0182741, IMG submission 128874) | Enriched Organic Plus compost microbial communities from Emeryville, California, USA - eDNA 5th pass 37_C BE-Lig OP (version 2) (version 2) ...
ACAACGAGCATTTTGCTAAGCTGGGGGTCCAGAGGGAACTCTGCCATGAGTCGACCCACTGGAGTCAAGTTACCATCATCGTCCAGTGCACCAAGGTAGTTGAGCTGCTCCAGGGCACGCATCAACGTCTCGGGGACAGGAGGATCGATATAGTCAAAAGTGACGAGGTTATCAATGTTCAGTGTCTTGAGGTGCAGCACAACCGAAGCCAGGTTAGAGCGCAAAATTTCGGGATAAGTCTGTGCAACGAGGTCCTCACGATAGGACTTGGCAGTGTACAGACGGAAGCACTTACCTGGTCGCGTACGTCCGGCACGACCAGCGCGCTGCTCTGCAGACGCTCGTGAAATGGGTGTGACAAGCAGTGACTCAACACGTGTACGAGGATTGAACAGCTTTTGCTTGCAGAATCCAGGGTCAACGACATATACGATACCATCAATTGTCAACGAAGTTTCCGCAATGTTGGTCGAGACAACGATCTTGCGGCCAGGAGGACCTCCTGGCTTGCGCGGCGGAGGCGCAGGATCGAAAATCTTGGCTTGTAACTGTGGTGGAAGGGTGGAATACAGAGGAACCACATTGACAGGACCAAAGTCAGGCCCCAGTCGATCGCAATCACTCTTGATCCTTGCCACGGCATCTTCGATCTCCTGTTCACCCGTCAGGAAGAGCAAGATGTCACCCTCTGGTTCGACAGTGTGAATCTGAAGCACAGTTCGAATTGCAGCCTCGAAGTAATCCTTCTCGGGCTCGGGGGTGTAGAAGATCTCGACACGGAAGAGACGACCAGGCACCTTCATCAGTGGAGCGTTGTTGAAATATTTCTGGAACTTGGCAGCATCAAGTGTGGCAGACATGATCACCACCTTGAGATCGTCACGCTTGGCCATAATGCCCTTGAGGATACCCATCAGAATGTCGGTTGCAACGGTGCGTTCGTGAGCCTCATCGAGAATGATAACCGAGTACCTTGACAGAATAGGGTCCAGCATGGCCTCGCGCAAGAGCATACCATCGGTCAGGTACTTCAGCTTGGTCTTCGGCGAAGACACATCCTCAAAACGAATCGTGTAACCGACTTCGTCACCAAGTTCGACGTCCATTTCCTCCGCCACACGTTTCGCAACGGACATGGCGGCGACACGGCGAGGCTGTGTGCACGCAACCATGCGTCCACCATTGGTGTAGCCGTCATAGACGCAGAACTGAGGAATCTGTGTAGTCTTACCTGAACCCGTCTCACCGACAAGCACCAACGCCTGATTGTTTTTAAGTTTCTCGCGGAACTCGAGTCGCTGTGAGTAGACGGGGAGGCCCTTTCGCACCTTCAAGATCTCGAAGAAGCGGTCTGAGTACGGCTTGCCCGTGATAACATTGATATCCGAACTGGTCTCATCAAGATACTCGCTTTCCATGCTCACGCGCTTGGTTGAAGCCGTGGATTCCGCGGCCTCTTCGCTAAACTGCGGGGGGAGGGCGCGCTTCATCCTGTTGGATCGAAATCTAGTGGGGTTTTCAGGGTAAGAAGGGGTATCTACCAGGTTAGAACAAGTTGCAATGCTATCGGCAGTCGGCTTTACAGTTTTCCTTGTCACCTCACGCAATCACTCGTGAGATATACAAGCAGTGCGTAATGTTCCACTTCACGGATTTGGAGCTGAAGTTTACGGGCACAGAAAAATTGGTTGCGACCGACCCGGTTAAACCGTCCCCGGGTGGATGGGATCTCTTTTCCCGCCCAATTGCAACGAACATGTGTTGACTGGATTTGTCCCGATTCATCTGTGTGTCTGCGGACCGGACCTAATAGTTATGCACAGCAAGCTGACTTATTGTATCTCCTTGCGCCGTATCCCCCAACTCATCTCTTTTCTAGCAGATCGCGTCGCAATTTTCTGCAGCAGACAAGATTGCAGAATAGAACGCACGCACGGTACTGGATAGGTGACGTAGGAGTGGCCAAAGGCACCCTAACTCCACCTCTTAGCGCCCTTCTTCGATGAAGGTGGAAATCCCTATGATCAACTGGCACGGCCAGCTGCCAATTCTGTCCGTCGACATTGACGCATATGGTCGCATTGCGACAGCGGCCGAGGACGGTCGTGTTCGCGTACGTAGCGCCGGTTGTGGATGCTTGACGAGGCGGCCACGCGCCCAGGATTATGTGTGACTTGGTTTGGTGGAGTGGCTCTGATCATCACGCACGACTCACCCCATGTACATGCCCAACTACTCTGCTGCTTCTCTAGATCTGGAGGGTCAAACCAGGTGCAACCTACGAGGCGAGTTCCCAGGTTGAGTTCATCTCGGAATTGATCGGTCACTCGAACAACGTCAATAGCGTTCGATTTTGCCCCGGAGCGAACATTCTCGCGTCCGGCTCAGATGACAGCCAGATCTTCCTATGGAAACTGACCGACGAGAGTCCCGAGACACTCAAGAACGAAGTCGCGTTCGGTGACGACGCAGAGGATCTCAACATTGGTTTAGAGGTATGGAGGCGCGCGCAGGTCCTTAGATCGCAGTCAGACGTGTATGACCTCGCATGGTCCTACGACGGTGCGGGCCTGATGTCGGGCTCACACGACGGCAAGTTCAGTCTTTGGGGAGCAGAAGCCATATCGCTGAGCTCTAACAAGAACCAAGCGCAGGCATCAGCAGCAGCAGCAGCAGCGCAGGAGCAAGCTGAAGGGGAAGGTGCTATGACAGCAAAGCAGGAGGGTGAATCTGCCACTTCAGAAAATGCAGATGGAACCCCACGCACAACTGCAGTTGGATTCCGTGCAGGCACAGGTATGAGACTCGCAGTGACGCTGATGGATCACGAGGAACTGGGACAAGGAACAGCATGGGATCCGCTTGGTCAGTACGTTATCACACAGTCGGGTGACCAAACTGCGCGTCTCTACCAGTCCATTCAGCATCCTGTTCTTGCTGCGGCACGTTCGGTCCGACAGCGCACAAACCCGCTGCGATTGCGAGCTTCTTTAGTCAAGGGATCCCTCAGCTGGAGAATGTCCAACGAACTAGTTGACCGAGAAACATTGCTCAAGGCTCCAAGCGCCGCTGACGCTCCTGTCTTCACTGATACCACTGGTCAGACACTATCTACTTTCCAGCTCTTCGCCCGAGAAACCTCAGCCACGTACTTCCGCAGACCTGCCTTTTCACCTGATGGCTCATTCATCGTATGCCCTGCTGGACAATACCCCAAGCCTGCGAGTTGTCAGGGTGATGGTGGCAACAGTGGTAGCAACAGCGGTAACAGTAATAACCAGAGTATTCCCACCCAACCCTGCGCTTATGTATACCATCGCTCTACTCTGCGCCAACCCCTTTGTGTTCTGCCAATGCCTCGCGGTGAACCGGCGATCGCTGTACGCTTCTGTCCTACTGTGTTCGCCCCACGGGGTCGGAGTCTTGAACATGGTAACAATCCAGATGACGCATCGTCGCACGCAACTGAGCGCGGTGTGTGCGGTTTGGGATATAGGCAATTGTGTGCGGTGCTCACCACCCGATCGATCGTTGTCTACGACTCCAGCACTTGGACGCCGTTGGCATTGCTTGAAAATCTCCATATGCTCCCGCTTACAGACGCGGCCTGGACTCAAGATGGTACTCGGCTTGTGGTTGCATCTCAGGATGGCTATCTGTCGTTTGTATCCTTCGATGAAGAGGATCTAGGGCCGCGGTTGAGCGCGAGTGAACTGGCTGTGTTCCAAGAGGAAATGAAGGATCGGAGAACTCGTATTCAAGCCGCAAATTCAGCACTCCTGAACAGCAGATCTCAACAGGCCAAACAGCAAGCACAACTTGAAGCCGCGGCAGCGGCAGCAGGGGGGTCAGCTCCTGCAACAGGAGCCGGATCTAGCACCGCTGGTAACGCGACTGAGTGTGTATTGCTTGGTCCAGAGCAGGATGTGAGTGGTGTTTTCGCGGACCCATCTGGTTCAAACCCAGATGATGCATTACGCGTCATCTCAGTCAAGAGCGGTAGCTTGCCATCAGGGGAGGTTTGGTTTGAGGATCCCTTTACATCAACCACAGTGACACTGTCTGAAGCAGAGGTGAAGAAAATACGAGCGCAGCTCTTTGGAACTTGGGAGAAGCCTGTCCCTCAGCAGCCGCAGCAACAACAACAGCCCGAAGCGACGCAAGTATCATCTGCTCAGTCTGGTCAAAGTACAGATGACCAGAGCACTGAAAAGCTGGGCCAACCTCGCAAATCCCCAAGCCGTTCGACTAAGCCCAAGTCAGAAACCAAGTCAGGTGAAGGAGATGCCGCAGCTGAAGGCGCTATGAAGCGAGTCCGAACGTCGAGTAGTTCCAAGGCTGACGAGAAGGCCAAAGACGAAAGCAAGAGCGGCACAACCGCCAAGTCGACTCCGCAACGAAAGAGACCTCCTGCTTCTGCGACCACTCCATCAACCCCTGCCACAGATTCTACTAGCGGTGAAACGGCCACCCAAACCGAGCCTGCAAAGAGCGACGACGCTATGGCTGCATCATCGTCCGAGTCTACAACAGAGAAGAAGACGTCTGAGAAGAAAGCGGCGCCTCGAAAGGCACCCAAGACCAAAACCGCAGCTACGGAACCGACTTCTACAGAAGCCGAAGGTACCGGAGCGTCTCAAGCAACTAGCAGCTCCAAGGCGTCAACTCCGAAGACAAGCAAGAAGCAGTCAAGCAGCAGCACTTCACAAGCAGAAGCCAAAATGCCTTCGGAGCCCACCTCATTAGCATGGGCATCACCTTCAAAACCAGCCTCAGCGCCAACAAGTGAAGTAGCATCGACCCCCATGCCAACCACTGCCGCTGCTTCCGGTGGTGTGGAATCAACCAAGTCACCATCACGCTCGCCCGCAACGCCACAACAAGCTACACTTGCTCAGTTCTTCGCGCGAACCTCACCCAAGCCACAACAACCGCAGCCACCTCGATTGGAGGAAGATCCCAACGCCATGTAGATTAGCACACAAACCAAACCACCCGCATGATATTGCCCAACTTCTGCTAACTTTCAAGTACCAACATGAAATACAATAATCATCAGTTGTGAAATTTTTCTGATGTGTTTTTGTACTAGAATGAACATTCTTACATATTCATATGTAATGAATGTACACGAAGCGGAAGCAAAGAGAAGCAAACGGAAATCACTCAAACTGGTAATAATTCTGCGGTGTACATTACCAAGCCGGCTATTTGAACACACTGCACTTTGGTTTTCTCGGTCCAAGCAGGATGTCCAAACGACTACTATCTAAGTCATATACAAGGTCCAACTGTTCAAACAACAAGATCACGAGACTGCGCGCTGAACATTAGAAGCATCGGTTAGTTTAGCGTTGAGCACTTAAAAATATCGCAGCGACTACCGAAGATGGTTTGGAGAGTGGTGAGAGGCTGAAAGTTCCGGGAAGCACGTCGAGAGGATCTCCAGAGAATCGGGGTCTCAATTGGGTGAGTTTCCAACAAACATCAAAAACTGCGAATGACTTGATATTGATCTCTGCATACATGTATTGTGTACATGTACTGGGTTCGGTTCAAGCGGAGTGAAGAAACTCACTTCGAGAATCAACTCGACGAAAGCACCATACAACATACAATCCGGTGTCATGTTGTAGCAGCGTCTCGATCAATCAATCAAAGTCATTTTCTTTCCTGCGATCACGTTTTTTTTCAACAACAACGACGACGACAATTTGTGCCAATTTTGTGGTAGTAGGTGATGGAATGATAGGGTGCAGCAACTCTGCGGTTATGAAGTAAAAAGGACAGCGTGGATGGATGGATAAGCTTGGAACTGTGGTTACACATAGCAATGGTACGAACAAGTTAACTAACCTTCTATATAGTTCACCTGCTTCGCAGATTATGTAATGTGTTTACTGCTGGTGTGCGAGCTCCAGCATGTGGCGGATGATGGCCTGGTCGAACGAGGCAGCGGCCGCCGGCTGCGTGCTGGTAGGAATGGATGTAGGAAGGCCATTCGCTTGCTCGAACTGGATAATTTTGTCCATCTGCTCTTCCAGAGAATAACCATTCATCTCCAAATCAGCAACGTAGGCTCGCTGGAACGTTGGATTGCCAGCATCCTTGTGGTAAGGACCAGGAATCCACTCTTCTGCGGGGTAGTGGTTCAAGTAGTCCGAACCATCACCAACAATGACGACAATTGCTGTGTGGTTGTCACGTGAGCCCGTGTCAATCGAGGCCTTGATAAGGTCCCAAGCGACCTCTGCGGGGTCCAATGAAAGCGCGCGGTCCATAGCATCTGCAGGTGCACCGGGGCGCTCACGATCCTCAGTCTGCTCATCCTCGTTGTCCTCCTCCTCACCCTCGGGCATGTCGTCGCCCCTTGACAGGAGACCACTGGCAACGCGAGGGGTGGCTGGCTCAAAACCGTAGACGCGGGTCTGCAGGAACTCAGCGACGCGGCGCCATGATGCGCACTCGAAGACTCCGTCGCAGCAAATCAAGATGGTTTCACCAGGGCGTGCGACGTAGTCCTTGAAGTCAGGGACGGCAATCACTTTGTGCTCCTCAGGAGAACCCGTGCGCGACTTGTACTGTGCATCACCGAAGGCACGTGAAACGGCCAGGTTACCATCGACACGCTGGTTTCGCACGAAGCCGTGAGCATTCTGAATGCGAGCGGCCTCGATCTCGGTATGAGGCTTGTGGTCGAAGCTGAGTGCTTCCCATGAACCATCGGGACGAACGACCATGGCACGCGAATCACCAACGTTGACAATCTTGAAATGTACGTTATTAGAACCTTCACAACGCTTGGCAATGGCGAAACATGCTGTGGAGCCGGGCTCGGGACAGTTTGTGCCTAAGAACTTCTGATCTAACTCAAGTAGTGCACGCTTGATCTGATCCTCATCGAAGGGATTCTCGAGAGCACGAATTGCTGGAACAATGTGATGTTGTAAGAAGTCGCTTGCGCTGTGTCCACCGTGGCCATCGTATACACCAAAGATCATAACGTTCTTGTGGGTTTCATGAACGTCGAATGCGATCGTGTGCTTGTCCTCCATCTCAGGTCGATAACCTTGAACTGAAACGGCCGCTGCTTTCACGCTGTCACTTCCACCGCGATACTGGAAGCGGTTCATAATTGGGGCAGGAAGTGGTCCTTGGCCCATCCTAAACTATCTGTACACTGGAGTTGCAACAGTGGTTCATGCGAGTAGAGCAGTCACGTAGTCGTGGTTCAAGAGGTCAGGATCATGTCGATCGCACGCACAGACGTCGAGATCATGCGCATATAAGATAATTTTGTCACACATGGAGGTCAGAACAAGCCATGACATGCGTCGGTACGCCGCGGAGGCACAAGTTGGCCATGACGAAGTCGTGTCGCGTGTGTCCAGTCCAAGTCGAATAGTAGGTTCCGTGAGAGGAAACGCGGGTCGATCAGTCAAGTGGTTATGTGTGTAAGTAGCGTATAAGTCAATTCGTCAGTACACCAAGTGCGCGCGTGGTCGCAGGTCGAGAACATACAGATCGTCGCGAGAAACACGTCCGTCGTGGTTTGGTTGGAAGCGAAAAAACGGTTGTGGAACAATCAAGCATCGTAGGATAAGGGAGTAGTGTAGAGCAGAATCCAGTGTTGGTGAGCGATGCGTTCAGTCAAGATCTAGTATTTATACATGTTTCCATTCCCATAGCAACCCCACGCAGTACCCAAAACGGCTCCCAAAGTCACCCCAAAACTGGCCTTGAACCCAGATTTCACCCTGAAAAGCGTCCAAGATCGGAGGTTTCCCGGGCCCTAACGGGTGGTATGCCCGCGCTGCTCAGGGTAGCGTGTGCGGTGCCGCGTGCACACGAGTCCGATGTAGGGCTTGGTAGGGCGAAGGTGGGCCGCAGCCACGCGCATGGGCGCCAAAGGGGCGGAAAACCCGCGCGAGTGGCACAAGTTGGAACTGAGTTCCAGTTGAAGATGAATGTCATTTTGGGTCCGAAATGTTGGCTATAAGACTAGCCTTTGTGATAAAAACTAATGAAATACAGTATACACGACCAGTGTCTATCACTCTATCTAGTTTACTTCCTCACGTAACGAGTCCTATAGCGTGAAATATACCCTCAAAATTCCATCTTTCGAGCTGTTTTTGAACCTTCACTATTGACTGGTCGCAGTATTCATTCACCCCCGGATGCGGAAAAGGCCACGAGAAAAATTTGCTGGTGTTGCTGCTGGCCGTGTACTGGCACTGAGTGAATCACTGGCGCGGCATGGCCCGTGCTCGCTTGCTCCGAGGCTGGTCACCCAGTATGTCATGCACGACATAGCGCCTGAGCTGACGGATGTATCACCACGCCTGATTGGGAATCTAGGCAGCAAGAGTGTATTGGAAAACGAGGTTAATCATCAGGTCCGTCGTACGAACGTCCACTGATTCAAGCTGCTCGCATGGTATGCGGGGTGTGAACAGGTCATTCAACCAACGTGAGATATAAATACAAGTTGAATGGTTACTAACGGAGTGATTGCTGAAACATGTGTGCTCGAGACACTTGAAACAGGGGTTAATCAACGACGACAGACATGGAACAATGGAGCAGAGGCTCTGCTCTCAGCGCGCTTGTCCTACCGTGCGTATGTAGTGTAATGTAATATAGGGTCTGGCCATGCTGCCCAGCACGAAGCACAGTCTTAAAATAGAATACTTTAGCAGATTAGCAATAACACCGACGGTGCAAGAGCAAATGACAGTAAGACGGACAAGCAAGCTCAGCAACAGAACCTTGAAATGAAGATGAAGCAGCGAAGCAAACTCGAGGCGGTTAACCTGCGCGAAGGTGGGAAAGTGATATTGAGCATAATGTACAATAGAATCTAGTGTGACAGCTGAATGTGGCTTGAGGGAGTCGTTCAGGGGTTGGCCTAGTGTGAGCAGCCTTCTCCATGTTCATGGTGATCACCAGAGGCATTTTCACCCTGGTTCTGGTTCCTGAATCTCCATTTGCCTTCACCATGTCGTTCTTCCCAGTCGGACTCATCAGAAGACTCGCCAAACTCACGCTTCTTCTTGAAGATGCAGCACTCTAAAGAGGATCAGGTAAGGTGAGGTGAAAGACTGCGATCAGTCGGCTGTCTGAGAGGGAGCGAGGGATAAAGCCGGTGACAGACAAGCTGAATGTAGGCTCTTCGGCCAGCTTCAAGCCCTCAGGTGAGGCTTAAAGTGACGAAACCCATACAGATGCGTCGCATGTCAGAGGGAATCCACAAGTAGGACGCCCTTGAGGAACGTACTATTTGACTTTTTCTTGTTCATATTCTCGTTGTCAACTGTGTCTTCGGTCCACTCTACGTGGAAGTTGCCCTGACTGATCTTGATGGCACGTCGGATGCGCTCGGGGCGGCGCCGTAGTGTGATACGCAGCACATTCTCCGCCTTGGCTTCATGGGCGAGAACGGTCGTAGAAGAAACGGCAGAATTTGACGTCGTTGCCATGGTTTGTTTGATGCTGAGACGTGTTATCTAAGTCTAAGCTAAAGCTTTCCACTCAACTAAACGATTTAATTTGCAATGTCACTAGCGCAACAGCTGAATTTCAACTATCTAAATTAATAGTTCTAGTCAGTTTGAAGCCCTCTCGACTGGGCTCTGGATGGTGGATGGAATCACTTGCAACGCAGAGCACACGGAACGGAATGCATATGAGTGAAGCGAGTGCATAGAAAGGCTTTACTACGGCTCATCATGCTGCCTGAGTTCCAGCTCTGGACGCCTATAATCAGTATGATCAATTTAAGTTATGTTCAGCTTTATTCAAGCAACACATGAATTGAGTCATGAAGTGAGTCACCAACGAGCTAGTAACCTGCTCGAATGGGGTCGCTGAAATCTGAATCGGACGGGACGACGCCTACAGCGAGCCATCTTCTACTAGCGTAGACAATGCAAGGATGTCTAAATAGTCTCTGTCAGTCATTTTAGGCTCTAACTCAAGCGACTTCTGTTGCAGCTCCTCGGGCCCAATCGCCACTGAGATTCGAGCCATCAGCTCACGCAGCAAATCAGGAATAAGCCTCAGACTCGGTATGTCGAGCGTGTCATACTTCGTTTCCGCACATCGTTGAGCATCACAGTTCACTACACGCTCGGGAACGACACCAAGACCTGGGGATAACAGATTGAGAGTCGAGGAGCTGGGAGGGACACTAGCAAAGGAGAACACGTTAGTGTCGCTTTGTTGCGGAAGCAGACCTTGGAATGTTGACTGGGAATGTCTGTGGCCAGGGACACCAGCAGCGATATCCTTGCGCGGCGCAGTAACATTAGCTTTCTCTGACAGCAAACTGGCGAGTCCTCCCCCGTCCTTGTCGGGTGTGGTAGCCGCAAGGTTAATGTCAGGCTCGGTGGCTCCGTCCTGCCTAGATACGTCCAGCGCACATGATGCACTATTTGCTGACCTTTGTGAGGGTGTCTGTGGCACCGCTGTCGCAAGAGGGCTAGTTGAGGTTTCTTCAAGCTTTCTCGCCAGAGCAGCCTGGTGCTTGTCCCATAGGAGATCCTTCGCTTTGAGAATCTGTCGACGCTGCCATGTGTAGAGATGAGAGTGCTCGAGGACCAGTCGTGTGATCCCCGCACTTACAATACTACGCAAGTTATTGTTTGTAAAGCCACGGAAACACTGGCGAGGCCAGGGGTCATAGAACAGCGTTGCGCTGGCCATCTTGCGAAGGTGTGCCACCGCGGCAGGTGGAATCAAGGGGCTTACCTCACGATAATGTTTCAATGAGCCAACCCTGACTGGT
>Ga0182741_1006069_pt1 | contig 10789 bp, 9 predicted proteins | sample eDN5th37CBELigOP_FD_128874 | JGI IMG/M metagenome (GOLD analysis project Ga0182741, IMG submission 128874) | Enriched Organic Plus compost microbial communities from Emeryville, California, USA - eDNA 5th pass 37_C BE-Lig OP (version 2) (version 2) ...
CGTTCCATGAGCATCCCGGTGTCGGTGCTCGCGCCCTGCCGGTACAGCTCGGCGAAACCACGGATGGTCGTCAGTGGGGTGCGCAGTTCGTGGCTGGCGTCGGCGACGAAGCGCCGCATCTTCTCCTCGGAGCGTCGCGCCGACGCCTCCGACGCCGCGGTCGCCGCGAACGCCGCCTGGATCTTGGCGAGCATCCGATTGAAGGTCACCGACAACCGGCCGATCTCGGTGCGCGGATCCCGTTCGGGGACACGCTCGCTCAGATCACCCTCGGCGATCGCGGCGGCGGTGCGCTCCACCTCGTCGAGCGGACGCAGGCTCAGCCGCACCACCACACCGCCGGCCACCACCAGCGCCACGAGCACGGCAGCGCCGATGACGGACTGCAGCACCACGAGCCGATCCACGGTCTCCTCGGTCTCGGCGAGGCTCATGCCGACGGTGGTGACGACCCCGGTGCGGTTCTCGGTGCTGAACACGCGCCAGTGCGGGCCGTCGTCGACCGAGTCGACGGTCACCGGCCGTTCGGTCGGGCCGTCGGGCACGACCGGGGCGGAGGACTCGTCGTTGACGACGAACAGCACCTGCCCGTCGGTGTCCACGACCTGCACGTAGAACGGGCTCGGGGGTCGCTGGGAGCTGGGGGCGTCCGCAGGCGGCATGAGTGGCGGGCGTTCGGGGCGGGCCCAGGTGTGGGCGGCCTCCTCGAGTTCCCGGTCGACGCGCGTGAGCAGGGAGTTCTGCAGCGCGGAGGTGACGGCGACGCCGGAGGCGAGCAGACCGATCCCGGCCAGCAGCACCAGCGCTGCCACCAGGGTCCAGCGCAGCGGCAGCGACCGCAGGCGCTTCACGTGCGCGGTTCCCGCATCACGTAGCCGACACCGCGGACGGTGTGGATGAGGGGCACGTCGCCGGTGTCGACCTTGCGCCGCAGATACGACACGTAGGACTCGACGACCCCGACCTCCCCGCCGAAGTCGTAGTTCCACACGTGCTCGAGGATGCGCGGCTTGCTCAGCACCGTGCCCGCGTTGAGCATGAAGTAGCGCAACAGGGTGAACTCGGTGGGCGACAACGACACCGGCTTGCCCGCCTTGAAGACCTCGCGGGTGTCCTCGTCGAGTTCGAGGTCGGCGAAGACGATGCGGGAGCTGCGTTCGGCTTCCGACACCTTGCCCGCGCGCCGCAGGATCGTGCGCAGCCGCGCGATGACCTCCTCGAGGCTGAACGGCTTCGTGACGTAGTCGTCCGCGCCGAGCGTCAGGCCCGCGACCTTGTCCTCCACCGCGTCCTTCGCCGTGAGGAACAGGACGGGGGCGTCGATGCCGTCGGCGCGGAGGCGGCGCAGCATGCCCATGCCGTCCATGCCGGGCATCATCACGTCGAGGATCACCGCGTCGGGCCGGAAGCGGCGGGCCTTGTCGAGGCCCTCGGCGCCGTTGCTCGCCGTCTCCACCTCGAAGCCCTGGAACTTCAGGCTCACGGACAGCAGTTCGACGATGGTCGGCTCGTCGTCGACGACGAGCACGCGCGCTTCGGGCCTCCGGTCGGTCACACGTCGATTGTCGTCGTCGCGGCTGACGTCCCGCTCGAGGAAGCCTGGCAAGTTCCTGTGAGTCCGCCGACAAGCCCGACGACCGACTTAGCGATCGTTATGCTCGGCGCAACCGTCCCGGAGGAGAACCGATGACCGATCCCGTCCTGCTCACCGACCAGCGCGGCGCCGTCCGCATCCTCACCCTCAACCGCCCCGCCGCCCGCAACGCGCTGAGCTCGGCGCTCATCGAAGCCCTGCGCGCCGGCCTCGCCGCCGCGGACGCCGACGACGACGTGAACGTCGTGATCCTCACCGGCGCCGACCCGGCCTTCTGCGCGGGGCTCGACCTGCAGGAACTCGGGGACAGCGGGGGCAACCTGTCGCTGGTGTCCGACGAGGGGCTGCCCGTCGGGCACCCGTGGACGCCGATCTCCAAGCCGATCATCGGCGCGGTGAACGGGGCGGCGATCACCGGCGGACTCGAGCTGGCGCTCGCCTGCGACTTCATCATCGCCTCCGAACGCGCCCGCTTCGCCGACACCCACGCCCGCGTCGGGGTGCTGCCCGGCTGGGGGCTCACCCAGCGGCTACCCGCGGCGGTGGGGCCGGGGTTCGCGCGGCGCATGAGCCTGACGGGCGACTTCGTGAACGCCGACCAGGCGCTGCGCGCGGGGCTCGTGACTCAGGTGGTCGCGCACGAGGAGCTGCTCGACACGGCCGTGCGGGTCGCGGAGACCGTCGCGGGCAACGATCAGCCGGGAGTGCGGACACTCCTGGCGTCGTACCGCAAAGCCGCAGGTCATGTGGTAGATCCAGCCCTCGAGGTCGAACACGAGACATCTGTCAAGTGGATGAGAAGTTTCTCACCCGACCGCGTTGCCGAACGTCGATCCGCGGTCATCGAACGAGGAAAGGTTCAAAACTCATAAATCGGGCATTTGCTGGCGAAACGGACATTATGTTGCAACATGTTCGCTGGATCACACTTGCTGAAGACAAGTAACGGTAAACGTCCCGGGCGCGACTAATGGGACGGAAGTGGACATATCCTCGTCTCCGGGCGCGGATCTGATCTGCGTCCCGGGCCCCCTCGGGGGCCCGGCCCGTACACACAACAATGGAGGTAATCCCATGATCCTCGGTTCTCTCGCTGCCACCCTCGCCGGCGTTCTCGCTCCGGTCCTCGGCCTGCTCGCCGGCGTCGGCATCCTTCTCTGATAGCCGTTCGCTGAGCGAAAACCGCGCCTGCACCCCCTGTGTGCAGGCGCGGTTTTCCGTTTCCGGGGACGTGAACCCGAACTTCGACGTTCGGACCGTTTTCGTATTCTTCGAGTGATTCTCCTCTATTCGGGCAGCGGAACGTTCTGCAAACGCAACTGACCGCGCGCGAGCACCTTGTCCGTTCCGGAATCGGTGATCACCACCGACCACAACTGCTGGGTGCGCCCCTGATGCAGGGGCTCCGCCTCCACCACGGCGCGGCAGCCGGTGGTCGACCGCAGGAAATCGGTGGCGTTGTGAACCCCCACAGCAAACCGACCGCGTTCGAGCACCGCAGCGCTCGCACCAACGCTGCCGGCGGTCTCCACGATGGACGCGTAGATCCACAGTTAGCCACCCTGCGGGCCTGACTGTCAATAGCGAAGACAGCTACGATCGGCGCATGGAGTGGCTCGAGTACAGCACGGCCAACTGCTCGGTTCAGCGCACCCTCGAAGTCATCGGCGAGAAGTGGACGATGATCGTCCTGCGCGAGGTCTTCAACGGCGTGCGCCGGTTCGAGCAGATGCGCCGCCACACCGGCATCTCAGAAGCGGTCCTGTCGGCCCGGCTGCGCACCCTCGTCGAGGCCGGCGTCCTCGACACCGTCCCCTACCGGGAGGAGGGACGCCGCACCCGCCACGAGTACCGGCTCACCGACAAGGGCCGCGACCTCTATCCGATCCTCGTCGCGCTGCTGCAGTGGGGCGACAAGTACTGCGCCGACGACGACGGCCCCGCCCTGCTCATCGAACACGCCGGATGCGGCGCCCCCGTGGAGGCGATCGTGCGGTGCACCGAAGGTCACGGTCCGTTGCGCCCCGACGAGGCCCGCACCCGCCCCGGCCCCACCGCCCGACCGCTGGAGACAACGGATCGATAACGGTCGCGGGCCGAACGAACAGTCGAGGTGTCGATTGCACACCGGTGGGTATCTCCGTGATCGACGCCGCGACAGCGTCGATCACGAAACCGTCGACCAACCGGAGGTATTCGCATGATTCTCGGCTCGCTCGGACTCGGACTCGGACTCATCCTCGCGCCCGTTCTCGGCCTGATAGCAGGGCTCGGCATCGTCCTCTGACCACCCGCAACCGCGCCCGCACCGCGACGGTGCCGGCGCGGTTGCGTCCGCGCGATGAGTTCTCGCGCCGGCCCGGTCTGTATCGGCATGACCGAACCCGACACCCGCACACTCGACGTCCCCGGCGCCACCCTCGTCTACGACGTCCGCCCCGGCACCGGCGACCAGCGCCCGCTCGTCCTGGCCGGTTCCCCAATGGACGCAAGCGGATTCGTCTCGCTCGCCGCCTGTTTCGACGACCGCACCGTCGTCACCTACGACCCGCGCGGCACCGGTCGCGGCACCCGCCCCGACACCTCGATCCCGTCCACACCCGCGCGCCACGCCGACGACCTGCACCGCCTCCTCGTCGCACTCGAGCTCGGGCCTGTCGACCTGTTCGCGAGCAGCGGCGGGGCGGTCAACGCGCTCGAACTGGTCGCGACACATCCCGAGCAGGTGGCCACGCTGGTCGCGCACGAGCCGCCGATCGTCGAACTGCTCCCCGACCGGGAGCAGGCGGAGACGGTCCGGGACCGTATCCACGAGACCTACCTGCGCAGCGGTCTCGGCCCGGCGATGGCCGAATTCATCGCCCTGATCGGCCACGAGGGCGAGATCCCGCCGGACTACCTCGACCGGCCCGCCCCGAACCCTGCGGACTTCGGCCTACCGGTGGAGGACGACGGCTCCCGCGACGACGTGCTCCTGGGCCAGAACTGGTTGTCGTGCACGGGCTATCACCCCGACCTCGATGCGCTGGCGACGGCGTCGACCCGCATCGTCGTCGCCGGGGGACGCGAGTCGGCACGACAGTTGTGCGGGCGGGTGGTAGCCGTGCTCGCCGAGCGCCTCGGCACCACCCCGGTGCTCTTCCCCGGCGACCACGGCGGTTTCATGGGCGAGGCGGAGGGGATGCCGGGTGATCCCGCGGCGTTCGCCGCCGTGCTCCGCGAGGTGCTGCAACCCACCCGCGTGAGTTGACCACGATTGCGGACCCGTACACCCCGTCGGACGGGGTGTACGCGTCTACTGCACACGCGAATCCGGTGTGTCGGCAGACGATTTCAGACGCCAGGGCACACTCGTCACCATCACCCCGGGACGGAAGAGCAACCGGCTCTTCAACCGCAGCGCGCTCTGGTTGTGCAGCAGGTTCTCCCACCAGTGCCCCACCACGTACTCGGGGATGAACACGGTCACGACGTCGCGCGGGGAGTGGCCCCGCACCCGCGCGACGTAGTCCAGCACCGGCCGGGTGATCTCCCGATAGGGCGACTCCAGCACCTTCAGCGGCACGGTGATGTCGCTGTCCTCCCATTCCCGCACCAGTCGCCGGGTCTCGTCCTCGTCGACGTCGACGGTGATCGCCTCGAGTGTGTCGGGATGGGTCACGCCCGCATACGCGAGCGCGCGGCGGGTGGGGTGATGCAGCTTGGCCACCAGCACGATCGAATAGGTGCGGCTGGGCAGCAGACCGTCCCACTGCGCCGCGTCCAGCTCCCGCGCGACCCGCTCGTAGTGCCGGTGGATGGCCCGCATGAACACGAAGACGCACACCATCGCCAGGATCGCGATCCACGCGCCGGCGGCGAACTTCGTGACCAGCACGATCACCAGCACCGTGCCCGTCATCGCCAGGCCCACCGCATTCACGGCGCGGGAACGCTGCATCCGCCGCCGGTCGCGCGCATCCGTCTCCGTGGCCAGCAGTCGCGTCCAGTGCCGCACCATGCCGGTCTGGCTCAACGTGAACGAGACGAACACACCGACGATGTAGAGCTGGATGAGATGCGTGACCTGCGCGTGGAACACCCACACGAGCACCATCGCGGCGACGGCGAGGAGCACGATGCCGTTGCTGAAGGCCAGCCGGTCGCCGCGGGTGCGCAACTGCGTCGGCAGGTGCCTGTCCTGCGCGAGTACCGATGCGAGAACGGGGAAACCGTTGAACGCGGTGTTCGCGGCCAGCCCCAGGATCAGCGCGGTCACAGCGGTGACGAGATAGAAGCCGAGCGGGAACCCGGAGAACACCGTCTCGGCGATCTGCGCGACCATCGTCTTCTGGTGGTAGTCGTCCGGCGCTCCCAGCAGTTGCTGCTGCGGATCCTCCGCGATCACCACACCCAGCCTCTCGGCGAGCACGATGATGCCCATCAGCAGGGTGATCGCGATCGCGCCGAGCATGAGCAGGGTGGTCGCGGCGTTGCGCGATCTCGGTTTGCGGAACGCGGGCACACCGTTGCTGATCGCTTCCACCCCGGTGAGGGCGGCGCACCCCGACGAGAACGCCCGCGCCACCAGGAACGCGAACGCCAGCCCCACCAGATGCGAGTTCTCGGCGGCCAGCTGATAGTGCGACGACTCGGCGCGCAGGTCGTCGCCGAACACCAGGATCCGGGCGAATCCCCAGCTCAGCATGACGGCGATGCAGAACATGAAGGCGTAGGTGGGGATCGCGAAGGCCGTTCCCGCCTCGCGCAGGCCCCGCAGGTTCACGGCGGTGAGCAGACCGATCGCGGCCAGGGCGAACAGCACTCTGTGGTGTTCGACGAAGGGCACGGCCGAACCGATGTTCTGCGCTGCCGACGAGAGGGACACCGCGACCGTCAGGACGTAGTCGACGATCAGGGCGCTCCCCACCGCGAGGCCGGCCGTCGCGCCGAGGTTCGTGGTCGCGACCTCGTAGTCACCTCCTCCCGACGGGTAGGCGTGCACGTTCTGCCGGTAGCTCGCGACCACCACGACCAGCACGACGGCCACGGCCAGACCGATCCAGCCGGAGAAGGCGTAGGCGGAGAATCCCGCCACCGACAGCACCAGGAAGATCTCGTCCGGGGCATAGGCGACGGACGACAACGCGTCGGAGGCGAAGACCGGCAGGGCGATGCGTTTGGGCAGCAGCGTGTGACCGAGAGTGTCGCTGCGTAACGGCCTTCCCAACAACACGCGTTTGGCGATGTTGTCGTGGATCCTCGGCGCCGTGGTGGCCATGATCCCCGGCTCCCGTCCTGCGCATTCCGCGCATACAGAGCGGAGCGTACGCTCGAATCCGGCCTTCGGCCACGCGGCCCGATGACCGTTTTTCACCCATTCGGTCACCCTCTGTGTCACGGCGTACCAACAAGATCGGGTGTACCGTCAGGTTACGTTGCATTGGCAACATACCGTGCCGTGTCTCCTCCCCAGCCGACCGGCACGGTGGACCCCGCCGGCTCCTCCCCTCTTTGCCGGCGGGGTTCTCTCTTGTCACGAAAACGTCCGTTGCGGCCGGATCCCGTTCATTCTCCGGATCTTCCGGGGAAATGGTCCGTAACCCCGTCCCGCACAGCGAAATCCCTGCTTGACGCGCTGCTCCGCGCGCGGTCGACTACACCTTCGACGCCGACGACCCGGAGGACACTCATGACCGATTCCATCCTCGACCTCCACATCAACGACGGCCTGACCGACGAGGAGATCGATCACGAGAAGAACACCTACGGGCCGCTCGCCGAGGACGTCCGCGAGCTGATCCTGCTGGCCCTGCAGACCCGCGTCGACGCCGACGACGTCGCGCGCGCCCGCGAACACCTCGCCGCCGCCCGCGAGATCCTCGAACGCGACCGCGAGACCGGCCCGTACGGCACGCGGTACAACGACTCGGGCCGCTACCGCACCTGGGGCAACGCCGTGATGGGACTGCGCAACGCCATCGCCCCCATCGGTGAGATCCACGAGGAACCGGACGGGCGCGTGTGGGCCGACTTCAGGCTCAACCCCGCCTACGAAGGACCCGCCGGCCACACCCACGGCGGTGTCACGGCCCTGGTGCTCGACCAGATCCTCGGCGACGCGGCGCGCGCCGGTGGGCATCCCGGCATGACCGGCACCCTCACCGTCCGCTACCGCAGGCGCACACCCCTCGGCGCGCTGCACGCAGAGGCGAGGATCGACCGCGTCGAGGGCCGAAAGACCTTCGTGAAAGGACACATTGCCGACGCGGAGGGTGTCTGCGTCGAAGCCGAGGGCATCTTCATCGCGCCGCAGTGGATGATCGAGCACCGGGAGAACCTCGACACATCTCCGCGCCGCGAGTAGCCGCTGCCCCGATGCGCCGGCGGGCCGCCACTAGAGTGGACCGGCACACCGTCGGCGAGGGAAAGGGGAGGGCCGATGTCCGATGCCGTCTTCCACTCGCTCGTGTTCATGTGCTCGCTGTTCGCTGCGGCGACCTGGTGCCTGGCGCGGCCGATCTTCCTGTCGAGCCTGGCGGTCGTCGTCGCGTCGCTGTTGTGGGTGCTGATGAACGGGCCGCTCGAGGGGCGGGTGCTGTACTCCGTGACACCGAACCACGGGCTCACCGAGGCGGACCTGCTTTCCGCTGTGGGCCTGGTCATCGCGTTGTGGGGGTTCCGAAGCGCCCGCAAATCGGACCGGAAGTCGTAGCTCTTCACAAAGAACAGCGCACAGGTCTCATTTTCGTCTCGATTGTGGACCTGCCGCCCGGGACTGCCCTAGGCTTCGAGACGGCCACGGCGTAGGTGTTCGGTGGCCGTGTCTCCCTGAAGTCCTCCCCGACACAGGAGATACAGCGCGAGGCCCCGTCGGCTCCTCCCCTCGATTCGCCGACGGGGCCCTTCCCTGTCTGCCTCCCCTATGGACAGGGTGCAGGGAGTGATCCTACCCAGCCCAGAAGAGCGGTTATGTCATGCGTTCGGACTACACCCCTCCTCGCCGCCTGTGATCCAGCCCTCCCTGCGGCGCAGTTCAGAGCATAGATCAATCTGCTCACTCGTGTGTATAGATCGGATCGGGATTCGCACGTTCGACGGACACGGACCCGCCCGCACCGAGGTCGGTGCGGGCGGGTCCGGCGACGGGAGCGGTCAGACCGGCTCGGGTTCGATCACCTCGTTCCGGGCCGCGGCCTTCTGCGCCGCTTCGAGCTTCAGCCGCTGGCCGAGCACCGACTTGCGGCGTCCGTAGAGGAAGTAGACGGCCACACCCAGCACCATCCAGGCCACGAAGCGGATCCAGGTCTCGACCGAGAGGTTGAGCATGAGCCAGCCACAGGCGAGGACCGCGAGGATCGGCACCAGCGGCACCAGCGGGACCCGGAAACCGCGGGGCAGGTCGGGACGGGTGCGGCGGAGCACCATCACGCCGACGCACACCAGGACGAAGGCGAACAGGGTGCCGATGTTGACCATCTCCTCGAGCACACCCATCGGGAACACCGCGGCGAGGACAGCGACGACGGCACCGACGATGAGGGTGATGCGCACCGGCACACCCTTGTGATTGGTCACTGCCAGCTTGCGGGTGACGAGCCCGTCGCGGGACATCGCGAACAGCACGCGGGTCTGGCCGAGCATCATCACCATGACGACGGTGGTGAGGCCGGCGAGACCGCCGATGTTGATGGCCATCTCCGCCCAGGTGACACCGTGCGCCTCGAAGGCCGTGGCCAGGGTGGCACTGCCGTCACCGACCAGTTCGCTGCCGGTCCGCAGGTCGGTGTACTTCACCATGCCGGTGAGCACGAGGGTGACACCGACGTAGAGGGCGGTGACGATCGCCAGCGAACCGAAGATGCCGCGCGGCAGCGACTTCTGCGGGTTCTTGGTCTCCTCGGCGGTGGTGGCGACGACGTCGAAGCCGATGAAGGCGAAGAACACCAGGCTCGCGGCGGCGAGGAGGCCGTACCAGCCGTAGGTGCTCCCACCGGCGCCGGTGAGCGCCGAGAACAGCGACTGGTGCATGCCGGTCGCGGTGGCCTCGGCCTCCTCGGCCTGCGGGACGTACGGCGAGTAGTTCGACTTGTCGATGTAGAAGATGCCGACGACGATGACGAGCAGCACCACGGCCACCTTGATGGCGGTGACGATCGCCGACACCCGCGACGACACCTTGGTGCCGATCGCGAGGATCACGGTGATGACGCCGACGATGAGCAGCGATCCCCAGTCCACCGAGATCGGCCCCAGATCGATCGAGGCGTCCGCGTCGAACATCCCTCCGAGGTACATCGACCATCCCTTGGCGACGACCGCGGAGGCGAGGGCGAACTCGAGGATCAGGTCCCAGCCGATGATCCAGGCGACGAATTCGCCGAAGGTGGCGTAGGAAAAGGTGTAGGCGCTGCCGGCGACGGGCACGGCCGACGCGAACTCGGCGTAGCAGAGGGCGGCGAGGCCGCAGGCGATCGCGGCGAGGACGAACGCCAGGGAGATGGAGGGTCCGGCGACGTTGCCCGCGGTGCGGGCGGTGAGGGTGAAGATCCCGGCACCGATCACGACGGCGACGCCGAAGACGGTCAGGTCCTTCGCGGTGAGCTCTCGTCGTAGTCGCGAACCGGGTTCGTCGGTATCCGCGATCGACTGTTCGACGGATTTGGTCCGCCAGATGCCGACTCCGGGCATGTTGTGCTCCTCGGGCTGGTTGCGAGCTGTCCGCGCCTTATGGGCGGGCGGAGTGCGTACGACTCACGGGGCGACGTCGTTGTGCGCCGTATCCTGAAGTTTGCGTGAGCATTTCAATGCAGCAATCATGGCACTGCATGGTTTTGTGTCAATATCTCTTGCTTGAACTGAGCACTATGCTCAACCAGTGACGCGCATCACAACAGAAAGGGTGTCATCGTGTTCAGTCTCGACCGCCTCGACGCGGCCCTCCTCGGAGAACTCACCCGCAACCCCCGCGCCGGCATCGTCGACCTCGCCGCCAAACTCGGTGTCGCCCGCAACACCGTCCAGTCGCGCATCAAGAAGCTCGAAGAGTCCGGGGCCGTCGCCGGTTACCGCCCCGTCGTCGACCTGCCGACGCTCGGTGTGCCCCTGCAGGCGTTCATCGGCGCCGAGCTCGTGCAGGCCCGGATGGGTCACGTCATCGCCGAACTCGAACGCTTCCCCCAGGTGCTCGAGGTGCACGCGACGACGGGCCGCGAG
>Ga0182741_1006071_pt1 | contig 10787 bp, 6 predicted proteins | sample eDN5th37CBELigOP_FD_128874 | JGI IMG/M metagenome (GOLD analysis project Ga0182741, IMG submission 128874) | Enriched Organic Plus compost microbial communities from Emeryville, California, USA - eDNA 5th pass 37_C BE-Lig OP (version 2) (version 2) ...
CGAGCGCAAGCGCTTGGCGATGAAGAACGCCACCTCCGGCGGCAACTCCACGCCTTCCTTCACCGCCTTGCTGAGTAGGATCGCCACGCGCGTCTCCAGCTCCGGCGGCTCGATCGCCACGGTGAGGCCCCAGCCGAACCGCGACTTTAACCGCTCCTCGAGGCCGTGCACCTCCTTGGGATAGCGATCGCAGGTCAAGATGATCTGCTGGTGGCCTTCGAGCAGGGCATTGAAGGTGTGGAAGAACTCCTCCTGCGACCGCTCCTTCCCGGCGAAGAACTGAATGTCGTCGATCAACAAGGCATCGACGCTACGATAGTAGCGCTTGAACTCGTTGATGGCGTTGTGCTGCAACGCCTTGACCATGTCCGCCACGAAACGCTCGGAATGCAGATAAAGCACACGCGCATTGGGGTTATTGCGCAGCATCTGATTGCCGACCGCGTGCATCAGGTGGGTCTTACCAAGACCGACGCCACCGTACAGAAACAGCGGGTTGTAGGCGCCGCCAGGATTCTCCACCACCTGCAGGCTGGCCGCGCGCGCCAGCTGGTTGGACTTACCCTCGACGAAGGTGTCGAACGTGAAGTTGGGATTCAGGTTGCTTTCGGACGGGCGCGGCGCCACCGGCCGCTCCTCGCGCCGCACGTGCACCGCCGGCGCCGCGCGCGTGCTGCCGATGTCCAACACCAGGCGCGGCGGGTCCTCGGGGCGAATCGCCACCAACAGATCGCGAATGCGGTCGGCGAAATGCTCGCGCACCCAATCCAGCACGAAGCGGTTCGGTGCGTACAGGCGCAGGCACTCGCCGTCCTCTTCCGCTTGCAGGGGCCGAATCCACGTGTTGAGTTGCTGGTCCGGGATCTCCCGTTCCAAGCTACGCAGGCAAGACTTCCACAGGGAATCGGTCACGACGGTCAGCCCCCGTCCTCACTCAGGCGAATCGAAAGCGACGAGTCTATACCGCCCACCCAAAGTTATCCACAGGCGGCGACCGTCGGAAATTGACAGCTGCCATGGTTTCAAAGTACATTCGCCGGCTCGATTTTTGCCCTTAGCATCCACGAGTTTGAACGGGTGTCGTCATGAAGCGGCCATTTCAGCCAAGCAAGATTCATCGCAAGCGTACTCACGGCTTCCGTGCCCGGATGGCCACCAAGAACGGCCGTAAGGTGCTAGCCCGTCGCCGCGCCAAGGGTCGTGCTCGTCTCTGCCCGTGATTTGACTTCCGAGCAGCAGAATACAGGCCACCGGTTCCCAAGGCAGGCGCGCCTAACCCGGCCGAGCGACTACCAGCCGGTCTTCGCATCCGCTCGCCGTCTGGGCGACCGGTTGTTCACGGTGCTCGCGAGACCGAATCAGCTCTCTCGCCCGCGGCTCGGTCTTGCCATCTCCCGGCGGACCGCGCCGAGAGCCGTTGACCGCAATCGCATCAAGCGCGTGGTCCGAGAGAGCTTCCGCCACCGCCAGGACACTGTCGGTGGATTCGACTTGGTCGTCATGGCCAAGCCGGCGGCTCGCCAAGCGAGCAACGAGGAGCTGTTCCGGTCCCTAGAGCAGCAATGGCGCCGGCTAGGCAAGGTATGACCAGGATTCTGATCCTGTTGGTCCGCGTCTACCAGTGGCTGATCAGTCCCCTGATCGGCCCGCGTTGCCGCTTCTATCCTTCTTGCTCCCACTACACTGTCGAAGCCTTGAGCCGGCACGGCTTGCTGCGCGGCGGCTTTTACGCCGCGCGCCGTATCGCCTGCTGCCACCCCTGGCACCCCGGCGGCTTCGATCCCGTTCCTGAACCTCGATCAGCGGAAAAGCGTTGATGGAATACCAACGTCTGTTCCTGTTCACTGCCCTCGGCATCCTCGCGATGCTGCTCTGGAACGCCTGGCAGATGGACTACCGTCAACCGCCGGCCCCCAGCGTCGCGGTGCAAGAGCCGGCAACGCCGGGCACTCCCCCGGCCGCGCCCGCCGACGGCACCACGGCCGGCGCGCCCACGGCCGCCCAAGGGCCGACCGCCGCCACCGCGCAAACCATCCGCGTGGTCACCGACCTGCTCGAGGTCAGCATCAGCACGCGCGGCGGCGATATCCGTCAGGTGCGGCTGCGCGAGTACTCGGTCTCGACCAAGGATCGAACCCCGTTCACCCTGCTGAACGATACCGGCACCGAATTGTTCATAGCCCAGGCCGGCCTGCAGGCCCAAGGTGCTCCCGCACCCGGCCTCGACGCCATATTCCAGGCGCCGGCACAGGAATTCGTGCTCGCCGACGGCCAGGACGAACTGGTGGTGCCACTGACCTGGACCAGCCCCGAGGGCGTGCAGGTCACCAAGAGCTACGTGTTCCGGCGTAATGACTACCTGATCAATCTACGCCAGGAAGTCCAGAACAACGGCAGCGCGCCGTGGCAGGGCTTCCAGTTCGTGCAGCTGCGCCGCACGCCGGTCGAGGACGAAGGCAGCATCTTCTTCGTCCACACCTATACCGGCGGCGTGCTCCACAGCGACGAGAACCGCTACGAGAAGCTCACCTTCGACGACATGGCATCGAGCCGCCTGCAGCGCGACATCGCCAACGGCTGGCTGGCGATGATCCAGCACTACTTCCTGGCGGCCTGGATCCCGCCGCGGGATCTCACCTTCCGCTATTACACCCAGGTGGTGAACGGCCAATACCTGTTCGGCATGTCGTCGCCCTGGCAGACCGCCGCGCCGGGTGGCCAGGCCGTGTTCCACAACCAGTTGTTCGTCGGTCCCAAAGAGCCCGATCGGCTGGAGGCCATCGCGCCGGATCTCGACCTGACGGTGGACTACGGCAAGCTCACCATCATCGCCAAGCCGCTGTACTGGCTGCTCGCCAAGATCCACAGCGTGGTCGGAAACTGGGGCTGGTCGATCGTCCTGCTCACGCTGTTGATCAAGCTGGTGTTCTACAAGCTGTCCGAGACCAGCTACCGGTCGATGGCGCGCATGCGCACCCTGCAACCCAAGATGCAGGCGCTGAAGGAGCGCTACGGCGAGGATCGCCAACGCCTGAACCAGGAACTGATGGAGCTGTACAAGCGGGAGAAGATCAATCCGCTCGGCGGCTGCCTGCCGATCGTGGTGCAGATCCCCGTGTTCATCGCCCTGTACTGGATGCTGCTGGAGAGCGTGGAACTGCGCCAGGCCGACTGGATCCTGTGGATCGACGACCTGTCCGCGCCGGATCCGTTCTTCGTGCTGCCGATCCTCATGGGCGCCTCCATGCTGATCCAGCAGAAGCTGAACCCGGCGCCCATGGACCCGGTGCAGCAGCGCGTGCTGATGATCATGCCGGTGGTGTTCACCGTGTTCTTCCTGTTCTTCCCGGCCGGCCTCGTGCTGTACTGGGTCACCAACAACGTGCTGTCGATCGCGCAACAGTGGCTCATCACCAAGCGCATCGAGAACGCGGCTAAGAAGTAGCCTCCCGTGCGCGAGGGCAGCGGCGACACCATCTGCGCCGTCGCCACTCCGCCCGGGCGCGGCGGCATCGGCGTGGTGCGGGTTTCGGGAGCACGGGTTCCCGAACTCGCCCGCGCCGTGCTCGGCGACCTGCCGCGTCCCCGTCAGGCCCGTTTCGCCCGCTTCCTCGGCGACGGCGACGAGGTGCTCGACGAGGGCATCGCCCTTTATTTTCCCGCGCCGCATTCCTTCACCGGCGAAGACGTCCTCGAGCTGCAAGGCCACGGCGGCCCGGTATTGCTCGACCGGCTACTACGCCGCCTGCACGCGCTGGGCGCGCGTCTGGCCCGACCCGGCGAGTTCTCCGAACGCGCCTTCCTCAACGGCAAGCTCGATCTCGCCCAGGCCGAAGCGGTCGCCGACCTGATCGCCGCCGGCACCGAGGCGGCCGCGCGTGCCGCGCTGCGCTCGCTGCAAGGCGAGTTCTCAGCGCTGATCGAGCAACTGGTGGAGGCACTGATCGAGCTGCGCGTCTACGTCGAGTCGGCCATCGACTTTCCCGACGAGGAGATCGACTTCCTTTCCGATGGCGCGGTGGACGCGCGCTTGGCCGACATCGAACGCCGCCTGGCCGAGGTGCTCGCCAGCGCCCGCCGCGGCCAGGTCCTGCGCGACGGCATGACGCTGGTGATCGCCGGCCGCCCCAATGCCGGCAAATCCAGCCTGCTGAACCGCCTGGCCGGCTATGAGGCCGCCATCGTCACCGAGGTCGCCGGCACCACCCGCGACGTCCTGCGCGAGCATATCCACATCGACGGCATGCCGATCCACGTCATCGATACCGCCGGTATCCGCGACAGCGCCGACATCGTCGAGCAGGAGGGCATCAAGCGTGCCTGGCGCGCCATTGAGCAGGCCGACCGCGTGCTGCTGGTGGTGGACGACCGTGACGGCATCACCCCGGCCGAGCAACAGCTGCTCGAGCGCCTTCCCCCTGGCCGTGAATTCACGGTAATACGCAACAAGATCGACCTCAGCGGTAGCGCTCCGGGCCCGCGCAACGGCACTTACGGCCCAGAGCTGTGCCTGAGCGCCCACACCGGCGCGGGCATCGACGAGCTGCGCGCGCACCTGAAGGCTTGCATGGGTTATCAGGAGGAGGGGACTACCATTCTGGCGCGCCGCCGCCATTTGGAAGCCTTGGAGCAGGCCGAGCAGCATCTGCGGGCGGGCCGCCGCCAACTCGAGGTCCATCGCGCCGGCGAGCTACTGGCGGAAGAGCTGCGTCTCGCCCAACATTGCTTGGGCAGCATCACCGGCGAGTTCACCAGCGACGACCTGCTGGGCCGGATCTTCTCCACGTTCTGCATCGGCAAGTAGCCCCGCCGCGGCCCGTTGCAAGTCCCATAGGCTCAACCTATGGTATGGCTCGGATCAATCAATTGGTCCAGAGCATCGGGCGTCCGTAGAATGCCTCTCGACCTCGATCGTCACAACTAAGGAGACATACATGTCCTTGATTAACACTCCGATCAAGCCCTTCAAGGCCCAGGCGTACAAGAACGGCAAGTTCATCGAAGTGACCGATGCCGACCTCAAGGGCAAGTGGTCCGTCGTGTTCTTCTACCCGGCCGACTTCACCTTCGTCTGCCCGACCGAGCTGGGCGACCTGGCCGACAACTACGCCGAATTCCAGAAGCTGGGTGTGGAGATCTACTCCGTGTCCACCGACACCCACTTCACCCACAAGGCGTGGCACGACAGCTCGGACACGATCCGCAAGATCCAGTACACCATGATCGGCGACCCGACCGGCGAGATCACCCGCAACTTCGAGGTGATGCGTGAGGGTCAGGGCCTGGCCGATCGCGGCACCTTCGTGGTCGATCCGGACGGCATCATCCAGGCCGTGGAAATCACCGCCGAAGGCATCGGCCGCGACGCGTCCGATCTGTTGCGCAAGGTCAAGGCCGCTCAGTACGTCGCGGCGCATCCTGGCGAAGTCTGCCCGGCCAAGTGGAAGGAAGGCGAGAAGACCCTGGCCCCGTCCCTGGACCTGGTCGGCAAGATCTAAGTCCGCGCCCCCTGGGCAATGCGGCCCGCGCAGCGGGCCGCCTCACGGGTGCGGAGGCCTTTCGCACCCGATCCTACCGATCGAGCGAAGCAACGCCCAACTACAGTCGCGGGTGCTGGTCGCACTCAGCCTGAATTTAGCCTTACGGGAGCTGTCGTCATGTTGGATGTCAACCTCAAGAACCAGTTGAAGGCCTACCTGGAAAAGGTCACGCAGCCCGTGGAACTGGTTGCGTCCCTGGATGGCGGCGCCAAGTCCGAAGAACTCCGCGAGCTGCTCGAGGAGATCGCCTCGCTGTCCGACAAGATCAGCGTCAACCTCGGCGGCGACGACGCTCGCAAGCCGTCGTTCGCGATCAACCGCGTCGGCACCGATATCAGCGTGCGCTTCGCCGGTATTCCGATGGGGCACGAGTTCACCTCGCTGGTGCTCGCCCTGCTGCAGGTCGGCGGCCACCCCTCCAAGGCCACGCAGGACATCATCGAGCAGATCCAGAATCTCGACGGCGAGTTCCGCTTCGAAACCTATTTCTCGCTGTCCTGCCAGAACTGCCCGGACGTCGTACAGGCCCTCAACCTCATGAGCGTGCTCAACCCGAAGATCCAGCACGTCGCCATCGACGGCGCCCTGTTCCAGCAGGAGGTCGAGGCGCGCGAAGTGATGGCCGTGCCCACCGTGTTCCTCAACGGTGAGGTCTTCGCCCAGGGCCGCATGAGCCTGGAGCAGATTCTCGCCAAGATCGACACCGGCGCGGCGCAGCGCGAAGCCGAGAAGATCCGCGCCAAGGACGCCTTCGACGTGCTGGTGATCGGCGGCGGCCCCGCCGGTTCCGCGGCCGCGATCTACGCCGCGCGCAAGGGCATCCGTACCGGTATCGCCGCCGAGCGCTTCGGCGGTCAGGTGCTGGACACCATGGCCATCGAGAACTTCATTTCCGTGCCCTATACGGAAGGTCCCAAGCTCGGCGCCGCGCTCGAGGAACACGTCAAGCAGTACGGCGTGGACATCATGAACCTGCAGCGCGCCGACAAGCTGATCCCGGCCAGCACCCCCGGCGGCCTGATCGAGGTCCAGCTCGCCAGCGGCGCCTCGCTCAAGGCGCGTACCGTGATCCTGTCGACCGGCGCGCGCTGGCGGCAGATGAACGTCCCCGGCGAGAACGAGTACCGCAACAAGGGCGTGGCCTACTGCCCGCACTGCGACGGCCCGCTGTTCAAGGGCAAGCGGGTCGCCGTGATCGGCGGCGGTAACTCCGGCGTCGAGGCGGCGATCGATCTCGCCGGCATCGTCGCCCACGTCACGCTGATCGAGTTCGACTCGCAGTTGCGCGCCGACGCCGTGCTGCAGAAGAAGCTGCATAGCCTACCCAACGTCACCGTCCTGACCTCGGCGCAGACCACCGAGGTGCACGGCGACGGCAGCAAGGTGACCGGCCTGACCTACAAGGACCGCAATAGCGGCGAATTGCACCGGCTCGACCTGGAAGGCATCTTCGTGCAGATCGGCCTCGTGCCGAACACGGAATGGCTCAAGGGCACGCTCGAACTCAGCCCGCGCGGCGAGATCGAGGTCGACGCTCGCGGCCAGACCTCGCTACCCGGCGTGTTCGCCGCCGGCGACGCAACCACCGTGCCATACAAGCAGATCGTGATCGCGATGGGAGAGGGCTCCAAGGCCGCGCTCAGCGCCTTCGACTACCTGATCCGCACGCCGGTCGCCAGCCCCGACACCGCAGCCGCTTAAGCCACTCCTGGCTCCCTACCAAAGGCGCCCACTCAGGGCGCCTTTTTTCATTGTCTGCGCGTCCTTCGCCTCACGTACGCGCCGCTCTGCCGCCTCATCCTTCTCCCGCCACGCGCCCAAAACTCGGCCCCCATCTGGCTGTGCGCATCCTCCGCGCAAGCCTGTGGATAACCTGTGCTGCGGCTGTCCGCGATCCCACACCCGCAAGTTATCCACAATTTGTTCGGCGCTTACCCAGAGCTCACCCCCCGCGCTACCCCCAGCGCAAAATCCATACATGTTGCTGTTCTGCCGATGATTTCCTAGCCCCGTCCACACACAAGGAACCGCTCTATAGTCACATCAGGTTCAAAGAAGTAAGAAATATTTCTTATTGATCCATCCGCCCCACGCCGCCGACGCGAACCCCGCGCTCACTCCTCCGATTCCAGCCCACTCCGTCTCGCCCTACCGCGCAGCCTGCCACTGCCACGCACTCTCGCTCTCCGTCGATGCCGATCTCCTGTCCCAAGACCCGAGAACGCGCCACCCGGCTCGACCACCACTTCGCACTAGCTTCGCCAGCAAACCCTCGCCTGACCGGCTTTGACAGCCAACCCTCACCGGAAGATTTTCCTTCGGTACCTAAGCGACCGCTTCAGAGGCCGCCCGCGCAATAGCCACGGCACGCCCTGCTAACGGCGAGGACCTGCTCGCCTACCACCACGATCCGCTGCATCGCTTGCAACGCTGCGCCCCGAGGAGCACACCAAGCGGAAACCGACACCCATCACCACTCGTGCCCAACAACCCCTCCGACTGCGCTACGAAAGCCCCACGCCGCTTACCGGCGTCCTCCAAAACTCTTCGGCCAACTTTCCCAAGCGTGTACTCAAACGCCGCTCCCGATGATCACGACCGCTACATCTCAGCCTCGGACTGTCTACGCCCTCGAGCCGCTGTGTCGGAAGCAACCGCGAACTCCGTCGACCTACCACCAACGCATCCGCGCTCATGCGAAGCGCGCTTTCAGCGCCCGGCCCGGACAACCCTTTACTTCCCGCCACAACGCGACATCTCCGCGCCGGCGATCCTTCGCATCGTCTCTATCCTGTGATGCCACGAACCACCACCACGCTCGCGACAGGGTCGGCTTGCTCCCGCCGACATCCGCCACGCGCGCTACCCCTTCCTCGCCGTATCACATCGTCGAGCAACGTTGACGTCCCCTTACCGCTGAAACCCCATGATCCCCGTTCGCTCCCCACTATCCACCCGAGACCGTTCTCGTCTCTTCCCGCCGTGTGCGCATCCTCGGACTAACCCTGTGGATAACTTGTTGCTCCCCTGCGTCTAACTTTCATCCCAAAACTTATCCACACTTTGTTATCCACTTATCCCGCTCTTCCATGCCCCGATACTCCCAGCCCGAAACGCTCTTAACTCGCTGATCTGTCGACCATCTCCGTGGAGTATCCACAACGACGGACCCGCTCTACAGTCACATCCAATCTAAGGAATCAAAGAACTTATTCTTGTTTTCCGCCTTCCCTCGAGGCGCCACCGCCTTCCTGCGAACCACACAAACGATGTCGACTAGTACTCTTGCCCCCATTTCCACACCTGCCTAGACTGTGCGGTTCTCTTCTCCTTGAGCGACCAACCAGGGCGACTCGTGCATTACCCGCAACGCTTCGACGTCATCGTCGTCGGCGGTGGCCACGCCGGCACCGAAGCCGCGCTCGCTGCCTCCCGCCTCGGCTGCCGCACCTTGCTGCTCACCCACAACGTCGAAACCATCGGCCAGATGAGCTGCAACCCGGCCATCGGCGGCATCGGCAAAGGGCACCTGGTCAAGGAGATCGATGCTCTCGGCGGATTGATGGCGCACGCCGCCGACCTTGCCGGCATCCAGTTCCGCATCCTCAACTCGCGCAAAGGACCGGCCGTTCGTGCCACACGCGCGCAAGCCGACCGCAGCCTCTACAAGCAGGCCGTGCGCAGCGCGGTCGAAAATCAGCCCAACCTCACCCTTTTCCAGCAGGCGGTCGACGATCTGGTGGTCGAAGGCGAGCGCGTCGTCGGCGTCGTTACCCAAATGGGTCTGCGCTTCGACGCTACCGCCGTGGTGTTGACCGTCGGTACCTTCCTTGCCGGACGAATCCACATCGGCTTGTCCAACTACCAAGGCGGCCGCGCCGGCGACCCGCCCGCCAACGCCTTGGCAAGCCGGCTGCGCGAACTTCCGTTCCGCATCGGCCGGCTCAAGACCGGCACGCCGCCCCGTATCGATGGCCGGACCATCGATTTCGCTCGCTTGCAGGAACAGCCCGGCGACACCCCGCTGCCGGTGTTCTCGTTCCTCGGCACGCCGGAGCAACATCCGCCGCAAGTTTCCTGCTGGATCACCCACACCAACGAACGTACCCACGACATCATCCGCAGCGGTTTGGACCGCTCGCCGATGTACACGGGTGTGATCGAGGGCATCGGGCCGCGTTATTGCCCGTCGGTGGAAGACAAGATCAACCGGTTCGCCGACAAGACCTCGCATCAGGTGTTCCTGGAGCCCGAGGGGCTGAACACGCACGAAATCTATCCGAACGGCATTTCCACCAGCTTGCCGTTCGACATCCAGTACCAGCTCGTGCGCTCGATCGCCGGCATGGAACAGGCCCACATCACCCGGCCCGGCTACGCCATCGAGTACGATTTCTTCGATCCGCGCGATCTACAACCGTCGCTCGAAACCAAGTTCATCCGCGGCCTGTTCTTCGCCGGCCAGATCAACGGCACCACTGGCTACGAGGAAGCGGCCGCGCAAGGACTGATCGCCGGATTGAACGCCGCGCGTTCCGTGCAGGGCCGCGAGCCGTGGACGCCGCGCCGCGACCAAGCCTACATCGGCGTGCTGATCGACGACCTGATCACGCGCGGAACCAGCGAGCCATACCGGATGTTCACCAGCCGCGCCGAATACCGCCTGTCGCTGCGCGAGGACAACGCCGATCTGCGCCTGACCGAGATCGGTCGCGAACTCGGCCTGGTGCCCGACGCCCGCTGGGAAGCCTTCGATCGAAAGCGCGAAGCCATCGCCCGCGAACAGCAACGCCTGCATTCCACCTGGCTGCGTCCTGGCCAACTTCCGGATGCCGACGTCGAAAGGGTGCTCGGCGCACCCTTGAAGCGCGAAGCGCGCTTGATCGAGCTGCTGCGCCGTCCCGACGTGAGCTACGCCGATCTCACCCGTCTTCCCGGCCTCGGCGTCGACGACATCGATCCGCGCGCCGCCGAACAAGTCGAGATCCAAGCCAAATACCAGGGTTATCTGGATCGTCAGGACAACGAAATTCAGCGCGGCGCACGCTTCGAATCCGTCGCGGTACCGCCGACCCTCGATTACGACGCCGTCGCCGGGCTCTCCAACGAGGTCCGCGAGAAGCTGAAGCGCCACCGCCCGTCCACGCTCGGCCAGGCATCGCGCATTCCCGGCGTGACGCCGGCCGCGGTTTCGCTGCTGCTAGTCCATCTGAAGAAGCAGGGCCTGCTGAGGCAGAGTGCCTGACG
>Ga0182741_1006074_pt1 | contig 10784 bp, 8 predicted proteins | sample eDN5th37CBELigOP_FD_128874 | JGI IMG/M metagenome (GOLD analysis project Ga0182741, IMG submission 128874) | Enriched Organic Plus compost microbial communities from Emeryville, California, USA - eDNA 5th pass 37_C BE-Lig OP (version 2) (version 2) ...
CCCGGGAAACCCGGTGCCAGGAACGACGGCGCCGGGATGCCGGAGGGGCCCCAGATCTGTTGCTGCATGGCTTCGCGGTCGAGCACGTGGCTGAACGCCTGCCGAACCTTGAGGTCATCGAACGGCGAGGTATTGACATCGAAGAAGAAGTAGAAGCACCCGAAGTCGCCCACGCCCTGGTACATCTGCTCGGACATCTCCGGATCGCCCTGTATGATCTGGATCTCGGCGGGAGCCGGATTGTCCATGTAGTCGGTCTCACCAGCCTCGTACATGGTGAAGTGCGTGCTGGGTGCGGCGAACTTGTTGATGATCTTCTGGATCGGGATCTGGAGATCGCCGGTGTACTTCTCGTTGCGCGTGAGGACCACCTGCTGGTCTCGAGAGAATTCCTCCAGCTTGAACGGACCGCATGTTACGCAGGTCTCGGGATTGGCGTTGTAGAGCGGACCATGCGTATCGAGCGCCTTCGCCGAGAGCGGGGCCGAGTAGAGCAGCTTCGCCGGCATGTACGGAGCCGGATCGACGGTCTCGAAGATGACTTCGTACTCGTTCGCCCCCTGGCGTACGCCGATCTCTTCCAGTGGAACCTCGCCGGCGAGCGCCTCCGTGTAGTTCAGAATATTGCCGTCCCAGAACCAGGTGAAATCCCAGGCATGCTCCGGGTCGGCCGAGTACTGGAAGGTACGGACGAAGTCGGCGGCGGTCACCGGTGTGTCGTCGCTCCACATCAGACCTTCCTTGAGCTTGAAGGTCCAGATCGTACCCTCTTCGTTGCTCGACCACTCGCTCGCCGTACCCGGAATGATCTCGAAGTTCTTGTTGAGACGGACAAGGGGCACGCTGAAGACGGTCGATATCCCGGCCCGCTCATAGACCGTCTCGTAGAAGTCGAATGCCTTCGCTGTGGTGCCGTCGGACGCGAAGCGCAGCACCTGCTCCTCCAGCGGTGCGGCGTCTTCCGGAAGCTCACCATTCTGCATGACCGCGTCGGCGGACTGGCGTGCCGTCGCCGACGAGTATCCGAGGAAGGTCGAGCCGGCAAGTCCGGCTGCACCCAGCTTCAGCGCCGTGCGGCGGGACAGCAGCGCGGTGAAGAACGAGCGATCCTGCGGGCGCATCGTTTTCACGAGATCGGGGAGATATTGTCGGTCCTTCATGAGGTACTCCTGTGTGCGATCGAAAACGCCTCAGCTGGCGCGTACGCGCCTATGTCTGACGCGGGTCCAGGGCATCCCGCAGCCCATCTCCGACAAATGAGAACCCCAGCATGATCAGCGCAATCGCGAGCGTGGGGAACAGTCCGAGGTGCCAGTACACACGGATGTACTGCGCGCTGTCGGCGACCATCTTCCCAAGCGACGGAGTCGGCTCGTTGATGCCGACACCGATGTAGCTCAGTCCCGCTTCCGCGAAAATCGCTGTAGGGATTGCCAAGGTGATTGCCACGATAACCGGTGCCACCGCATTGGGCAACAGATGCCTGACTGCAATGGACCAATCGCTCGCGCCCATGCTGCGCGCGGCCGCGATGTAGTCCTGCTCCCGGAGTGTCAGCAACTGTGCCCGCATGAGCCGCGCGAGGGTAAGCCAGCTGGTGAGCCCGATGACGATGATGATGTTGCCGACACCGGCTCCGAGCACCGTCATCAGGAAAATGGCGAAGAGCAGGCCGGGAAATGCGGTCATCACCTCGACCAGGCGCATGACCACGAAGTCGGTCCAGCCACCGCGCAACCCGGCGAGCATTCCGAGCGGAATGCCGACCAGGCAGGCGACGCCGACCGATGCGAAGCCGACCAGAAGGGATGTCCGCGTGCCGTACATGACGCGCGAGAGGAAGTCGTGGCCGATCGCGTCGGTGCCGAGCGGGAATTCGGCGCTCGGGAATTTGTTCGCATCCATCAGGTTCGCGGTGCGGTAGTCGCTGGGTGCGAGGATGGGGGCGCCGAATCCGATCACCATCAGGAACAGGACGATAACCAGTCCGACGACCGCAAGCTTCTGGCGCATGAAACGTCGCATGGCGTGCTGGAACGCGGATTCGGGGCGCTGTGCAGACTGCCGTGCTTCGGCCGCCGCGAGGGTGCTGCTTGCCGAGTGAGCCATGGGGTGTCTCCTTCGACTAGACGACCGAGCGACCGCTGAGGCGGATGCGTGGGTCCAGCAGCGTGTAGAGGATGTCGGTGACGATGTAGGTGATGCCCCAGAGCACGGCGATCAGCAGGACGAGCGCAAGGATCATCGGATAGTCGCGCGCCTGGGTGCTGGTTACGAAGAAGCGGCCAAGCCCGGGGATCCTGAACGCGGCCTCGATGAAGATGGAGCCCGTCAGGATGTTGGGGATCTCCGGCAGCAGGATCGTCACGAACGGGATCATGGCGTTGCGGCCGACGTGCCAGAAGAGGACATTGCGCTCCGAAAGCCCCTTTGCCCGGGCCGTGCGCACGTGGTCGGATCGCATGACCTCCAGGATCGACGACCGCGTATATCTGGCGACCAGCGCCATCGGGGTCAGCGAGTAGGCGATCACCGGCATGATGTAGTGCTGCGGCTTGCCCCAGCCCCCAGGCTCCAGCCAGCCCAGATAGACGCTGAAGAAGAGGATCAGCCAGAGCGCGACCACGAAATTGGGAACCACGAGACCCAGCGTGGAGGCGAACGAGACGGAGTAGTCGACCCATGAGTTCTGCCTGACGGCCGCGATGAACCCAAGGAGCGTACCGAGCCCGTAGGAGATGATGATTGTCGGGATCCCGATCCGGATCGTCACTGGCCAGGCTCGGGCGATCAGCTCCGTCACCGTTTCGGTGGGGCTCTGGAACGGAACGCCGAAGTCGAGCTGGAGTGCGTTCCACATGTACTTCACGTACTGGACATAGATCGGTTGATCGAGACCGTATTTCTCCAGCTGCGCCTGCCGGGTCGCCTCCGGCAGCCGGCCCTTCTCGTCCGGCGCGAACGGTCCCCCTGGCACGGCATGCATGAGGAGAAAGGCGATCAGCGAGACCACGAACAGCACGAACGCAAGGCCGAGCAGGCGGCCAAGGATGTATCGACCCACAACAGTGTTTCCCTCTGGAGGCGACCGTCAAGAAGACAGCTACGCGTTTCGAACGAGCGATGTTCGTGGCATCCCGAGCTCACGGCGGCGTGAGGGTGCTGATTCTCTTTTGCGTGGAGACATTGTTGTTGATCCGCCGGAGCAATGCAAACGAGAAGGTGGTCAGGATCGGTCCGGGACGGGATGCAATTCCCGACTGGCGAGGTCGTCGGCCACCACCGCCCTCGCGATCGGACATTCGTAGCACCGGCGAGGGCCACAGTACTGCCGATCGAGGTACAGCAGGCCCTGGTTGCCACGCTCCCTGAGGCCCCGGATTCTCACATCACCGGAAACCTGGTTTCTCGCTCTCCTCACCGCCCGCGAAGCCGGTGCCGCGCGAAGGGAGGACCACGCTCCCATCGCCATGTCTTCCAGCTCATGATCGCCAGTGCACATGGCGTAAGCCACGGCGAATGGCAGCAGGATGCTGGCAACGATGGCAGTGCTGCGATCCTCACCGAGTGGATTCACTCCACGTGGTGCCGAGTGCTCCTGCAGGATGCGAACGGGATCCATGCCAGCGCGTATCCCGTCCATCAGGAGCGGGAGGAGATCGTCCCCATGAGCCCCCAGCAACGCGGCAAGGGTGAGGAGGCGGGCGAACGGATGATTCGCCGGCCTGACCCTGGCTGTCTCCCAGATATCGGCGGGTAACACCGCATGAGCCCACGACGGGTGTTCAACGTGCCAAATCGACTCGATCGTCTGGACGTCGGCAGGCGACAGCCCTCCAAGTGAAGCGTGGGCAGGTGAGATGGGGAGCCAGCCGCCGACACCCAGGAGGATCGCAGTCGCGCGCTCGATGCGATCGTTCTGGTCCAGCATGTGAAGGCGCGACAGGAGATCACCCCACGGTACCCGATCCGCAAGATGTCCCATCTGCGTTCGATTGCGCGCGTACCCGAAGGCGTCGAAGAGGGCGAGGACGAGCACCTCCATCGGGGTAGTCACGCTGAGCTCAGACTCGAATCTCGTCACCCGTTGTCCGAGACGTGCGTCGCCGAGTTCCCAGAGCAGGGATCTGACCCGGTCCGGCTGATCACGTGAGAGCCGGTCGGCGCACACATCGCCTCCGAATCGTGTCCAGATCGATGGGTCGCGGGCCTGCACCGCTCGCAGCTCGGACTCGGACACGCGCAGGACGGCGATGGGGACGACGACTCCATCCGTTCGGCGTGTTTCGGGGGTATCGGCGACCGTCACCACATGTACCACAACGTCCGCGTATGCGGGATCCGTATGATGACCGTGCCTGACCCAGTCCGAGGCGCGATGGTGGAGCTCCACGGAGCCTGTCACGAGACGTCCACCCTCGAGCTCGATCATTGCGTCGCGAAAGTCCGGCCCCAGCCCATGCGTCCAGTGGCCCGGGAATACGATCGTGAGGCGCTCGCCAGAGATGGTCACGATCTCGCGGGTCAGCCCCGCATGCCAGGCGATGCTGAGTGCGAGCTCACTGGCGCCTTCATCTTCGGGGAGCGCGGCGTCGGGCATCGGATCTCCAGGGAGCAATGCGTTCCGGTTGTTCGGCTCTGCCCAGCGTATGGGCGATAGCGGCCCGACGTCAACGGCACATCTATTGAGGTAATGGGTGACGCTCGAGGTGGCTCTCGATCATCGTTACCAGGCGATCGAACCAGCCGTCGGTCGAGACGTCGAGCTCCACCAGGGGGGGCACCTTGCGGAGCCAGGTCTGCTGGTGCCGGACGAGGCGGTGCGTGTCGTGCTTGATTCGCTCAAGCGCCTCTGCGAGCGTTTGTTGACCGGAAAGGTATGGCAGCAGCTGCCGGTAGCCGATGCTGCCCAGTGCTGGCGCGGTCTCAGGGACGCCGCTGTCAAGGAGCGCGCGCACCTCCTCGACGAGACCGGCAGCGATCTGATCCTCTGCCCTTCGGTCGATTCGAGGGTAGAGCATCTCTCTTGGCATCGTGAATCCGATCAGGAGGGGGGCGAACCACACCTCCGACTTGCCCTGTTGCTCGGAAATCGGGCGCCCCGTGACCTCGATGACCTCCAGCGCTCGGATGATCCTGCGCAGGTTCGGGCCAGTCGTCCGGGCAGCCGCAGGGTCGAGTTCGGCGAGACGGGCGAGCAGACGGTCGCGGCCGTGAGCTTCTGCTTCGTGCTGGAGCCTCGCGCGCAGCTCGGGCTGAGGCTGGACACGTGGGATGCGCCATCCTTCGACGATCGCGTTGATGTACTGGAGCGTCCCGCCCACGATCACCGGGAGCGCCCGCCTGTCATGGATCGCGCGAATCAGCTCATACACGCGATCCTGGAACTCGGCGAGTGAGGTCGACGCCTCGGGTTCGAGGATGTCGACGAGGTGGTGGGGAACCGTAGCCCGCTCCTCCTCCGAGGGCTTGGCCGTGCCGATGTCCATCCTCCGATAGAAGAGGCGGGAGTCCGCGTTGATGACCTCGATCGGAAAACGCTCAGCAAGCCGGATACTTGCCGCCGTCTTGCCTGTTGCCGTGGGTCCTGTCAGCACGACGATCGGTGGTTTCTGGGACGTGGTATCGATGGGCATGGCTCCCGGCGTTTACACTACTCGTGCTTCGGGTGCTCGTGCGCCCGTTTTCGTGCGCGTGCTCGAGTCCCTTGCAGCCGTCATTCCTGCTTCGTGTCCCCCGGCTGCTTGCGCAACAGGAGTCAACGGCATTGGTTCGTATTCTGACCCAAACGCTCAAGATCATCACCATCGTCGTCATCGGCATCTTCTCCATTGCCGGATCGATCTGGTTCTTCGACTACTGGCAGGATCGTGAAGCATCGCCGGACGAGGGTCGACCTGTCGTGATCGAGGTCACCGAGGAGGACGACAGCGACTCTGTCGCCGACAAGCTTTCGGATGCGGATCTCATCAACTTTCCCATCTACTTCGAGATGCGCATGCGCTTCTCGGATGTGGAGCTGCGACCGGGTGTCTACACGCTACGGATGGGCATGAGCGTTCCCGAGATCATCGATGCAATCACCACTGAATCCGTGTCGACCGGTGAGGATGGCGAAGGCGACGAGGTCGCGAGCTCACAGGTGATCGAGGTGACCCTGATCGAGGGCCAGCGAGCCGAAGAGTTCGGGGCTGCGATCGAGGAAGCCGGCTACCCGAATGGCCAGCAGGTCTTCATGGATGCCGTGAACAACCCGGAGGTTCGCGAACGCTGGGATTTCCTCGAAGGCGTGCCGGCCGATGCGAGCATCAACGGTTTCCTGTTTCCCGATACCTATACCTTCACGACCGAGTACACGGGCGAGGACATGGTGAACGTGATGCTCGAGAACTTCGACGCGAAGGTAAGTCAGCAAACGCGGGAGCAGTTCGAGGCGCAGGGGCTCTCCATCTACGAGGCCATCACCATCGCCTCGATTGTCGAGCGAGAGGCGGCGGTGGCCGAGGAGCGACCGATCATCGCGGCGGTCTATCTCAACCGAATCGAGCAGGGCATGATGCTCAACGCCGACCCGACCATCCAGTACGCGGTCGGGGAGCCGGGCAACTGGTGGCCGGCACCGCTCACCAACGCGCAGCTTGAGATCGACAGTCCCTACAACACATACACCCGCGAGGGGTTGCCGCCGACGCCAATCTCCAATCCCGGGTTGGGATCGATCCAGGCGGTGGGCCAGCCAGCCGATGTCGATTACCTCTACTTCTTCGCGCTCCAGGACGGCTCGGGAGAGCACGTGTTCGCCACGACCTACGAGGAGCACCAGCAGAACGTCTGCCAGATCTCGCCCGAAGCCTGTGAAGGGGCGGTGATCCCTGGTGCCGGCGATGCCCTTGTGGCGGTGCAGGATGAACGCTGGACGATGGCCTGACCATGGAGGGCGCCGTGAGACGCTGCGGACTGATCGGATACCCCGTTGAGCACTCGCTGTCACCGGTGATGCAGGCAGTTGCGTTTCGCGAGACCGGCATCGAAGGCGCCTATGAGCTCTGGCCAACGGCCGATGCTGAGGTACCCGCTCGTGTCGCCGGATTGAGGGATTCCGCGTTTTTCGGAGCCAATGTCACGGTCCCCCACAAGCAACGGGTGATGCCGTTTCTCGATGAGCTCTCGGATACCGCCCGGCGGATCGGCGCCGTCAATACCATCGTCAAGCGCGACGGAACCCTGTTGGGCGACAACACCGATGCCCACGGTTTCGCCATGTCCGTAAGGGAGTCGGGGTTCGATGTATCATCCGAGAGCACCGCGCTGATCCTCGGGGCAGGTGGGGCAGCCCGTGCCGTGATCGTGGCGCTGCAGGATATTGGCTTCGCCAGGGTGGAGATCGCCAACCGGTCGCCCGAGCGGGCAGAAGCGCTTGCGACGGACCTCGATCGCGGCGGTGACGTCGTCAGCATTCCGTGGGGCGATCTCGAGACCCGCCTGCCATCGGTTGACCTGCTCATCAACGCCACCGCGCTCGGCTGGCACGACGGTGAGATACCTCTGGATATCGCGCGCCTGGGCTTGCTCGCACCACATGCGACGGTGATCGATCTCACCTACCGCGACACCGATCTCCTCAAGATCACCAGGCGGATGGGACTGAAGGCGGTCGACGGACTCGGGATGCTCGTCCACCAGGGCGCACGGGCGTTTGCGCTGTGGACCGGCGTGGAGCCACCGATTGAGGCGATGCGCAAGGCCGTCAGAGCCGAGCAGGAACGACGCGCCTCCCGCTAATGTCGTGAATTGGGTCTCGTCTGGCAATGAATCCGGGGGGCGTTCGTAGCTAAACGCCCCCCAGGATTCATTGCCTGTGTCTCGATCGACTATTCCTCGGCGTCCGCCAGCTCCAGGAAGTCGCCGGCCGTCCAGCCGGTAATACCCTCACCGACAACCTCGACTTCGTACCAGACGAATCCGTCGGCTTCGGTCGGCCCGCCGATGATCTCCAGCTCGGTTCCGAGAGGCAAGGTGGTGAAGATCTCAGCTCCAGCGTTGCCCTCGGCTCTGATACGGACATTCTCCTCAGTCGTGACGACGATGGCGCCCACCGTCAGCTCACCGGTAGCATCCGCAGCCGGGGTGGAGTCGCCGGCGACCGCGCCGGTGAGGACATCGCCGATGATGCTGGTGTCGATGTCATCGGATTCGCCGGACTGCGCGCCAGCGGGGGCAGGCTCGATCACATCCATGAAGTCGGTGACGAGCCAGCCTTCCACGTCCGCCAGGTCACCGAGACCACGCACCTGATACCAGGTGTAGTCCTCACCCTCGACCGGTCCGTCGATGAGTTCGAACTGCGTGCCTGCCGTATACGTGCCGACGATGTCGCTCTCGGTCGTCGCTTCGGCGCGGACGCGGACGTCATCCGTGTTGATCGCGATGATTGCGCCGACGCCAAGGCCGTCACCTTCGGCCTCCGAGGTCTGCTCGGTGGTCGTGCCAACGTCGCCGCTGGACAGTGGCGCCACCACGGCGGCTGCGCTGGCCAGCTCACCTTCGGGCTGAATCAGGAGACGCAGCAGGGAGAGCTCATCCGTGCTGCCGGATCGATCGATGGTCTCGTACCCCGCCGGGAAGAATGCGGCATCGTTGTTGCCAAGGGTGAATTCCTGGCCCGGTATGGCATTGGGCTGGAGCTGAGGTGTCGCGGTCCGGGTCACCTGAACCTGGCCTTCGACCGCCGTGAACTCCAGGGTCCCGGAGGCCTTGCTGACGAGCGCGGCACCGGAGAACGCAGGGATCGCCTGACCCGGGCCGAGGGTCAGCTGGTCGACGGTCACCGTGCTGGGACTGTCGGGAAACTGCTGGATCAAACCATCGCCGAGCACCACAAAGGACACACCCTCGAAGTCACTATCGGTTGGCTCGCCCTCGGTGTACGTGATGGTCGACTGGTTCTCGCCGCCAACCGACAGGATCACCGCCGACAGCAGTACGACATCCTCCTCGCCCTCATTGGCCAGGCTCATGCCGACGCCGTCGGGATACATGATCCAGGAACCGGTCGAGAGTGTTTGCGCATCCGATACATCCGACTGCTCACCGTCGATGCTCACGACGGCAGTGCCATCGATACGTGCGGTGAGGGTGCCGGATTCGACATAGTCGAATTCCGGACCCGGGTGGGTGTGCATCGGGACATTGGCGCCTGGCGCCAGGGTGATGCGGAGGAGGCGCACCGTCATCGGAGCCTGCGGCATCGCATTGAAGTCGTAGGTCATCAGCACGTCGCCGATCACGTCGGCTTCAGGCGTGGCACCGGCTGCTGGAGTTGCGGCAGGGGTTGCCTCTGGCGTGGCGGAATCCGGGGTGGACTCTTGCGCGTGGGCGGCAGGGGCCATTGCCAATACCAGGCTGACAAGCAGTGCGACGATGATTCCCGCCATCATGCGTCGCCCAGTGACGAAGTGGGTATCGGTCACGAATGCTCTCTGCATAGTGCTCCTCACAGCGGTGGTGTCCGGAGATTCCTTCGCGATGTCCTGCAGAGGCGGCTGAGCCGGTCGGTGAAATGACGTGGATGCCGCCGGACGGTCACGCGTCGGATTGGCGTTGGTCGGAATCTTACCCCATCTGGGTCTGCGGCACGAAGCGACGTGCTGTCGGTGCCAACTCGAGTCAGCCGGTCAGAAGGAACGCGACCAGCCCGGAAGCGAGTGCGGAGACGAGGTTGACCATACTGTTTGTCATCCAGGTCATCCCGCTGATTCGGCGCATCCCGTGCCCCGGAGCGTGGTCGCCAGGATCCTCGGATCGAGCACCACACGTGACGCAGCGGAACCTTGCCTGCAGGGTCGCTCCCAGGATCGTGTCGACGGAGCTGCCCAGCACACCGCACACGCCGATGATCACTGCCTGTTCTGGCGTGACGAGGGAAGACATTGGTGCGATCGGTGACAGAATGACCGCGAGTATGGCGACGAACATGGCTCCAGCAACCGAGGCGATGGTGCCGGCGGCCGAGACAGCACCCGACGTGCCCGGTGGGACTCTCGCGCCGGTTCGGATCGATCGTGGCGTGCCGCCGATGGCTCTGCCTATCTCGGTGGCCCAGGTATCGGACGTGGTGGCGGCGATCGTTGACGCTGCCGCCACAAGCAGACGCCCTTCGAAGCCGGCCAGACCTATCGTTGCAAGCGCGAGGGCGGGTCCGCCGTTCGCGGCCACCTGGTGCCAGGCTCGAGAAGGCGCGCCGGATCCGCTATCTGGCAGCAATGCAGATGAGAGAAAGAAGGCGAGCAGGATCGTCCCGAGCCACCAGCCGCCAGTGGCGACGAGCGACGGTCCCAGGATGGTGGCGGCGACGGTCCCACCGCGATCAAGCAGGTGTCGGCGATGCGCCACGAGCGCGATGGTCGCCGCGATCGCGGCTGCCAGCACGAACTCTGTTGGCGAGACGGCGAAGGAAACCAAGGTCACTCCCGGAGCGGCTTACACGTGGTGGGATTGTGGCACGGCCGCTCCGGCGCGCGGTAGGATTGGTTCCGCGGTTGCGAAACCTTGCGAGACCCTCTAGCTCAACGGCAGAGCAGCGGACTTTTAATCCGTTGGTTCTGGGTTCGAATCCCAGGGGGGTCACCCATGCAATGACAGCACCCATACCCACGCGCCGCTCGCCGGGTGACATTTCATGCATTCCAAGGCACGTAGCCTTTTCACCTGCTGGCCCACTCGTCATCAAGTCCAGCCCAACTCGTCCCAGACAGTTTCTGGCAGGACCTGGTCGACTCGATCGA
>Ga0182741_1006075_pt1 | contig 10780 bp, 10 predicted proteins | sample eDN5th37CBELigOP_FD_128874 | JGI IMG/M metagenome (GOLD analysis project Ga0182741, IMG submission 128874) | Enriched Organic Plus compost microbial communities from Emeryville, California, USA - eDNA 5th pass 37_C BE-Lig OP (version 2) (version 2) ...
AACATGGTGGTCACCTCGCCCAAATTCGCCGCCGAAAATCCCGCTCTCGTCTCGGCCTTTCTGCGGGCATTCAACCGCGCGGTCAAAGACACGTTGGCCAACCCCAAAGAGGCGATCAAGTACCTGAAGGCGCGTGATGGCATCATCGACAGTTCGATCGAAGAGCGCCGCCTGCGCATGTTCCTTTCCAGCGTCGATACGCCCGCAACGCGCGCCGACGGCTTGGGCGGCGTGGACATGGCCCGCCTGCGGATGAACATCGTGCAGGTATCCGATGCTTTCGGGTTGAAGTCTTATCCCGACGCCGAGAAGCTCTTCACCGACAAATTCCTGCCTTCGGCGCAGGAACGCGCGCTCAAGTAGCTCCGGATTGCTGAACCAAAGGAAAACCCTGCGCGAGTGCCTCGCGCAGGTATTCCACGAAACATTGGACGGCTCGCGGGACCCTGGGCGCCCACGGCCGGAGCGCATAAATGTGATGGCCGAAAAAACCTTGCACGCGCCAGCCGGGCAGGACCTGCCTCAGCCTGCGCAGGCTGGGCGCCGCGCTGAAGTCCGGCAATAGCGCGATGCCCAGGCCGTCGAGCACCGCTTCGCGCAAGACTTCGCTGTTGTTGGCCTTGAACGGCCCCTGAACGGGGACGGACAGCGCCTCGCCTGCCTCGCCGTCTTCTGGCACGAAATTCCAGGTGTCGGCGCCGGGGCGCAGGTACAGTAGGCAATCATGTGCCGCCAATTCGCGCGGATGTAGCGGCGTCCCGCGCCGCTTGAGATAAGCGGGACTGGCCACCAGCAGTGATCGCGTCTCGCACAACGGCCAAGCCACGTAGCTTTCCGGCGCGACGCCGGTGTGGCGTATGGCCAGATCGTAGCCCTCCTGGGCGAGGTTCACGAACTGATCCGTCAGGTCCAGGTGGATGCGGACGTCGGGATAGCGCCGTATGAAGGCGGACAGGCGCGGCGCGATGTGCTGCCTGCCCAGTGCGACGGGTGCCGTGACACGCACCGTGCCGCGCGGGGTGCCGGACAAATCCTTGACCGCGGTGAATCCTGCATCGATGCGCTCGAAGGCGGGCGCGGCGTCCATGACCAGCTCGCGGCCCGCATCCGTCAATACCACTGACCGGGTGGTCCGCTGCACCAGGGGTACCCCGGCCGCCCGCTCGAGGGCGCCGATGCGCATGCTGACCGAGGCCTTGGACACGCCCAGGCGACGGGCGGTCTGGGTGAAGCTGCGGGTCTGCGCCAATATCGTCAGCAGATGAATGTCCGCCACCCACTGAGAAATCGAATCGGATGCCATGACGATGGATTGTTCAAAATAATGAACACTTTAATTGGATTTGGACGGCTTATCCATCCGGAACGGGGGCCCTAGACTGAGGGCCTTGCTGTTTTCTCGTCAGGATGCTTGCCATGCCTATCGATCCCGCTACTTTTGCCCAGCGCCCCTCCCGCATCGTCCATTGGGTGGACGGCGCGCCTGCCCAACCCGCCGGCACGCGCACGGCCGACGTCTACAATCCCGCGACCGGAAGCGTCACGGGCCAAGTCGTCCTGGGCAGCGCCGCGGACGTCGATGCCGCCGTCGCCAGCGCCAAGCGCGCGTTTCCCGCCTGGGCCGATATTCCGCCCATTCGTCGCGCCCGCGTCATGTTCCGCTTCTTGGAACTGCTGAACCGCCACAAGGACGACTTGGCGCGCGTCATTACGGCCGAGCACGGCAAGGTGTTCACCGATGCGCAGGGCGAGGTCGCGCGCGGCATCGACATCGTCGAATTTGCCTGCGGCATTCCGCAACTGCTCAAGACCCAGTTCACCGACCAAGTCTCGACCGGCATGGATAACTGGACCCTGCGCCAGCCGCTCGGCGTAGTCGCCGGCATCACGCCGTTCAACTTTCCGGTCATGGTGCCGATGTGGATGTTCCCGGTTGCCATCGCGGCCGGCAACTGTTTCGTGCTCAAGCCCAGCCCCGTGGATCCCTCGCCCTCGCTGATGATGGCGGAACTCTTGAAAGAAGCGGGCCTGCCGGACGGCGTATTCAACGTCGTGCAGGGCGACAAGGAAGCGGTCGATGCGCTGATCGCGCATCCCGACGTGGCGGCGATCTCTTTCGTCGGCTCCACCCCCATTGCGCAAAGCATTTACGAGGCCGGCGCGCGATACGGCAAGCGGGTGCAGGCACTGGGCGGCGCCAAGAACCACATGGTCGTGATGCCGGACGCGGACCTGGACCAGGCCGTGGATGCGCTCATCGGCTCGGCCTACGGCTCGGCCGGCGAACGCTGCATGGCGATCTCGGTGGGCGTGTTGGTGGGCGACGTGGCCGATCGCATCATGCCTCGGTTGATCGAGCGCACCCGCGCGCTCAAGGTCAAGAATGGCATGGAGCTGGATGCCGAAATGGGCCCCATCGTGCATGCCGCCGCCCACCGCCGCATCAGCGACTACATCGGCATAGGCGTGGAGGAAGGCGCCCAGTTGCTGGTAGACGGCCGCCGCTTCGATCCCGCCTCGGCCGGCCCTGGGTGTGAGAAGGGCTTCTGGATGGGGGGCACATTGTTCGATCACGTGCAGCCCCACATGCGGATTTATCGCGAAGAAATCTTCGGACCCGTGCTCTCTTGCGTCCGCGTGCCGGATTTCGCCGCTGCAGTCGAACTCATCAACGCCCATGAATACGGCAATGGCGTGAGCTGCTTTACCAGCGACGGAAACGTGGCGCGGGAATTCAGCCGGCGCATCCAGGTCGGCATGGTCGGCATCAACGTGCCGATTCCCGTTCCCATGGCCTGGCATGGATTCGGAGGCTGGAAGCGGTCGCTGTTCGGCGACATGCACGCCTACGGCGAAGAAGGCGTGCGTTTCTATACCCGGCAGAAGAGCATCATGCAGCGCTGGCCGAGCAGCATAGGCAAGGGCGCGGAATTCGTCATGCCGACCGCCAAGTAAGCAGGCTGCCGCCCGCGCTTGCGGGCGGGCAATTGCGCCCAGGCGCTTGCGGCGCCCGCGGCCGCCGGGAGGTTAGCGGCTCGTCAGGAAGTCCACGAGGGCGGCGGCCGGCGCCGTCAGCCCCTGGCGTTGCCGGAAGACGATGAACAGCTCCCGCACGGCCCAGGCCTCCTCGATGGGAATGAGCGCGAGATCGAGCGTGTTGACGAAGAGCTCGCCGCTGTGCTGCGGAACGACGGCAACGCCCAGACCGACGTGCACCATGCGACACAGGGCATCGAGGCTGCTCACGGTGATCTTCACGTGCAGCGGCGAGCCCAGGCGCGCCGCCTCTTTCTCCAGCAATTGGGTCAGCGACGTGCCCTGCCCCATCCCCACGATGTTTTCGCCCGCGAAGTCGCGCAGCCGCACGACCGGCGCCTTGGCCAGGCGATGGCGGCGCGGCACCGCGAGGTACAGGCGGTCGCTGCGGTAAGGCAGGTGCTCGAGCTGCTCGATGCCGGGCACCTTGTTGCAAAAGCCCAGGTCAAAATCCGTTTCTGCCAGGCTGCGCAGGACCTGGCTGCTGGTCTGTTCCTCGATCCGGATGTCCACGTCGGGGAATACGCGCTTGAAGGCGGCGACGTCCTCCGGCAGAAACTGCACGACAGAAGACATGTTGCCCACGATGCGTATCGTGCCCTTGGCGCCGGTGGCGTATTGCGAAACCTCGGCTTCCAGGCGCTCGATGTGGGCCAGGACTTCCCTGGCGTGGCGCAGGACCGCCTCGCCGATGGCGGTGACCGAGATGCCGCGCGACTCGCGATGAATAATGGGTTGGCCGAGCAGGTTCTCGATTTCGGCGATGCGCCGGCTGACGGCCGAAGGCGCGATGGCTTCGCGCTCGGCCGCGCGCGCGATGTTGCGCTCCTGGCAGACCGCGACGAACAGGCGCAGCGAAGTCAGGTCCAGTTTTCTGACGAGATTGCTCATGTCGACGCCCGCCTGTCGCAAAGAGGATGTCCGCCGCGACGGCGGCGGCCGGTGCACAGCCCGGGAAGCGGATTCTTGCACACCGCGCCAGGACGCGGCAACGCGCAGTCTCGCTCAGCTTCCGTGGCGACCCGGCGAGAGCCAGGGAAACGCCTCCAGATGCACGCGTTCGAAGGCGCGTATCTGCTCGGACTTTCGCAGCGTCAATGCGACGTCATCCAGGCCGTTCAGCAGACAGTATTTGCGGAAGGGCGCGATCTCGAAACTGAACGCGACCGCCCCGTCGGCCGTCGTGACGCGCTGCGCCTCGAGGTCGACCGCAACGCGCAATGGCCTCTCACCCTGCGCCTGCGCGAAAAGCGCGTCCACCTCGGCCTCTGCAAGCACCACGGGCAGCAGGCCATTCTGCAGCGCATTGTTGTAGAAAATGTCGCCGAAGCTGGGCGCGATCACGGCGCGAAAGCCGTACTGTTGCAATGCCCAGGGAGCATGCTCGCGCGAAGAGCCGCAGCCGAAATTGGCGCGGGCGAGCAATACTGTCGCGCCCTGGTATCGCGACTGGTTGAGCACGAAGTCCGGGTTCAGCGGGCGGCCCGAGCAGTCCTGTCCCGGCTCCCCGCGGTCGAGGTAGCGCCATTCGTCGAACAGGTTAGGGCCGAATCCCGTTCGCCGTATGGACTTGAGGAATTGCTTGGGGATAATGGCGTCGGTGTCGACGTTGCTGCGGTCGAGCGGCGCGACGATACCTTCGAGCAGATCGAATTTTTCCATGGCGATGGTCCTTACAGGGAACGGGCGTCGATGAAGCGCCCGGCAACCGCCGCCGCCGCCGCCATCGCCGGGCTGACCAGGTGCGTCCGCCCGCCGGCGCCCTGGCGGCCTTCGAAGTTGCGGTTCGAGGTGGAGGCGCAGCGCTCGCCGGGCGCGAGTCGGTCCGCGTTCATTGCCATGCACATCGAACAGCCCGATTCGCGCCATTCGAAACCCGCTTCGACGAAGATCCTGTCCAGCCCTTCCGCTTCAGCCTGGGCCTTGACCAGGCCGGAGCCGGGCACCACCATCGCGAGCCGGATGTTCGGCGCCTTGCGCCGCCCCTTGATCACGGCCGCCGCGGCGCGCAGGTCTTCAATGCGCGAATTGGTGCAGGATCCGATGAAGATCTTGTCGAGCTGGATGTCGGCAATGGCCGTGCCGGGGACAAGCCCCATGTAGGCCAGTGCTTTGCGCATGGCGTCGCGCCGCACCGGATCGGATTCGGCGTCGGGGTCCGGCACCGCGCCGTTCACCGGCACCACCATTTCGGGCGACGTGCCCCACGTCACCTGGGGCGCTATGGTGGAGGCGTCGATTTCCACCTCCTTGTCGAACACGGCATCTTCATCCGACCGCAGGGTGCGCCAGTAGGCCTCGGCGCGATCCCAGAGCGCGCCCGAGGGGGCGAACGGACGGTCGCGAAGATATTCGATGGTGGTGTCGTCCACGGCGATCATGCCCGCGCGGGCGCCCGCCTCGATGGACATGTTGCAAAGGGTCATGCGCCCTTCCATCGACAGCGCGCGTATGGTCGAACCCGCGTATTCGATCGCATAGCCGGTTCCGCCTCCCGCGCCTATTGTGCCGATCATCGCCAGCGCGATGTCCTTGGCGGAAACGCCGCGCGGCAACGGCCCTTCCACGCGTATCCGCATGGACTTCATCTTGCGGGCGATGAGCGTCTGGGTGGCGAGCACGTGCTCGACTTCCGAAGTCCCGATGCCGTGCGCCAGGCACGCGAATGCGCCATGTGTGCTGGTGTGGGAGTCCCCGCACACCACCGTCATGCCGGGGAGCGTCGCGCCTTGCTCCGGGCCCACCACGTGCTCGATGCCCTGCCGCCGGTCCTGCATGCCGAAGAAGGTGACGTTGTAGGCACGGGCGTTGTTCTCCAACTCCGACACCTGGGCGCGCGAAAGCGGGTCGTCGATGCCGTGCCGGCGGTCGGTGGTCGGCACGTTATGGTCGGCGATCGCCAGGCAGGAATCGGCCCGCCAAGGCTGGCGGCCGGCCAGGCGAAGGCCTTCGAAGGCCTGTGGGCTCGACACTTCGTTGATCAGGTGCCGGTCGATGTAGAGGAGACAGGTGCCGTCGGGCTCGGCCGCGAAGGCGTGGCTGTCCCAGAGTTTGTCGTAGAGTGTGCGCGGCATGGGCGTCGGCGTGTTCTGTAGGTGCGATGTTCGATGAGCTTGCGCGGGCAAGCCGCCAGGTCAGGCGGGCGGCTTTTCATGATAGGAGCGCCTGGGATGCGCGGCGTGACGAATCGAGATGCCTGCCGTGCCCAAATGACGCTTCATGCCGGCGGGGCTTCCTTCTACAGTGCGGGCAAAGGAGCCCACGCATGCAAGACACCATTCAATTCACCGGCCGCATCCTGTACCTGTCCCGCGATCCTGCCTGCATACGCCGGCAGCTCGCGGGCGATGCGGTATCGCTGGCCGACGCCGCGCCGCTACGCGATGATGTATCGACCGACGAAATCACGCCGGTCACGACGATGCTGGTGTACGACGAGCGGCTGGGCAGCTATCCCTACGTCGGCCTGAAGGCTGGCGACGAAGTGCCCATCGGCCAGGACGACGTGCGCAAGGGCGGCTTCGAAATCACCGTGGCCGGCAAGCGCTACGGCAAGGGGTCCTCGCGCGAGCACAGTCCGCTGGCCGAACTGTCGGCCGGCATTCGGCTGATCGTGGCCGAGAGCTTTGAGCGCATCTACCAGCAGAACTGCGACAACATCGGCATTCTCACCACCACCGACTTCGACGTGTTGCGCCGTATCCAGGCCGGCGAGGCCATCCCCATCGAGCACTTCCTGAGGGGACGCGATGCACTGACTCAGGCCATCATCCGCAGCGGCGGACTGATGGCTTACAGCCGCCAGGTATTGCGGGCCGACACCGAGCCGCAGGCGGCTGCAGAGGGCGATGGTTTGACGCTCGTCGAAAAAATCATCCGCCGCCACCTGCATCCCGGGACGGAGCAGGCCGGTCCCGGCAGCGGGGTATTCGTCAAGGCGGATTGGCGCTTCAGTCACGATTACTTCACAGGCATGAGCGCTCACCTGATGCACCGCGCCTGTGGCAAGCCCGCGCCGCTGCGCGATCCCGAGCGCATCGTCGCGTTTCACGATCATCTCGTGCTGGCGCCGCAGAGCGTGCCGCACGTCAAGGGCGGCCTGTTGCCGCGCGTGGCGACCCTGGTCCAGGGCCATCATGATTTCGTGTTGGACTATCCGGTACGCCATCATGGCCAATTGCCGGACGGCAGTGGATCGGAAGGCATATGTCACGCGCTGATGACCGAGCGTTACGCCTTGCCCGGCGAAGTCGTGGCGGGCACCGATTCGCATACTCCGCACGCCGGAGCGCTCGGTTGCCTGGCCTTCGGCGTGGGCTCCACCGACATGGCCAATAGCTGGGTCACGGGCTACGTCCGTTGCAAGATTCCGGAGACACTCCGGGTGGAAATATCGGGCACCCTCGCGCCCGGCGTAACGGCCAAGGACATCGTGCTGGAGTTGCTGCGTTCCGATCCCGTGCGCAACGGCGAAGCCATTGGCGCGGTATTCGAATATGGCGGCCAGGCCGTGCGCGAGATGTCCGTGGACGAACGCGCGACGCTGACCAACATGGTGGCCGAGCTTGGCGGATTCACCGGCATCGTCGAACCGGACGAGCAGACGGTTGCCTTTCTGCGCGAACGACGCGGCATTTCGTTCGAGCTGGAAGATTGGATGAAGAGCGATCCGGATGCCGCCTACCGGCGCGTGATCCACATCGACGGCGCAGGCCTGCGGCCTATGGTGGCCAGGCCTGGCGACCCGGGCAACGGTGTGCCGGTACACGCGTTGTCCGAACCGGTACGCGTGGACATTGCCTACGGCGGCTCCTGTACCGGTGGCAAGCGGGCCGATTTCGACGGCTACCACGAGGTCTTGAAACGGGGCTTGGAACGCGGGCTGCGCGTTGCGCCGCACACGCGGTTTTTCCTACAGTTCGGCACCATGGAGGTCAAGCGCTACTGCGAGGAGATGGGTTATCTTCCCGTCTTCGAGCAGGCGGGGGTGACGCTGATCATGCCGGGCTGCGGGTCATGCGCCAATTGCGGGCCCGGGCAATCCACCTCCCCCTCGGAGGTGACCATCAGCGCGATCAACCGCAACTTTCCGGGCCGGTCCGGGCCGGGCAGCGTGTGGCTGGCAAGCCCCTATACCGTCGCCGCCAGCGCGCTGGCCGGACGGATCGTGGCGTTCGCGCAGTAGACGGTTCACCGGGCGTGGCGGGCGCGGCAGCCCGCCGTCTTGCAAGCGCCCCGCGCCACGGGAACTATTTTTTCATGCCGTCCCTGGCCATGGCGCCCTTGCCCATGCCATCTTCCTTCTTCATGGCGTCGCGTTTCATCTGGTCTGCCGCCATAGCGTCTTTTTTCATGCCATCGCGCTTCATCCCATCCTTCTTCATGGCGTCTCCGGCCCCCGAAGGTTTGGCCATGCCGTCCTTGCCCATGGATTCGGCGGCGTGAGCAGTGGCCACGCCGAACGCCACGCCCAGGGAAAGAATGATTGCTGTCAGTTTCATGAGTCGCTCCTCAAAGCTGTGATGGAAAGCGGGAACTCCCGCGCGGTGAAAACGGCCTGGTCAGCTACCGCCGAACCAGTTGTAGCCCTGGTCCTCCCAATACCCGCCGGGATAGGTATCGGTCAGGAATATGGCCCGTATGTGTTTGGGATTCTTGTAGCCAAGCTTCGTGGGGATGCGCAGCTTCATCGGAAAGCCATACTCTCTTGGCAGCGTGCGTCCGTCGTAGCTCAGCGCCAGCAGCGTCTGCGGATGCAGCGCCGTCGGCATGTCGATGCTGGTGTAGTAGTCATCCGCGCACTGGAAGCCGACGTATCGTGCAGTCGTGTCCGCGCCGATGCGCGCGAGGAAGTCGGAGAACCGCACGCCGCCCCACCGTCCTATGGCGCTCCATCCTTCCACGCAGATGTGTCGCGTGATCTGTTCGGTCTGCGCCAGCGCATGCAGTTGCGACAGGCGCCAGGCTCGTCTGTCGGCGACTTTGCCGCTGACTTCCAGCAGGTAATCGGATTCGTCCACCACCGGCGCCTGGTCGATGCCGTAGTAGGCATTGAAGGGAAACGGCCGGGTGATCATGGACGCGGGATAGGTGGGAGCCAGGGCGTTCGGGTCGAACAGCCGCGCCTGCACTGCGTCGTTGATGCGCGAAATAGCGGAAAGTGCCTGCTCGACGCCGGCGTTGTCGGTCATGTCACATCCGGAGAGCATCGCGAGGCCGCCCAGGGTCAGGGTGCGCTTCAGGAATGCGCGTCTGTCGGGGTGGGCAATGCGCGTCGAGAGCAGTTCGCGGGCCTCCTTGAGAATCGAATCGGCGTCCGGCCGAGACGAGCGAGCGCGTTTCTCCATGGAGTATCTCCTAGCGGCTGCGTGTCATCGTGCGCAGCGTGCCTGGCACCAGCGCCACCATGACCAGGTGCAGGGCCACGAACGCTCCCAGCGCCGCCATCGCCGCAAAATGCACGCGGCGCGCCGCTTCGTAGCCGCCCAGGAGCTCGCGCAGCATGGGGAATTGCACGGACTTCCAGAGCACCAGGCCCGAAATCGTAAGCAGCACGAGATCCAGCACGACGAGCAGATACGCCAGTCGCTGCACTTCGTTGTAGCGGTGCGGATCATCATGGCTCAGCCGGCCTCCCAGGGCCGCCGCCATGTCGTGCAGCACGCCTTTCGGGGTAACGGGGAAAAATCGACGCCGCATCCGGCCCGTGGCCAGATTCAGGAGCAGATACGCCACACCGTTGATCGCCAGGAGCCACATGCCCGCGAAGTGCCATTGCAGCGCGCCTCCCAGCCATCCGCCCAGCGTGACGGCGTTGGGGAAGTTGAAGCCGAACAAGGGGGAGGCGTTGTAGATGCGCCAGCCGCTGGTCGCCATGATGACGACCGCGGTCGCATTGAGCCAATGCGCTATGCGCACCCAGCAGGGATGCACTGATGCCTGAGGCGATGGGTGAAGGACGGCGGACATGGGAACTCCGTGGCGGTATAGGCGGCATTGTTGGCCGCGAGCCCTATCGGAGTCCTCACGCAAACTTAAAATAATTGTGATAACTCTCCATGCCGCCTTTGGCGACAATGGCGTCACCGGTTTTCCAAGGCAGACTCAATGGAACAGGCCAAGCGCGTCCTGATCGTCGAAGACGACGCCCACATCGCCGACCTGCTGCGCATGCATCTGCGCGACGAAGGCTACGAGGTCGAACATGCGGCCGATGGCGATCAGGGGATGCGCATGCTGGCGGAGGAATCCTGGGATGCCCTCGTCCTGGACCTGATGCTGCCGGGCGTGGACGGGCTGGAAATTTGCCGCCGCGCCCGAGCCATGGCGCGGTATACCCCGATCATCATCACCAGCGCGCGATCCAGCGAAGTTCATCGCATCGTGGGTTTGGAGCTGGGCGCGGACGACTATCTGGCCAAGCCGTTCTCCATGCTGGAGCTGGTGGCTCGCGTCAAAGCGCTCTTGCGCCGCGTCGACGCCTTGGCGCGCAACGCCCGGATCGAAGCCGGCTTGCTGACGCTGCATGGGTTGGCCATCGATCCGGTGTCCCGATCGGCCACGCTGGATGACAAGCCTCTCGACTTGACGCCTCGCGAGTTCGATTTGCTGGCTTTTTTCGGGTTCATCGAGCATTACCGGGGAAGGCGGCACGGATTTTCAGGAAGAAGTATTCCTGGTCGCGGTAGCCATACGCGCGGCGCTTGATGACCTTGATGGTGTTGTTGATGCCCTCGACGATGCT
>Ga0182741_1006079_pt1 | contig 10773 bp, 8 predicted proteins | sample eDN5th37CBELigOP_FD_128874 | JGI IMG/M metagenome (GOLD analysis project Ga0182741, IMG submission 128874) | Enriched Organic Plus compost microbial communities from Emeryville, California, USA - eDNA 5th pass 37_C BE-Lig OP (version 2) (version 2) ...
CTCGAACCCATCGGCTACGTCCCGCCGGTCGAGTATGAGGAGGCGTACTATCGCGCTCAGGAGGCTCAGGCCACCGAGCCGATACTCAACTAACTGAGTCTCCGGTAAACCCGGGGCGATTCACGTAGCCTCCACACACCGCTCCCGACCGATCCATGATACGCCTCTTGCGCACGTTGGCAGCATTCGCCGCCCTTCTATTGCAGTGGACCTGTCAAGAAGTGGATAGTTCGCAACCCGTCCAAGGAGCACGGGCTTTCGCCGACATGTTCGCAGTGGTTGACACGCTTCGCCTGGAGGAATCGGACACCACCCTGATCGTGACGCCCTATGTTTATCCCGATGGCGTAGATGGCTATCTCGTTACAGATGGACGTGAGAATCAGGTAAGGAGATACACCACTGATGGGCGGCTGGAGTGGCAGTTCGGCCGGACAGGCGCTGGGCCGGGAGAATTTCGGGACCCCCGAGCGGCCGTGCGGTTACCCGACGGGCGAATACTCGTCGGCCAATTTAACGAGCGCTTCACGATTCTGGACGACTCAGGAGCCGTGGCATTGCGGGCTTTCAGTACGCCGTTTCGCCGTGTCGAACAGGTAGCGATGCTGAAGGGAGGTGTTGCATTGATCGCCGGTGTTGTAGGCGGGAATCTCGAGGGAGCGCGCCTGCACAAATGGGATATGGATCGTGAGACGCTTCTGAACAGCTTTTTCTTACCTTTCGGCAATACCTCAGTCCCGGACGCTGCAATAATCGGGGGCTTTGCGCGATTCGCAACTCGTGGTGACACGATCGTAGCGACGTGGTCAGTCGCGGATTCCCTGTATGTTTTTTCGCCGGCAGGAGAAGCGCTGGCCACTCATCCTCTGCGTTCGCAGTACTTCCGTGTTCCCCGAGATGAGCCCCCCGGGTCCACCGCTGATCCTGCTGAGCAGGCACGATGGCTCGCGTCGTTCGATTACCTTGCTGGAGTCTGGTGGCCGACGCCTGACCTGATCGTGCTTCGGTATTTTGAGATGGTTCCCGAGGAGGCCATGAGCCGTCGTTGGCACCTCATCCTCCTGCGACCTCAGTCAGGGGAAACGATCGATATCCGGAACACTCCGAGATTGCTTGCGGTGGATTCGACGTCTGGCCGGTTTGTGTTTTCGGACCCCTCGAGTTTGGAGCCGAACCGATGGTTGATCGCCGAATTACGCGAATAGTTGCTGTGCTGGCGCTCGTGGCTGCGGCAGGTTGTACGCCGCGACCGACCGACGAGTTGAGCATAGCGGATCTTATCCCCGACACGGGCGCTGTACTCGTTTGGCACGTGAGAACCAGCGATTGCCTGACGTGCACGTTGCCTGATTATGACGTACGTCGACTACAGGCCGTTGACGGCGATCGATTTCAGCTAGTGGTCATTCATATTGGTCGCGAATCCGACCAAGGGGTTCCATCTGGGTTTTTGCAACAGCGCCGAATACAGCCCGCTAGAATTCACACCATCGGACCACGACAATACGGTACTCTATTCCCTGACAGGACGCCCCCGCTTGTTGAACCAGCACTGCTCGTCGTTGGACGAGATCGGCTACCTGCCGATCAGCCGCACCGGCGCCATGCTCTTCTTCCAGCTCATGGCTCGTCGTTACGAGCACGCCTCGACCGTGCTCACCTCGAACAAAGGCTTTGAGGACTGGGGTGACATCTTCGGCGACGACATCATGGCTGCCGCTCTGATCGACCGGCTGGTCCACCACTGCCATATCGTTACGATCCGCGGCAACAGCTACCGGATGCGCCATCACTCAGAGCTCTGGCAGGCGCTCCATTCTACCCCCGAGCCGGAGCCGGCCTCCCCTCGCCGCCGCCGCAACCGACAGGAGGCGCCGACGTACTGAGGCTCGTCACCCCCGCCGGAGTGTCAGATTTTCAACCGGCGGAATTGTCAGATTTTCACCCGGCGTTGACAAGCGGCCTGCCTCCGATTCCGAAGTCGATCGCCAATCGTGGATTTCCGCGCTTCTCTAGCGCGGCCTCATTGAAGCCGGCTGTCGCTCGCGCTGGACGACCGGCTGACGCCGGCGATTTCCGCGCTTCCCTAGCGCGGCCTCATTAGACAACAACACACTCACTGGTCGGCGAGTCAGCCTACTGCCGCGAACCGACAGCGCCGCAGCCGGCCAGCACCAGTGCGTTGCCGACCGCCCGCTCACCCTCGCGGTCCGAAGGCGAGTTCACCACACGCCCCTGCACGACCATCGCCGACGAGCCGCCGCCGTCCAGGTTCACCGCGTGCGTGGCGCCCAGCCGCTGGAACACCCAGGTCAGCTCGTCCAGCGACATCCCCACGCTCGCGTCGGGCTGTCGGCCGTCGACGACAACGAGGAACAGCCGATCCGCGCCGCTCCAGCCGATTGCCGTGCGCGGATGACGATTCACGCCGAATGCGGGCACCACGCGCTGCTGGTCGAGGACCGGGCGGCCATCGCGCAGAAGCTCGGGGAAGCCACCAACCGCCTCGCGGACGGGGGCGGCCATGGCGGCAGTCTGCGCGCCACGCCCCTCGCCCGGCGCAGCGGAAGACCACTCCGGTGGCACGACGACGACGTCTGCGCGCCAGGCAACCGTGTCGCCCGGGCTGCGCCGGCGCGCCCAGTCGCGCGCGCTGCCATGCGCGAGGAACACCGCGGTGCCGGCGCTCATCCCGGTCGCGACCGCGGGCGAGTCAGCGCTCACCACGACCGCACGGCCAGCGGCCTCGTCACCATCGATCATCGTGAGCACGACGCGGCGGGCGGCACTATCGGCGGGCACGGCGTCTCCGATCCGGGCGGTGTAAAGCGTCAGCCCGTCCGTCGTGCCGCGATACGCCGACGTCGGGGTCGCCGGGCGGTTCACCTGTGTGATCGCCGCGCTGTCGTCGCGAACACGTGCGTGCCCGCGCATGCGGCCCGTGCCCGTCTGCCAGGGGGCTCCCGGCGATACGGTGGGATCGACGACCCCGACGATCGGTCGGTCGGTCGGGCCCGTCAGCACGACGCCGTTCGTTACGTGCGCGCCGACCGGCGTTCCCCGCGGAAGGATGAAAAAGTCCGCGTTGATGGCTGCCAGTGCGTCCCCGCCGATCGCGGACGTGGTGGCCCGTGCATGCAGGTCCGATCCCGGCTTCCTCGCCTCGAGCAACGGCGTGCACCGGTCCGCCTCGACCTCGAGCACGTGAATCGACCACGGGCCCCGTCCATCGATCACCTGCACGTGGGTCACGCCCGGCGCCACGACGGAGGTTGCGACCGAGTCCGTGTCCGCAAACGACAGAGGCGCAATCGGGGCCCGTGTCGACAGCGAGCGGCATGCCCCCGTCGCAAGGACGGCGAGCAGCGCCGCCGTGAGCGTCATGTGGCTCCGCATGATCCGGCTGCCCGGTTCAGGTGGGTGCTGTCCGCAGTGCGCTGCGGCGCGCGCAGCGCGGCAAATTAGCCGCGTCGCCTCCTCGCCTGTCGTTGGTGCGCGTGTGTTCGCGCGGCGTCCCTGATGCGCCGCCCGATCTATCGATCCTCGCCGAGCACGTGGTCCAGTGACTCCAGACCGACGAGCACCTCGCGCGGCTTCGAGCCGTCGGGCGGGCCGAGGATGCCCGCGTTGTGGAGCTGATCGATGATGCGAGCGGCGCGGCCGTACCCGACGCGCAGCCGCCGCTGCAGCAGTGACGTCGAGCCCTGGTTGTGCTGCATGCAGATCTCGGCCGCCTGCCGGAACAGCTCGTCGCGCTCCTCCATCATCTCGAGCTGATCGTCCGCCTCCGCGGTCGCCTCGCGCGAGCGGACATACTCGAGGATGTCGTCCTCGACGCGCGGCTGGTCGACTGCGCGCTCGCGGTACCACGACATCAGGCGCTCGGTGTCCTCGGTCGAGATGTACGCGCCCTGGATGCGGACCGGGTCGGACGTGCCGGGCGGCAGGAACAGCATGTCGCCGTTGCCGAGCAGTGCATCCGCACCGTTCTGGTCGAGGATCGTGCGCGAGTCGACCTTCGAGCTGACACGGAAGCCGATACGGCACGGGAAGTTCGCCTTGATCAGGCCGGTGATGACGTTCACGCTCGGCCGCTGCGTCGCAACGATCAGATGGATCCCGATCGCGCGCGCCTTCTGCGCGAGCTGCGCGAGCGGTTTCTCGATCTCCGCCTGCACGGTCATCATCAGATCGGCCAGCTCATCGACGACGACGACGATGTACGGCAGCGGTCCCTCGTTGTAGGTCCACCGATCGGGATCGTTCTCGTCGCCCACCGGCTCCGCGCGCTTCAGCGGCACGCCGTCGTCGACGCGCTGGTTGAACTCGGCGAGTGAGCGCGTGCCGTTCACCGACAGCAGCGCATACCGCCGCTCCATCTCCATCACCGCCCACTTGAGTACGGTCGCAGCATCCTGCGGATGCGTGACGACGGGATGCCTCAGGTGCGGCAGGTCCGCGTACATGCTGAGCTCGACCATCTTCGGGTCGATCATCAGCAGTCGCAGCGTGCGCGGCGAGTGGCGGTAGATCAGCGACGTGATCAGTGTATTGATGCAGATCGACTTGCCCGACCCGGTCGCACCCGCGATGAGCAGGTGCGGCATGCGCGCCAGGTCTGCGACGTACGGCTTGCCGGTCAGGTCACGGCCAAGCGCGAGCGGCAGCACGCCGCGCGCCTTCTGGAACGCAGCCGTCTCGAGGAGCGGTCGGAGATAGACCGTGTCCGGCTCGGGATTCGGCACCTCGACGCCGACCGCGCCTTTCCCGGGGATCGGTGCGACGATGCGGATGCTCGGTGCGCGCAGTGCGAGCGCGAGGTCGGCATCGAGCGCGGCGATCCGGTTCACCTTCACGCCCGGCGCCGGTACGACCTCGAACTGCGTGACGACCGGCCCCGTCGTGCGACCCGCGATCTGACCCTCGACCTTGAACGTGCGCAGCGTCTGGATCAGTACCTCGCCCAGTCGGTCGAGCTCGCTCGCGCTGAGCGCGTGGTCGCGCGCCACGCCTTCACTCAGCAGGTGCACCGGCGGACGGTCGTCGGAGCCGGGGTTGCCGGTGTCCTCCAGGCCGTGCTCGCTGCGGGCGGCCTTCTTCACCGCACGCAGCGGACTGAGCGCCGCACGTGCACCGTCGGTGAGTGCGCGCGCCGTCGCCTTCACTACGCCGTCGCCGCCGCCCTGCTCCTCTGCCGGCGGCGCTGCCGAAGCGAACGCGGGCACCGGCTCGAGCTCCGGGTATGCGACGTCGTCCTCCCGGTCACGCTCCTCACGTTCGGGCCAGCCGAGCGTCGCGATGGTCAGCGCGATGAGCAGGATGACGAACGTGATCAGTGCGCCGACGATGCCGAGCAGTGCGACGAGTGGCAGCGCGAGTGTGCGACCGATCCAGCCGGCGGCTGCCTCGGGCAGGAAGGGTGAGTTCTCGAACTGTGCATTGTCCGCCCAGAGTGCGGCGATGGCCGGCAGCAGGAACGCCAGGCCCGCCAGGAACGCCGCCCAGCGGCCCGCTGCCGACTGCTCGAGCCAGCCGAACAGGCGCGCACCGGACAGCACGAGCACGACGGGCACGAGGAGGATGCCTGCGCCGAACACGCCGAACCCTACGCGCGCAATGGCAGCGCCGAGCACGCCCATGATATTGCCGTCGGGGAACAGCGCGCGTGCGCCGTCACCGAAGAGCGATACGGGAATCAGGCTGAGTCCGACGAACAGGGCGAGCGCGAGGATCGCCAGCCCGAGAAGCTGTCGTCGCTGGGATTCGGTCAGCATGGCCGAAAAGATAGCGGAAAAAAGCGGGTCACAACAAGCGGCGAATGTTGGCAGGCACCCGTGCCGTGTCTACCTTCCCGTCCGACGCCCGGTATGCGCCGGGATCCGTCCAGCAGGGCACGCCCCATCCGGCGCGCCGGCACGCGGCGCGCGCCGTACCCGGAGGAATCTTGACCGCGCTCATCGTCGTCATCACCGTCGGCCTCGTCGTCTCCTTCACCTGCTCGATCCTGGAGGCGGTGCTTCTGTCGATGACGCACTCCTACGTCGCGCTGCTGCAGGAGCGCGGTGAGCGGAGCGGCGAGCTGCTTGCGGCGATGCGCGCGAACATCGACGAGCCGATCGCCGCGATCCTGACGCTCAACACGATCGCGCACACGGTCAGTGCGTCGGTCGGCGGCGCGCTGGCATTGCGCGTGTTCGGTGACGCATGGATCGCGCTGTTCTCTGCGGTCCTCACGCTTGCGATCCTCGTGGTGTCGGAGATCCTGCCCAAGACGATCGGCGCGACCTACTGGAAGCGGCTGGGGCCGCCCGCCGCGTACGTGCTGCGCGGGATGATCATCGTGCTCAAGCCCGTGCTCGTGCCGCTCGCATGGTTCAACCGGCTGATCTCGCCGAAGGGTGGAACGGGGCCGACCGTCTCACGCGCCGAGATCGAGATCCTCGCCGAGATCGGCAGGCGTGAGGGCACGCTCGACGAGGAGGAGTGGAAGGTCGTCACGAACGTGATGAACCTCAGTGAGATCCGCGTCGACGACGTCATGACGCCGCGCACGCGTGTCGTCTCGCTCGACGTCAACGCAGGCATCGACGGTGCGCTCGCGCTGTTCACCGAGCACGGACATCGTCGCTACCCGGTGTACGAGGGCTCGATCGACAACATCATCGGCATCGTGACGGTCAGCGACCTGCTGCGTGCGCGCGAGCAGCCCGGCGCGGAGCTGCGCTCGATCCTGCGTCAGCCCCGCTTCGTTCCGGAGAGCAAGCCCGTCGAGGACCTGATCCGCGAGATGCGACGCGACCGCATCAGCATGGCGATCGTGATCGATGAATACGGCGGCACGGCCGGCATCGTCACGCTGGAAGACCTGTTCGAGGAGATCATCGGCGATATACGCGACGAGCACGACCCGGACTTCGAGGCCATGCGTCGCATGCCGGACGGTACATGGCGAATCTCCGGCGGCACCAGCATCTACGAGGTGAACGAACGGCTGAACCTCGACCTGCCCGAGGCCGACCACGCGACCATCGCGGGCTACCTCATCGAGCAGCTCGGTCGCCTGGGCAGGCCGGGCGACGTCGTGGAGACACCGGGCGCGCGGTTCGAGGTGCTGTCGACGGAGGGACGACGGATCGAGTGGATTCGGGTGAGGCCGAGAGAAGGAGGCGGGCCGGCGGCACCGTGAGAACCGAGGACCGTCGGGGCGGGACGGCGGGATCCACACCCGCCAGTCCGCCCGCTTTCGCCAGGCGGTCCCGGCGGCCCTCGGGCCTGACGGCCCCACCCTCACGCCGTCGCCGCCACCCCCTCCTTCCGCTCCGCCATCCAGCGCTCCACGAACTTCGTATCGAAATTGCCCGCTACGAAGTTCTCGTCGGCCATCAGCTCGAGCAGGAACGGCGTGGTCGTGTGCACGCCTTCGATGATCAGCGACTCGAGGGCGAGGCGCATGCGCGCGATCGCCTCGTCGCGCGTGTTCGCGTGCACGATCAGCTTGCCGATCAGTGAATCGTAGTGCGGCGGCACGCGGTAGCCGGCGTACGCATGGGAGTCGACACGCACGCCGGGCCCGCCCGGCGGGTGGAAGATGCTGATAACACCCGGGCTCGGGGCGAAATTGCGTGCGGGGTCCTCGGCGTTGATGCGGCATTCGATCGCGTGACCGCGATACTCGACGGCATCCTGCGAAGGAATCGACAGGTGCTCGCCTGCCGCGACGCGGATCTGCTCCTTCACCAGGTCGATGCCGGTGATCAGCTCCGTCACCGGGTGCTCGACCTGGATGCGCGTGTTCATCTCCATGAAGTAGAAGCTGCCGTCCTCGTCGAGCAGGAATTCGACCGTGCCCGCCGAGTAGTAGCCGATCGCCGCTGCGCCGCGCACCGCGGCCTCACCGATGCGTGCACGCAGCTCCTCGTCGACGGCCACGGACGGTGCCTCCTCGATCAGCTTCTGGTGACGACGCTGCAGCGAGCACTCGCGCTCGCCGAGGTGCACGATGTGCCCGTAGCGGTCGCCGATGAGCTGCACCTCGATGTGGCGCGGCTTGACGAGATACTTCTCGAGGTAGACGGACGGATCGCCGAACGCATTGCGCGCCTCGTTCTGCGCCATCTGGAAGAGCTGAAGGAACTGCTCTTCCGTGTTTGCCACGCGCATGCCCTTGCCGCCGCCGCCGGCCGCGGCCTTGATGATGACCGGGAAGCCGATCGAGCGTGCGACGTCGAACGCCTCCTCGGGATCCTCGATCGCACCCTTGCTGCCGGGCACGGTCGGCACGTTCACGCTCATCATCGTCTGGCGAGCCATCGCCTTGTCGCCCATCAGCCGGATCGACTCGGGCGACGGCCCGATGAACGTGATGTCGCTGCGCTCGCAGATCTCCGCGAACTCGGCGTTCTCGGCGAGGAAGCCGTAGCCGGGGTGAATCGCATCGGCGCCCGTGACTTCGGCCGCCGCGATCAGCCGTGGGATGTTGAGGTAGCTGCCGGACGCCGGGGGCGGTCCGATGCACACGTCTTCGTCGGCGAACCGTACATGCAGCGACTCGCGATCGGCCTCGCTGTAGACGGCGACCGTGCGCACACCCATCTCACGGCATGCACGGATCACCCGCAGCGCGATCTCGCCGCGGTTCGCGATCAGAACCTTGCGGAACATGATTTCGTTGTCATGCGGAAGTGAAGCGCGGCGCGGCGTCGTATGACGTCGCGCCGCGTGCAGACTGCCGATGCGGCATCAGGCCGGCTCGATGCGGAACAGGACCTGGCCGTACTCCACCGGATCCGCGTTCTCGACCAGGATCTCGCGCACGATGCCGTCGACTTCACTCTCAAGTTCGTTCATGAGCTTCATCGCCTCGAGGATGCACAGCGTCTGCCCCTTGTGCACCGTGCTGCCGACCTCCACGTACGGCGGCGCCTCGGGTGCAGGCGCGCGGTAGAATGTGCCGACCATCGGCGACGTGACCTCGACGAGGTTCGACGGCGGCGCGGGCGCCTCGGCAGCGGCTTCCCGGCCCTGCGGCGATGCGGGTGCCTGCGGCGCGTCTGCGGCCCCGGCCGGTGCCGGGAGCGCGACGGGCGCCGGCGACGCCGCGGGCAGCACGGACGGCACCGTCGCGACCGTGGCGGTCGGTGTCTTCGAGATGCGGATGCGGGTACCGGCGCGGTTGATCTCGAGTGTGTCGATGCCACTCTCGTCGACCGCAGCGATCAGTCCCTTGAGGAAGTCGAGGTCCATCATCAGCTGGACCTGACCGCCCCCCTCCTGCGGCTGGCCGTTGCTGCCGGCCGCGCCCTTCTTCTGTCCGCTCTTCGCGGGCATGATTGGCTCCTTACAGCGCGGCGGCCGCCGACCCCGGCGCCACCGCCCGGCCCAGCCTGCCCGCCAGCCCGCGAATCGCGAGCGCGTAGCCTGCCGGGCCGAAACCCTGGATGATCCCCGAGGCCCGCGGGGCCAGCAGCGACCGCTGCCGGAACTCCTCGCGCGCGCTCAGGTTCGTCAGATGCACCTCCACGAACGGGCGGCCGACGCCGACCAGCGCGTCCAGCAAAGCCACGCTGGTGTGCGTATAGCCGCCCGCATTCACCACAAAACCAGCGACGCGGTGCGCCGCCTCATGAATGTAGTCAATCAGGGCGCCTTCCGCGTTGGCCTGGAAAGTCTCGACCTCCAGACCAAGCTCGCCCCCCACTCGTATACACTCGGCGTCGATCTCCGCAAGGGTGGCGCTCCCGTACAGCTCCGGCTCGCGCTGCCCCAGCAGATTGAGGTTCGGCCCGTGAACGACCGCGATCCTCATCGCTTCAGGCTCTGCAGCCACGCCCGGAACATCTCCAGGTCCTCGTCCTCTTCGTCATCGGACTGCGCCAGCGGCCGCTCGACCGGCGGCGGCTCGGGCCGCGGCCTGCCACCCTCGACGCGCAGCTTCGGCTCCGGCCGGACGGACGGGGCCGGAGCGACGTCCGCGAGCGCGACCGTCGGGTCCCACTCCTCCGCCACCGGTGCCTCGCTCACCGCCTCGCCCTCCTGGAGCTCCAGCATCGGCTCGTCGGCGTCCACCTCTGCAACCGGCTGAGCACTCGACGCTTCGTGCGCCGCCCACGGGAAGGGCTCGGCGGCAGGTGCCTCGAACGGCAGCGGCTCGCCCGGCGCGTCGTCGATGTCGCCGCCGAGCGCCGCGAGATCGAAGGGGATGGGCTCGGGTGCCGGGACAACGGGCTCCGTTCCGACCTGCTCGAAGTCGAACGGGAGCGGCTCGGGACCGGACTCATCCGCCAGCTCGTCCGGCTCGTCCAGGTCGAATGGCAGCGGCTCGGAGGCCTCCGGTGCCGGCTCCTCGAATCCGAACGGGTGGAGCGAGGGCGGTGCGCCGATGACGTCGTGCTCCTCGAGCTCGAACGGCAGCGGGCCTTCCGCAGTCGCAGCCTCCGCCGGCTCCTCGAACTCGAACCGATCGGTCCCCGGGGTCACGGGCTCGGCCGGCTGAACCGGATCGAACCAGGTCGCCGGCGCCTCCTCGTCGACCGCGTCCTCCGGCGGAAGCGGCAGCAGCGTATCGAGATGCAGGCCGGACCCGGCCGGTCCCGGATACTGCTCACCTGCAGGCGGCGCCTCGCCGAAGGCGAACGGGTAGGGCTCGTAGGCGTCAGCGGCGGCCGACTCGCCCCCCTCAACCGGCTCCGCCCCGGCCGCGACCTCGGGCTCGCGCTCCTCCGGCGGATGCGCGCCGAATGCGCTCTCGCCCGGGGCCAGGCCGTACCCGTACTC
>Ga0182741_1006083_pt1 | contig 10771 bp, 11 predicted proteins | sample eDN5th37CBELigOP_FD_128874 | JGI IMG/M metagenome (GOLD analysis project Ga0182741, IMG submission 128874) | Enriched Organic Plus compost microbial communities from Emeryville, California, USA - eDNA 5th pass 37_C BE-Lig OP (version 2) (version 2) ...
CGTGACTGGAAGACGATGCCGATACGGCGTAGTGCTTCGCGCGGCTCTCTCGCAATATCGTGGCTGAAGATGCTGATGGAACCTTTCTGGATCCCGAACAGTCTGCTGATCAGCGAGAAGAGTGTTGTCTTGCCGGCACCATTCAGGCCGAGCAGCATGGCAATCGTTCCGGGCGGAACCGAAAAGCTCACGTCCTTGAGGGCCGGGTGCCGGCCATAGGTATGGCTGACACCCTGCACCGCGATGGCGGCAGCTTCACTTCTGCCCGGAACTGGATGGATATGCTCCATTTGCTCCCTTGAGGTGGCGCCTCGCGCCAGCCGTTTCCGTTACTTGACGGTGATCGTACCCTTCATCCCACGGCCTTCCAGATCTGCGACGTGCCAGGAGTGGATGCCCGGACGCACGGCAACAAACTGCACCTGGATCGTTCCCTTGGCGTCAAACTCCAGCCAGGCAGGCGCGCCGTTCATGTGCACTTCCAGGTCTTCGATAACGATCTGGTTCATCCACGCGTTGCGGAAGAGATCGGTGAAGAATTTGTATTCGAGATTTCCCTGTGAGGTAATCTTCCAGCGATAGGCCTGGCCGGCAACCAGTTCAAAGTCGGTCTGGTTGACCTTGAAATCATCGTCGGCTGCTCCGAGGATCAGTTCAGGAACATCCTTGCTGGCCCGCGATACCTGCTGAGTTGCCTTGGGAGCGTCGTCATCATCATCGTCGTCATCGTCTGCGATGACCGGTTGTACATGCAACATGGCTGCGATTGACGCCGCAACGAGGGCATACAAATACTTACGCATGAATTCTCCTCCTCATATAGTTAGATAGGCGGGACCGCGTGCTGGTCCCGAAAATTCCGTCACGCTGCCCGTTGAAAGAACTGCGAAGCGGATCAGTTCGGAGCGACAACAACGCCCCATGGTTGGTCTCCGACCGTCACCGACTGCACCGGCTCGTCGCTGGCCACGTCGATGAAGGTCACATCGTTGGAAATGCCGTTTGTGCTGATGACGTGTTTCTGGTCAGGGGTGAACGCGAGCTGCCACACACGTTGACCGACGAGGACGTATTTCGTCACCTCGTAGGTTGAGGTATCGACCACGGCCACCCGATTTGCCGGTCCGAGCGCCACATAGGCTTTTGAGCCATCCGCGCTGATGCGAACGCCCACAGGCTGGATTGATTCCGGACGCAGACCAGGAATGTCGAAAGTTATCTTGTGCTTTATCTCGCGCGTTTCGTTGTCAATGACCGAAACGGTGCCTCCAATTTCCGCGCTGACCCAGACTTCCGAGCCATCGGGCTTGAATTCGGCAAAGCGCGGGCGCGAATCGACCAGGACGTTGTGCGTGATCTCATGGGTTTCGGTATCGATGAAGTGGGCCATGTTCGTCGTTTCCGACGTGTTGACCAGCGTCTTCCCATCGGGGCTGATGCCCATGCCTTCGGGCTCCACACCCACCGGGATTTCGATGATGACGCGTTTGCTCTCGATGTCTATCACAGTGACGAGATTGTCGTCCTCGTTGGCGACGTAGAGCGTCTTGCCATCTGGGGACAGCACGAAAAGCTCGGGATCCGGGCCGGAAGGCAGGGAGCCGACGATCTTGTTGGTGGCGGTGTCGATGATCTCTACCGTGTCGTCGTCACTGGCGCAGAGATAGACGAACTTGCCATCGTGCGAAATGGTGATGCCACGCGGGCGCTGACCAACGTTGATGGTCTCGACGACCTCCATCTTTTCGGTGTCGACGATGGAGACCGTATTTCCGCGCTCGTTGGAGATGTAGGCCATGTAGGCAGACGCTGGCGTGGCCACCGAGGCCATCAGTGACGCTGCAAAAATAGGCAGGTATCGTCGCATGCATTTCCTCCCAGATTGTTCTCGTCTTGCGATGCCTCAGAACTGGCACTCGGTTTCGGGCTGATCGATGCCCAGGGTGTCGAGTTCGGATACCTGATGCAGGAATCCCTCCTGTGGTGATGTTGAAACGACCTGGCTTCCATCTCCGAGGAAAACCGGTTGGCGAAGCTGCTGGTTCCACTTGCGATACGTCAGGCGCTGCCCTCGAAACGCGGCAACCTGAAATTCGTCCGATCGTATGAACTCGGCGATGGCAGAGGGGTCGCCGCTCTGTGTGCGCGTGGCGCCTTCACCGATGCTGCGCACGGCGGTCCATGCGTTCATGTCGACCGAGATCATGCGGCGCTTGATGGCCTTTTCGAAGCGGTTCTGGATCTGCGTTCCGCCCCATTGCTCGCTTGCGGGATGCCATGAAGACGGCCTGAGGCCGGCACTGCCTGCAACGGGACGAGGGACCCAGGTGCGATAGGGAAGATAGCCGCCAAACACTTCGCTTTCGTCCGCCGCTAGCAGTATGTCATGGTTAGGCAGTTCTTGCGTGAACACCGGCATCAGGCGCTGGATCTGCGTCACACCCGTGTCACTGCGGCGCGCCGTGCCAGTATCCTCGAACTCCTTCTCGGCCACGATTGTGCCGCCGAAACGCTCCGCCGCGCGGCGTAGAGCCTCCGCGAACAGCTGGTCCGGTTCATGGGAGCCGTAGATGAGCACCCAGTTGCGCCACTGCTTCCAGATCAGGTATTGCGCCAGCCCGTCCGCCAGCATCGAATAGGTCGGAGCGGTGTGGAAGACATTGATACGGCACTGCTCTTCGCGCAGCGCGTCCTCGCGTGATGCAACGTTGAATATGATGATGCCCTTCTCTCGACCGGCATCCGCAATTGCCAGCAATTGTTCAGCGGAAAGATCGGCAAGGACGAATTTCACACCGCTCTGAACCATCTGGTTGAATGGTTCAACTGCATCTTCATCGGGTTTGATCTGCACAACATCCAGCGTGAACTTCTGGCCAAGAAACGAGCCAGTTGTATTGTTGTCGGCGATTCCGACCTCGGCGCCGGCAACGCCGGCATTGACTGGAGGGATATCCAGGACGGAGAGTGCCAGTTCAGCTTCAAAGGCGCGCAGGTATCCAATCCTGATCTCGATGGATGTCTTGGCGGCGGCATTCGAGCCGCCCTGCGCATAAGCGCCGGATATGCTGATGAAAAGAAGGAACACGAGCGACAGCAAGAAGTTGGGCACGTTTTTTCTGTTCACAACAACCCTCCTGCTGAAGAACGCATCTTCGCAGTCCAGACAAGACAGATGGAAAGGTGCCTAAACAGCAGTCTAGAGAGATTGGATATTTTGACAATGGCATATATTCCCGGCACATATGGCAAAAGTTCCCGTCGGAAGCATTTGCTCTTTGCAGCCATGGACTTAAATATTAGAAGTTGTACTTGATACGGGTCTCGGGAGGTGCGAATGGTGAAGTTGCTGGCCAGCGTTGATGGCGTAAACGAGGCCGGAATAGCGCTGCGCGGCAATGCAGATATCGTAGACCTCAAGAATCCGACGGATGGCGCTTTGGGTGCACTGCCCGCTCAATTGGTGCGGGAGGTCATGGGCTTCATCGGGGGCCGGAAACCAGTCAGCGCCGTGTGTGGGAACCTGCCGATGGACCCCGCAACGGTGCTGCAGGCGGTTGAAACCTACGCTGCTACTGGTGTCGACTATGTGAAAGTCGGATTGTTACCTGAAGCTGGCGCAGCCGCCTGTATTCGCGCGGCTGCCAGACTGGCGGCGGGCGGGAAACTTGTCGCCGTGCTGTTTGTTGACCGTGAGCCGGATTTCGAACTGCTGCCCCTCCTTGTTGAAAACGGCTGGCATGGCGTGATGCTGGATACGGCCGACAAGAGTACCGGCGGCCTCCTGCGCAAACTGACTATCGACCGCATCGCCAGCTTCGTGGGGCAGGCAAGGGGACTCGGATTGAAGGTTGGCCTCGCTGGCTCGCTCGAGGAACCGGATGTTCCGCGCCTCCTGCCGCTTGAACCTGACTTTCTTGGCTTTCGCGGCGCGCTCTGCGCCGGGGGGAGGGACAGCTCCATTGATGAGGATGCGCTGCGGCGCATACGAGCACTCATACCGGAAGAGGTTAAGGGAAACGGTGCAGCGTCGGCCGATTTCCGGCTGCTCGCGCGCGGATATACGCCCCCGGAGGTCGATCTCGGCACGGATAAGATTTTCGTCCGCGACTTTGTCCTCCCGATGGAGATCGGCGCCTACAGCCACGAGCGCGGGCACACGCAGAAGGTGCGGTTCGACGTGACGGCGGAGGTGCAGCGCGTTACGGACAATCCGCAGGACATGCGGCACGTGGTTTCCTACGACATCATCATGGATGGTATCCGGACGATTGTTGCCTCTGGCCACATTGATCTGGCGGAGACCCTGGCCGAGAAGGTGGCGAGCCATGTTCTGGCCAATCCAAGGGTGGTGCGGGTATCTGTCCGGGTCGAGAAGCTGGAGGTTGCTCCCGCAAGCGTCGGCGTGGAGATCGAGCGGGTGCGCCAGGAGGGCAGCACGAGATGAACCTGACGGTCGTGAAGCTCGGTGGAAGTACGGCTGCCGATACACGACTCTCCGAGTGGATCGAGGCGCTCACCCAGGCGACACAGCCGTTGATCATCGTTCCGGGCGGTGGCCCCTTCGCGGATCAGGTGCGGGAAATGCAGACAAGACTCGGCTTTTCCGACGCGGCCGCGCATGTCATGGCGATCCTTGCCATGGAGCAGTTCGGGGTGCTGATTTGTGATCTGAACCCGCGCTTCAGACCGGCACGGCAGCCGCAGGATGTCCGGCAGGCCATCGAGGAGGGAAAAATTCCCGTCTGGTTGCCGTCAGCTATGACAATCGGACGGAGCGACATTCCAGTTTCATGGGAGGTTACGTCGGACTCGCTTGCCGCCTGGCTCGCCGGAACAATCCGGGCGGACACGATCTTGCTCATCAAGCAGACAGATGATTTTTCACAGGAGGATGACAAAACGACGATCCAGGCCCGAGGGATAGTCGATGAAGCTTTCGACGCAATGATGCCGCTTGATGTGGCACTGTTCGTAGCCGGCCCACGGCATCTTGCCGAGGCCGCTTCGCTGCTGGAGCAAGGCCGGTTGCCAGGCATTGCGCTCACAACAACCAGAGCACGGAGCGCCTGCGCATGACAAAGCTTCACACACCGCGCTGGGCTTGGGTGCTGACAGGCTCCGGCCACTTCTTCACCGAGAGCTTTGACATGATCCGCCAGCTCGATCACTGCGATGTCTTCGTCTCGAAGGCCGCCGAAGAAGTGCTCCGCATGTACAAGCTGAAACTCGATTTTCCCGAGGGCACGCGCATTCTGCGGGACAAGACGGCCAGCTCGATCCCCGTGGGCGAGTTTTACCACGGCGTCTATCACACCGTGGTTATCGCGCCGGCGAGCTCCAATTCCGTGGCGAAATTCGTTTGGGGCATCTCGGATTCGCTGCCCAGCAATGTCTATGCCCAGGCGGGCAAGTGCCGGGTCCCCTCGATCGTCTTCGCCTGCGATACCTCGCCAGAGATGATGACGCGCGCGCCGCACGGCATGGTGCCCGTTTATCCACGCCGCATAGACCTGGAAAACACGGAGCGGCTGAAGACTGCTGAGTACACGGTGGTGGTGGAAACTGTCGAAGAGCTGGCGGAGGCGGTCCAGGCGCGGCAGAAGGTGCTGGCAGGCCATGGCTGAGATCCGCGCCTTCCTCACCGGCAAGCTTGCGCGGCCACGGCTCGAGAAGGTGCTGACAGGCCTGGGCCAGACGGACTTCGAATGGCGCATTGTGGACACGGGCGTGAAGATCGCGGCGCTGATGACAGAGGAGATCATCAGGCGGCGGGTCGAGCTGCCGGAGGGGACGTCGCTTGCCGTACTTCCCGGGCGGTTTCGCGGCGAACCGGAGCGGCTGGCGGATCACTTCAAGGTGCCGTTCGTACGCGGCCCCGACGAACTGGCCGATCTCCCCGCGTTCCTCGGTAATGACGGCGGCCCGCCGGATCTGTCGGAGTATGACATCCGCATCTTCGCCGAGATTGTCGATGCCTCGGCGCTGCCGGTCGAAAGGATTGTCGAGCGCGCGCAGGCTATGAAGGCCGCGGGGGCGGATGTGGTCGACATCGGCTGCCTGCCGGATACAGAATTTCCGCACCTTGCCGAGACGGTGCAGGCGCTGAAACAGCTGGGGATCTCCGTCAGCGTTGATTCCGCCAACCCGCAAGAGCTTCGAACGGCTAACCGCGCCGGTGCCGACTTTCTGCTGAGCCTCACCGAGGAGACAATTTCAATCGCTGATGAAGGGGAGGCAGTTCCAGTGCTGATCCCGGCCGTGCCCGGTGACCTTGCCTCGCTTGACCGCGCAATCGAAGGGGCGAAGGAAAGGGGCATCCGCTTCATGGTTGACCCGGTTCTTGACCCGATTCATTTCGGCTTCGCCGCCTCGCTTCATCGCTACTACGAGACGCGGCAGCGCTGGCCGGACGTGGAAATCCTGATGGGGACGGGCAACCTGACGGAGCTCACGGATGCCGACAGTGCAGGCATCACCGCGACGATGCTGGGATTCTGCTCCGAACTTGCTATCCGTAACGTGCTGGTCGTCCACGTAAGCCCGCATACGGTGCGGACGCTGGAAGAGCACGATCTGGCACGGCGAATGCTGTTTGCGGCTCGCAGGGATGGCTCGCTACCACGGAAGTATCACGCGGGGCTGCTGCAGGTGCATGATCGCAAGCCTTTTCCGTCTTCAGCCGAGGATATAGCGGAGCTCGCCAATGAGGTGCGCGACAGGAATTTCCGCATCATGACGAGCCCCGAGGGCGTTCATATTTTCAACGCACAGGGGCACCATGTGGCGCACGACGCGTTTGAGCTGTTTCCGAAGCTCGGTGTCGAGAATGACGGCGCGCATGCCTTCTATCTCGGGGCGGAGCTCACCAAGGCGGAGATCGCCTGGAGCCTCGGCAAGCGCTACGCGCAGGACGAGCCGCTCAACTGGGGCGTGGCGGTGCCCGAGCGGGTGGAGGAGCGCTCGCGCCTCAAGGAGGCCGGGCACACGCTGCGGCTGAAAAAGGGCGCTGGCGGCAGCGACGAGGGAGAGGAAGACTGATGCCGTATATTCGCGAGTCAATCCTCACGACGGTGGATGGCGACGGCGATGTCCATATTGCGCCGCTCGGGATCATCCAGGACGGCGATTACTGGATCATCGCGCCATTCCGCCCCTCCAGAACACTCGACAATCTCCTGATGAACCCGGTTGCCGTTGCAAGCTACACGGATGACGTGCGGATCTTTGCCGGCTGCCTGACCGGACGGAAGGAATGGCCGATCGTGAGCATCAAGGACTGCCCGGTGCCTCGACTGGCATCGGCCCTGGCCCACAGCGTGCTGGAGGTCGTTGAAACGCTGGATGACGAGGTGCGTCCGCGCTTCCGCTGCCGGGTCGTCTCGGAAGAGACGCACGCGCCGTTCCTCGGCATGAACCGCGCGAAGGCGGCGGTTCTGGAACTTGCCATTCTGGTGAGCCGACTCAACATGCTGCCCCGGGAAAAGATCGAGGCCGAGCTCGCCTATCTCAGGATCGCCGTCGACAAGACGGCTGGGCCTGAAGAACACGAGGCGTGGGACTGGCTGATGGAACGCGTCAACGGTCACTTCCGCGATCAGCTGCCGTCGGTCTGAGTCTTGTGCAGGCGGGCTCGCCATCACCCTTCATGCTGAGCTTGTCGAAGCAAGAGGGGTGAGCACAGACCATCTGGAGCCTAGTGGTTCGACAAGCTCACCATGAGGGCGTTTGCGATTAATGCGCTGCGCGAGTTGCAGCCAGCAACGCCACGGCGGCGGCGGGGGCGGCGTCGCTCGCTGCAATCCGGCAGGTGTCATCCGAAGGAAGCAGTTCGGCGAGGTCGATGTACTTCCGGTCGAGCCTCTGAGCGAGACGCTTGAGCTGCCAGCGGCCGATGCCTGCGCCAACCAGCGGTGCGTCGGTTGGCAGGTCGCCCGTCACCAGGATTGCAGCATCATGGATCGAGCGCAGCTGCCGTTCGGCAAACCACAGCGCGATCTGCCGCCATTCGTGTTCCCGCAGGTCGCCAGCATCGTGCCCCACGAGTCGTGAAATGCGTGCAATGGAAGCCTCAATGGTCTTGGGACCGTTGTCGGCGGTACGGTGCTGGTCGTCTTCCTCGCGCAGCACGCCGAGGATGCGGTAGACGTCCGACATCGAGGCAAAATACTCGTTCATCAGCGGCGTGAAGCGCCCGCGCACCGGTGCTTCGGAGGCTACGGAGATGGGGAAGCTGCGGACGAAGCCGGTATAGACGAGCTCGCCGTGCTGCAGCCGGTCTGCGTCGGTAAGGCCGCAGGCCTGCACCTTGCTGTCGCGGATGCGAAGGATATCGGTGGTGGTCGATCCCATGTCCGCGAACAATGCGTCCGGAACGCGCGAGGCGACCAGTGACGCGGTCGCATGCCAGTTGGCGGAAGCCACTTCCATGGGAATTCGGTGGGCCTGCTCGACGGAAACGAGGCCGGAGCGAGTGGCGTAGATCAGGTTTCGCGTTGCGGGAAACCGTTGCGTGATCTCGTTCAGAAGCCCGGCGACGCCCTCCGCGCGCGTGGGGTAGGCTTCCGACAGCTCGCCCGTCATGGTGAAGGCGCAGATCGGGGCATCTTCGTAAAGGTGACGGGATTGGTGGAGGGCGGCATCCAGCGTTTCCATACCCATCCAGAGCGGCATGCCGACAGTCATGGCGGAGACGACCTGGCCGTATTCCACACGCACTACCTTCAGATGCGCGCCGCCGATGTCGAAACCGACAACAGGATTTGAGCGTTCGGGCATCCGAGTTCACCTTGCTGCGTGATGAGCCTAGAGTAGCGCATCATGCAAGCGAGGAGGCGCTGTTGCAAATCATTCCGGTGCTGGATCTGAAGAACGGCCAGGTGGTTCGGGCGGAAGGCGGCAAGCGCGACAGCTATCGTCCCATCGTCACGCCGCTCAGCCAAACCTCGGACCCGGTAGACGTGGCGCGTGGTCTGTTGCGCCTGCATCCATTCCGTACCTTCTATGTGGCAGATCTCGATGCGATCGAAGGCAGGGGTAACAACCTTGAAGCCTTGCGGAAACTGCGCGGGCTGGTGGATTGCATCTGGGTCGATGCAGGCGCGAGCGACGAACACGCAGTCCAGAAATTGCTCAAGGAAGATCACATGCGCGTCGTGATCGGCAGCGAAAGCCAGAGCGACACTGCACTGCTCGAGAGATTCAGGGGTGATCCGCGTATCCTTCTTTCGCTCGATTTCTTTGCCGATGGTTATCGTGGTCCGCGTGCAATTCTGGACGAGCCGGATCTCTGGCCGAGCGATGTGATCGTGATGACGCTGGCGAGGGTCGGAGCAACCGATGGGCCGGATTTCGTGAAGCTGCAGGAAATCATGCGCCGGGCTCCGGACAAACGAGTTCTTGCAGCTGGAGGTGTTCGTACAGAAGACGAGATCAACAGGCTCGCTGAAATCGGCGTTTCTGGCGCGCTCGTATCCAGTGCATTGCACGGAAATACTTTACCAAAGGAGGTTTTTGCTTTGTTGGAATAGTAATTCCGATGAGGTGGAATGACAGGGGTTCTTCTTCGTCAGGCTCAGCATCAGAGTCTTGTCGAACGCTATCGACCATCAGGGCTGAATACGATGGGAGGCCAGACGCTCTGATACGCACCAATCAGTAGACACGAGTAGAACCTTGAAGCAAGCTTCTTCCAAGCGAACTGCATCAATGGTCAAAATTTGCACAACGACTATCAGGCAGGCGCAGAATTGCGCCCGCGTTTATGGGTACACACAATAACTCAACCCCGTTCCGTCGGGCCGAGACCAACGATCGATTTCAGATAGCTCCAGAGGGACCAGTATTCTGGGGTCCGCTCCGAGCGGTCAGTTCATGACGGAGCACCAAACGGATGCTTAGCGGAATCACGCTGCTGGGTCACTTCAGCTGCAGTCGGTTTGCCGTTTACGGCACGCTCGATCGCTTCCTTGGTGGCCCGATAGTTGTAGTCCTGAATCTTGGCGTCATCGTTGGCTTCCCAATGGATGAAGACGCCAACGCAGATGAACACGTCATCCGCCTCATCAGCCGGAATGATGCCTTCCGCCACCGAATCCTGCACCGCTTTGGCTACTGCATATTGTGCAGGACCAAACATCTGCACCGCCTGTTTGGCGCCCTTGATCGTGACCTTGTTGAACATCACGGTGTTGGGTTTGCAGGGAAGGTTAGGTGCAATAACTGCAAGTAATGTAGTGAAGCCGTCCTTGTTGTTTGTCAAAGCATTACAGAAGGCCGCCTCTACCGGACTTCCGCGCGGGCCAATGAGCAGGTCGATATGCGCCACTTCATTGCCATCACCCACCAATGACTCGCCAACCATTACTTTATTGATCTTGGCCATACCAATGTTCCTCCTAGACATGGTGAACGTCCAAGGATGCCGCACCAGGCTGACACCCAGTGGACCGACTATCCTTGTTGGCAGCACCCGATATTCCATCGGGCCGGTTGGCTAGATAGTCACGGAAACTCGTCCTCCGCAGAGTAGATTGAACCATCAACTTGGACTTAATGCAAGCTGGTCCTTGGGAGATGGATGGTGTTCGCGAATATTCGTGGCTAAATACTTTTTGCGAAGCCTTCGCAGATAGTTTCAGGCAGGAGAAAAATTATTCGATGTACGAAAGCTGATTCCGATTAGCCTTCATTCGACGTCATTGTTATTAGTTGGTCGGCAAAACAAGTTGCGACGGTCAAATCGGCGGACGTGCCCGGATTGACGTCTTGA
>Ga0182741_1006085_pt1 | contig 10768 bp, 12 predicted proteins | sample eDN5th37CBELigOP_FD_128874 | JGI IMG/M metagenome (GOLD analysis project Ga0182741, IMG submission 128874) | Enriched Organic Plus compost microbial communities from Emeryville, California, USA - eDNA 5th pass 37_C BE-Lig OP (version 2) (version 2) ...
TGCTCTCGATCGGCGTGGTGCCCGCGCTGCCCCCAGCGCCGGCGCCGACCGCCGCCCTTGCGCCTGCCTCGACGCCGGCGCCGGCCTTGCCGCCAGCCCCGGCGCCGGAGAGCGGCGCGCCCGCGGCCAAGGCTGCGTCCAAGGCGACGGGGAAGCGCGCGGCCGCCAAGCGCGGTCGTGCGGCGAAGACGCCGGCCAGGAAGCGCGCGGCGGCCGATGCCGCTGCGCCGCCCGCGCCCGCTCCGGCCGCGAAGCCGGAAGGGAAGGCTGGACGCAAGACCGCCGCGAAGCGCTCCGGCCGCGGCACCGCGGCCAAGGGAGGGCGCGGCGCCAAGCGTCCCGCGCCCACCGGCGCCGAGGAGTGAGCAGGCGCTCGGACGCCGCCGCCACGCGGCGGCGTCCCCGCGCACTCCCCGCGTCGTTCTACGCGCGCGACACGGAAGTCGTCGCCCGCGAGCTGTTGGGCTGCGTGCTGGAATGCCACTCACCGGACGGCGTCGTGAGTGGACGCATCGTCGAGACCGAAGCGTACCTCGGCGAGCACGACGCGGCCTGTCACGCCGTCGCCGGTCGCACCGCCCGCACCGAAGCGCTCTACGGTCCCCCCGGGACCGCGTACGTCTACTTCATCTACGGGATGTACTGGTGCTTCAACGCCGTCACCCGTGAGGCGGGACTCCCGTCGGCGGTGCTCGTCCGTGCCCTCGAGCCGCTCGAGGGGATCGCGCGGATGCGCGCCCGCCGGCGCACCGCGCGGCGCGACGTCGATCTCACCAACGGCCCCGGCAAGCTCTGTCTCGCCCTCGGCATCGATCGCACCCTCGATCGCGTCCCCCTGCAACGCCCCCCGCTGCTGATTCGAGCCGGGACGCCGGTCGCCGACGCCGAGGTGATCGTCACGCCGCGCATCGGGATCACGAAAGCTGCCGACTGGCCACTGCGCTGGCTCGTCGCCGGCAGCCCGTACGTCTCCAGAACCCCGGCCACCTTCACCCGTAGGAGTCTCGCTCCGTGACGCGTCCGACCCTGCGCCGCCTCGTCTCGCTCCTCGTGCTCGCCACCGCCTGCACGACCCGCCCCTCGACCGTGATCACTCCATCATCGTCCGGTGGCGTCTCCGATCGCGCGATGCGCATCTATCGCGACGCGATCGTCACCGACGCGCACAACGACATGCCCACGAAGGTGCTCGACGAGCACTACGATCCCGATGTCCGGCACCGGCCGGGCACCGGGGCGGACCAGGGGGAGACCGACCTGCCGCGGCTCGTCGAGTCGGGGATCACGGGGCAGTTCTTCTCCGCCTGGGTGGATGCGCCGTACGCGCGCCGGAACCCCGACGCGTCGTACGAGCGCGCGCTCGAGTACGTGGACAGCATCCGCGCCTTCGTCGCGCGGCATCCCGACCGGCTCACCTTCGCCACCTCCGCCGACGGGATCCGGCGCGCGAAGCGGGACGGGAAGATCGCCGTCCTCATCGGCGTCGAGGGCGGCCATGCGATCGAGGCGTCGCTCGACAACCTCCGCGAGCTGCATCGGCGCGGGGTCCGCTACCTGACCCTCACCTGGAACAACGGCAACCAGTGGGCGGGCTCCTCCGTCGGCGTCGATGGCACGCGCACCGGTGGGCTCACCGACTTCGGGCGGGAGGTGGTGCGCGAGATGAACCGGCTCGGCATGCTGGTCGATCTCTCGCACGTGTCGGAGCAGACCTTCTTCGACGCCATCGCCGCGTCGAGCGTCCCCGTCATCGCCTCGCACTCGAGCGCGCGCGCGATCCACGATCATCCGCGCAACCTGACCGACGCGCAGCTGCGCGCCATCGCGCGCAACGGCGGCGTCGTGAACGTGAACTTCTATGCCGCCTTCATCGACGCGCACTTCGCCGCGGCGAAGGACAGCCTCGAGCGATCGCTGGGGGCCTCCGCGGCGCCGCGCGTGCACGCGCTGCCCCGTCCCGCGCTGTCGGTGCTCGTCGACCACATCGAGCACATCGCCCGCGTGGCCGGCAAGGACCACGTCGGGATCGGCAGCGACTTCGACGGCGTCGGCGGGCTCCTCCCCGAGGGGATGGAGGACGTCACGCGGCTGCCGCGCATCGTGCAGGCGCTGCTCGATCGCGGCTGGAGCGAGTCCGACATCCGGAAACTCCTCGGGGAGAACATGCTCCGCGTGATGGATCGCGCGCGCATCCGGTGAGCGTCCGCCCATGACGTCGAAGCGCCCCGGAGCGATCGCTCCGGGGCGCTTCGACGTTGTGCCGTACCGCGATCAGCGATCGATCGAGCGGCCGATGTTGTAACGCACGCCGATCTCGTACGAGTAGCGGAAGCCGCCGTCCCCATCGTTCAGGAAGAAGTTCGACTGCGCCGACGTCATCCCCGCCTGCGCGAAGACGTGCACCTGCTTGAGCGCCCACTGCGCGCCGATCATCGCCGTCGGCGAGATGCTCGTCTTGTGCTCCAGGAGCTGCTCGTTGAGCAGGAGGAACTGGTCTTCCGTCTCGAAGGTGCCGCCGAGGCGCGCGCTGCCGATGTGGCTCAGCGCGAGCCCGAGGCCGAAGTACGGACGGACCGTCTGCGTCTGGAACGGAAAGCCCATGCCCATCACGTTGACGCGCGTCATGCCGTCGAGCTCGACCTCGCGCAGCATCAGGTCGCCCGTGAACGGATCGCGGTCGAGGAGCGCCGATTCCCGCTCGAAGAAGGCGTGGTCGAACGACATGTAGACACCCCCGCGCGTGCGGGTGATGACCCAGTCGGCTCCGATCGTCGGCGCCTGATTGTTCGTCTCGAGCACCGTCGAGTAGGACATGCCGCCAAGCTTCACCCCCCAGAACCAGGCGTCCTTGAAGGGTCGGCCCTGCTGCGCCGCGACGACCTCAGGGGCCAGCGCCACGAGCGCCAGCATGGCCGCGAGGCCACGGATCATACGCATGAGTGCTTCCTCGGTGAGTTGACGTCCTCTGAGCTGCCGCCGGTATGGCGCTCTCGGGTGGGACGACACGATCCCGTCGCGCGTCACGCGCCTGCGACATCGCTGGCCCGGAGTGTGATCCACCGCACGAGGAGCGCCGTGCAAACCCTGCATCGTCACGCGGAATCGATGTCATCCATTCCACGCGGCTCGACCGATTTCGTCACGTTCGTCTACGGCACCGTGTTCGCCGCGCGCACGCGCGTGGTCGATCGCCTCCACGTCGGGGAGCGCATCATCCTCGTCCCCGACCCGCCCGGCGTCGACGAGCCGACGGTCTGGGCGCACTCGCCGGGCGGCGACGTGATCGGGCATCTCTCCCCCGACGTCTCGTCCTGGCTCGTCCCCGCGATGCTCGCCGGACGGCGCTGCGGTGCCGAGGTGCACGCGGTCGAGGGGCCGGCCGTCGAGCGCTGGAAGCGCCTCCGGATCCGCGTGCGCTGCCACGAATGACGACGGGCGAGCGTCCATCGCTCGCCCGTCGTCCTCCGGTGCTCGGCTCGCGCCCGCGCGCGCGCGCGGCGTCGTCAGATCAGCCCGAGCGTGCTGCCGACCTTCCGGAACGCGCGCACCGCTTCGTCGAGGTCGTCGCGGGTGTGCGCCGCCGAGATCTGGCAGCGGATGCGCGCCTGCCCCTGCGGGACCACCGGGAAGCCGAAGCCCGTCACGAACACGCCCTCGTCCAGCAGCAGGTCGCTCATCCGGATCGCCGCCGACGTCTCCCCGACGATGATTGGCACGATCGGCGTCTCGCCCGGCAGCGGCTTGAACCCCGACTCGATGAGCTGCTCGCGGAAGTAGCGCGCGTTCTCCCGCAGCGTCTGCACGCGGCTCGGGTGCTGCTCGATGAACCGGACGGCGGCGAGCGCGCTCGCCGCGACCGTGGGCGGGAGGGCGTTCGAGAAGAGCTGGGGACGGGAGCGCTGCGTCAGGTAGTCCGCGAGCGCCGCCGGTCCGGCGACGAATCCCCCCGCCGCGCCGCCGAGCGCCTTCCCCAGCGTCGAGGTGATCACGTCCACCTCGCCGAGCACGCCGAAGTGCTCCGCGGTGCCGCGCCCCGTCTCGCCCAGCACGCCGGTCGCGTGCGAGTCGTCCATCACCACGATCGCGTCGTGATCGCGCGCGAGCTGCAGGATCTCGGGGAGCTTGGCGATCGCCCCCTCCATCGAGAAGACGCCGTCGGTCCAGATCACCCGGCGGCGAGCGCTCCGGGCCGAGACCAGCTTCTCGCGCAGGTCGTCGAGGTCGCCGTGGCGATACACGGCGGTGGTGCACTTGGTGATCGCCTTCGCGAGACGCATCGAGTCGATGATCGACGCGTGGTTCAGGGCATCGGAGACGACGAAGTCGCCTTCTTCCACGATCGTCGCCGTCAGCCCCTCGTTGGCGTTCCACGCCGAGACGTAGGAGAGCGACGCCTCGGTGCCGACGAAGGCGGCCAGCGCCGCCTCGAGCTCGCGGTGGATCGTGAACGTGCCGCAGATGAAGCGCACGCTGCCGGTCCCCGCTCCGAACTCGCGCAGCCCCTGGATCCCCGCCTCGACCACCGACGGTTCGTCGCACAGCCCCAGGTAGTTGTTGGAGGAGAGGATCAGCACCTCGCCGCGCCCCTCCATCCGTACCCGCGCCGACTGCGGCGACTCCAGGTGGTTGAGGCGCTTGTAGACCTGATCCCGCTTGAGCTGCTCGATGGAGGCGCCGAGCGACGCCACGAAGTTCGCGTTGAGAGCCATGGGTGCGAAGTGCTGTCCGTTCGGCCGCAGGCCGAGGGCCGGGACCCTCGGCCGATGAAAGAGCTCGTGTCGCCGTTCGTCCGGCGTTGCCTATGCGATCTCGAAGACGACCTTGCCGGCCGCGCCGCTCCGGATCGCCTCGATCGCGTCCTCGAAACCCTCGAGCGGGTAGCGATGGGTGATGACCGGCGTCGGGTCGAACTGCCCCGAGCGCAGGAACCGCGTCATCTGGTGCCAGGTGTCGTACATCCGGCGCCCGACCACGCCGTAGACCGTGATCCCCTTGAAGATCACCTCCGTGGCGAAGTCGATCTCCATCGGCTTCGCGGGGATGCCGAGCATCTGCACGCGGCCGCCGAGGCGCACGAGCGCGAACGCCTGGTGGATCGCCGTCGGCACCCCGGACATCTCGAGCACGACGTCGACGCCGAGGCCGCCGGTCGCGCGCCGCACCGCCTCCGCCGCGTCGTCGGGATGCACGACGTCGTGCGCGCCCATCGTCTGCGCGAGCGCGAGCCGGGTCTCGTTCACGTCGGAGGCGATGATGCGCGAGGCTCCCGCCGCGCGGCAGATCCCCACGGCGAACAGCCCGATCGGACCGCACCCCGTCACCAGCACCGTCGAGCCGGGAATCTCCGCCGTCAGCGCCGTGTGGAAGGCGTTCCCCATCGGATCGTGAATGCCGCCCACCTCGTAGCTGACGGCGTCGTCCAGCTGCCAGACGTTCGTCGCCGGCATCGCGATGTACTCGGCGAAGCAGCCGTCCCGGTCGACGCCGATGATCTTCGTGTGCGGGCAGACGTGGGAGTTGCCGGTGCGGCAGAGGAGGCAGCGGCCGTCCACGATGTGCCCCTCCGCCGTCACGCGGTCGCCGACGTGCACGTCGGTGACGAGCTGCCCGACCTGCACGACCTCGCCGGCGAATTCGTGTCCGACCACGAACGGCGGGCGGCAGCGCCCCTGCGCCCAGGCGTCCCAGGTGTAGATGTGCACGTCGGTGCCGCAGACGCCCGCGCGATGGACGCGGATGAGCACCTCGTCGTCCCGGATCGTCGGCTCCGGCACCTCCGTCAACGTGAATCCCGGGGCTGCGTTCTCTTTTACGAGCGCTCTCACGCGCGTGTCTCTCCAGAAAGTGAATCGTTCGCCAATGCCAGGGCGGGCGCGCACGCGGCGCGGCGCGCACTGAACGATCACACGGCCATAGGGGGGAGGGAAGTGCGATGCGTGCGCCGCACCGCACGCTTTTCCGTCGATCCGGGCCGTCTCGGCACGATGATCGCAGATGGACGGGAGCGTTCGAGCGCTCGGAGTATTGCGTGCGATTTCACGCACTCCTATATTCGCCGCGTCGTACTAATCGTCGAGGACGAGGATACTGCGTGAGTCGATCGCGACGCGAGATTTCCACGAGACAGCCCGCGATGCTTCGCGTCGCTGACACGGCCACCTGCGTCGCGGCCGATTCGTCGTCACTCCGCTCGCGCCTCCGCCCCCTCGTCGCGCGCCCGTCCCGCTCCACCGCCGTCCGCGTCCGGCTCCGCTCCGCTGCCGCGTCGAACCGCTCGCGTTACCAACCGCTCGTCGTAACCGTCCACACGTTATCGAACGGACCATCGGCCGCGCCGCGTGCGCGTTCCGCCGCATCGCGCACCGCCCGTCGCGCCTGGGCCGATACGCCGTCGATCGAAGTTCGCCGCACCGCGCGCGTGGCTCGCCGCACCGCCGCCCGCCTGGCTGGAGCTAGATGCCGCACCGCCGCGCTGTTCGCGGCGCGCAGGACCCAGACAATTCGAGCGATCACGACGCGACGCGCCGCTCGGCGCGGTTGGCAGGTTGCGCGTCGTGCCGGCGTCACGAGCCTCGATACGAGGCGCGTGCCGCGGCGGTAGACGGGCTCGGTCCCGGATGCCGCTGTCTCGACGGTCCACCGGGGGACCGGTCGAGAGAACCACACTCCTTGAGTGGAGAGATACGACAATGGCAGCTGCGAAGAAGGGTGGGGCCCGCAAGGCCGCGAAGAAGGGCACGGCGCGTAAGTCGACGGCCAAGCGCTCGACGGCGAAGTCGTCGGCGAAGAAGGGTGCGCGCAAGGCCGCGAAGAAGGGCGGGGCTCGCAAGACCGCCAAGAAGGGCGCGCGCAAGGCCGCCAAGAAGGCCTCGAAGTAAGCGACCCACCCCACGCAGTAGCAGGACAAGAAAGGGAGCCGGCGTGACAACGCCGGCTCCCTTTCTTGTCGCGTCGGTCAGCGCGCGCTCAGGCCGCGCGCGAGCTGCGGACCGGAGGGTGCTCGTCTTCCGGCGCGGGGCCCCAGACGAATGCCGAGAAGATCGGCGGATCCTCCGCGCGGGAGCCGCGCGAGATCACGATGCCGATCGGTTCGTCCTGGAGGACCGTGGTGTGTCGGGTCGCCTGCATGGGAGTATCGGTGGCGCGGGCCCGTCGAGCGGCCCGTCGTTGAGCATGTCGTTCGCGGATGCAAGACCGGGCGCGCGACGAGAACGGTTCGCCGCCACGCCCGGGGATCCGGCACCTCGCGAGGGCTGTACCGGATGCGCGCGCGAGAATAGCACTCCCGGTGCCGCGAGGTCGCTCGCAGCCAACCGCTTGTCGTCGTGTGGTTTGCGCGTGCAGCCGGCGTGCGGTTCGCGCGGAGGTGTCGCACTTCGACACGCGCGGGAACGACCCGGCTGTGTCGAAACGCGACGCCGCTCAGCTCAACGACTTGCGGGCGAGAAAGGTCGGCGCGCCGCCGATCGGCGACTCGACCGACACGTCCCAGCCGGCGTAGCGCGCACGCAGCTCGTCGAGGGTCAGCACCTGGCGCCCGGCGACGATCGTGCGCACCAGATGCACGCCCCCGTCCAACGTCGCGCTCTGCAGCACCTCGATCACGCGTCCCCGCTCCTCTGCCGACAGTCCGGCGAAGGCGCTCGAGGCGCACAGCACGGCGGTCAACGGCTGCTCGGGCACCCAATGGCGCAGATCGCCCAGCAGCCCCTGGACGCGCGTCGCCAGCCCTGCCTGCTCCGCCGCGATCAGCACCCGCTCGAGCGTCGCCGACTCGCGATCGATCGCCGTGACCTCGCACCCGTTCGCCGCGAGGTAGAGCGCCTGACCGTCGACCTCCTCGCCGGCGACGAGCACGCGTCCATCCGCGACCGAGCGGACGGCGCGCACCACGACGTCGTCCGGGCGCAGCCCCCAGTGCTCCGGCCGCTGCAGCTCCGCGAGGAGCTTGAGCCGCCGCCGCCGCCAGGTCTGATACGAGGGGAGCCGGAGCCGCTTGAAGATGATGCGGTCGACTTCCTCCCAGAGCACGAGCTCCGTCAGCGCGATCTGCGGAGTCATGGCGAGACGCGCCGCCGCCTCGTCGCCGATCGCGAGGATCGCGCTGCGAGGGATCGATTCCTTGTAGTTCTCGATCTCTTCTTCGACGTAGAGCTCGTACTCGTGCTTGAGAGAGCGCGTCGGTCGCTGAGGCATGCGTGGGGAGCGAAGAGCCGGCAGGTACTCCAAGCTAGGGTGACGCGCCTCACACGCAAGGCCGCGCGTCGGACGCCGCGCGCGCGACGCCGCCTTGAGTGCCGTACGCGCCTGGCGCATCTTGCGCGCAGCGCAACTCGCGCGCCTCGCCCGTCGCTCATCCTCGTCATCCCGTGCCCGAGCTCCCAGAAGTCGAGGAGGCCGCGCGACGCCTCCGGCGCGCGCTCGAGGGGCGCGCGATCGTCGCGCTCCAGCTGCTCCACCCCGCGCTGCGGGCGCGCATCGCGTCCCGTCGCCTCGCCGCGCTCCGTGGCGCGCGCATCGCCCGCGTCGAGCGTCGCGGCAAGCACCAGCTGATCCATCTCGAGGACGGACGCGAGCTGCGCGTGCACTTCCGCATGAACGGCGACTGGGAGACGGGACGCGCCGGCGAGCCCGTGCCGCGATTCGCCCGGGCGATACTCGCGCTCGACGACGGGACGCGCGTGGCGCTGATCGACTCCCGCGCGCTCGCGACGGTCGAGCTGTTCGGTCGGGGCGAGGCACCGCCGCTCGCCCTCGGCCCCGAGGCCGACGATCCGTCGCTCGACGTCGGGGCGCTGGCGCGCGCGCTCGCGCGACGCCGCGGCGCGATCAAACCCGCGCTCCTCGACCAGCGCCTGCTCGCCGGCGTCGGCAACATCTATGCGGCCGAGGCGCTCTGGCGCGCCCGCATCGATCCCTTCGTCCCCGCGAGCGCGCTCGATCGGCGGCAGCTCGTCGCGCTCCTCCGTGCGCTGCGCGCGGTGATCGCGCGCGCGTCGGGCGGTCGGTATCGCGCGAGCGACGCCGCCGACGCGCGGCCGGCGCGCGCGCCGCGGCTGGACGTCTACGATCGTGAGGGCGAACGCTGCCGCCGGTGCGGGACGCCGATCGCGCGGGCCGTGCAGGCCGGTCGATCCACCTACTACTGCCCCACCTGTCAGGCGCGGTCGGCGGCGCGCTAGTCCAGCGCCTCCAGCAGCGCGCCCTTGATGTATCCCGTCTCCGGGATCGTGAGCACGTCGGGATGATCGAGCGGTTGACCGCGGAGCTCGCGGAGCGCGATGCGCCGTCCGGAGTCCGCGGCCGCCGACTGGAGCATCTCGAGGAAGAGCGGCTTCGTCATGTGGTAGCTGCAGCTCGCGGTGAACAGGAGCCCTCCACGCGAGAGCAGTCGCATCGCGCGAAGGTTGATCTCCTTGTAGCCGCGCAGCGCCCCCTCGAGCGCGGCGCGCGTCTTCGCGAACGCCGGCGGATCGAGCACGATCGTGTCGAAGCGTTCGCCCGCGCGCTCGCGCGCCTTGAGGTAGTCGAAGGCGTTGGCTTCCAGCAGCGTGACGTTGTCGATCCCGTTGCGCGTGCAGTTGTCGCGCGCGCGGGCGAGGGCGTGCGCCGAGATGTCCAGCGCCGTGACCTCGCGCGCCCGCCGCGCCAGGTGGAGCGCGAAGGAGCCGTGGTAGCTGAAACAGTCGAGCGCTCGCCCCGCCGCCACCGCGCCGACGAACGCGCGATTCTCGCGCTGGTCGAGGAAGGCGCCGGTCTTCTGCCCTTCCCAGGGCGCCGCGAGATACCGGACGCCGTGCTCCTCGACCTCCACCTCCGTCGGCACGTCGCCCCACAATAGCTCGGTGCCGACGGGGAGCCCTTCCTTGGCGCGGAGCGGCACGTCGTTGCGGGCGAGGATCCCGGCCGGGTCCGCCAGCGTCCGGAGCGCCGAGACGATCTCGGCGCGGTAGCGCTCGAGCCCGGCGCTCATCAGCTGGACGACGAGCCAGCGGTCGTAGCGGTCGACGACGAGGGAGGGGAGCCCATCCCCCTCGGCGTGGACGAGCCGGTAGGCGGTGGCCACCCCCGCGAGCGGGAGCCGCCGCCGGAGGGCGCGTTCGAGCTGACCCTGCCACCAGTGCCCATCGATGCGCTCGCTGGGCGCTCGGCTGAGGAGGCGGAGCGAGATCTCGGAGCGAGGGCTCCAGAGCGCCCACCCGAGCGGCCGCCCGCGAGCGTCGCTGACGAGGACGGCACCGGCGGGCTCGTCCGGGGGCTGGAGGAGGTCGCTTCTATAGATCCAGGGGTGGCCGAGGGCCCATCGTCTGGCGCCCTTGGGGGAGACGACGGCGGTCGAGGGAGTCATGGCCCAAAGTAAGCAGCGGCGGCGACGTACGCCGCGCGATCGGCCCCTTGAAGTCGGGTATGGGACTTGGTATTATCACGACCCCTCGCGAGCGACGCGGCCGAGCAAGAGCGGCAGCGGACCTTGCGGCGGGCGCGAAAACAAAGTAATATTCGTGGCTGGCCGCGAACTCGCGGCAACGCTGATTGAAAAGTGAAGGATTGAGGTAGATCGTGGGATGTGAATCCTCATCGGCCTCGGCGGAGCGGCGACAGCCGTCTCGACGAGCGATCGATGAACAAAGGATTGCAACTCATAGCGCGTGCTCTGCTTGAACTAACGAGTATGTAGTCAAGCGAGCGAGGGCATGTGGGGGATGCCTGGGCACACGGAGGCGATGAAGGCCGTGGTAAGCTGCGATAAGCCAGGGGGAGCGGCACA
>Ga0182741_1006090_pt1 | contig 10760 bp, 11 predicted proteins | sample eDN5th37CBELigOP_FD_128874 | JGI IMG/M metagenome (GOLD analysis project Ga0182741, IMG submission 128874) | Enriched Organic Plus compost microbial communities from Emeryville, California, USA - eDNA 5th pass 37_C BE-Lig OP (version 2) (version 2) ...
AACCGACAAGCGCGCCCCGCAGCACGTACGCGAGTGGCTCCGCCAGTACTACATGCGATACGGCGGCCCGGCCGGCATGACAGAGCAGGACGACATGGAGAACTGGGACTACGCAACCCAGGCCTCCAAGGGCGTGATCGCGCAGCGGTACCCCTACAACTACCAGCAGGGCCTCGGCACGGAGGTGCTCTCCGATCTCGACCGTGCGGTGCACTCGAACCACGCGATCTCGGGCGAGGTCAACGCCCGTGCGTTCTATCGCCGTTGGGCTGAGTTCGTCGACAACCTCAGCTGGGATGAGCTCATCGAACTCGCCCGCGACGACGACCGCATCCAGGCCATCATCCGCCGCCAAGAGGAAGAGCTGAACGCTGAGCTCGCCGGACAGAAGGAGACGCACTGATGTCGGACGCACCCGACTACACCGCGGGCCCCGCCCGCTGGGCACTGTTGCAGGAAGTGTCCGAGTTCCTCTTCTTCGAGGCCGACCTCCTCGATGAGCGCCGCTACACCGAGTGGCTGGACCTTCTTGATGACGACTACAACTACAGCGTCCCGTTGCGGATGAATGTGGAGTACGCCGACGCCGACACACGCGGCGAGACCGCCGTCGGGTCCGAGGTGTGCTGGTTCGACGAGCCGAAGACGACGGTGGAGCTGCGGGTGATGCAGCTGGCCACCGGCGTCCACTGGGCAGAGGAACCCGTTTCCCGGGTATCGCACCTGGTGACGAACATCCGTATCGAGGAGGTCACCTGGCCCGAGGTCAAGCTCTCGAGCAGGTTCCTCGTCTACCGCAACCGGGTCGCCGACGAGACGGACTTCTTCGTCGGCCGCCGGAAGGACACCCTGCGCAAGACGGACGACGGATGGAAGGTTGCACGTCGTCACCTCCTGCTCGACCAGACCGTCCTGCTCGCAAAGAACCTCTCGGTATTCCTCTGAGCAGCAATCAATAGCGGATCAGCCGCGCCAGATCCCGCAGTGCGGAAAGAACTTCATGTTCTTACCGCACTGCGGGATGCCTCTATACTGGCGCGGTGCCCGATGCCGAGAACGCCAAGCAGCCCAACTACCCCATCTCATCCGTCGGCAACGCACTCCGGCTGCTCCTGATGTTCAAGGACCACCCTCGGCTCCGCCTGTCGGACGCGGCCGCGGCGCTGGGCGTTTCAACCTCGACCGCGCATCGCCTTCTCGCGATGCTGCAGTCCTTCGACTTCGTGCGGCAGGAGGAGGAGGTCCGCACCTACGTCCTGGGCCCGGTCCTGCTGGATCTGGGGTTGACCGCGGTGCGGAACATGGACGTCCGAGCGATCGCGCGCCCCATCCTGACCGACCTGGCGACGCGCCTGGATCAGACCGTGCACCTCGCCGTGCTGGAGGGACTGAATGTCCGGTACGTTCTCGGCGCGGAAGGCCAGAGCCAGCTTCGTGTCGCAGATCGAACCGGAGAGCTCCTGCCGGCGCACACCAGCGCGATGGGGCGCGCGCTGCTCGCGGATATGAGCAATGAACGTCTCGAGAAGATCTACGCCCAGCTGGCGGAGCAGGGCGTGGATATCGAGCGGCTTCGGAGTGAGATCGAGGAGATCCGCGAACTCGGATACGCGCTCAACTTCCGGCCCGACGACGTGACCTCGATGGCAATGACCGTACATAACCCGGGTGGTACCACTATCGCCGCCATAAATGCGGCCGGTCCGTCGTCCCGGATGTCGAAGCAGGATCGCAAGCTCATCGCCCGGCAGCTTCATGCCGCCGCGGCGCAGATCGAGGAGGCGTTGCGCACCGCGCCGAACAAATGATCACGGCGGGCCCGAAGACCCGCCGTGATCGATGCGCACAGTTGTCGCCGCGGATCTACCGCACAGCCAGGCCGGCATGCTCAAGCCGGGACCTCTGGTAGCGCCAGACCAGCGTGTCGTTGAAGGCCGAACCGAGATCCGGCATGGAGGCGATGTCCTCCGCCGATACCTCGTACTCGACCTTCCCCTTCGCGCTGGCAAGGACCAGAATCCTCGCCAGCACCTCAAGGTTCAGCGCCCGCACCACCGCCTCCTCGAGGGTGCAGCCCACGGTGACGATCCCGTGGCCACGCAGCACGAGCGCCGGGGCCGATCCGAGAGCATCCGCCACCGCGCGACCGAGTTCATCAGTGTTGATCAGAGCGCTGCGCGGGAAGATCGGAATGCGCGCGGCCGCCATCCGCATGACCGGGATGTTGAAAGCGCCCACGACCGGCCGCAGCTCGATCCCCGCGAGGTCCGCAGCGATCACGTGCGGCGCGTGCACGTGCACCACCGCCTGAGCATCGGGGCGTGCGCGCATCACCTCCGTGTGAATCGGCAGCTCGTTCGGCGGGTCGTATCCGGCCTCGAGCTCGACGCCGGGCGCGATCTCGTGGATATCCTCCGGCCGGGTGAAGAGCAGGCCGCTTTCCAGCGGTCCTCGGCACCGCACGGCCAGCCCGCGTTCGGTACGGACACTGACGTGGCCGAGGATGTCTTCCGCCAGCCCGGCGTGGGCCAGGATGCGGCACGCCTCCGCCACGACGACGGACGTCGAGCCATCCAGGGCCATCACGCGCCCTGCTCGATGGTGCGAAGCTCTTCCAGCAGAGCCGTCGTCTCGGGGTAGGGGCGGGTGGCGTACGGCCCGTCAGCAGCCTCTCCGAAGAAGTCGTTCGCAGCGCGAAGGGTGGCGCTGGAGGCGCCGACCGACTGTGCGAATGCGGTCGCGAGCCGCATGTCCTTGGCGATGGTGGTGGTGGGCGCGTGTTTCGCGACAGCGCGTGCGTTTCCAGAGAAGTACTCGACGACTCCTCTCAACCCGCCTTCGACGCCGGTGGATCGCTCGATCGCCTCGATGGTGGTGGGGATGTCGAGCCCTGCGCGCTGGGCGATGACCAGCGCCTCCGCGACGGCAAGGTGCGTGGCGTACTTGACGTGCTGGTGGATGAGCTTCGTGGCGAAGCCCTTCCCGAGGGCGCCGGCGTAGATGATCGCGCCGGCCACGTCGGCAACGATCGATTCGGCGTGCCCGAGTGCACCTGCCGGGCCGCCGACCATGACGGTCAGGCGCGGAGACTTGCCCGACACCGGCGCGTCGACGTAATGCGCATCTCGGCCCAGGTCGGCCACCCTGCCCGCGACCTCCTCTGCGAGGTCGGGGTCGCCGGTGCTCATATCGATGATGAGTGCTCCCTCGCGGAGCCCGGCGAGAAGTCCCGTCTCTGCGTCGTAGAGAACCTCGCGAACGGCCGGCGGGTTCGGCAGTGTGAGGAAGATCACATCGGTGAGCTCCGCAAGCTGGCGGGGGCTCACCGACGGCGCAGCCCCGATCATCGCAGTCGTTGCGACCTTGTCTGCGTGCCGATCCCACACGGCGACAGGGTGCTCTGCGGCGATGAGGCCTTCGCTCAGTGCCTTGCCCATCGCTCCGAGCCCGACGACTCCGACATGTTCATTACTCATAGGTTTGCCCTCCGTGCCCCTTTGCAGTTTCAGCATACAGAAGTAGTTTCTGCTCCGTAACCTATCAGGCCTACGCAGTTCGCCCGAAGGCCCGTCCACCAGAACCAGTTGACAGGGATGAACGCGGATGTGTACCGTCACCGCGTAGAGAAGTTTTCTGCACTGTGAGAAATCGGCGCGACGGCGTCAAGCCTCGACGTCTACGATCCTGGCGAGGGAGCCAGAGAGGAGCTGCGCATGCTCGACGCGATCTGGAGTGCGCTCGGCCAAGCGCTGAGCCCGATGTCGCTGCTGATGCTGCTCATCGGCGTTCTGATCGGCTTCGTCGTCGGAATCCTCCCCGGCCTCGGCGGAGCTGTCACCCTCGCGCTGCTGATTCCGGTCACCTTCGGCATGGATCCGGTGCCGGCGTTCTCGCTACTGCTCGGCATGTATGTGGTGGCGTCAATCGCGGGAGACTTCACCTCGATACTCTTCGGCATACCCGGTGAACCCACATCAGCCGCCATGGTGCTCGACGGCTATCCGCTCAAGAAGAAGGGTCAGGCCGGTCGCGCTCTCGGCGCCTCGCTGACCAGCTCCGGCATCGGCGCAATCTTCGGCGCACTGCTGCTGATGGCCCTGATCCCGGTGATGCGACCACTCATGATGGCGATCAGCGCGCCCGAGCTGTTCGCCGCGGGTGTCCTCGGCTTGACGTTCATCGCCGCCCTTTCCAGCGGAAGCATCAACAAGGGCGTCATCATGGCCATCGTCGGCGTCCTGATCTCACTCGTGGGCATCGACCCGAACCTCGGCATCCCCCGCTTCACCTTCGGCAGCCTCCACCTATGGGAGGGCATCGGCATCGTTCCGGTCGTCGTCGGCCTGCTCGGCGGCGCCGAGGTGCTGCAGACAATGCTCGAGAAGTCCGGCCACTCCAAGAACGGCGCACCCCTCCACCTCGGCGGCCTCGCGCGCGGAGTCAAGGACAGCCTGCGCTACTGGTGGCTGACGTTGCGCACCAGCGCGATCGGCGCGGGGCTCGGCATCCTCCCCGGACTCGGCGGCTCCGTCTCGCAGTTCATCGCGTACGGGCACGCCAAGCAGACCTCTAAGCACCCGGAAGAGTTCGGCGAAGGCTCGATCGAGGGCGTCATCGCCGCCGGCGCGACCACCACCGCGAAAGACGGCGGCAGCCTCGTCCCCACCATCGCGTTCGGCGTTCCCGGCGGGGCGGCCATGGCAGTTCTGCTCGGCGCCTTCCTCATCCAGGGACTGAACCCCGGACCCGAAATGCTCGGCGAGAACCTGGATGTCACCCTGTCGCTGGTATGGATCATCGTCCTCTCGACCATCGTCGCCGTATTCATCGGCTTCCTGCTGGTCCGACCCCTCGCCAAACTCACGTCAGTGAACGGCCGCATCCTGGTGCCGTTCCTGGTCGTAATGCTCACGATCGGCGCCTTCTCCGCGACCGGAGCGATCGAGAACGTCTGGATCATGCTCGTCTTCCTCGCCATCGGCGTCCTGGCGACACGATTCAAATGGCCGCGGGTTCCGCTGCTCCTCGGACTCGTCCTCGGCGAGATCCTTGAGCGCTACTTCATCGTCAGCTACTCGCTGTTCGAGTGGGGCTGGCTGAACCGACCCGGAGTGATCCTCATTGAGCTCATCATCGCCGTGATGATCATCTTCACGGGAGTCCGCGTCGCTCGGAAGCGATACCAAGCACGCCTCGCCCGCACCATGAACGGAACCCTGGTATGAGCACTGAAGCCGTCCACACCGCGAACGACTCCTGGTGGCACCGAGTCAACAAATCCGACCTCATCATCACCGTTCTCCTGCTGGTGATGTTCGCCGCAGCCTTCTTGACAGCGGCCAGCTGGCCGGCACTGGCCGCCCACTTCCCCCTCGGCGTCAGCGGTGCCGGAGTGCTGGCAAGCGCCATCTTCGTCGTCAGGGTCCTGTTCTTTCCACGGAAAGCGGACGCACCCAAGACCAACATTCCCGACGCTGCCAAGCCGATGGCCGACCAGGAGTACGAGTTCTTCCGCAGCCTCACCCTGAAGGACTGGGCCAATGCCATCGGATGGCTCGGAGGCTTCTTCGTCTTCCTTGCCGTGTTCGGTATCTACGTCGCAATGATCGTCTTCACCGTCGCCTACCTGCGCTTCCAGGCCGACAAGAGCTGGTGGTTCACGGCCATCTACACGGCGGCGCTCGCCGGGACGATCTACATCACTTTCGAGGTTGTACTCAAACTGCCCCTCCCGGGCGGGCTGTTCGGCCTCGCCTGACCCACCCACCAGATCCACCTGGCAAAGCCGTTCGTCGACGATCGGCGTGCATGAAGTTGAAAGGACATCACATGCGTAAGTTCACCGCGGGGCTCGCCGCGCTCGCCACCATCGGCGTGCTGGCAGCCTGCACCCCCACGGCCGCCTCGGATACGGAGTCCTCGCCGGAAGCCGCCGCCAAGGCACTTGAGGGGCAGACGATCACCCTGGTAGTGCCGTTCGATCCGGGCGGGGGCTATGACGCCTACGCACGCATGCTCGCCCCCGAACTCGGTGAGGAACTGGGCGCCACCGTCATCGTCGAGAACAAGCCCGGCGCGGGCGGCATCCTCGCGACGAACGAGGTCATCCACGCCAAGCCGGATGGGACCACGCTCGCGCTTCTCAACGGCCCCGGTCACCTCGGTGCGGCGCTGGCCGGCGTCGAGGGCGTCCTGTACGACGCCGAGGCGATGAGCTACATCGGTCAGATCAGTCTGGAGCCGGACGTCGTGGCGACCAGCCCCGCCTCCGGCATCACCTCCGCCGACGATATGGCCGACAAGCGATTCGCCGCCACCGGCCCCGGCTCGAACGAATACATCGACGCAGTCGTGCTCAATGAGCTGCTCGGCTTCAACAACGAGGTCGTCACCGGCTTCGCATCGAGCAACGAGGCAAGCCTCAACGTCGTCCAGGGCAACGTGGACCTCCACTCACGCTCGCTCGGCAGCCAGCTTCCCGGGTTTGTTGCCGGGGACCTCGTCCCTGTGTTGGTCATCGGCACCAACACCGGCGAGGAGGAGATCGCCGACGTCGACAACCTCGTCGACGTTGTGCCCTCGTCCAAGGCCGAGCTGGCCGAACTGCACTCCGACCTGGTCTCGAGCGGCCGCATCATCGCGGCCCCGCCGGGGATGGACGAATCCACACTGCAGGTGCTCCGTGACGCCTTCGAGAAGGTTGTCTCCAACCCCGCGTTCGAGAAGGCCGCGGCCGAGGCCGGGCGCCCGGTGGTGTTCACCAGCGGTGAGGACGTGCAGGCCCTCGTCACAAATGTGATGAACTCGCCGGCGGCGTACGTCGACCTGATCAAGAAGGCCTACGGCGGCTGATTACGCTCGCGGAAGCGGGGTGATGCCTGGACGACCCAGGTGTCATCCCGCTTCGTCGTCCCCGCGACCAACTAGCGCGCGGCCCGCCGCCAGCTCTTCCTCCGTCACTGCGTCTGGCCTCGCCAGGTACAGGGTTCGAGCCATTCGACTGAAGCGGTCGATGACAAGCGGAAGCGGCAACCCGGACTGGCTGCGCACGTTCTCCGTCACCCCCACCCCGAAGTCCGCCAGGACATTCGCGCTGACTGAGTAGTCGATGACACCCTGAGCAATATTGACCGCATCGAGTACGGTCCGCGCACAGGCGCCGACGACGCCCATCGGCGTTCGGATATGGCCGGACGAGTCGAGACTCGCCTGAAGACCCAACTGACGCAAGGTTGCCAGCGGCCACTCCGCCGCTGCTTCCATCGGGCCCCCTAGGGCTCCCGAATCCAGCAGACCCACGGGCGTGATCACGGACCAAAGAATGACGGCCGGCCCCGGCGCGAGCCAGGTATCCCCCGGCGTCGGCCGCTCGAGGACGCTGATTCCGCTTCGTTCGGCCTCTCCCGCCCCGAGACCCGATATCAGGACGGCACGATCTGGCTGCCACACCCGCAGGAGCGGTCCGCGCGCTCCGCTGCCGACCGACGCTGCAAGCACGCGATCCAATGCCATACCCGATTCCGGGTCGCACGGCACAGCATCGACGATCAAGCTCCACGCAGGTCGCCCCGCACGCGGTGTCATGCCTTCTTCGGCCGATCGTCCTGCATCCCACAAGTCTAGAAAGTCCCCGTCCGCCCGGCCTCCGTCCCGCGCGGCAGGGTAACCTTCGCGACCGGCGCGCCCTGCCGTCTCGTCACGGCTCCTGCAGCGCGGGTCGGCTGCTCGGGGTGCCACGGAGTTCGTGGCCTGTGCGGAACCGGAGACAAGCGTGATCTCGAGTGTGCTCTCGCCTGCGAAGGTTCGCCCCGCTGCGCTGGCGGTGAGGTACGCACCGCGCCGATCTACGCGTCGCCACGAGGAGCCTGCTCGCTGACGCGTGAAGATTAGCGCCCTGGACTGATGCCAAAGGTGCGCTTGGCGCAATCATTCACCGCCGTGAGAGTCCCCCGCTGGGCGTCGAACTGAAACAGACCCACGTTCGCAAGATCCGCGAACGTTGCGGCGTCGCGCGTGTATGAGGATGACGTGAAGAACAACGCCTTACGTGACGATGCGGCAGCGATCCCAGCGATTGCCTGCACATCCTTCGATGTGACGTTCCCCTGCTGGTGCTTTACCTGCACGACGAAGTCCCCGCTCTCCACATCGACACCACCGTCCTTGGCAAACCGGGTGGCTTCAGCGTCACTGACTCCGAGGAAGCGGAGCCAGTGGGCGACGAGCCGCTCAGCTCCCTCGTGCGACACTCCGAATTCTTGTGGCGGGGGTACCTGCGTCTTGTTGCGGAGGCTTGGATGCGTGTCTGGTCCGCGTCTTATCTCGACCTCATCCGGTGGGGAGTGCCGGCCATCATCTCGACCCTTAGATCGTCGACTTTTCTCAATTGCGGCACGGATCGCAGCGCTTGCCTTGTCGGGTTCGCCCGGATCACGTCGAAGCTGTGACGCGCTCGCCGTTGCAGCCTTGGCGCGGTCCAGGGCGCCGTACGCCGCGCGAAGAAACTGTGTTCTCATGTGAAGCAAGTCATCGCGTCGTGCTGAGTTGGGAAGCGCGAACCAGCCCCACACTCGCTTCTGCCGGACTGTCCTCACGTAGGCGTCCGCTGCTGCCTTAGCTTCATCGGTCGGGTCGTCGAGTGCGCCGCCGCCGCTGAGGAACTCAGCGGCCCAGTTTGCGCCGCTCCTTCTAGCATCCGCAACAAGACTTGCGTCCATGGTTCGCTCCCGGGGCATGGTACTTGCCCAGAATCTATCGCGCGCGAAACCCGGTAGTCGCAACTCGGCGCGATGGTGGACCGGCCTGCATGCCACCGCGGACCGTGATCTGGCGCGGGCGGTGCGCCCAGCGTCAGCGTTGCTCGGATTTGTCTTGGCGCTCGCCGCAGCGTAGCCGCGGCGACGCCCACGCGGTGGGGTCGCGCGAGTTGCTGCGGCTCGAGAACGGTCTGCGATGCCATGTGCCCCCTCGCACTCGCCGTTTGCATCATGCTGGCGAGATGTTCAAGCCGACGATTCGCTCGTTCGCGGAGCGCTGCGGGCGTCACGCCTGATCGCTTCTACGACGGGCTCGACGACCCTGCCTATGAATCACTTCGCGCCTCCGCAGGGGGGAGCGTTGCTTTCCAGGCCGCGCGACGACTGATTCTCGAGGGCATCAAGCAGCCGAGCGGCTGTACGGAACCCATCCTCCACGAACTGAGGCGAGTCAAGAAGGCGGACTAGTCTCCGACGATGTCCTCTGCTCGCTGAGTCGCGGGACCCGGCGCGTTGCGCTGTGATGTGGTTCATGCAACTCCAGATCGGGTCGACCCGCCTCATGGCCGGTGAGATCGGCGGTGATGTGGTCCAGGGCCTCGAACACTGACTCGGGGTGCGCGAGGTCCACGATGTACGCCGTAGCTTGCGCCGCCTGAGCTTCCGCTCTTCTTTCCGTCGGTCAGGTCTTGAGACTGCCATGCGCGGTGGAGGGGGAGCGTGCGCGCTAACATGCTCGCTCATACAGGCTATTGCGGCCATTCCATGTGTGGTGTACCGTGGCGGCTATTCCAGCCATTCTGAACGGCCCGAACGATAGGGGAGAGCACTATGACCGCCATCTTCACCCCGCAGCCGGGGTACCAGTACGTTCCCGTCCGCCCGGAACACGTCGGCGCAGTGAAGGAGCTGCTGGCAACGCTCGAGACGCCGGCGATCGCTGACCTCGCCACCGAGGACGAGCGTGACGCGCTCATCACGGACGATCTGCTCGCCGACATCGCCAAGGGCTCGAAGAAGACCACCGTCATCATCTCCGAGATCCTCGACATCCTCGCCGAGGCGCCGGAGAAGCCCGTCAACCTCGCCGAGCTCGCCGACCGCACCGGCCGCACGCTGTCGCAGCTGCAGACGGTGTGGACGCACCTGACCCGGTACATGCGTGCCCGGTTCGGTCACAAGCACTGGCCCGTCCGGATGCGCAGCGGTTACCGGTTCGAGCCGCCCATCGGCGGGGACGAGGTGTACGTGTGGGTCACCGACGACGTCGCGACCCGCTGGCGCGCAGTCCGCGGGAAGTAGGTGGGGGAGAGGGCCCGGCCGCAGGGTAGCCCTTGTGTCGCGCGCTGGGCGCGATCTACGAGCGAAAGACCTAAACGAATGGCCGACCCCGACGACGAGTTCTATTCCGCTGACGACAGGGCGTACAGCGACCGCGTCTCGGAACTTATCGTCGCGGCCGGGCTCACACCCCGCGAACCGCGGATGAGCAATGAGACGTTCCTCGCGGAGTACGAACGCCGCCTGGCGATCGTGGAGAGGAACGGGCAACGTCCGGACCGCCTGTCCCAGTTCTTCACCCTGGTGAACATCATCTTGGCGAGCGTCCTTGCCGTGATGGTCAACCTTGTGCCGGCATCACCAGTGCTGAGCGTCCTGTTCGTTGTCGCCGTCGCTGTCGTGCCGAATGTGTTCACCGTGTCCGCGGGCATGGGTTCGATGGCTGCGGCGCTGGGTGGATACGACATCCAGACCCACGCACGAATCGAATCCATCGAGGGATCGTCCTGGCAACGACAGTCGTGGGGTGTGTGCTGACGTTCATTTCCGCCGGCTGGGCGCTGTTCGCCCTACTCGCTTTGGTGGCGGCTGCGGCGCTGTTCAAGGGGTTCGCCGGTGTGACCGAGATCACTGCTCGCATCGCCCGTCAGGCTGCAGAACCGACCGTGTGAGACTCAGCCCGCGCGCCGGTGGCAGGCCGGCGTCAGCGGCCGAGGCGTCGCC
>Ga0182741_1006091_pt1 | contig 10756 bp, 9 predicted proteins | sample eDN5th37CBELigOP_FD_128874 | JGI IMG/M metagenome (GOLD analysis project Ga0182741, IMG submission 128874) | Enriched Organic Plus compost microbial communities from Emeryville, California, USA - eDNA 5th pass 37_C BE-Lig OP (version 2) (version 2) ...
AGTGGCCGCCGCCGCGCACGGCGACCGGGCGTCCGTCGGCGGCGGCGGCACGGACCGCGCGCCGGACGTCGTCGACGTCCCGCGGCCGGAGCACGACGGCGGGGCGGGAGTCGCCGAGCGGGGTGCGGGCGGCCTCGGGGTAGTCGGGCGAGGCGGGTGTGATGACGGCGCCCCGGACGCCGTCGAACGTCTCGTGGGTGGTGAGCATGTGTCTCCTCAGGGTTCGCCACGTGATGGGTCATGGAGGAGACGACGCAGGTGCCAGGGGTGTGACCGCGACCGGCCGGCCGAGCCGGCCGCCTCGGGTCGTGCCGGCCTCAGGCGGGTCGTGTCGCCCTGCCGTCGAGCGAGAGGGTGTCGGAGTCGTCGCGGTGGCTGCCCGTCGAGCCGACGTGCTTGGTCCCGATGCCCGGCCCCTTCTTGATGACGTGGACCATCGCCATGCCGTGACCCCGGCCCAGCTGGTAGTCGTCCTTGAGCCACGCGAGGATCATCCTGGAGCAGGTGCTCGAGGTGTTCGTGGAGAACGGCTACGTCGGCACGACGACCGACCAGCTCGCTGCCGCCGCGTCGGCGTCGAAGCAGACGTTCTACAAGGAGTTCGGCGACAAGGAGGGCGTGTTCACCGCGCTCATCGCCTACGCCTGCGACCGCGTGGACGACCCGTTCGTCCCGCTCGTCGAGCGGATGGAGACCGTCGAGACGGCGGAGCAGGGCGTCGAGCTGCTGGCGGCGCAGATGCTCCGCTCGATCATGACGCCCTACGTGCAGCAGCTGCGTCGGCTCGTCATCGCCGAGGCGGTGCGCTTCCCGCAGCTCGGCCGGATGTTCTGGGAGAACGGCTTCCAGCGGCTGCTCGGCTCGATCACCCGGTGCCTGGAGGTGCTGGGCCGGCGCGGTCTGCTCGCCGTCGAGGACCCCCGGGTGGTGGCCCACCACCTCTGCGGGCTGCTGCTGTGGATCTCGGGCAACCGGTCGATGCTGCTCGCGGGCGAGCTGCCGGACGAGGCCGAGGCGGCCGAGATCGTCGGGGCGGGGACGGCGGCGTTCCTGCGCGCCTACCGTCCCGACGGCACCTGACGACGGCGGCTCAGAGCCGGCGCGCCACCGCCGCGGCCGCCCGCAGCCACGCGCGCCGGGTCGCGGGGGCGAGTGCGTCGTAGCGCAGCACGTTCTCGACCATCGCCCGGTCGTAGGGGATCGTGACGACCTCCGAGACCCAGCCCTCGAAGCCGCGCGCGATCTCCGCCGCCGACGGGTTGACGTCCTTCTCGCGCGCCTGCGACACGACGACGACGGCCCGCTGGGCGAGGTCCGCGGACCGACCGCCGCGCCGGGTCAGCGCCTCCAGCAGCAGCGCCCCCGCCTCGGCGTGCTCGGGCTTGGCGATCGTCGGCACCACCAGCTGGTCGGCCTTGTCGATCATCCGCAGCCAGTGCGAGGCGGACTCGTCGTTGCCGGAGTCGACGAAGATCAGCCGGTAGTAGCGGCCCAGCACGTCGTGGATGGCGTCGACGTCCTCACCGCTGATGCGCTGCTCCGAGGACAGCAGGTTCGGGTTGGACCGCAGCACGTCGTACTTGTCCGCGGCCTGGTGGTGCACGAAGTGGCTGATGTCGCCGGCCCGCGCGCCCGGGTCGAGCAGCTCGGCCGTGCGCGGGATGAGGTCGAGCACGGTGGCGTCGTGCTTGCCCTGCTCGGTGCGCCACCCCAGCGTGCCGCGGGTCTCGTTGTTGTCCCATGCGATCGTCGCGGCGCCGGAGTAGCGGGCGAACGTCGCCGACAGCAGCGCCGTCGTCGGGGTCTTGCCCGCACCGCCCTTGCCGTTGACGACGGCGATCGTGCGCACGCCGGGCCAGTGCTGGGAGACGGCGTGGACGTCGGCGCGCTCGGCGCGCTCGGCCTCCGACGGCTGCACCCGCACGCCCACGCGGGCGAGCATGCCGCGGAGCCCGGTCGACGCGGGAGCCTCGGTCTGCTCGGCCTTGAGGAAGGACTCGCGCATCTGGCGACGCGTCATGGTCGCGGTCGGGTCGGCCGGCCAGCCCTCGGCGGGCTGCGCGGGGCCGCCGGGTGCGGGGGCACCCGCGGGCTGCTGCGGCCAGCCGCTGTGCTGCTGCAGCTGCTGCGCCTGCCGACCAGCGCCGTCCCATCCGGGTCGGGGGTCGTGGCCCGCGGGCGGGCTGCTCGACCACCCGCCGGAGACGGGGTGGGCCGGAACCGGGGCGGGGTCGGCGGCCGGCTGCGGGACCGTGGCCGGCGGGGCCTGCACCGGCGCCGCCGCGGTCGCCGGGACGGTCTCGGCGACCGGCGCGGGACCTGCTGCGGCAGGTGCCTCGCCCTGGCCGGGTGGTCCCCACGCGCTGGCCGGATCGGCGACCCGCGTCGGGTCCGGCGTGCCGGGCTCCGGCGCGCTCGGGGTCGGCGTGCCGGGACCTGTGGTGCTGCGCTCGACGGCGGGAGCGCTGGGGGCGTCGGGCTCGCCGTCGACGGGCTCGCCCCGGTGCCCGCCCGGCGGGATCGTGTCGTGGTCGGGCTCGCTCGTGAACGTCTCTCCGAGACTGCCGTCGGGGTTGACGACGAGGACGAACTGGCCCTCCGGGTCGTCGACGACCACGTGGATCGGGACGCCCAGCGGGCGGGCCCGGTGGGCGAGGTAGCTGACGACGCTCGCGCGCGCCTGCTCGACCGTCGGTGCCCCGAGCTCCTGCGTCCGTCCCTGGATCGTGATCTCGGCGCTGCCGTCGCCGCGGATCGTCGCGAGCGCGTACGGCTGCTCGGCTGGTTCTGTCATGGTGTCGTCCCCCTCTATGCCCCGACAGGCGGGCGCACGCCCTCCGTCCGGCCCCCAGAGTGGCAGCCGGTGACCTCTTGCGGTGTCCGCGAGGGGGTGGAACTCTGCCCATATGTGCCGCAACATCCGACCGCTCCACAACTTCGAGCCGCACGCCACGCGGGAGGAGGTGCACGACGCCGCGCTGCAGTACGTGCGCAAGATCAGCGGCATGACCAAGCCCTCGCAGGCGAACGCCGCCGTCTTCGAGCGCGCGGTCGCCGAGATCGCGCACGCGACCGAGCACCTGCTCGCCGACCTCGTGACGACGGCGCCGCCGAAGGACCGCGAGGTCGAGCGCGCCAAGGCCCGCGCCCGCAACGCCAAGCGGTTCGGAGAGAACGCCGCCCGCGCCGCCGCCTCCTGACGTCCGCGGCCCGAGCCGCGGCGGACACCCGTCGCTCGATCGGCGCCGGGGTGCGCAACCGGCTGTCGCCCGCCGAGCGACGGACTCCCGCCGCCCGCTGGTGGCGCTACTGCAGCTGGTCCTCGACCAGCTCGAGCGCGACGAATGTCGACGGCGACCGGATGCCGTCCACCACCTGGTAGACCTCGATCTGGGTACCGACGTCGAAGATCGGGTCGTTGCTCTCGAAGACCCAGCCCTCGCCGTCGATCACGTCACTGATCTCGAAGGCGCCGTCGGGGGTACGGACGACGACGGTGGCTCCCCGTTCGCAGGAGCCCTGGGCCGTGACCGCTCCCTCGTTCGTGATCTGTGCCCACGCGACCCCGGGTGCGGCCGGCGCCCCAGGCAGCGCCTGTCCCTCGCTCGGCCCTGACACGATGCCGTCGGCGGCCGTCTGCACGGCGACGACCGGCTGCCCGGCGAGCTCGATCCCGTCGACGAGCGCCTCCCAGTAGCCCTGGTCAGCATCGCGCTCCGCCGGCCCGACCTCCGCCGTCGCGACGACGGTCCCACCCTCGCCCGGGGTGACGGTGACGGTCGCTCCCGGCTCGCCGGTGCCGGACACCCAGACCTCGCTCCGCGGGACCTCGCCCACGGGCACCTCCACGGGACGCACCTCCACCTGCAGCGTCGGCGGTGCGAGCCGGTAGCCCGGAAGGGTGGCGGTGGTCGCGGCCGAGGTGACGCCGCCGACGGTCTGCACGACCTCGACCGTCTGGCCGCTCCAGGGCCGCAGCGCGAGGACGATCTGCCACGCGCCGGCGTCGTCGGCGACCGCGGTCCCGAGGACCTGGCCCGGGAGCGTCGCGTCGCGCGGGGGCACCAGCCGCTCGCCGGCACCGGGCCCGCCCGGGCCGGCCGTCCGGACCGTCACCGTCGCGCCCGGCACCGCACCGTCCCCGCTCAGCAGGACGTTGCCGTCGTCGTCCTGCTCGCCCATCATGAGCGACGGCGCGGCCACGTCGTCGGGGTCGTCGCCCGGGTCGGTCGGGTCGGCGGGATCGGTCGTCGGATCGTCCGGGTCGGTGCTCGCGTCGTCGGTGGGATCGCTCGTGCCGTCCGTCCCGGGCGCGGCGTCCGGTGCGCTCGGGGGAGCCGGCGCCGTCGGCGGCGTCGGGGCCAGCGGCGGCACAGAGGCGGGCTCGGCGGAGTCCTCGGCCTTGTCGTCGCCGACGGTCTCGTCGGCCGTGTCGTCGCTGTCGGCGGAGTCGTCGGGATCCGATGCCGCACCCGACCCGGTGGTCGTGCCGATGGTCTGCATCGGTTGCGTGCCCGCGTCGGCGTCGGGCGGCGGCGCCCACGGGTTGGCGACCGCCACCACGACGGCGACCGCGGCCACCGTCGCTGCTGCGCCGGCGCTGAGGCCTCGGGGACCGAGCCGGCCCACCCACCTCGTGAGGCCGAGCGCGCCGCCGCCGAGCGCCGCCCCACCCCCGACCGCGACCCCCGACCAGAGCACGACCGGGAGCAGCAGCCCCCGCAGCTCGAGTGCCGCCGAGCCGACCTCGGCCAGCAGCAACGGGCAGTGGTCGCACCCGTCGAGGTGCTCGCGCACCTGCGCGGTGCGGCGTTCGCTCAGCTTCTCCTGCGCGTAGCGGCCGAGGTCGGACACGAACGGCCGGCACTCCTGCGGCACCAGGCCCTCGTTGACGTGGGCGTCCAGCCACGCCGTGCGCAGACCCTCGCGGGCGCGGTAGGTGAGCGCGGCCGCGGCGTTGGGGCTCATGTTCCAGCGCTGGGCCAGCTCGGCAGGCTCGACGCCCTCGACCTCGCCCAGCCACAGGGCTTCCTGCCACCGCGTCGGCAACGACTTGAACGCCTTCGTCAGCAGGTGCCAGCGCAACCGCGACTCCGGCTGCGCGCTGTCGCGGGTGTCCTCGCCGGAGACGGTCTCCAGGTCCTCGACCGCGATCGTGGGGTCGGCACGCGTCCACCCGGCGATGACGTGTCGCACCGTGGTGGCGAGGTAGGCGCGGAACTCGGTCTGCGGGCCACCGCCCTGCTGGGTCGCGTGCAGGATCCGCATGAACGCCTCCTGCACGGCGTCCTCGGCGAGCTGGCTGCGCGAGGAGTAGCTGTGCGCGGCGCGCGTCGCCGCACGGTGATGCCTGCGGTAGAGCGCCTCGAACGCCTCGCCGTCGCCGTCGCGCGCGCGCGTCAGCAACGCGTGGTCCGGCGTTCCGACCGGGACGGCCATCCTCTGTACTCCCAGTCCCCTCGTGGCGTGTCGCCGCCTGTCCCCTCCCGGAATGGTATGGCAGCAAGAAAGTGACGCAGATCACATCCGGTCTCGCGTCATGACCCCGCCTCGGGAGCGTCTCTCCACCGTCACGCCGCCGCCAGGGGAGCACGTGAGCGCTCGACACGTCGAGCGGTCGCTGCAGGGCGCGGCGGACGGGCTCGCCGGGGAGCGGGTGTGGCGGGGTCGGGCCCGCCACACCTGCACCGGTGGCCGGTGGGCCGCCCGGGAATGGCTGCTCGGGGCGGGTCGGTGAGGGGACCGATCCGCCCCGGGCCTCACATCCGGTCGGGGGCGGCGATGCCGAGCAGGTCGAGCGCCTGCGCGACCGTGCGGCGCGTCAGGTCGACCAGCGCGAGCCGGCGCTGCCGCACCGCGCCCTCGGCGGCGAGCACGGGGCACGCCTCGTAGAAGTCGGTGAACGTGCGCGCGGTGTCGTAGAGATAGGTCGCGAGCTTGTGCGGCTCGTAGGTCGCCAGCACGTCGGCGAGCACCTCGCCGAACGCGTCGAGGGTGAGCACGAGCGCCCGCTCCTGTGGCGTCAGCGGCTCGGCCAGCGCGTCGGGCACCTGCGTCGGCACCTCGAGCCCGCGGTCGGTCGCCTTGCGCAGGATCGACACCATCCGGGTGTGCGCGTACTGCAGGTAGACGCCGGTGTTGCCGGTGAACGCGACCATCCGCTCGGGGTCGAACACGTAGTCCTTGACCCGGTTGCCGGAGAGGTCGGCGTACTTGACCGCCCCGATGCCGGCCTGCTCGGCGATCCGCTCCAGCTCGGCCTCGTCGATCGTCTCGCCGCGCGCCTCGGCGCCCTCGCGGACGACCGCGGCGGCTGCCTCGACGGCGTCGTCCAGCAGCTCGGCGAGCCGCACCGTGTCGCCCGCGCGGGTCTTGAACGGCTTGCCGTCGGGGCCCAGCACCGAGCCGAACGGCACGTGCACGGCCTGCACGTCGTCGGTCAGCCATCCCGCCCGGCGCGCGGCCTCGAAGACCTGCCGGAAGTGCATCGCCTGGGGCGCGCCGACGACGTAGAGGATGCGGTCCGCGTGCAGGTCGCGCACGCGGTGGCGGATCGTCGCCATGTCGGTGGTGCCGTAGCCGTAGCCGCCGTCCGACTTGCGGATGATGAGGGCGGCAGGCTCGCCGTCACGGCCCTTGATCTCCTCCGACAGCACCACGAGCGCGCCGTCGCTGAGCACCGCGACGCCGCTGCGCTCGAGCTCGTCCGCGACCTCGCCGAGCACGGCGTTGTAGGTCGACTCGCCCGCCGAGTCCGCCGAGGAGATCTTCACGCCCAGCCGGCGGTAGACGGCGTCGAACGCGTACTCCGACTCGGTGACGATGTCCTTCCAGACCCGCAGCGTGTCCTCGTCGCCGGACTGCAGCGCGACGACGCGCCGGCGGGCCCGGTCGGCGAAGGCCGGGTCGTTGTCGAACTCCTTGCGGGCCTTGCGGTAGAGGTCGTCGAGCGCGGAGACCGCCGACGGTGCACCGTCGTCCTGGGCGCCCTCGAGGTCGGCGTGACGCCACGGCTCGTCGGGGTGCTCGTCGATGTAGGTGATGAGCATCCCGAACTGGGTGCCCCAGTCGCCGAGGTGGTTCTGCCGCACGACGTCGCCGCCGAGGAACTCCAGCACCCGCACCAGCGCGTCGCCGATGATCGTCGAGCGCAGGTGGCCGACGTGCATCTCCTTGGCGATGTTCGGTGCGGAGTAGTCGATGACCGTGCGCACGCCCTGCTCGGAGGCGGGCACGCCGAGCCGGTCGTCGGCCAGCCGGGCCTCGACCTGCCGCCACAGCGCGCCGTCGGCGAGCGTGAGGTTGACGAAGCCGGGGCCCGAGATCTCGGTGCCGGCGACGAGGTCCGCGCTCTCGCCGCTCGTCTCGAGCGCGCGGACGAGCGCGGCGGCCACCTCGCGCGGCGGCGCGCCCACGCGCTTGGCGAGCGCCAGCGCGCCGTTGGCCTGCAGGTCGGCGTGGTCGCTGGGGCGGATCAGCGGGTCGGCCGCGCCCGCGTCGGGGTAGGCCGTGGCGATCGCGTGACCGAGCGCGGTACCGAGCTGCTCGGCGAGGGAGGTGACGGGCGCAGACACGTCGAGCATTGTCCCACCATGCACGGGTGGGTCCGCCCGGCCGTTGCCGTGGCCCCGACCCGTCGGGGCCGGCCCCGCACGCGCGAGGGCCCCCGGACGCGGCGCGTGCGGGGGCCCTCGGTGAGCGTGCGGTCAGCGGGAGGAGCTGTCGCCCTCCGCCTCGTCCTGGGCGTCGTCGGCCTTGTCCTTGACGGCCTCGGCAGCGTTCTCGACGGCGTCCTTCGCCTTCTCGGCGGCCTCGCCGGCCTTCTCCTTGGCGGAGTCGGCGGCGGCCGCGACCGAGGCGGCGGCGTCGCTCGCGGCCTGCTTGGCCTTGTCGACGACGGACTCGTTGGTGGTGCCGCTGGTGACGACGGCGTCGTCCCAGTACTCCTCGGCCCACGGGTCGTCGACCGGCTGCGTGCGGCGCCAGATCAGCACGCCCGCACCGGCGACGGCGCTGCCGACCAGCACCCAGCCGAGGGTCTTGCCGAGCTTGCTGCCGCCCTTGGCGGCCGCCTCCTGCTTCTTGGCCGCCTTCTCGGCGGCGACGAGCGCGGCGGAGGCCTTGGTGTGCAGGCCGTCGGCGCCGCCCTTGGCGGCCTTGGCGGCCTCCTCCATCGCGGCGATGACCCGCGGGATGACGTCCTCGACGATCTTCTCGTGCGCGACGTCGACGGCGTCACGGCTCTTGCCGGCGGCCTCCACGACGCGCGGTGCGGCGGCCTCGACGCTCTTCTTCCAGGCGGTCTCGACACGGGGGGCGGCCCACTCGATGGCGGCCTCGACCCGCGGTGTCGCCCAGTCCTTGCCCTGGTCAGCGAGCGACTTCGCGATCTTGCCCGCCTCGTGCGCGGCGTCCTGGGCGGTCTCGCGGAGCTGGTCCGCGGAGATCTTGTCCTTGCGAGCCATGTCTCTCCCCACGCTCTGAACCCGCGGGGCTCCGCGGGTTGTAGGTCTTTGGCCCAGCCTATGTCGTCGTGCTGGCCGACGCACACGGCGAGGGTCCCCTCCGGCGGGAAAAGGTCGCCGTCGGGCGGTGACCTGCGACGACGTCGGCCGACGCCCTGCGCGAACAGCGTCCGCGGGCGTGCGGGCGCGGGGGCGCGCAGTGCGAGGATGTCGGCATGGACGCGATCTTCCACACGAGCGCCGGCGACATCGTCGTCGAGCTGCTGCCCAACCACGCCCCCAAGACGGTCAAGAACTTCACCGAGCTCGCGACCGGCGCGCGCACGTGGACGCACCCCGCCACCGGCGAGACCACCGAGGCCCCGCTGTACAACGGCACGATCTTCCACCGCGTGATCCCGAACTTCATGATCCAGGGCGGCGACCCGCTCGGCACCGGCACCGGCGGCCCCGGCTACCAGTTCGACGACGAGATCCACCCCGAGCTGCACTTCCGCGAGCCCTACGTGCTCGCGATGGCGAACGCCGGCAAGGTCATGGGTCGCGGCACCAACGGGTCGCAGTTCTTCATCACGACGGCGCCGACCACCTGGCTGCAGGGCAAGCACACGATCTTCGGCAAGGTGAAGGACCCGGCGAGCACCGCCGTCGTCGACGCGATCGGCTCCGTGCCGACCGGTCGCAACGACCGCCCGCTGGAGGACGTCGTCATCGAGTCGATCGAGATCGTCGACTGAGAGCCGTGCACCGATGACGTCCTACCCTGCTGCGCCGCCGCCGGGTCAGCCCGGCGGGTCCTCGCCCTACGACGGGTCCCAGCCGACGCCGCCCGGCGGCCAGGGCTGGGCCGGAGCCTGGCAGGGACCGCCCGCGCCGCGGCAGGGTGGGCCCGTCGGTGGCGGAGCACCGGTGTGCCCGCGCCACCCCGACCGGGTCAGCTACGTCACCTGCCAGCGCTGCGGTCGGCCGGCGTGCCCCGAGTGCCAGCGCCCGGCGTCGGTAGGGGTGCACTGCGTCGACTGCGTGCGCGAGGCGCAGCGCTCGACCCGACCGCGCGTCACGGTGTTCGGCGCGAAGACGCGTCCCGGTGCCCGCCCGGTCGTCACGATCACCCTGATCGCGCTGTGCGTGCTGATGTTCGCCCTCGAGGCGTTCGGCGGCCTGCCGATCTACACGACCTTCGCCTACAGCCCCGCCGCGGGGCGTGTCGAGCCGTACCGGATGCTGACGGCGGCGTTCCTGCACGCCGGCATGCTGCACCTCGCGATGAACATGATCGCGCTGTGGTTCACCGGCCCGTTCCTCGAGCAGGCGCTCGGCCGGGTGCGGTTCGTCGCGCTGTACCTCGTGAGCGCGTTCGGCGCCTCGGTGGCGGTGCTGTGGCTGACGCCGCTGGAGGAGTTCACGCGCGGCGTCGTCGGCGCCTCCGGCGCGGTGTTCGGTCTCTTCGGCGCGGTGGCGGTCGTGCTCGCCCGTCTGAAGATGCGCAACACCCAGATCTTCGGCGTCATCGGCATCAACCTGGTGCTGACGTTCGTGATCCCCAACATCTCGTGGCAGGGGCACCTGGGCGGTCTGGTCACCGGCGCGCTGATCGCCGCCGTCTACGCCTACCTGCCGAAGAGGGCGCAGACGTGGGGCGCCGTCGCCGCGATCGGCGGCCTGGTGGCGCTGCTCGCGCTGGCCACCGTCACGCGCTACACGCTGCTCTGACGGGCCCGGCGAGGCCGCCCTCGGCCGTCCACAGGCCTGTTCACACATGTGGAATTACACCCGTGTAGTTCTCCACAGGTGTGTGCACACCTGGGGACAGCCGTGCGCGTGCCAGAGTGAGCCGGCGCCGGGTCGTGCCGGGCGGGAGGGTGGGCGATGAGCGTGCTGGTGGGAACCGCGCAGGCGGTGCTCGAGGTGCCCGTCGGCACCCCGATGTCCGGGTACGCCGCCCGCACCGGGCCGAGCACCGGCGTCGCCGACCCGGTGACCGTCCGTGCGCTCGTCCTCGACCGGGCCGCGCTCGTCACCGTCGACGTGTGCGGGCTGCACGAGCGCACGGTCGAGCTCGTCGCCGCCCGGTTGCCCGACGGCGTGGACACCCCGGTCCTCGCCGCGACCCACACCCACGCCGGCCCGTGCGTGACGTTCGAGCGCCTGGGCAGCCACGACGAGGGCGTGCACGAGCGCCTCGTCGAGACAGTGGTCGACGTCGTGCGCCGGGCTGCGGCGGACCGCCGCGCGTGCACCGTGCACCACGGCGTCACGCCACCGCTGGGTGTCGCGAGCAACCGGCGTCA
>Ga0182741_1006098_pt1 | contig 10750 bp, 9 predicted proteins | sample eDN5th37CBELigOP_FD_128874 | JGI IMG/M metagenome (GOLD analysis project Ga0182741, IMG submission 128874) | Enriched Organic Plus compost microbial communities from Emeryville, California, USA - eDNA 5th pass 37_C BE-Lig OP (version 2) (version 2) ...
CAGCAGACCGATCAGCGACTTGAGGAACACCGACTTGCCGGTGCCCGACGGGCCGAGCAGTGCACTGACCTCACCCGCCGGGAGCGTGAGTGTCACGTCCTGCCAGATTCGTTGCGAGCCGAAAGATTTGGTCAGACCTTCGACAGATACCTCGACACCCATCGGGTTCCTCCTACGCGTTCCGGTCGTAGCGGCAGAGACCGCCCACGGCGGCCTTCACGGGTAGTGCGTTCTCTCCGGCCGGGCTGCCGATCCCCTGGTCTGGAACCGGGCGCCGGATGTGACTCAAGCCCCTGTTGACGACAACTGTGATTCAAAATACGGGATTTGTCAATCGTCTTTTGATCTTCGTTCCCGACGAATCCACATTCGGTGCAACGAATCCGGATGATCGGAATCAATCGGACACGGGGAGAGCGATGATCACCGCGCTCCCACCGGCTCTCCCAGGGCCACCGCGATCATCTCGTCCCGGTCCACCAGCTTCACCCGGGGGCGCCCCACGGCCCGGCCGGCGCTCTTCTCGTGGTTGTCGATCCGGCGCCAGCCCTGCAGGTCGATGCGTTCGGGTCGCGCAGCAACGACGAACTCGGAGAACGCCTGTCGGTCTGCCTGTGGTTCGGGCAGCCGGCCCCCGACGAAGTCGGAGAGGATCGATGCGGCGGTCTCCGCCGAGCACACCTTGTTCGAGCCGATCACCCCGCTCGGTCCGCGCTTGATCCAGCCGGCCGTGTAGACCCCCGGCACCGGCTCACCGGTCGCGGGATCGACGACGGCACCGGCCCGGTTGGGGATGGTCCCGGTACCCTCGTCGAACGGCACCGACGGGACCGGGGCCCCACGGAAACCGATCGACCGCAGCACCAATCCCGCCGCGATGTCCTCGGTGGCCGAACCGTTCGCGGCGTCACCCACCGCGACCCGCAGACCCTCGACCCGGTCCGTTCCCAGAACCTTCACCGGCGACCGCAGGAACTGCAGGTGGATTCGCCGCTCCCCCGGTGCCGCCGTCGCCGCCGCACACCGGCCGAGGATCTCCTCCCGCACCCGGTCGAGCGCAGTGGAGGCCGAGAAGCCTTGCGACGCCGTGACGCTCACACCCGGCAGATCGGTCAGACCCAGCAGTTCGGCCGTGCTGAACGCCGCCGACTCAGGCCCTCGCCGGCCGAGAACGACGACCTCACGGATCCGGCTGGCCGCGAGCGCTTCCAGTGCATGGGGTGCGATGTCCGTCTTCACCAGGCGGGCGACGTCGCTGCTCAGGATCCGGGCGACGTCGAGCGCGACATTGCCGTTGCCGACGACCACGGCGCGTTCGCACGACAGGTCGAACACGCGATCCGCATGGTCGGGATGGCCGTTGTACCAGGCCACGAACTCACGGGCCGAGACACTGCCCGGAAGATCCTCACCGGGGACGCCCAGGGCACGATCACCGCTCGTCCCCGACGCGTACACCACCGCGTGGTGGTGTCGCAGCAGGTCCTCGTGCGTGACGTGCGTACCGACCTCGACGCCGAGGAACACATCGACGTTCTTGCGCCCCAGGGTGCGGAGGAAGCCGGCGGAGACCTCCTTGGTGGACCTGTGGTCGGGCGCCACCCCGAACCGCACGAGCCCACCCGGCACGGGCAGCCGTTCCAGCACCGAGATCTCCACCGGCAGAAGCCGATCGGAGAGCAACGCTTCGGCGAGATAGCTCGCGGACGGTCCGCTGCCGACAATCGCGACCCGCAGCACGCCGGGCGCGTCCTTCACCTCGATCCTCTCGGGTTCCGGTTCCGGTACGGGCGTCGGATTGTCCTGGTAGTAGGCCGCGTTGATCTCGACGAACGACTGAGTCTCGGCGGTCAGATCCTCCGGCGGCACGATCGCGTCGACCGGGCACTCGTCGACGCACGCGCCGCAGTCGATGCACTTCTCCGGGTCGATGTAGAGCATCTCCGACGGGCGGAACAACCGTTCCGCGGGCGTCGGGTGGATGCAGTCCACCGGGCAGACGGAGACGCATCCGGCATCCTTGCAGCACGGCTGGGTCACTACGTGGGCCATCGTTTCACCACTCCTCGAGGCGGACGGACGAGTCAGACGATGCGACGTGCTCGCATGTCGGGGAAGACCTCCCCGACGCGCACCACGTCACCGGTGGTCGGCGCGTGCACCATCAGGCCACCGCCGAGGTAGATGCCGACGTGGCCGGGCCCGCCGGCCTGCCAGTTTCCGAAAACGAGATCCCCCGGGCGCGCCTCGTCGAGGGGCACCTCGACGCCGACGGTCCACTGGGTCTCGGAGGTACGGGGCAGGACGATCCCGGTGGCGGCGTGCATCGCGAAGGAGGTGAGCCCGGAGCAGTCGAAGCCGCCGCCCGTGGGGCCCTCGATGTTGCCGCCGCCCCACACGTACGGCAGGCCGAGATAGCGGAACGCCTGCTCGATCACCATCTGGCCGAGATCGCGTACATCCGAAGGAATCTCGAGAGCCAGCAGCGGTGAGAGTATGCGCTCGAAGGCCGGTCGTGCGGCGAGGATCCTCGCCACGTACGGCTTCGTCTCCCGCTCGTAGTCGGGATGCCCGCTGGGCATCCCGCCCGAGCGCAGCACCGCGTCCGCACCCGCGTTGTAGGAGGCGAGCGTGAGCGACAGGGTATCGCCCGTGACGCGGCCCTGCTCCTTCCATTCCTCGATGCGGTTCCAGTTGTCGCACAGCATCCGTCCGGAGGCCATGACCGGGTCGGCGATACCGAACACGTCGGCCTTTCCATCGCCGTCGGCGTCCTCGCCGTAGATCTCCCAGGTGCCGGGCATGAACTGTCCCGGGCCGAGGGCGCCGGCCGGAGAGACGGGCGCAGTGGGCCCGTACCGGAAACCGTTCTCGACGGAGTAGAGCGCGGCGAGCACGGGTGCGGTGATGCCCTCGCAGAGGTTGCCGGCCTTCTTCAGCCACGGAGCGAACACGGCGACCGCACCGATCGGGGCGGTCACGGCGCTCGACGTGAGCGGGAACGTCGACGGGGGAACGAACACGGATGGCCCGAGGTCCGCCGAGGCGGCGGGAATCGTGACCGACGGTGACGCCGTGAGGGATTCGGTCTCGTCCGGTTCCTCCGGTTCCGTCTCCTCGGGTTCGGCGCCTTCCCGTTCCGGCAGGTGTGCCTCCATCTCGGACTGCAACCGCCCGGTGACGTCGTCGACCATCTGCTCGGCCGAGACCCGCGCGTCCTCCGGCAGGGTGCCGATCGCGGCGGCCACTCCGTCCAGCACCTGGCTCGCGCTCTGCTCGACGGCATGCGAAACGGCCTCGGCCTGTTCGACACCGATCTGGGGATCGACACCGAGGACGAGTGCACCTACAGCGGCTCCCAGTGTGACGACGAAGGACGACGGATCCACTGACATGACAGCTCACCTTTCGGAACGACGGTTTCCTCCGCTCGCGCTCGACAGCAGCATTGCGGGGAACGGGTTCCGTTCGCGCGGATGCGCGCAACGGCAGGAGGTACGGAGAACCGGCCGGTTCGTGACGAGTTCTCGCGAGTCGTCACGAGCGGCCGGTCGTGACGATCCGAACCGATCGACGTCGGCGGTCGTGCTACGAGGCGGTGCTCGTGACGCCGGTGACGATGCCCGGCAGCAGCAGTTTGGTCAGCAGGTTCCGGTTCGTCTCCCCCATGGGATCACCGAAGTCCATGCGGCCGACGAGGATCAGCTCCACCAGCGTGATCCAGGTGCAGATCTCCGCGTCGGTGATGCCCTCGCGGATCTCGCCACGCGCACGCGCGGCCTCGATCAGGGGTGCCCACATCTCGAAGGTGAGCCGGGCGGCGAGTTCGGAACTGCCTTCGAGCGCGGTGCTGCGGCCGACGTGCTCGGGGCTCACGATCAGGCGGATGGCCGCATCGCGTCGCCCGCGGTCGACCAGGTAGAGCAGCCCGTCGACCAGCTGCTCGGAGAAGGAGCCGAGGTGGGCGACGTACGCGTGCGCATCCCGGAAGAGTCGGCGGGCGCGGGCCTCGATCAGCGCGGTGATGAGGGTGTCGCGGTCGCGGAAGTAACGGTAGATCGTCGGGCGGGAGACGCCGGTTTCCCGGGCGACGTCGTCGATCGTGGTCTTGACGATCCCGAAACGCTCGACGGCGCTGTCCGCGGCAGCGAGGATCTGGGTGCGAGCGGTCTCGGCATTGTCACTGAGCACACTCTGACGCCGAGCCATACACCCCCCTGCTGAATCCTTTACTTCCTCTTGAATGATTATAGGCGAGTTCGCCGTGCTCGCTCGCCGGCACCCGTCCGGGGCCGGCGAGCGAGCGATGTCTCACGCCGAGGGCGTGAACTTGATCGGCAGACGCATGCATCCACGCACCTGGCTGGCGTGCAGGATCGGCGGATCGTTCTCGATCAGCTCGTAGTCCGGGATCCGCCGGTGGATCTCTTCGAGCGCGATCGTCAGCTCGACACGCGCGAGGTGCGAGCCGAGGCAGCGGTGCGGACCGCCACCGAAGGTGAGGTGCCGGTTGGGATGCCGGTCGATCTGCAGCTCCTCCGGATCGTCGAACTCCTCCGGATCGCGGTTCGCGGAGCAGATGGTGAGGATGAGCTGGTCGCCCTCCTTGATCTGCACCCCGCCGAGCTCGACATCGCGGGTGGCGCGACGGCCGGGCGTCACCGGCGCCTCGAAGCGCAGGATCTCCTCCACCGCACTCGGAATCAGCGACTCGTCCTCGAGCAGCGCGCGACGCTGCTCGGGGTTCTTCGACAGGTGGATGATCGACCAGGCGAGGGCGCCCTGCGTGGTGTGCAGTCCGGCGATGAGCAGCAGGAAGCACATGCGGTAGAGCTCTTCGTCGGTCAGCAGCCGCTTGCCGTCCTCGAACTCCACCTCGGTGTGAATGAGGGTCGAGGTAATGTCGTCGCCCGGGTTCTCGCGGCGCTCCTGGATCATCTTGTGGAAGTAGCCGAACATCGCGAAACCGGCGGCGACCTGCGCCTGCTGGTTCTCCTCGGGACTGAGACCCGGCTTGCCCATGAGCACGACATCGGTCGCCTCGGTGAACAGCGGGGCATCCTCCATCGGCCAGTCCATGAGCGCGAGGAAGACGCGGGTCGGGAGTTCGTGTGCGAACGCCGAGATGAACTCGACCTCACCCTTGCCGGCGAAGTCGTCGATCAGCTCGTTGACCAGGTCCCGGATCTGCTCGTTGAGAGCTTTCATCCGGTTGGGGCTGAACAGCGGCTGCAGGGCGAGACGGTAGGCGGTGTGCTCCGGCGGGTCGAGCTCGATCGGGATGAACTTGCCCATGCCGCCGGGGCCCGTGACCAGATTGTTGGGGTAGCTCGAGAACGTCTCGGCGTCACGCAGGACTTCGTGGATCTCCTTGTACCGCGTGACGATCCAGTGCCCCCCGTAGGCAGTGGAGTACACGACCGGTCCCTTGGCGGCCAGCTCGGCGACGCGCTCCTGGAGGTTGTCGACCGGCTGAGCGAGGGTCTGGTCGTAGATGTCGAAATCGACCACCAGATGTTCCGGCACTGCCTTCTCTGTGGTTGTCATGATTCTTCCTCTGGGTCGGGCCCTCAGCGGGGTTCGATGTTGAGTGCTCGTTCGGGGCAGACGACGACGGCCGCTTCGGCGGCACGCACGTCGTCCTCCGATGAAAGGTCGTGCAGGACAACCGGGTATCCCTGGTCGTCGCAGTCGATCAGTTGAGGGGAAGTGGAGTAGCACAGCCCGTGTCCGGCACAGACCGACATGTCCACCACGAGTCGTTGCACCTGCTGGCGAAGATCGGACATTTGTTGTGTCCTGTCCTTTCGAACGTTCCTGCCCGGCGGTACCACCGGAAACCACCCCGGCGTGCGCGCGGGCGGGCCGGGCCACTGCGCCCGGTGAATGAACGAGAAAATCGGATTTGTTGCCGGACAGGGCGATCCGCCAACAAAGTACGACCGTTACCGGAGGGTCGAGGACTCGATCACCGGTGTCCGATCCATGTGACACAGGTTACCCGCATGTTCCATGTTACGTCAATCGAAATTTGTAAATTGATTCGTCGTGTCGGGTCCGCAGGTCACGCGCCGGCGGAACACCGCAGGCGAAAAGGGCGTCACCCCACGAAGAACGCCCGCGGAAAGTTCCGCGGGTGTTCGTTCACACGAGTGGGAGCCCGGCCGTCAGCGGCCCCGTCGTCTCAGCGACTCTGCGGCGCCGGCGCGTCCTTGATGATGCACGGCAGCAGGAAGTTGGTGAGCATGCGCCGATTGTCCGGATCGTCGTCCGAGTGGAAGTCCATGCGCCCCACCAGGATGAGCTGCACCAGCGCGATCCACTGGCAGATCTCCTCGTCGGTGAGCCCCTCGCGGATCTCACCGCGCTCCCGGGCCTCCTCGAGCAGCGGCGCCCACATCTCGAAGGTCAGCCGTGCGGCGAGACCACTGCTGCCCACCAGCGCGGTGGCCATGTCCATGTGCTCGGGGCTGACGATCAGCCGGACGATGGGGTCCTGCCGGCCCCGGTCGACGAGGAAGATCAGACCGTCCACGATCTGCTCGGCGAAGGTGGGCCGTTCGCGCAGGTAGTCGCGGGCCTTGTCGAAGAGGCGGCGCGAGCGCGTCTCGATCAGCGCGATGATCAGCGAATCGCGGTCCCCGAAGTAGCGGTACACCGTCGGCCGCGAGACGCCGGCCTCCTTCGCGATGTCGTCCATGGTGGTCTTCACGACCCCGTACCGCTGGAACATCGTCTCGGCGGCCTTCAGGATCTTGCCGCGCGCCGTTTCCGCGTCGTCGCCGAGTACTCCCGACCGCCGTCGCGCCATCCCGCAGCTCCTGCCCTGTCGTTGCCGTGTGACACGGCAGATGTTACAAGATTCGTTCGATGTCAACGAGAGTTGGCCGCGGCCCCTCCTGCGATGTCGAACACAACTCGGCCCTCCCCCGCTACCGGGAGAGGGCCGAGTGTGAGGGTTCACCGGCCGCTTCGGCCGGTCGTTATCAGTTGCCGAACAGATCCGGCAGACCGTCCGAGACACGGTTGGGGAACTTCGGTTCCCGCTTGTCGAGGAACGCCTCGACGCCCTCCCGGACGTCGTCGGACGTCCCCCGGACGTAGATCCCCACCGATTCGGCGCGGTGGGCGATCTCCGGGTCGGGGGCACCGAGCATCCGCCACATCAACTGCCTGGTCAGAGCCGCGGACACCGGGGCGGTGCCGGACACCAGCTCCCGTGCGACCTCCAGGGCCCGGTCGAGGACCTGCCCGGCCGGCACGACCTCGCGGACCAGCCCCCGGTCGAGTGCCTCCGCGACCGGCACGGTCTTCCCGCCGACCGTCCATTCGACGGCCGTCGAGATCCCCACCGCGCGCGGCAGGAACCAGGTCGAGCACGCCTCCGGGACGAGTCCGCGGCGGGTGAACACGAAACCGAACTTCGCGGTGTCCGCTGCGATGCGAACGTCGGCGGGCAGGGTCATGGTCACACCGACCCCGGCCGCGGGGCCGTTGATCGCGGCGATCACCGGCTTGAGGGACCGGTAGATCCGCAGGGTGACGCGTCCGCCCAGGTCCGGCGGCGCGCCACCCGTGTCGGGATCGTCGCCGAGGACGAAGGTGTCGCCCCCGGCCGCGAGATCAGCACCGGCGCAGAACCCCCGTCCCGTCCCGGTGACGACGACGGCGCGCACGTCGTCGTCGGCATCGGTCTCGTCGAACACCTCGATGACGCGTTCACCCATCTCGTTCGTGAAGGCGTTGAGACGATCCGGTCGATTCAGACGGATCACGGCGATCTCGCCGTGACGTTCGAGAACGACGGGGTTCTCGTTGCCGGTCTCGGACACGGTGGCTCCCTCCCGGTCCCCGAGCGGAGGGCTCAGCGGACCTTGTCGAATCGGTCTGCGACGTCCTTGTACTCCTCGCGGATCGCCGTCTTCGACAGCTTGCCACTGGGGAGCCGCGGCAGGGGCTCGTCGCGGATCACAACGTAGCGCGGAACCTTGTAGTCGGCCATCAGCCGGTCGCAGTGCTCGATGATGGTGGCCTCGTCGACACCGCTCTCGACGGTGACGATCGCGGCCGGGGTCTCACCGAAACGCTGGTCGGACGCCGCGATCACCGCGACCTCCTGGACGCCGGGGATCTCGCTGATGACGCGTTCGATCTCGACCGGCGAGACGTTGATGCCACCGGTGATGATCAGGTCCTTGAGCCGGTCGACGAACTTGACGCGACCCTCCGCGTCGCGGGTGCCGAGGTCGCCGCTGTGCAGCCAGCCGTCGCGCAGGGCGACCGCGGTGGACTCGGGGTCGTTCCAGTAACCGGGAGTCACGCCCGGGCCGCGGAGCAGGATCTCGCCTTCCTCGCCGGGTGCCGCCTCGGTGCCGTCCTCACGAACGACCTTGAGCTCGGTGAAGATCGAGCCGGAGCCGCAGGAGTCGGGATGGTCGAACGCCTCGGCGACGAGGGTGGCGGTGGCGACACCGCCGGCCTCGGTCATGCCGTAGATCTGGCGCAGCGCAACGCCCTTGTCGGCCCAGCGCTTCAGCAGCGCGGGGGCGACGGCGGCGCCGCCGACGATGGCGGTGCGCAGCGACGACAGGTCGGCCTTCTCGAATTCCGGGGACCGCGAAATCGCCTCGAAGATGAGCGGCACGCCGAAGATCGCCTGGACGTTGTGCTCGCCGAGCAGCCGCGCGGCGCGGTTCGGGTCGAGTTCCTTCTCGACGACGAGGGTGCCACCGAGCACGGTGGTCATGATCAGACCCCACACGAGACCCGGGGTGAACACCAGCGGGAGGACGAGCAGCGAGGTCGAGCCCGGACGGAAGCCCTCCTCGGTGAGGGTGGCCTCGAAGACGATGTTGAGCAGCGTCCGGTTGGTGCAGATGACGCCCTTCGACATGCCGGTGGAGCCGCTGGTGAACAGCACGGCGGTGGGCTCGTCGGGTTCGAGGTCGATGCGGAAGTCGTCCTGGTCGCCCTCGCGGAGCGGGGTGATGTCGGAGAACTCGACGATGTCGAAGGAGTTGCCGAGTGCCCGGGCGTCCTCGACGATTGTCGTGAACTCGTTCGGGATGAGGACCAGGCTCAGGCCCGAGTCGTCGGCGACCTTACGGAGTTCGGCCGGCTTGAACCGCGGGTTGAGCGGTACGAGCACAGCGCCGGCCTTGAGCACACCCAGGGCGACGACGGGCCAGGTCAGCGAGTTGGGGCCGAGCACGCCGACGCGCTGTCCGCGTTCGATGCCACGGTCGACGAGCGATCGTGCAATGCGGCTGGACCAGTCCTGCAGTTCGCGGTAGGTGAGCGACTCGTCGGCGACGACGAGCGCCTTCTGCTCTCCCTTGGTCTTCGCCCACCAATGCAGGGCCGAACCGACAGTGGAAGCCATGTTGGTTCCCTTTCGTGAGTCGCACCGGTATGTCGGCGCAGGGCTGATTCGGACGGGATGGCGTCTCATGACCGGTGCGTGAGTGTCACCGAATGGGACTGTTCGGCAACGTCTTCGAGGGGTGCACCGGGTCGGAGGCTGCCCTCGACTCCGTGATGCACACGGTAACCCGTCTTACATGAGACGTCAATCATATTTTGTAAATTGCTGTAACTCAGCACACAGATCGGCCGGGTGTGCTACATCGCTACAGGTCCAGGACGAGCTTCGGCGTCCGGCTGCGCGAGACGCAGATCATCATGCAGTCGTTCGCGGCCTGTTCGTCCCCGGTCAGGACCGAGTCGCGGTGATCGGGTTCACCGTCCACCACGGCCACCTCGCACGTGCCGCACGTGCCCTCCCGGCAGGAGAACGGCACGTCGACCCCGGACCGCAGAACGGCATCGAGCAGGGACTCGTCCGCCTGCACGGTCACACTGGTGCCGGACTGCACGAGTTCGACCTCGAAGACCCCGTCGACGGCGTCGGCGGGTCGTTCCTTGGCCGCGAAACGTTCGACGTGCAGGGTTATTCCGGGCCGCGTGCGGCATTCACCCTCGAGGGCCTGCAGGAGCGGTTCCGGCCCGCAGCAGTAGACAGCGGCACCCGCCAGCAGGGTGTCGAGCGCGCCGGCGAGATCGAGGAGCCCGAACTCGTCCTGCGGCCTGATCTCCACGCGGTCGGGGTGACGGGCGGCGAGGTCGGCAGCGAACGCCATACTGTTGCGGGTACGCCCGCCGTACAGCAGCCGCCAGTCCGACCCCGCCGCGTCGGCCGCACGGAGCATCGGCAGGAGGGGCGTGATGCCGATGCCGCCGGCGACGAACAGGCAGGACGGGACGGGTTCGAACCGGAAGTTGTTGCGCGGTCCGCCGATGCCGACGAGATCACCCACCTGCAGGTGGTCGTGCACCCATTTCGACCCGCCGCGGCCGTTCTCCTCGCGGAGGACCGCGACGGTCAGGCTCGTGCCGTCCTCGACGTCGCCGCACAGCGAGTACTGCCGCACCGTCGACGCGTCGACGACGAGGTCGATGTGTGAGCCGGGATCCCAGGCGGGGACGGGGTCTCCGTCCGGGTCCGCGAGCCGTACGGCCACGACACCGTCCGCGAGCACGTCCTTGGCGATCACCTGCAGCTTGCGGTGATCGTCGGTGGGGGTTGCCGTCATCGGTGTCTCGATTCTTCCGGACTTCACGTGCCATGTAATCTTATGTAATTAGTTTTACGGCGCGCAACAGTCGGATGGGACCCACCACCGCGACAGCTCAGGAGAAACCCGTATGACCTCGACAGATATTGCCCCCGAAACCGATTCGGTACTCGACC
>Ga0182741_1006100_pt1 | contig 10749 bp, 11 predicted proteins | sample eDN5th37CBELigOP_FD_128874 | JGI IMG/M metagenome (GOLD analysis project Ga0182741, IMG submission 128874) | Enriched Organic Plus compost microbial communities from Emeryville, California, USA - eDNA 5th pass 37_C BE-Lig OP (version 2) (version 2) ...
CGCCCAGCACGGAACCATCGCGCAGCAGCGACAGGGTGTGGTCCTGGTCGTCCACCCGCACGTCGAATACATAACCGTGTTGCCGGTGCAGCCGCGCCAACGCGGCCAGGAACCAGGTTTCCAGCGAATCGTCGTTGACCGCGATGGCAACCGAACGACGGGCCGGCGACGATGCCGCTTCCGGCAGGAAATCCGCCAGCGCCTCGGCTTCCAGCGCCTGCATCGGCCGCACGCGCCGCAACAGCTTCTCGCCGGCGGGCGTGGGCCGGCACGGCGCCTGCCGCACCACGATCACCTGTCCCAGCCGATCCTCCAGCGCCCGGATCCGTTGCGAGATCGCCGAAGGCGTGATCGACAGGCGCCGCGCGGCCGCTTCGAAGCTGCCTTCCTCCAGCACCGCGGCGAACGCGGCCAGTTGCGGGTGGATGAGGTCCATGAAGGGAATCCTGCGGATTAGATTTGCTTCACAGCCTAAAGGAAAATCAGCTGGCCTTAATCCGGCCGGGGCGGCAGGCTGGCCCGCCCGCCACCGGATTCCCTGCCATGCTCTTCCCTGCCGCTTCCGCCGGATTCATCGCCGGCGCGGGCCTCATCATCGCCATCGGCGCGCAGAACGCCTTCGTCCTGCGCCAAGGCCTGCAGCGCCGGTATGTGGGGCGCGTGGTGCTGACCTGCATGCTCGGCGACATTGTGCTGATTGCCTGCGGCGTGGCCGGCATCGGCGCCCTGGTGCGGCAATGGCCGGTCCTGCTGGAGGCGCTGCGCTACGGTGGCGCGTTGTTCCTCGCCGCCTACGGAGGCATGGCGGCCCGGCGCGCGTGGCAGGGCAGCGGCGCGCTGGTCCCCACGGACGATGGCGGCATGGGTGGCCTGCGCACGTGGCTGGCGTGCCTGGCCTTCACCTTCCTCAACCCGCACGTCTACCTGGACACCATGGTGCTGCTGGGCAGCCTGTCCACGCGCTACGCGGGCGACGCGCGCGTCGCCTTCGCCGCCGGTGCCTGCCTGGCCAGCGTGGCGTGGTTTTCCAGCCTGGGCTACGGCGCGCGCCTGCTGCTGCCCGTGTTCCGCGATCCGCGCGCGTGGCGCGTGCTGGACGCGCTGATGGCGGTGTTCATGCTCGGGCTGGGCCTGCTGCTGCTGTTCAAGCCTCTCGCGCCATCGGCCTGAGCCCACGCAAGGAACAACCGGGCGCGGTCCGGAGCCGATCCGCTCGCGCTCCGTCGAAGGCAGCGCATGCCGCGCGCGCCCGCTTCGTGGCCTCAGGCCGGCGGACAGGCCGCCTGCCGCGCCTGCGCCAGCGCCACGGCGTCGGCCCCGGCCGGGAAACGCAGGGTGCCGGTCGCATCGTTCGCCGCCTGCCAGACTGCCTGCGCCACATCGCTTTCGCGGGTGAAGGCGTCGCCTCCGGTGAGCATCGCGAAAACCCGGTTGGCGAAATCGGCGTAGGCCTCCGGGATCAGGCCGCGCATGCGCTCCTCGCCGTTGGCGGCGAACCGGGTGGTCGGCGCGTGACCCGGCTCGACCAGTCTGACCGCCACGCCCATCGCTTCCATTTCGTGCGCGAGCGACGCGGTGAATCCCTCGACGGCGGTCTTGCTGGCGGTGTAGGCCGCCACCAGCGGCATCGGCGCCAGCGTCGCACTGGAAGTGACGTTGACGATGACGCCGGCGCGGCGCGCACGGAATTGCGGGATCACCGCCTGGGTCATCGCCATCACCCCGAAGGTATTCGTTTCGAAGACGTCCCGCACCGTCTGCATCGGCGTGGCCTCGAAGGCGCCGAACAGGCCAATGCCCGCATTGTTGACCAGCACGTCGATCGGACCGCTGGCACGCAGCGCGGTGGCGATGCTCTCGGCGCGGGTCACGTCCAGCGGCAGTACGCTCAGGCGCTCGTCCGACGGCAGGCGATCGGGCCGGGGCGTGCGCATCGTGGCGACCACGCGCCAGCCCTGCGCGTGGAAGTGGCGGGCGGTCTCCAGGCCGTAGCCGGAGGAACAGCCGGTGATCAGGACGGTTTTCATGCAGCGCTCCGTGGAAAGGGAGTAGGGACGATAGGCGCCCGCATCCGGACCATCCATGCGATAGAGTCCGCATTTGTTTAGCCATCGTCCTGCCATGAGCGATCCGCTGTCCGACATCGTCCGCCTGCTCCGGCCCCGCGCGGTGTTCTCCAAGGGCATCAGCGGCGCCGGCGCCTGGGCGGTCCGCTACACCGAGTTCGGCGAGCCGAGCTTCTGCGTGGTGCTGGAAGGCGGTTGCCGCCTCGCCATCGACGGCCATGCGCCGGTCGCACTGGAGGCCGGTGACTTCGTGCTGCTGCCGGCCACGCCGGGCTTCACCCTGGGCAGCGGCGGGATCCGGATCCCCACCTGCATCGATCCGCACGTCGCCGCCACCCGCTCCACGGACGTCCGTCATGGCCGCCCGGACGGGCCCGCCGACGTGCGCCTGCTCGGCGGCTGGTTCCGGTTCGATGCGCACGATCCGGCCCTGCTCGCTTCGCTGCTGCCGGCGCTGGTGCATGTGCGCGGGCAGCCGCGGCTGTCGATGCTGGTGCGGTTGCTGGGCGAGGAAGCCGATGCGGAACTGCCCGGCCGGGAGATCGCGCTGGCGCGCCTGATCGATCTGCTGCTGGTGGAAACCCTGCGCGTTTCCGCGGCCGAAGGAAATCCCCCCGGCCTGTTGCGGGGACTGGCGGACGCCCGCCTCGCGCCCGCGCTGCGCGCGATGCATGCACGCCCGGCGCACGACTGGACCATCGCGCAACTGGCGGAGCTGGCCGCGCTGTCGCGTTCGGCCTTCTTCGACCGTTTCCTCCGCAGCGTCGGCGTCGCGCCGATGGAGTACCTGCTGTCCTGGCGCATGGCGCTGGCCCGCGATCTGCTGCGCCACCAAGACGCCAGCGTCGGCGAGGCCGCCGAACGCGTGGGCTACGGCTCGCCCAGCGCCTTCAGCGCGGCGTTCAGCCGGTACGTCGGCATTCCGCCGGGAAGATATGCACGGCAGGCGGGTTGATGCGGCCGCGGATTCCCGTCCACACCGCCGCGCCAACGACCACGACACGCCGCCCGCGCCACGCGCCGGAAACGGCTCATGCGTCCTTGTTCTTCTCGTCCCATGGCATGGGTTCCCACAGTTCGACCTTGTTGCCGTCCGGATCCATGATCCAGGCGAACTTGCCGTTTTCGTGCGACTCCGGACCACCGATGATCGCCACGCCGGCCGCACGCAACTGCGCCAGCAGTTCATCGAGCCGGTCGACCCGATAGTTGATCATGAAGGCCGATTCGCTGGGGCTGAACCACTGGCTGTCGCGGTTGGCGAGATGCCATACCGTCAGGCCGCCGTCGGCCGCCTTGTCGTCCGGCCAGCGCAGCACGGCACCGCCCCAGGATTCCAGCGGCATGCCGAGGTGTTGCTGATACCAGGCGGCGAGCGCGGCACTGTCGCCGCGGCATTTCAGGAAAACGCCGCCGATTCCGGTCACCTTCGCCATGTCCCGCTCCCGCTTCGTTGGATGCCGGCACGCGACGATCACGGCCGGGGATGCCGGCGAATGCTCGGGCGCGTCGCGCCGCGAGTCAATGGCGGGCACGGATTGTCACCGGCGTGGACGACGGCAGGCCCCCCTTCGGGCGGCCTGCACGCCGCCCGGAGACGGGCGCGCGCGTCCTCGCTCTCCTATGCCTCCGTCCGCCCGGGCGTGTCGCGATCCCGTTCGAACGTGCGCGTGCGCGGAAACGCGGGCAGCCAGGATTCGCGGCGAAGCGTCCAGCATTCGTAGGTCGGCACCAGTTGATCCGGCGCGTCCAGCGCGCCTAGATGCACCTCGATCTCGTCCGCGCTGCGCGCGAACACGGAGGAGCCGCAGCGCGGGCAGAAATGCCGGTCCGCATACGCGCGCGTCTCGCCTTCGATCTGCACGGCGGCCTGCGGGAATATCGCGGCCGCATAGAACAGGGCGCCGTGATGCTTGCGGCAGTCGAGGCAATGGCAGATTCCCACCCGATACGGTTGGCCTGTCGCCACCAGCCGGATGTCGCCGCACAGGCAGCCACCACACCATCGATTCATGACTGTCGCCTCGCCGCCGCCGTGTTCGCCGGCAGCAGCTTGCCACACGCCCGCCGCTGGCGCCGTGAGCGCGCCGTCGGCGGCGGAATCCGTCGTCGTGATGAAAGCGGACTGGGCGGATGCTATGTTCTTGCGGCCCCGGACCCAGGATGGACGCCATGCGCGCAGTGGCACGATTCGTACTTCTGATCGGTATCGCTATCTCCTCCCCCTGCACGCTTGCGCGTGGTCCGCTCGCGGAAACCGGCGAACTGCAAGGCGCGCCCTGGCGCATCGATGTGCCCGAACACTGGAATGGCGAACTGGTGATGCTGGCGCATGGTTTCGAACCGCCGGGGACTCCGCGTGCCGCCGCCTGGCCCGCGAACGAGGCCACGCCAGCCCTGCTGGGTGCCGGTTATGCGGTCGCGCAGAGCGGCTACAGCCGCCAGGGTTGGGCGGTGGCCGAAGGCGTCGCGGATACCGAACGCCTCCGCCAGCGGTTCATCGCCCGCCATCCGGACACGAAGCGCACATGGATCATGGGCTTCTCGATGGGAGGCGCGATCGCGATCGCCAGTCTGGAACGACAGCCCGCGCATTACGCCGGAGGTGTTTCCCTGTGCGGCGCCAACCTGCCCGCCGAAACCCTGGCCGGCGAGTTGCTGACCACGCTGGTGGCTTTCGATTATTTCTTCCCCGGCGCCGAAGGTCTGCCGGCGGAGGGACTGGCGTCGTCTGCGGCAGCGGCGATGCCCCAGGCGCAGATTTATCCGGCCGTCACGGCGGCATTGCAGACCCGGCCGGACGTGGCCCGGCGGCTGGCGACGCGACTGGAAGTCGCGCCGGACGAACTGGCGGGCATCATCAGCCTGCATGCACTCGTGTTGCATGACATGGCGGCCGGTGCGGGCGGCATGCCGGTCGGCAACCAGGATTCCGTCTATCGCGGTTTCGGCGACGACGAAGCATTCAACGCGGGCGTCCGCCGCTATGCCGCGGATACAGGCGCGCAGGCCCGATTCCGCGAACAGCCGGCGTTGACCGGAGCGCTGCGCCGACCGCTGGTGATCCAGTTCAATCGGCGCGACCCGACCATCACTCCGCGCCTGCAGGCCATCTATCCACGCCTGGCCGCGCAGGCGGGCGCGACGCCTGCCCCCACGGTGCTGCCTGCCGCCGGCGCAGGACATTGCGGGTTCTCCGATGTGGAAACCCTGGCCGCGTTGAAAACACTCGCGGACCAGGTTGCCGCGACGCCCGCGCCATAGCGGCCTCCCGGCGCTCCCCGGCTCGCGGCGCCTACAGCGGGGGGCGCCGCCTGGCGCGTGGCGACGAACGGTGACCGTTGATGCCGGACCCGGGCGTTTACCCAGACAGCGGCACAGGGCCGCGATTTCCCGTCGACGGCCAGGGCTCGCCTGCCCGCAAACCGCGCGGGTACTGCGTACATCCGCCACATGGAGAGTGTCATGCCACTGATCACCCGTATCGAACTGCAATTGCAAACCGGCGAACAAAGCGGCGCCGGTACCGACGGCGATGTCTATCTCGGCCTGTGCGGCCGCGAGTTCTACATCGACTCGTCGAAGGACGACTTCGAGAAAGGCGCCTCGCGGACCTACATCTTCGGCGACAAGAACAGCGACCGGAACGTCGAGTATCCCGACTTCAACGATCCCACCACGCATTACCTGCGGACCGAGAATCTGGACAAGTTTCCCGTCTATATCCGGTTCCATCCGCTGGGCATGAATCCACGTGCCGACCGCTGGCAACTGCAACGCGCGGACGTCTATCTGAATGGCGCGGATATCTACGAGTGGAGTACCGCCAGCATCATCGGTGGCCCGGGCATCTGGCTCGGTACGCACGCCGGACTGGTGGTCCACCTCGCCAAGCACGTCGATTCGGTTCCTCCCAGGCCACCGGTGAAGGGCCAACTGGCGTCGTGATGCAACGCGATCGGCCCCGGGACGTCGAGCCGGGGCCCTCGTCCGGCGGACGTCTTCTTGTGGCGGTACACAGAACCCGCACGGATGCGCCAGCCGACGCGTCAATCCTTGTCGCGCGTCCAACGCCGCTCCGCCAACGGGAATGACGAACAAGTTCTGCCGCGGATCGCTTGGACGGTTGCCAAGTCATCTCCGGCGATTCAAGTCCCTCCGGCCTTCGGTGCAGCGACCGTGCACGATTGGACCATCGATGACGACGGGCGGCGTGATTCCAGGCCAGGCGATACTTGTGTCCAGGCCTGTTCAGTTTCTTCGCCATCGCGCTCCTGCCAGAGCGCACTGGTAATCAAATGGCTTTGTTCCGCTGGCGATTTTTCTTTGAATCCATGGCGAAGCCGCAAGGTCTCATGCACTTCATGAGCCGACCGTAGTACCGCTCGCCGGCATCGTTTACAGTCGGCCGTCGCCGTCGTTGTCTGGACAACACATGCGCCCACGCCAGTCCCTGCCGGTCCTGCTCGCGCTCGGCATCGCCGCAAGCCCAGCCGCCGCTTCCGCCACGCAGCCGGAGAAGAACGTGGATGAGTTGACGGGCCGGTGGGACATCACCGTCCACGCGCCGGAGGGCGATCAACCGTCGTGGCTGGAAATCCGCCGCTCCGGCGCGAGCGCGCTGGTCGGCCAGTTCGTCGGCACCGTCGGCAGCGCGCGGCCGATAGCCCGGGTGGACACGGACGGCGATGCCATGCACTTCGCCATCCCGCCTCAATGGGAAGCCGGCCAGGGTGACCTGTCGTTCGATGGACGCCTGCGCGAGGGCAAGCTTTCCGGCACGGTGCGATTGCCCGATGGCGCGCAGCGGACGTGGAGCGCGGTGCGCGCGCCCTCGCTGCACCGCACCACGCCGCCGCGCTGGGGCACCCCGATCCGGTTGTTCGACGGCAAGGGCCTGGACGGCTGGCGCGCACTCGGCCCATCGTCGCAATGGACCGTGGAAGGCGGCGTGCTGCGCAACGCGAAGGCCGGCGCCAACCTGGTCAGCGAACAGCGCTTCGAGGATTTCAAGCTGCACGTGGAGCTGCGTTTTCCCAAGGGCAGCAACAGCGGCGTCTACCTGCGCGGCCGGCACGAAGTGCAGATCGCCGATACCTCCGGTGAACCGGCCAGCGACAGCCTCGGCGCGATCTACGGTTTCCTCGCGCCCAGCCAGGATGCCTCCGGCAAGCCCTACGAATGGCAGACCCTGGACATCACCCTGATCGGCCGGCAGGTCACGGTGGTGGTGAACGGCAAGACGGTGATCTGCGACCGCGAGATTCCCGGCATCACCGGCGGCGCGCTCGACAGCGACGAGGGTGCGCCCGGTCCGATCCTGCTGCAGGGCGACCACGGCCCCGTCGAGTTCCGCGCCATCACGCTGACGCCGGCGTTGTGAGCATGGCCGCGGACGACAACACCCATGACGCCATCGTCATCGGCTCGGGCATCTCCGGCGGCTGGGCCGCCAAGGAACTGTGCGAGAAAGGCCTGAAGACGCTGGTGCTGGAGCGCGGCCGCAACGTCGAGCACATCAAGGATTACCCGACCGCCTGGCTGTCGCCGTGGGAGCTGCCGCATGGCGGTGCGCTGACCCGCAAGTACCGCGAAGAGAATCCGGTCGCCTCGCGCATCGCCGCCGAGGACGTGCTGCATTTCTTCACCCGGGATGCCGACCATCCCTACGTGCAGGAAAAACCCTTCGACTGGATCCGCGGCTACCAGGTCGGCGGCAAGTCGATCATGTGGGGCCGCGCCTGCCAGCGCTGGAGCCGCTACGACTTCGAGGCACCCGAGCGCGACGGCTACGGCATCGGCTGGCCGATCGGCTACGACGACATCGCGCCGTGGTATTCGCACGTCGAAAAGTTCATCGGTGTCTCCGGCAACGCGGATGGCCTGGAGTCGATGCCCGACGGCGAGTTCCAGCCGCCGTTCGATTTCAACTGCGTCGAGAAGGCCTACAGCGAGCGGATCCGCAAGCACTATGGCGACCGCCATGTGGTGCAGGGCCGCTGGGCGCACCTCACCAGGCCCGAGGCCATCCACATCGAACAGGGGCGTGGCCCGTGCATGTCGCGCAACATGTGCTGGCGCGGCTGTCCCTACGGTGCCTACTTCAGCTCCAATTCCTCCACCCTGCCCTGGGCGGCCAAGACCGGGAACCTGACCCTCCGCCCCGACGCCGTGGTGCACTCGATCATCCACGACGCGCGCAAGGGCCGCGCGGCGGGCGTGCGAGTGATTGACGCGCATACCGGCGAAATCACCGAATACCGCGCGCGCATCGTGTTCGTGAACGCGTCCGCGCTGAACTCGGTGCTGATCCTGCTGAACTCCATTTCGCCGCGCTTCCCGCAGGGGTTGGGCAACGACAACGGGCTGCTCGGCAGGTACGTCGCCTTCCAGAGCTACCGCGCCAACGGCGGCGGCCTGATCGACGGCTTCGAGGACAGCTACTACTACGGACGCCGGCCCTCGGAGTGCATCATTCCCAACTTCCGCAACCTCAAGCGGCACGAGATGGATTTCGTCGGCGGCTACACCACCTTCACCGGCGCCTTCCGCGAACGCGGCGCCCCCTCGTCCGCGCGCATGGGCGGCGTCTACAAGGATGCCCAGGCCCGGCCCGGCCAGTGGAAGATCTACATGTACATGCAGGGCGAGACCATTCCCAAGGAAAGCAACCACGTCCGCCTGCACGACACGCTCAAGGATGCATGGGGCATCCCGCAACTGGTGACGTCGGTGGACTACGACGACAACGACGAAAAGATGGTGCGCGACTGGCGCGAACAGGCGAAGGAAATGATGGAAGTCGCCGGCTGCCGCGACATCCAGACCGCGGACACCCAGTGGTATCCCGGCCGCGACATCCACGAGATGGGCGGCTGCCGGATGGGGCGCGATCCCGCCACCTCGATGCTCAACCGGTGGAACCAGTTGCATGCCTGTCCCAACGTGTTCGTCACCGACGGTGCCTGCATGACCTCCACCGGCAACCAGTCGCCGTCGCTGCTGTACATGGCGCTGACCGCGCGTGCGGTCAACCATGCGGTCGAGGAAATGGGGAGGCAGAACCTGTGAGCGACGCGACCCGGACACTCACCCGCCGCGCAGCATTGAAGGCCGGCCTGGCCGGAAGCGCGCTGGCCGCGACCGGACTGCTGGGCGCCTTTGCATCCAGCACCGCCACGGCGGCCAACGTCTCGCGCGCGCAGGACGAGGACCAGACACTGCTGGAGGACATCGCCGATATCCTGCTGCCGACCACGGCCACCTCGCCCGGCGCCAAGGCGGCGGGCGTCGGCGCGATGATGGCGCGGGTACTGGCCGACTGCGAAAGCCCGGAGACGCAACAGCGCGTCGCCGCGGGCCTGCGGGGATTGCGCGAAACCAGCCGCGCGCGCGGCGGTGACTTCGCTTCCCTGCCCCTGGCCGAGCGCGAACGCCTGATTCGCGACATCGACACCATCGCGCAGCAGGAAGGCGACACCCACTGGTTCACCAGCGTGCGCATGCTCGCCCTCAATGCCTATTTCACATCTGAAGTGGGTCTGACCCGGGCCATGCGCTACGTGCCGGTTCCCGGGCGTTACGACGGATGCGTTCCACTCGAACCCGGCCAGCCGGCATGGGCCTGATCCGTACGTCCGTCCCGCATTCCGCGATTCGCTGACCGGTTCGCGCCAGGAGGCACCATGCGTCCCCTTCGCTATTCCATCAACCTCACCCTCGACGGGTGCTGCCATCACGAAGGCGTTTCCACTGACGAGGAACTGCACCGGCACGCGGCCGAAAACATCGCGCGCGCCGATGCCCTGCTGTTCGGCCGGGTGACCTACCGGATGATGGAGGAAGCGTTCCGCGTGCCGGCGCAGACCGGCGTGCTGCCCGACTGGATGGAACCGTGGATGCTGCCCTTCGCCCGCACCATCGACGCCGCGAAAAAGTACGTGGTGTCGAACACGCTGGCGCAGGTCGACTGGAACGCGGAACTGCTGCGCGGGGATCTGGCCGAGGCCGTCCGGCAACTCAAGCAACAGCCAGGCAACGGGCTGTTCACGGGAGGCGTGATGCTTCCCAGGGCGCTGGCGGAACTGGATCTGATCGACGAGTACGAGTTCATCGTGCACCCCAAAGTGGCGGGCCACGGGCCGACCCTGTTCGCGGGCTTGCCGGCGGGCATCGACTTGAAACGTATAGGCCAGCACGAATTCGGCGGCGGCGCGGTGGCGCTGCGGTATGAACCGCGCAGATAGCGGTCGGGCTTGAATGCCACGCTCTGCCTCGCCACGATTTCTCCACCGGAACCGCGGCGATTCCCCAGGAGGAGAGGTGCCCCCATGTCAGACGTCGCGATCAACCTGCGGGACAAGCTGTCCCGATTCTCCGAACACTGGTCGCCCCGCGTCATCGCCGAGATGAACGACTACCAGTTCAAGCTCGCCAAGGTCCAGGGCGAATTCGTCTGGCATGCCCACGCCGACACCGACGAAGTCTTCATCGTCCTGGATGGCGAAATGACCCTGGAATTCCGCGACAAGGCCGTTCCCCTCGCCGCCGGTGAAATGTATGTCGTGCCGAAGGGCGTCGAGCACCGCCCCGTCGCTCCCCGCGAATGCAGCATCATGCTGGTGGAGCCGCGTGGCGTGGTGAACACGGGCGATGCGGGCGGGGCCTATACCGCGAAGAATGA
>Ga0182741_1006101_pt1 | contig 10748 bp, 11 predicted proteins | sample eDN5th37CBELigOP_FD_128874 | JGI IMG/M metagenome (GOLD analysis project Ga0182741, IMG submission 128874) | Enriched Organic Plus compost microbial communities from Emeryville, California, USA - eDNA 5th pass 37_C BE-Lig OP (version 2) (version 2) ...
AAGCGCGCTCACACCCTACAACGCAAGGAGTTCAGCGCCACCGAAACCTAACGACAACTACCACCACCATCAACCGGCCAATCTAATTGTCGCCGACCGGACAAAGTAGTTGACGCCGGACACGATGCCTTCGATGACGAGGGCGTTGATGAGCGGGTTGTAATCGAGGTCCGGAAAGTCGCTCCGAAACTCCCCGATGTACGAGTTCAGTCGCGGATCGACCCGCCAAGGAGTTTGAACGCCCGCTGCTTAGCCGGCTTCCTTGGTGCAGTCAGTACGGTTAACGGATGGTGGGCCGTGGGGTTGCCAAGCCGGGTTGCCGTTCTGCGAACGTGAGAACAGCCCCTTGGCCCCCTCTCGACGATCGAGCTGATCGCCGCCCATTCCGTCCGACCCATGCTCGTCCTGGTGCTCGCGCACCTTCCGAACTGCCCGCTCACTAACCTCGGGGGAATACTTCATCGTCGTCTTCGCCGCTCCATCCTCTCAAGAGTCGGTGCCTCCGGGAAAGTTGGGGCGGTTCAGTAGTCGCAAGATCCGGTTTTAAGTGCGCAGGACAGACCTAACCCGGTGGAATTCAGTATCAAGAGCAGGAGTACGGCTGACCAAGTCAAGCGCGGCGATGTGGTGGCTGCCGTGCTGGTAGTACGTGGTCGCTCCGCTGCGTCCGTTTGTGAAAATTACTCTTCCATGCCGAGGTAATTAAATCCATATATCAATGACTCGCGAAATAGCGTTCGATAAGCGTGGTTGTGGGTCTGATATCCTTCGTTGGAACCTGGTCTATATCTTGTCGTTACAGGGTAATGCCGGAATGAATGGACGCGTCATGCTGAGGCCTTGCCCCTATGCGCGATATAGAACCTCGGATGTTCGTTGACCGACGCGTCGGCTGATGGCTATAGTGCTGACTCTTGAGTCAATGGAAAGCATAAGGATTTGCTGAATGTCAAGGAATGCTTATGTTCTTTCTCAATATCGCGACAATCCTCTTCAATTTTTGATTGCTCTAATGTCGCTAGCTCCCTATCGACCGGCTATTGAGGGAATGCCGGAGGCGTTGAGGATCCTTACCGGTATTGTCTGCTACCGGTGTCTTCCTGCTCATGAGAGAAGCGAAGTGCTAGGATGGATCTATCCACGACTTAAGGCGCATAGCACTCCGCCGGATGAGAGAAGGGTGCTGTCTTATCTCTACGGCATGGTTGGTAATATCATTGCGAACCCCTATTGGTTTGCATGGAGTCTTGATGACGACGAGTTGAGGGCCTATCACGCCACCAACAAGAATTTTTCTGATGCTGTTGAGTTGCTAGGTCTTGACCTCGGTTCGTCAATGTCCGTGGTTTCGCTTGCGTCTGGTATGGTTTCCGTAGCGCAAAACGGGGTGCGTAGAGCGATAGTCGATCTGGCCAAAGACAAGGCAAACATTACGCTCGCAAGAAATGCTGGGGGTGTTGCTGGATTGTCGTCGCAAGCACTAAAGAAGCTAGGCTTGGCGGCTGCGATGGTGACGGTGTTGGCCGGTGTTCTGCATGCTCAGGCAGCGGCGGGATCGGCGCAGGCAAGACGCGAGCTCATCGCGCGAGGTCTGCTTTCCCTGGAAGAGATATAGTCAAGTGATTACAGCGATTCTGGCGGCAGCCCTGTGCATGCCGCTGTCTGTGGTGTTGATTGCCGCGTTTTTCAATGGAAGGCGGAAAATTTATGCATCCAGCCGGCTTATGTCATGGGTGAACGTAAAGTTCATTGTCTTGCATGCTGTGATGCTGTCGAGCTCCATTGCGAGTTTTTATGCTATCGCGGGATATTCGTTCGATGTGTTGCAAGTGGCGATCTTGGCGTTGGTCGTTGCTTTTACTGATCTTGCGATAGTTTGGGCGCTAACGTAGGTGAGAAGGTTGCGGTGTGATTTTGTCATTGGGGTCTTGGTGCTTATGGCATCAGGTCTGGCAATGGCGTCGTTCGACGATGTGTCGCGGCACCGTGAAATTGGTTATCTCGCTTCGGACTTGATTCTTTGTGCGGAGGTTGCGAATGAGAAGTCTGATGTTTTGACCTTGCCTTATCTGGATATTCAGGAGGAGTTGTCTGACAAGGCGAGAGGGTTTGACGGAAGTATTACGAAAGAGTTCTTTGACGGTATGCAGGCTTCGCTCGCGGATTTCGCAGGATTCGCGCAAAAATACGGCGGTGATGCTGAGGTGGCGAAGCGGCGACGCTTCAATCGGGAGTACTGCGCGCGTTCGATGGATGAAGCTCGGAAAGTAATAAGAAAGTATTAGGGGCTTGTTAGTGGATCGACGGCTCGTCATGTGGTTATGCCCGCGGCAAGGTGGAGGATGGCTAAATAGGTATCAGCGCATTTCTCCCGCCGGATGAGCCGCCGGTAAGAGCTTTAGAGTCAGCTGTAGGTGCGCTCCACCACCCAATCTTTCGTCCGCAGGCTCACGGACTCAGACTGCAAGAACTGCAACGGGCAGTTCTCACACTCCAACGCCTACGTTATCAATGTGCGAATGTGAGATCTGCCACCGAGACTGCCACTCGCTACACGATCACCTCAAAGCCCTCACCACGCTGACGCCGCTGCGGTTCCCAAAGCAGCCGCGACCGCACGAGGCGCGGTGCCTGATGTAGGCCGAAGAGCTGCCGTCGCGAATGGGGGAAACCGGAGGGCGACAACGATATCCTCTACCGCTTACCGCCAGCCCTGCCGGCATTAATCGCGCTCTTGTCCCGCAACGAGGGGATCGTGTCCCAACTCACCCGCGCCGCCGTTTTCCGCCAGGCTTGGCCGATCATCCTCGCCAACGCCGCCGTGCCCACGCTCGGGCTGGTGGATACGGCCGTGATCGGCCATTTCGGTAGCGCCGTCGATCTGGGGGCGCTGGCGCTGGGCGCGCTTCTGTTCAACTTCATCTACTGGAACTTCGGTTTCCTGCGCATGGCTACCACCGGCTTCATCGCGCAGGCGGTTGGGGCTGGTGACGAAGGTGAGGTGCGCGCGACGCTGCTGCGCTCGGCGTTGATGGGGCTGCTGTTCGGTTCGTTGCTGTTGCTGCTGCAGTGGCCGCTGGTGCGGATCTACTTCGGGTTGATGGACGCCAGCGCGGCGGTGGAAGCGGTGGGCCGCGAGTACTACGCCGCCCGCATCTGGGGCGCGCCGGCGGCGTTGGCGCTGTATGCCTTTTCCGGGGCGTTGGTCGGGCTAGGGCTGAGCCGCGCGCTGTTGTTCGTGCAGTTGCTGCTCAACGGGCTCAACGCCGGGTTGGACGTGTACCTGGCCGGGGTGCTGGGGTTGGGCGCGCGCGGCATCGGCCTGGGTACCGCCATCGCCGAGTGGGCAACCTGCGCCGTGGCGGCGCTGTTGCTGTGGCGGGTGCTGCGTTCCCGTCATCGGGAAGGCGGCGCGTTTCTGGACTGGCGCGCTATCGCCGATGGCGCCAAGCTGCGGCGGTCGCTTGCCGTCAACGGCGACATCTGGGTGCGCACGCTCTGCCTGCTGCTAGGGTTCGCCTTGTTCGCTAATCAGGCGGCCCGCTTCGGCGACGTGATTCTCGCCGCCAACCACATCCTGCTGCAGTTCGTGTCGTTCAGCGCCTTCTTCCTGGACGGCTACGCCTTCGTCGCCGAGGCGCAGGTCGGGGCGGCGGTCGGCGCGCGCGACCGGTGGCGCTTTCGGCGCGCGGTGCGGCTGTCCAGCGAGTTGGCGCTAGTTACGGCGGTGCTGCTGGCGCTCGGTATTCTGCTGCTGGGCCGGCCGCTGCTGGCGACGCTCACCTCGCTGCCCGAGGTGCGCGCGGCGGCCGCGGCCTATCTGCCTTGGGCGGCGTTGTACGTGCTGCTCTCGGTCGCCGCCTTCCAGTTGGACGGTGTGTTCATCGGCGCCACCCGCGCACGGGAGATGCGCCAGGCCGGCCTGGTTTCCCTGGCCGTGTTTCTGCTGTGCATGTGGCCGTTGGCCGTCATCTGGGACAACCACGGTCTGTGGTTGGCGTTCGTCGTGTTCGTGGTGGCTAGGGCGTTGGCGTTGCTGCCGTTTTATCGGCGGATCGAGCCGGGATTGGGGTAGGAACGACCGGATAGAGAGGATTTCCGTAAGATGCAATTCTCGACTTGGCGTGGGTGACGAATCTGATGTTTCGTACCAGAGCCGCTTGTCGCTGATTTCCGAGTACGTGTTAGGGGGGCGTGCTTCAGCTGGGTGCATCGGCCGCATGGCAAGTCAGTGGTCAGAAGGAAACGCAACATGGTAAGCGGAGAAATGTTGGCGGATGCAGTTGACGCGTTTTCGTCCCGCTACTTCAATGGTCAAATGTTGGTTCACGTGTTGAGCTTGGGCGGGATGTCCGCGCCGCGCTATCTTGACTACGAGTCCCTGCTGGACTAGTCGGGTCAAGCCGACGCGTTGGGAGGTCGGAAACCGGCGATGCGGCACGTCGCGAGTCCGAGCGTACACTACGTGGAAGGTATAGGGATATTGTCCGCGGTCTCCCCGGCCTGAGGCGAGTGGTAAGTGCCATTCGGCCCGATGGGGAAGCTCCGTATCGGCGGTATGGCTAGGCGAGCGCTTTTGCTAGCTCAAATAGCACATGTGGGTAGTAAATGCGGAATCATTCTTTCGCATTTTCACCGATGGCCAACGCTGGTGGTAGGAATATGCCGGCGATGAAGTGCGCGGCTGTTGGCTTGGAGGGGCGGCGGCCGTACGGTAATGAGAGATAACAATGGACCCGTTCTCAGCATTGTTCGCCGCTATTCTGCAGACGACGGGCGACTCGGTCTACGAGCACACGAAAGAATTGTACGGCACGGATGTTCGAGCCGAAGTGGTCAGTTACCAAGGGCGGTCGATCTCCTTTCAGTACCAGTTGTGGCAGATCAAGCAGGCGTCGGTGTGCGCCGACCAGCGCGACCAGCTTGCGGAGTTCTCAGCCTGCACCGTCTCGGCGCGGAACTTCTTTGCGGAGGCCTGCCGCTACTTGCAGAAGAATCGCGGTTCAGGCTGGAAGTACGACAAGTACAAGAACATGTACTGCTCGGCCGCGGTTTCTTTCAAGCCGACCATTGCTTCCATTCAGTCGGCCGGAGAGAACGGACCGCTGCAGGCGGCGCGTAAGGAATGCAACAACCTCATCGTCGCAACGTCTGCCAAGGCGACGCCCGACCTGTTGGCCGAGCGTGATCGCGCGTGTCGGCGGTATGAGGAGTTAAAGAACGCGCGATAGCCGGCCGGCAGCGGATTCATTAGCGCTACGCCAGCGCGAGGATGATCTTCCATCGGTACGGTACAACGTGTCACCTGTCCCAGCAGGAATAGATGTTCAGGGTCGCCATAGTCGAACGATCAGGAGTCGGCGGGGCTGAGGGGGCGTCGTACCAGGTCTCGCCGTTCCGGTAGTAGATCCGGGCATGGTAGGCATTGCCGTCCCCGTCTTGCGGCTTTGTCATCAAGATATACGCGTCGCCGACCCAAGCGGCTTTCGCAGGCACCACGGCGGACCTAGTGGCGGCAGCCCCAGAGGTAGTCTCCGCCTGCGGCGACTGTTGTTGCGTGGGCCAAACATGCACGTAGCGGGCAGCAGTGGGGCCCGTCGACAAGGGCTATCGCGGTGAGGCGAGGCATGTTGGGCATGGTTCTGCGCATAGGCAAGTCTCCTGGAACTGGCCGGTATCGGGTCGGTGTTCATCGAGGTCTGGATAGCCGCCTCTTAACTTCCCCGACGTGGGAGTTCTCGCCTAGGCACTTTCTTGTTAAGTAAAAAATGGCTAATGGGTTTCAGTTGGCCAGGCTGAGCTAATTTTGCCTCTTATTGTTTCCAGTGTTGGCATCCAGATCTCGATTGGGCCGAGAGGTTTTGTTGTTATATATTCCAGGATAGAGTGCTTTGGTGTTTTGGGGCGCGCGGCCGGCTGGCCAGCATGTGTTGTCGATTTTGGGAATTTAATAGGATAAGGAATGTCCGATTTGGTAACGAAGTTCTCCTATCGAGATCTCCATGCTCGTTCCCGCAGCATCATTATATTTGGTGAGGCGGAGCATGGCGTTCGCCCATACACATTGGAGATTCAGAGAGCCCTCGAGGAATTTCGGCTGCTAGGGTTCTCTTGTTTCGCCGTCGAAATGCTTCCCAGTGGTTACAACGACAGGCTCAAGCAGTACACCGTCACAGGTCGCATGTCCGACGACCTCGTCAAATACCTTGGTTTGTGGACGCATCGCGGTGACCAGACCCCGCGCAACTACCGTGAACTCATCGCGATGGCGCGCCGTGTCGGTATGAGCGTGATCGGTTTGGATATACACGTAGATGAGTGGCGCGATCTGCCACAGGAAACATCCCACCTAAAGCGCAACATCCACATGGCGGCCGAGTTGGCTAAGGTCGTGAAAGGTGGGGATAAAGTGGTCGCCTTAATGCACCGTTTTCACGCCGAAACGACGTCTGATCTGGGGGCGGGCGTGAAGCGCCTGCTGAAGGAGAATCATCAGCTTGAAGCGACCTTTATCAAGCTGGTCGGCGGCACTTCTTGCATCTACCCGCATGAATGCAAGAACCCTTACCGCATTCCGGCCGAGCTCCGCGCGATCGCTTCCAGTGCGGCCGGCAAGCGCTTTTACATCGAAGGCGCGGGGACCCTGGATAAGGCCGACTTCATCCTGCATCTGCCGCAGACACTGATTCCGCTGGAAGAGGTGGCTCGTCCATGAGCCGGCAGTTCGATGCGCTGCGCTTGGTTCGCGGTCGAGTCGTAGTGGCGGTGCTGGTGGCTGTCGCCGCCTTCACGGTGCCGGTCGCCGAGGCCGGTCCTCGACTCCCGATAGACGTAAAGAACCTTAGTGTCGGCGAGGTATGCGCCGAATACGTCAGGCAGAGCTTGCGCTTCGGGTTCGAGCCGGAATGCGAGGCGCGTATTCGCGCCGGTGGCTATCCGGCGGAGGAGTTCCTTGCCAACCTAGCGCTGGATGACGCCATGCGGTTCGAGGTCCGCTCCCGCTACGCCCGCCGAGGCGTAGCGGAGGCGCAGCATGCCTTGGCGCAGGATTACCTCAGGGGGGGCGGCGTGTCGCGCGATTTTCCGGCCGCGCTCGCGTTGTTGCGCCAGGCCGCGGATGCAGGGCATTTGCCCTCGCAACGGCAACTGGGGCAGTTCTACTTGCACGGGCTCGCCGGACTGCCCGCCGACCACGCGTTGGCGCGCCAGTGGCTGGAGGCTAGTGCGGCACGGGGCGAACCGCTCGCTCAGCAGATGCTCGGGCGGATGTACAGGCACGGCTGGGGTGTGCCGAGGAGCGCCGAAGCGGCCGTCACCTGGTTGGAGAAAGCGAGTCGGCGTGTCGCTTCCGCCGCCACCGAACTTGGGGTTCTGTACGAACAAGGCGAACTGATCCAGGGCGATCTCGCGAAAGCGCACGCCTATTACCTGCGCGCCGCTCTCGAGGATCCGGAAGCCATGTACCTTCTCGGCAGGATGTATCTGGAAGGACGCGGCGTCGCCAGGGATCCGGAAGAGGCATTCATGTGGTTTTGCAAGGCGGCCCTGCATGACGGGGATGCCGGGGATCCACTTGTGCCGCCGTATAGTGCTTCTGGAGTAGAGCCCGTCATACCGCTCGCGCAATTTCACGTCGCGCAGAGCTATGAACTCGGTTTGGGTATCCAGCCCAGCCGCGAGCGCGCGCAGCATTGGTACCGGATCGCCGCCGACGCCGGGCTGCAAGAGGCGAAGCGAGCCCTTAGCCGGTTTGCCGGGAATGCGAAGTGAGATCCGCGCGGAGTGTAGTCTGGGGCGGACAGTTGTATCGGGGGAGTTGGCGGCTTCCAGCAGGGAGTGGACGGGAGGCAGGGAAGGGGCGCAGCCGATTCCAGTGGCGTGGCTGGTACTTGCGCGGGTCTTGTCGAAGGTGCCCAAGTAGCCCCTGTGCACGATCCGGTTCACGCCGTCGGGAACATGAGAGATCGTCGAAGCAATGATTTGATCAAGGGCTCAGGATCAACTGATGCGCCCCTCGCCCTCGCATCCTGGCGTCGCAATGCCAAGGCAATCGGTGTCCAATGCCCGTATACATCGCGCTTGGTCGTTCCGTTACGTCCGCCGCTTCGTGGCCATGCCGTCTTAGAGCCTCTAGCAAGACGGTCAGAGTATGGTCTAGCCCCTACCGGTAACGCACTGTAGTAGACAAGGATGGCCAAACCGATATTGCCGGATGCGCTTTGGGAGACGGTCGTGCCGCTGTTGTCGCCGGAGCGGCCCAAGCTAAAGGGCGGGTGTCCACGGCTACCGGATCGGGCAGTGCAGACAGGAATCCTGCAGGAACGCCGGCGGCGGTATCCGGACAAGGTGCATGCCGACAAGGGCTATGACTCCGCAACCTGCGCGCCTTTCTCCGGCGCAAGGGCATCAAACCGCGAATCGCCCGCAGCGGCAGTGCGTCCAACGAAAAGCTAGGCCGCCACCGCTGGGTCGTCGAGCACTCGTTGGCTTGGCTCAACCGTCAGCGCCGACTGCTCGTGCGCTACGAGCGCCGCGCCGATAGATATTTATGAGGCGTTCTAGAAGCTCGGCTGCTGCATGATCTGCTTCCGCTTCATCAGCCGGGTTTACTAGAGGCGCTAACGGGAGGGGACGGTGCCGCGGACTGCAGAGAGGTGTTCATTTCGAACGCCGCGTGAAGTATTGGATCGCATCCCGGTTGTTCGCGAACAGCGCATTTTCGCCGAGCGTCCGCAGCAGCCCCGCGCGCGCCATCACATCGCGCACCTGCTTCTTCACCCCGGACAGGTACAGCCGCTTGCCGCTTTGGCTGAGCTCGTCGTGCAGTTGGCGCAGGATGTCGATGCCGGTGGAGTCGATTTCGTTGACCGGCGAGGCGCACAGCAGCACGGTGTGCAGCGTCGGGTCCTTGCGCAGGCGTTCGCGGATGAAGCGTTCCAGGATCGGCGCGGTGATGTAGATCAGCGAGGCGTCCATGCGCACCGCCAGGACTCCCGGCGCGATCGGCGGCAGGTTGTGCGTGGCGCGCTCGCGCAGGGTGCCGGCGTCGTGCAGGCCGAGTTCGATGATGCGCGGCCGCGCGCGGCGGATCACGAACAACAGCCCGGACAGGGCGAAGCCGGCGAACACGCCCCAGTATAGGTTCGGCATCGACAGCAGCGTGCAGGCGAAGGTGGCGACCGCGACCACGCCGTCGTGGCGCGAGGTCTGCCACAGCGAGCGGAAGGCGCGTAGGTCGATCAGCCCCAGCACGGGCACGATGATGATCGCCGCCAGTACCGCGCGCGGCAGGTGGTACAGCGTGTCGGTGAACCAGAGCAGGCAGGCGAGCGCGCAGGCCGCGGCGAACAGCGTGGCATACCCGCTCTGGGCGCCGACATAGGCGTTGAGCGCCGAGCGCGAGAACGAGCCGCTCACCGGGAACGCGCCGCTGATGCCGCTCGCCAGCTTCGCCAGGCCTTGCCCGACCAGTTCCTGATCCTTGTCCCAGGCCTCGTTGCGCTGTCTGGCGAGGGTGCGGCAGCTTGCCATGGCTTCGGTGAAGCTGATCAGCGCGATGATGACCGCGGCCGGGATCAGCGCCCGGTGCTGCGCGAACGACAGCGCCGGCGGCCAGCCCAGGTCGGGGAGGCCGGTCGGGATCGCGCCGACCACGGCGCCGCCCGCCTCGGCGAAGCCCGTCGCCGCGCTGACGGCGAGTCCGACCACCGCCACCACCAGCACGCCGGGCAGGCGCGGCAGGAATTGCCGCTGCAGCAGCAACACCGCTAAGGCCCCCACGCCGAACGCGGCGGTCGCCAGTACCAGCCGCGGCGCTTCCTCGAAGCGGCGCGCGGCTTCGGTCAGCCATTGCGGACCGAGTTCGCCGGGCAAGCCGACCAGCGCCGGCAGTTGCGAGAGCAGGATGATCAGCGCCGCGGCGTTGATGAAGCCGGCGATGACGGCATTGGAGATGAAGTTGGCGATGATGCCCAACCGCAGCGCGCCGAGCATGAACTGCACCAGTCCGGAATAGATCGCCAGCCAGATGGCCAGCGTCACCCACTCGTCGCTGCCCGGCACCGCCAGCGGCTGCAGCGCGGCGAAGGTGAGCAGGCTGGTAAGCGCCACCGGCCCCACCGCCAGCAGCGACGCCGAGCCCCACAAGGCGCCGACGATGCTCGGTAGCAGCCCGGCGTACAGCCCCGTTACCGGTGGCATGCCGGCCAGCGCGGCGTATGCCAGCGCCTGCGGGATCAGCACCAGCCCCACCGTCAGCCCGGCGAACGCGTCGCGGCGGAGCAGCTCCATGCTCGGACGCGGCCAGCTCAGGAAGGGGAGGAGGCTGAGCAGCAGTTTGGCGCGGTGCTGAGGTGCGGACATGGCGGCGGTACGGTGTTCGATGAACGGTAAGGCGTTTGCTTGGCTATCGGTCGGTCGAGATCTTGTGCTGCGCGATTCGTTTCTCCCCCGGCCCCTCGCTTCGCTCTCCCCGTCCTGCTCCCGCAAGGGGAACCCCCTCTTCTGTGGGAGCGGCTGTGCCGCGAATGCCTTTCGCTTCGCACTCACTGAACTTGGGAACGAAGCCGGCAGGCAGAAAACCTGTCGTGCCCCGGATAGTGCCGCAAAGCTATCGCTTTGAGAAATTGGCGAGAACGGGAGAAAGGCATTCGCGGCGCAGCCGCTTGTATGTTTCTCCCCGGCAGGTCAGAAAGGGCTTGCCGGGGCGGAGGGACGCCAGCCGCATCTGCCAGGACAGACCGTGGGAG
>Ga0182741_1006106_pt1 | contig 10741 bp, 5 predicted proteins | sample eDN5th37CBELigOP_FD_128874 | JGI IMG/M metagenome (GOLD analysis project Ga0182741, IMG submission 128874) | Enriched Organic Plus compost microbial communities from Emeryville, California, USA - eDNA 5th pass 37_C BE-Lig OP (version 2) (version 2) ...
AACTGAGTCCTGATCTCCATCTGAGGTCAGATTGAAAGCATGAACGGTTCCCGATGCTGAGGTTAGCATCAACCATTTTCCATTTCGCGCCCATGAGAGGGATCTTACTGGCCCTGGCGTGCGGCCTCGGCGAAGGCTGGCTCGCATAACGAACTGACCTTTGGAATGACTGCTAAGCAGTCTACCTTCCTCTCTCATCTCGAAAATTAACGCCTTTTCGCCACTGGAGGTGACACAGGCAAATGATGGCACCGTATTTGGACCCCACTTGAGCCATTCAATAAAATGAATGCTACCCAAGAGGTTGGGCTCACCAAATAGTGCATTCAGCGTGCTTTCAGACTTAATTTCAGAGTTTTCATCCACTTGATTCGAGGCCTGGTGAGCAGGTACATGAGCTTGCCAGACACAGGACCCGAGTTGGGTGGGGCCAGTCCTAGCAGGATCATTCCATGATGAGTGAATGCTAAGGACCGCGACAAAGCCTTCACGAGCACCAAGTGCACGTGCACAAGCGATTCGTCGGTCCTCAGGACTCGCAAGTAGCAGCGTCAACCCTTCGTGGTGACCAAGAGACTGTTGCGAAGTCCTTACAGAGTACGACTGGGCGTGATCAAGCTGCGACTGGTTATTGAGCGCCCAAGCGACGTGAGCAGCTTGGCTCACGACATCTCCGACCGAAGGCACCGAAAGCAAAGTAGGTTCTCGCGCTTGGTCAGCAACAGACGTCAGTGAAGATGTTACTGCTTTGGCGGCGGTTTTCGCGCTGCTTGCCACGGCTGAGACAGTGCTGGAAATGACAGAGGCGATACCAACTGTGGGTTCGCGTGCGGGCACAATGGTAGCTGGCGTTGGAGAGGCCGAGGTGGAGGGGAGAGTACTACTACCTACATCAGCTTGTGCTTCAGTTTTTTGAAGAAACTTGGAGACCGAGGAAGTTAACGATGCGAACCAACCGTTTTCAGAGCGCGGGGGAGTCGTGCCTGGCCGAGGTCTAACAACAAGCTCTGGATGTTTTGGGTAATCTGCGTTAGAATTGGCTCGCTCTCGTTTTACTTGCCACGTTTCATTGTCTAGGGTCAGATCCAACGAAGTCGGGGGACTGAAGTCAGATGTAGCTCCTGTGCTAACCACGTCCACATCTTGATCCATCAGCAACGATCGAGTGGGTGGCCCTGCATTCGTTTGATATGTCGATAGGGTGGGTGAATCCGTGGCGACTGTGGCGACATCGCCGCGTGCCCTCGCCAGTAAACGATTGCGCTCGGTCTCCACTAACACGAGCACACGAGTAAGGGCACGTTCTGCCATGTACATAGCACTCGATCGTGCTCTTGCAAGGCTCTGCCCTAACGATGAAACATAGTTGTTCACGGTCTCCCTTGTCGCTGAACGGAAGGCATTTGAGGCCCCCGATGCAGCTGCAACAGAGTTCGAGGCAATCTGTGCTAAGGTCTCACGGATCTGGGCACGAAACGCTTGGAGGCGAGATTCCGCAGATACATCGGCCTCACCTTGAGGAGCGCTCTCCAACTGGAACTCGGGGATCTTCCTGGGAGTGTTGTGGTCACTACTCGATTCATCTGCACGAACAAAGGGGATGATATCAGCATTGTCTTCATTTACAGCAGCGGCATTATCAGCTCTTGCGCTACCCAGAGGCTTGATCACAGGAGACGTAGTTTGAACCAGCGGAGACATGTCTCTCATAGAGGTGATCGTGTTGTTCACGGATTTAAGCGGTCGTCTCGGACACATGAGTAGTCCATGCCTGCTAATGTCAAAGGGAACAGGCTGCCCTCGAACGTTCGGGTAGCATGGGATCACGGCAAAAACTTCAAAGTTCGGCATCAAACTTGCTGTAGGTAGCTCAGTTATACTGGAAACAGGGTAAACAACTCGAAACAAGTGAACCTCTGACTCTAAGGCCACACCCAAGACATCCCCCCAGACAGCCAGACCAAATACAGAGCTGGGAAGTTCAATCCGATCGACCCACCGTCGTTGAGGCAAACTGTAGAACTGCACCAGTCGGCTCTCGCAGGGAGTTGATCCTGCCGCAGGATAAAGGGCAGATGCGGAACCATGCTCACTTACGCCGGCAGAAGGGCCAATATGCGGGCTTGTGTCGAGTATGCTGGAAACCGCGACAATTGGGTGAAGGGAGTTGGTCTCCATCGCTTGCTTCTCGTGGCAAGGCATGGTCCAGGGAATGAACACCAGGTCGAAGGGCGAACAGCGTGGCGAGGCGGCGAGTGGTAGAAGCAGGCGCAAATGGCTGCGAGGGGCGACTATCTGAGTGATCTGGAACCCTTCGAGTGTCAGCAGCACGAGGAACTGCAAATCAAATACGTGGCTCTGCTTGATTGGGGCTACTCTGGACTTCGCCTGGCCTGCTTCTGCACTCAGCGATACGACCGTGTGGGAGCCTTTTGGGCTGCTTTGGACATGTTTCTGTGATGGGTGATCCCCACATACCATACCTTCCAATTGGCCGTTGAGTGTGTGGCAGCGAATGGTCCAGGGTCGGATCAGTTGCCTGACGGGAAACTCATGTTCCGTCCTGGGGTCATACCCAGGTGCATCCGTTAGCTGGTTGGCTCGTTCACTGTCAGCACTCGTTTCAGGCGAAACACGGTCCGTGACACACTCCCTGGCGTGCTCCAATTGAATTTGACTGTTACTCATGGCCAGGGTTATGCGTCTGGTTTGGGTGGTCGCGGTGGCGGAGCACTTGGCTACACCCCGCTTGCAAATACGTGAAACTAGAAGACACTTAAAGCGCGTGATGTTGTGTCGAATAAACTATGAGCCTTCAGTCAAACATGTACTCTACCCCCCATGTCAGATCTCGATCTCAGTTCGCGAGCGAGTATTTTCAAGTATTTGCGTGGAAAGCGGAGGGAAGTGCTCCAAAGGGAGCATACCAGCCGTCACAAAGGATGTGCCAAGGACTATTTCACGACAATTCTGCCACACACATGGGGTCTTCCCTCTCAAACACCAGTACTCACATTCAAAATTTTGAGTTTAAAACCCAACTCAGTAGGGCTCGCTCCCAGTGTGAGTATGGTGGGGTCTGAGTGCTCCAGCGAGACTCGGTCACCATTCATATTGCCAGTATCGTGTGGGTGATAATGCAAAGTCTCGTGGCCAAGCACTCCCAAGAAGCACTCCAACTGCGCTGCAATCCGATGACGTAGGAGCAATTGGCATGCAACGAACAACAAATCAGTAGTGTAGACTCTTGAAGAATCCAGTGGATTCTGGATATACCTCGCACATAAGGGACTTATGCATGCCCGTGAATTCATGTTGCGCATCTCAGATCCGTCACCAACCCACGCGACACCTGTATTCCTAATCCAAATTCTGTAATTCCCCTCTAGTTCGTTTCTGTAGTCGGACTGGTTGGCCCTCCTCGGTACGTGCGGGATCCACAGTACTCATAGTACCACAGTCACAACGCGGTTTCTGAGCCCTCACTAGTCCTTACAGGCCACCTTGGACCTTGTCCGGTCGCCCCCGGCGTCGAGTGTTTTACCACCTCCCCAAGGCCCGCATGAGCCAGCAGAGTAGTAGCAACGCCAGGCGGAGCTCGAGGCCTAACGTCGGCACCAGCGGTAGCAGCAATGGTAATGGCACTGGCGCAGGCGCTCGTCGAGCCGATGCGAGCAGCAGTGGACAGTATCTCTATGGTCAGCTTCAGGATGATCTCGAGGGCCAAGAGCATCAAGCTGTGTGGCAAAGAGCGGCGGCACAGTCTGCCTCGTACTTCTATGGCCAGAGTGATCCCTACGACAACACCACCCTCACTCTCTCGATGCTGATGGAAGACGACGACCTTATGGAAGATGAACATGGCGGCCACGACCACGAAGAAGCTGCAATGCTCCAGTCCTCCACCTCAGCTGGGATTATGGGTATCGCGCAAACGGGGTCCCAGGGAAGCAAGGGGTCGAGTAACCGTGCAAGCAAGGGTAGCCGAGGCGTTGCCTCCCCAGCGCGGACGCGTAGCAGCAGTCATGACCAGGGAGATGGTCTGGATGCAGAAGCTGCAGGTAGGAGTAATCTCTCAAGGTCGAGTAGTAGTCTTGGAAGTCGGGGCAGTGGCATTATTCGGATAGAGACAGCAGACGATGATACCGAGCGGAATCGCGGAGGCTCACGGGGTCGCTCCGAGTCCATGGATGGCGCGGGATCCTTGTGTGATTGTTGTTCCCTTCGAGCGACCTGCCGACGGCTATGGGCTCGACTGTTCCCTGCTCCTTGCAATATGCAGCGCTCCATTATATTCAACGATGGCTCTGCCGGCTTGCTTGCACCAGAGCTGAGGTTTCCCGGTACATATCGTGCGGCAGGCAAGTTTACAAACCGATCTGCGCAAGGTCAAGTGCTTCTAGGCGTTGACGAGGATGTCGAGCCCGATAACTTGCTACAATCACATTCACATGATCTGAGTTCGTCTGCACATTCAGTCTCATTGGCTGCGGAGCTGGGTGAACCCGCTCCCTCCCACTTCACTCCATTCCGGCCGCCAGCTCATCAACTGGATGGTACAAGTACTGCCCCAATGCTACCCCACCCAAGGATACAGCGTGGCCATTCAGCGTCGTCAGCTGTAGAGGCTGCATCCGGGTTGTGGCTCACATCGGCTCCTACACCAGAGCCAGGCTTTACTCACGAATCGGCGATTAAGATCGTGCCAGATGATGCCAACTTTCCAACCAACGCGGTGAATAATCAGAAATACTCGCTGATTACCTTCATCCCACTGTTCCTCTACTACGAATTCCGATTCTTCTTCAATCTCTATTTCCTGGTGGTGGCGCTCACACAATTCGTGCCAGCGCTCCAGGTTGGCTTCCTATTTACGTATGTCGCCCCACTTTGCTTCGTGCTGGCAGTAAGTATGGCGAAGGAGGCATATGACGATGTACAACGACACCGCCGTGACAGAGTCGTTAACAATGAAATGTACCTGCGTCTGACCGGTGATGCTTCGACTATCGTGAACAAAGGAGGCTCGCAACCGAATGTGTTGTATGAAGAAGGAGCCACGTTTGAGCGAGTGCCTGCGAGGGACTTACGAGTCGGTGATATCATAGTTCTGCATGCCAACCAGAGGATCCCAAGCGACTGCGTCTTGCTCCGAACAAGTGATAAGCAAGGCACTTGCTTCATCCGTACGGATCAGCTGGATGGTGAAACGGACTGGAAGATCCGACGTGCCGTTTTGGCCACTCAGAAACTTCCTCACGCAGGTATGATCTTCCGACTTCATGCCGAGCTCAATGTGGAGGCGCCCAAGCTCGATATCTATGACTTTGCTGGCAACTTTAAATATTACGGTCTCACACCAGCACAAGAAACAGCACATGCAGTCCATCATGACGTTTCCGATCGAGATGCACTAGCAGCGGAGTCGGCTAGACAAGCACAATACGGGGCTGCACCAGAAGGAGTGTCCAGCCCAGGATTCCCCCGCATTCCTTCTGCTTCAACCATTTCTTCGTCAGCATCGATCGGGAGCTCCATCTCGTCAATCAACAGCTTGGGACCTGGTGCGATTGCCTCAGCCGCCGAAGTGCCTGAGATGACACTCTCGTCACCATTAGAGGAGAATAGGTGCGAGCCCTCTGTTGAGCCTCTGACATTAGAAAATGTAGTTTGGGCCAGCACGGTTGTCGCTTCGGGTACTGTCATTGCATGTGTCGTTTATACTGGTTTGGATACACGATCTCAGCGTAATGCATCCGTCCCCAAAACTAAAACCGGCCTACTAGATCTGGAAGTCAATAGCCTGTCAAAGATTCTCTTTGTGATCACGATGATCCTCGCTTTCACAATGACGGCACTCAAGGGTTTGCATGGTGAGTGGTACATCTACATGTTTCGTTTTGTTCTTCTGCTTTCCTCCATTATCCCCATCTCTCTGAGAGTCAACTTGGATCTGGCTAAAACATACTACTCTGTCGTAATGATGAGAGATGAGAAGATTCCGAATACGGTCGTCCGTACTTCTACTATCCCAGAGGAGCTTGGCCGCCTATCGTACATCTTCACTGACAAGACTGGCACACTGACGTGCAACGAGATGGTTTTCAAAACCCTTGTGGTAGGACTAAATCTGGTCTATCCGTACGATCGCATGGGTGACTTGATTCCGTTGGCGCAGCGCTATACGTGGACTCTAGGTAAGCCCGCGACTCCTGAGGCGAAACATAACGAACCCGCAACCGTTCCAGTATCTCCAGACGCGCAAAAAGTAGGATCACTATTACTGGCAATTGCCTTGTGCCACAATGTTACACCAGTAGTTCCCGAGGCATCCGCGGACGACGAGGAGGAGAGCAAGTCGTCTAACTCTGAGTCTGTTACCGAGTTCCAGGCATCAAGTCCCGATGAAGTCGCCTTGGTTAAGTTCACTCAGCAGGTTGGTCTCCAGCTTATCGCTCGGTCGCAACACTCGATTACCCTGAAGACACCGCGCGGTCGGATCGCAGAGTTCGAGATTTTATCCATCTTCCCGTTCTCGAGCGACACAAAGCGCATGGGCATTATCGTTCGCGAACCCGTGCCGTATTTCGATTCGCACATCCCGGGTGAAGGCAGTTCCAACGATGTGCAGGCATCGGTGCAGTTGCAGCCTGCGTCCCGCATTGTGTTCTACCTTAAGGGTGCTGAAACCGTTATGAAGGAGCGAATCGTGCCCTCCGACTGGCTGAATGAAGAGCTAGACACCATGGCAAGTGCGGGTCTGCGTACCCTTGTTTACGCACGCAAGTACCTTGGTGAGGACGAGTATGCAAGCTTTGCTACTCAACTTAACGCGGCTCGTGCTGTTCTGGAGGGTCGCAGCGAAGCGATCCAGCTCGCTATGCAGCGCATCGAGCATAATATGGAGCTGCTTGGCATCACTGGCGTTGACGACCGTCTACAGCCCTATGTTTCGGAATGTTTAGAGCGTCTTCGTGAGGCACGCATCCGCACCTGGATGCTCACTGGAGACAAGGCGGAGACAGCGGCATGCATTGCGCGTTCGGCCACCCTTGTGGCTCGGACGCAGCGCATCACAACCATTTCTACTAATTCCGAGCGTGATCTGAAGATCATGCTGGATAACTTCTCAGCCTCTGATGATGGATGCTTGCTGATAGATGGACCGACTTTGCACCTGGCACTGAATAGGCTGCCATGGCAATTCCTCTCGACGGCATGTCGAGCGACTTCGGTCATTTGCTGCCGTTGTGCACCTACTCAAAAGGCTCAAGTAGTCTCTATGATGAAGCAGTTCACAGGAAAGCGCGTATGTGCCATCGGTGATGGTGGTAACGACGTTGCTATGATTCAGGCAGCAGACGTAGGAGTGGGTATTGTGGGAAAGGAAGGCTTGCAAGCTGCTATGGCTGCTGATTTTTCCATTCAACAATTCTCGCATCTTGAACGTCTGATTCTATGGCACGGTCGTAATTCGTATAAGCGATCAGCTCGACTCGCGCAGTTCGTCATGCATCGTGGTCTGATCATTTCGATTATTCAGGCCGTGTTCTCTGCGCTATTCTTCTTTGCAGCTGTGCCAATTTATAATGGATGGTTGATGGTTGGTTATACAACCGTCTATACCATGCTGCCTGTTTTCTCGCTCGTTTTGGATCAAGATATTAGCGAAGCCTCCGCAACGCTTTATCCACTACTGTACACAGATCTACAGAAAGGGCGACCACTGTCGTTCAAAACCTTCTTCATATGGGTGTTCCTTTCGGTCTACCAAGGAGGGCTCATTATGATCCTCGCAATTACCCTTTTCGAAAGCTCTATCGTTAACATTGTTGCGATTACATTCACTGCATTGGTCCTCTGCGAGTTAGCGAACGTAGCTTTAAGTATTCACAGATGGACCAAAACCATGGTGGCAGCACAAATTGTTTCGATCATCGCGTATGCAGTTTCAATGGTCGTTCTCCGTACTTATTTCGACCTGGCCTTTATCTTAACCGGAAGCTTTGCATGGAAGACCATTGCGGTGACGATGGCATGCACACTACCACCGACTCTTGTAGCCCGCATTATGCAGAAGATTAATCCACCAGCGTACACCAAGGTGAGCCAAGCTGGTACGTTGCAGTTAAGCGAACATTTACCCGGGCTCGTGAGCGATCCACGCCCATCAGGGGCACTTTCCAATTCACAGACTGTTCGACAGCGCTAGAACGTGATGAAGGAACCCAAATCAGAGCCATTTGTGCTCGTTTGGAGAGTAATACAGTAGTTTACAACACATGTCTTAGGTATTCAAGAGCTTAACATCAACTTGTCGTGACGTACGCTAAATTTAGAACACGTTCGCGGGCTATGCTACGGTCCGCTCACGAGAAATTAAAATTGTATTCAGGAACGACGACTAATCTTGAGATAGACTTGATTACTGTTGTAAAGATCGATGCCCACATCCATTTTGTGAGAGCAAGGGCAATATGCGAAGCCGGAGTTGGGCAACATGGAATGGGGGGAGAGACAAAACTTGGAGGTATGTGGAAAGTATGTACACTAAGGCGAGGGACATAGTGGCGATCCACCTCGCACGGGAGCTGAGATTGCTTCAATTGAGTTGCGTACCACACAGACACGCAAGTTCATTCATGAAAAGCGCGAACCATGCGATGTGCGTGATGGATGCCCTCTTAGAATGACGACACAGTGACAGATAGACTTCGATGCAGCCAAACACAGTAGTAGATCGAATAGGGGATGAATACTCCTGCGTCGACAATCAATGAGACCATGGCCACGTACTCAACTGCTGTCAGATCGGTGAGCGGAGCGAAGAAGAAGAAGAATATAAGGACGATATCTTTGATGGCGTTCAGTATCAGTAGCCCTGAGTACATCAAAATGAAATCGCTTTTGCGTTCGCGATGGGTCCAGCAGTAGATAAACACGAACGCAAGGATGATCATACCGATGACAGTGGTGTACCAGTAGATCGAGAAGAGTAGAATCAACTGGGGAATGAGCAGCAGCACAAATCCAACCTGAAGTCGGCAAGACATGGTTCTTACGACCTTGCGCTGGACTTCGTCGAGTTCTTTGATACTGGCCGAGATAGCATCACTGTTCATCCCTGCCACACCCATCATTCTCGAGTCATTTCCTATAGTCCCCGAGTTCATTCGATTGCCTACATTGAGGAGATTGGTGCTGCCTGCCATTGCCGAGGATTTCCCGTCGAGCGCATGATCTCGCGCTTGCTCTCGGTATATACTCGCGATGTTTTGCGAGACGTAAGCAGCGTGGGGTGAATACAAAGTCGCCGTTTCATCGGATGCGGCTCGTGGGTTGATGTCAACGTGCTGGAACATTGGTGCTAGGTGCCGTAGAAGCGGGAGCGTTTGATAGGTTCTCGCTGATTACGCAGCTTGGTTATAGTTTGATCTCACCTGCGCACCTGCGCGTCGTCCGCGTGGTATATGAGCGCTCACTTGGAGAGATTGAACCCAATCTTCCGTGTTGCTGCAGGCTTACTGATGGAAATACAGCGTGTCTGAGTGCAATTTGTGGATAGTATCGTATATGTGCAATGTATGTGCAGGTTTACACCGTCACCTTGGAAGTGCACACCTGGTTTCACCGACTTGTACGCCGTATTCGTGATTTTTCCATCGAGGTAAAAGTCACTTTTAGTCCCGAACTTGGACTGGCCACGCGCCGAGTTTCAGCGCTGGAAGTGGCACACCAATTGACCGTTGCACGCACGCAGCCGGCACAGAGACTATGCAGGATACACAGAGTTTTCATTACGGGCCACGGCGTCTATTACACTGTGTTGCGGTGCGTATGCGATTAGGATCATCCTTCTTTTTGTCTTATACTTAACTTGGCTTTATTAGCGTCAGTCAAAGCATCGGTCGCGATGATTGTTCTGTGGTTCCTTGGTCGATCGTCTCGTCGGCTTGCTTCCTAGGGACGGCGTGTGATAGTATACAACAAGGGAATTATATACTACTACTAACGACTAGCGTGCAGCAGCTGCGGCGCACAACCATCTTACTCATCACGAGCAGCGCCGACGTTGGTCTTGATGGTGTAAGAACCGCGGAAGCGCTGAGCAGAGGACTGAGGAACAACAACGATCTTCTCCTTGCCAGACTTGTCCTTCACAGACTTCTTGATGAAGGTGTTGGGGAGAGCGATGTGGCTGACAACAGCGTAGCGCTTGCGGCTCTCGCTGCCATCGACCTGGGACTTTGCGAAGACGCGAACCTTGTAGGGAACGCGGTCAACACCCTTGGACCAGATGAACTTGTTAAGAGCCATGTCAACGCGGACATCGTTGACACGAAGAGCCTTCTGGACGCTCTTCTTAATCTCCTCAATAGCCCTGGGTGCACGCTTCTTGTTGGTACTATAGGCGGGTGGAATTGCGAGAGAAAGGAGTCGGTGTGTGAGGAAATGTCATAAAGAGGCGGGATAGAGAAGGCGTGTGGAGATAAACCGCACCTGTCATGACTGCCACGAGTGTTGCATATTGGAGTAGAGCTGCCAGAGTACACGATCTATCTACGGATTCTCTCGGGAGGATTGTCCGAACATCGAAAATGACCGGCTCGTCTCGCCATACCGAGATTTGGGACGCTGGGAGCGCCATAATCAGAGGCGCAAAGTGGCACTGGCCTTCACCTTCATCGCACGAGTGTGAGTTTGTTCGCGCCATGCCACTGTTACTCGGCAAGCGGGCGAC
>Ga0182741_1006108_pt1 | contig 10739 bp, 9 predicted proteins | sample eDN5th37CBELigOP_FD_128874 | JGI IMG/M metagenome (GOLD analysis project Ga0182741, IMG submission 128874) | Enriched Organic Plus compost microbial communities from Emeryville, California, USA - eDNA 5th pass 37_C BE-Lig OP (version 2) (version 2) ...
ACGGGGTGGTGCTCGCCACCAGTTGGGTCGAACCCGCTTATCTGGAGCCCGACGCGTCGTGGTGTCGACCGGGCGAAGAGCCGGCAACACCGCTCGCCAACGGTGGTGCGTTCGGTGCGAAAGAAGCGTCGCTCGCCCCGGCCGCGGCGCGTGCATTGGCGGACCGCTATGACCAACCGGTGCGGGTGGTGTTCGCCCGCGAAGACGTGGTGCGTCTCGGTCCCAAGCGACCGCCGATTGCGGCGCGCGCTCGGTGGACCGGTGATGCAGTTGAGATCGACGGTCAGGTGGCGCTGACGGATGCCGCGATGTACGCATGGAACGACGCACAGCCGCGCTTTGCCACCAATGTCACGTGGCGCGAGCACTGGGATGCGGTGACCGTCCCAGGTCCGCCGACCAGCGTCGCGATTCGGGCCGCCGGTTTGGCGGAACGCGCGGTCCTTGTTCACGGGGCACTGCATCGCGCAGGAGTCGAACTGTCGGTCCACAACCCGCGCGCCGCAGGACTCACCGGGCTGATCGTGGGATCGCCGCACGGCGCGTGGGTCGGCGTTCGTACCGAAGTCGAGGATGGTGCGATCACCCGCGTCGAGGTGAACGTGCACGCGGGCGATCCACTCGACACGACGGTGCTGCGTTCGTATGTGATCGGAGCGGTGCACGCCGCGCTCGGGTGGGTCACGAGCGAGTCGATCGCGGTCGACGAGCACGGTGAGGTGCACGACCTCACGATCCGTTCGTTCGGGATCATCCGGCCCGCCGCGATGCCGCCGGTCACGGTTCGTATTCGACCCGAAGCGGGCGCGGCGCTCGGGGGCGCGAGCGACGCAACGTTCGCGGCGACTGCGGCGGCCGCGTGGATCGCGCTCGGGTTGCCGCCGTCGTTCCCGACGGCCAACGCGACGCGTGGCAAGCTCGCGCCATGACCACGACGCCGCTGACCCTTGCCGCTGCACCACCCGCGAAAGGTCCGTACTCGGCGGCCGTGCGGGCCGGTGACTGGCTCGTCTTCGCTGGGCAGATAGGGATCGATCCGGAATCGGGGGCGCTGGTCCCCGGTGGGATGGAAGCCGAAGCGGCGCGCATCTTCGCGACGCTCGACGCACTGATCGCGGAAGCCGGCGCGACCAAGGCCGACCTCGCCCGGGTGGCGATCTTCGTCACCGACCTCGCCCAGTTCCCACCGATCAACGAGGCGTACGAGGTGTTCCTCGAAGGTGCCCGACCGGCCCGCACCACGGTGCAGGTGGCGGCACTTCCTGCGGGAGCGTCGATCGAGGTCGAGATCTGGATTCACACGGCCTGAACGCCGGCTGAGCAACAAAGGGAGGAACCATGGGTGGGATCGTGCTCGTGATCCTGTGGTTGACCGTGCTACCGGTGGCCGTGTTCGTCGGTGGTGCGATCTGGACGCTGGTGTTCGGTCACTGCATGATCGACGACGGCGCCGTCGACGCGGGCGAGGCGTAGTCGACTGCATCGTCGGAGCTCGCGTTGTTCTCCGACGACGCGAAGAGCGCCGCCAGCACGAGCGTGGGCGTGAGGATCGCCAGGATCAACGCGCCGATCGCGAGCCCCGAGTCGTTGAGCACCGTTCCAGCGAACGCGGTCACCACCGCCCCGTAGGCCGCCGGACGCAGCCCGCGGTAGGCAGCAATGGCGCGGCTCCACGCGCCCATGCGGGAGAGAAGCACCAAGACCACGATCGCGGCGATCGTGATGATCCACCACCGTGGGCTCGACGCTTCGAGCGCGCCGAGTGCTTTGCGGGTGAGGATCACTCGCATCGATTCCCAGCCTTCGTCGATGAAGCGCTCGGCGAGGCGTCCCAGGTGTGTTCGCTGTCCCGACGGACGCAGCAGGTCGAGTGCGGTGAACGCACTGATGGCGACGATCGCGGCAAGGACCGCCAGTGCGAGGGTGCGAAGTCGCATGCGCATGCCTTGCGCCACCATCGCGAACACGGCGAAGCCCGGCGCGAACGCCAGTGCACCGCCTACGTCTGCTCCCCACGATGGTCCACCGATCAGCAGCAGACTCACCGCCAGGATGCCGTACGTCCACAGACGAGCCGCGGTCCCCGGTCGCGACGTGATGAATCCCGCCACCATGAGGGTCGCGCCGGCGAACACACCGAACGAGAAGTTCGAAAGGCCGTAGATCCGCGAATTGGCGGTGGGTGAGTAACCGAACGCGGCACCGAACTGCATGGACGAGTCGGTGATGAGGTCGATCGCGACCGTCGCGCTCAGCCCCATGAGCACCGCGACGAGTCCGGCCATCGGGCGCGGTCGCAACGCCCACGCGATGGCGAACAGTGCCACCGTGACGAGCAACAGCGTCCACCACCATCGCGTGCTCGAGTCGTTGAGGAACGGCGACGACACCCAATACGACGCGATCACGAATCCGAACGTGGCCACGGTCAGACCCGCGGCGATCCATGCGGCCACGCGGCGACGGAAGAGCGCGAACCCGGCCGCGACGAGCGTGGCGACCGTCGCCCACGTCACGACGTCGGCGTGTCGTGTCTGGGTCGCTCCGCGAAGGCGGGCGCGATCGAGATGGCGGGTGAGGTCGGCGATGCGCGCATCGAGAGACTTGTCCGAGGTCACGAAGACCGCTGGGCGTCCTTCCATGTGCGTCGGTCGGGTGATCGCGTTGAGGTCGAGCAGCGTCGGACCGACGTCGATCACGCTGATGATGCCGTCGCGTTGACTGGTGGCCGAACGCATCCACCCGGGTTCGGAGGTGGGTGACGCGGCGGCGCTCACGGTGAGCGTGCGCGGCCCGAACTCGGATGCCGGTCCGATCACCACCAGTGCATCGGTTTCCGGATCGAGCAGGTCGGCCAACAGCCCCACGAGAATGTCGGCCCGTGCCAGCGCGGCGTTGCGAGCCGGACCCGCCAGCAACCCAGGAAGGCCCGCGGAGGCCCGGGCGTTGCGGACGAGATCCGACGCCTCCACGAGGACGACGACGTGTCCGTTCTCGGAACCAGCGAGGGTGGGGTCTTCCCACACGGTCCGCGTTGCGGCGAACACGGCTTCCGGATTGGCGACGTTGCCGCCTGGCGCGGTGGAGTCGCGCATCGTCAGACCGTCGAGGCGGGCGAACGGCACGGTGCCGTCGTGATCGGCGAGTGCGAGCAGCGCGGCGGCATCGGACGAGCCGGCCGCGGAGATGACCGCGCGGCCGATTCCAGCCGCGTCGAGGCGGTCGCCTACGGCACCGAGCCGGGCCTCGTACAGCGCCTCGTCGTTGCGGGCGATCAGTTCGTCCCACTCCGCCACCCAGACGGCACCGTCGGGGGTGGTGATGCCATTGATCTGGTCGGGCGCGGTGGCGCGGGTGCCTGCGCCCATCGTGAGGTAACTGCTCGCGAACCCGTCGGGCCGGTCCCGCGTGCGGGCGGGGGCCAAACTCGCCACCGCAGTTGGTTCCAGGAGCGCCCGAAGGTTCGGTACGGGTTGGCGCTCGATCTGTTCCCAGGTGACGTCGGGGAGCGACAGCACGAGGGTGCGGCGCGGCCCCGCGACCGAATCATCTTGCGCGTGTGCGGGGGACACGCCCACGAGGCACACGCAGAGCGCGACGAGCGTCGCGGCGATGAATCGAGAAGCCGACACGACCCCCCAGCGTACGGTCCGGTCGGGTCGAGGAGCGGGAGCGGAGGCGCTACTCGGCCGGAGTGGAGCTCGGACTCCAGCGGGACTGCCCGAAGCGGTAGCCGACCGACCGCACTGTCTGGATCAGGTTGGCGCGTTCCTCGCCGAGCTTGGCTCGCAGGCGACGAACGTGCACGTCGACGGTGCGCGCACCGCCGTAGTACTCGTAGCCCCACACCCGCGACAGCAGCTGCTCGCGGGTGAACACCTTGCCGGGGTGCGTCACGAAGAACTTGAGGAGCTCGTACTCCATGTAGGTGAGGTCGAGCGGCTTGGTGCCGATGGCCGCCTGGTAGGTCTCGAGGTTGAGGATCAGATCGTTGTACTCGACGATCTCGGCCTTCACGCCCCGCCCCGCGCGCCAGAGCAGGTGGCGCAGCCGAGCCTCGAACTCCATCGGATGGAACGGGTTCAAGCAGAAGTCGTCGAAGAGGTCCTCGCGCAGTTCGAGGTCGGCGAGTTGCGCCCCGGAGATCAACAGCATGATCGGCTCGAGAACGGAGTCGCGCTTGCGCAGGGCGCGACAGATCCCGAAGGCGCCTTCCGGGTCGCTGTCGCAGACGATGATGGCGCCCGCCCAACCCTCCGCCGGTTCGGATGCCGTGGCGACGGAGATGTTCGGGACGGCCTTCCACGCCTGACCGCTCAGGTCCAGGGTCTGGACCAGCATCGGCGGCGGCGGGTCGGGAAACACCAGCAACGGGGTCATGGCGTCGGGCTTCCTCTCAGAGCGCACCGAGATTCTGCTCCAACTCGAAGGGGGTCACGTACTGGCGGTACTCAGCCCACTCCTTGCGCTTGGAACGGATGAAGTACTCGAACACGTGCTCCCCGAGCGCCTCGGCCACGAGTTCGGAGCTCTCCATGGCCTCGATGGCTTCCTCGAGTGATCGAGGGAGCATCTCGATCCCCTCCGCGGCCCGCTCGGTGGGGGTCATCTCGAAGATGTTGTTGGTTGCTTCGGCGGGCAGCTCGTAACCCTCCTCGACGCCTTTGAGGCCGGCCGCGAGGATCACCGAGAACGCGAGGTACGGGTTGCACGCGGGGTCGGGTGCTCGAAACTCGATGCGGGTGCTCGCTTCCTTGCCCCGCTTGGTGAACGGCACGCGCACGAGCGCCGAGCGGTTGTTGCGGGCCCAACAGATGAACACTGGTGCTTCGAAACCGTCGATCAGCCGCTTGTAGCTGTTGACCCACTGGTTCGTGACCGCGGTGATCTCGCGTGAGTGACGCAAGAGACCGGCGATGAAATGCTTTCCGACCTTCGACAATCCGGCGGGATCGCCCGCGTCGTGGAACGCGTTCACATCGCCTTCGAACAACGAGAAGTGCGTGTGCATGCCGGAACCGAACGAGCCGGCAATCGGCTTGGGCATGAAGGTGGCGTACGCGCCGAGGTCCGACGCCACTTCCTTGACGACGAGACGGAACGTCATCACGTTGTCGGCCATGGTGAGCGCGTCGGTGTGACGGAGATCGATCTCGTGTTGGCTCGGCCCGTTCTCGTGGAACGAGTACTCCACGGGAATGCCCATCGATTCGAGCGTCAGGATCGTCTGCTTGCGTAGCTCGCTGACCATGTCCTCGTGGGTCAGGTCGAAGAATCCGGCGCGGTCGAGCGGCTCCGGCGTCTCCTTGGACTTGAAGTAGAAGAACTCCATCTCCGGACCCGCGTAGAACGAGAAGCCCATGTCGCGCGCTCGTTCGAGGTTGCGCTTGAGCACGAACCGAGGGTCGCCTTCGAAGGGTTCGCCCGAGAGGTGTGAGATGTCGCAGAACATGCGAGCCACGGGTGCGTCGTCGCTGCGCCAGGGAACGATCTCGAAGGTGTTGGGGTCGGGGCGCGCCAGCATGTCGGCTTCCTGCACCCGGGTGTAGCCCTCGATCGCGGAACCGTCGAAACTCATGCCCTCCTCGAGGGCGTTCTCGAGTTCGGCGGGTGTGATCGCGAACGACTTCAAGAACCCGAGCACGTCGGTGAACCACAGGCGCACGAAACGGACACCGCGCTCTTCCACGGTGCGAAGGACGTACTCCTGCTGACGGTCCATGCCACAAACCTCTGAATTCGGTCGTCGGTGCGGGGAGGCCCAGTCTCCCAAACCCTTTCGACCCCTACTACGGCGGGCTTCGGGCTGTAACAAGCCGTTCACCTAAGGGCAACCACCGGGAAATCGGTGTCTCGTTGACTGTGTGTACCGGCCCGTCAGGGCCCTCACCTTCGGAGCCCGCGCTGGGCAGGCTCCTCGGCACCGACGCCTTCGAAGTCCCGAGAGCACGAGAAGCAGGAGAGACAGTGAGCTACAAGGCCGAGTACATCTGGATCGACGGGACGGAGCCCACTGCTCGCCTGCGTTCCAAGACCAAGATCCTGGCCGACGGCGCCGAGCCCCCGATCTGGGGCTTCGACGGATCGAGCACGAACCAAGCGCCGGGTTCGGCGTCGGACTGTGTGCTGCGTCCGGTGTTCGTCTGCCCCGACCCGATCCGCGGCGAAGCGAACAAGCTCGTGCTCTGCGATGTCCTGCTCCCCGACATGACCCCGCACGTCACCAACACGCGTGCGCAGCTCGTGCCGGTCGCCGAGAAGTTCGCGGCCGATGAGCCGCTCTTCGGTCTCGAGCAGGAGTACACGTTCTTCAAGAACGGACACCCCTACGGCTTCCCGCTTGGCGGCTTCCCCGCTCCGCAGGGCTTCTACTACTGCGGCGTCGGCGCCGACGAGGTGTTCGGTCGTGACATCGTCGAGGCCCACCTCGACGCGTGTCTCGAAGCGGGCCTCTCGCTTTCGGGCATCAACGCCGAGGTCATGCCCGGTCAGTGGGAGTTCCAGGTCGGCCCGCTCGGCCCGATCGAAGTCTCCGACCAGCTCTGGGTCGCCCGTTGGCTGCTCTACCGCATTGCCGAAGAGTTCGACGTGGCCGCCACGCTCGACCCCAAGCCCGTGAAGGGCGACTGGAATGGTGCGGGTTGTCACACCAACTTCTCGACCAAGGCGATGCGCGAGTCGTACGAGCCGATCATCGCGGCGTGTGAAGCCCTCGGGAAGAAGGCCGCGGAGCACGTCGAGAACTACGGCGCCGACATCGAGCACCGACTCACCGGTATGCACGAAACCGCCCCGTGGAACGAGTTCAGCTACGGCGTCTCCAACCGGGGCGCTTCGGTCCGGATCCCCTGGCAGGTCGAGGTCGACGGCAAGGGCTACATCGAGGATCGTCGCCCCAACGCCAACATGGACCCGTACGTGGTGACTCGTCTCATCACCGACACGGTGTGCAGCGCTGCGGCGGGTTGATCCGCAAGGCAATCTGATCTGATTCGTGGGCGTGTCCGCACAGCGGGCACGCCCACGTTTTGCGTTTGGACCACAATCAGCAGCGGAGCATCCCTCGCCTCGAGGAGGAACCGTGGAAGATCGCACCCCGGCCGACGTCGTGAACCTCGTGCAATCGGAAGAGGTCGACTACATCGACTTCCGGTTCTGCGACCTCCCCGGGCTGATGCAGCACGTGACGTTCCCGGCCGAGGCGTTCTCTGAAGACCTCTTCGACGAAGGCTTCGGGTTCGACGGATCGTCGATCCGTGGGTTCCAAGAGATTCAGGAATCCGACATGACGCTCGTGCCGGATCCCACGACGGCGGCGATCGACCCGTTCCGGCAGCACAAGACGTTGATTCTCAACTGCTTCGTGAAGGATCCGCTCACCGGTGAGGCCTACAGCCGCGACCCGCGGTTCATCGCCCAAAAAGCTCAGGACTACATGCGGTCCACCGGCATCGCCGACACCGCCTACTTCGGCCCCGAGCCCGAGTTCTTCGTTTTCGACAACGTGCAGTTCGGCCAAGGTGGCAACTGGGCGATGTACAAGGTCGATTCCGTGGAAGGGTTCTGGAACTCCGGTGAGGAGTATGAGCTCGACGGTGGTCCGAACCTCGGGTACAAGCCGCGCGTCAAGGGTGGATACTTCCCGGTGTCGCCGATGGACCATTACCACGACCTTCGCTCAGAGATGGCGTCGAACCTGCAGAAGGTGGGTATTCCGGTCGAGCTGCACCATCACGAGGTCGCGAGCGGCGGTCAGGGTGAGATCGGCATGCGCTTCGACACGCTCTTGGCGATGGCCGACAAGTTGATGATGTTCAAGTACGTCCTGAAGAACACGGCGTGGCAGGCGGGCAAGTCGCTCACGTTCATGCCCAAGCCGATCTTCGAAGACAACGGCTCGGGGATGCACACGCACCAATCGCTCTGGAAGGGTGGCGAGCCGCTGTTCTTCGACGAGACGGGTTATGCCGGCTTGTCCGACACCGCACGGTGGTACATCGGCGGCCTGCTGAAGCACGCGCCCGCGGTGCTCGGGTTCGCGGCGCCCACCACGAACTCGTACAAGCGCCTCGTTCCTGGATACGAAGCGCCGGTCAACCTCGTGTACTCGCAGCGAAACCGCTCCGCGTCGGTGCGCATTCCGATGGCGGGAAAGAGTCCGAAGGCGAAGCGCATCGAGTTCCGGTGTCCGGACGCATCGAGCAATCCCTACTTGGCGTTCTCGGCGATGCTGCTCGCCGGTCTCGACGGCATCCAGAACCGTATCGAGCCGCCCGACCCGGTCGACAAGGACCTCTACGACCTTCCGCCGGAGGAGCTCGCGCTCGTTCCTCAGGTCCCGGACTCGCTCGACGGCGCCTTGCGGGCACTCGAAGCCGACCACGAGTTCTTGCTCGCAGGCGGGGTGTTCACGGCGGATCTCATCGAGACCTGGGTTCGCTACAAGCGCGCGAACGAGATCGACGCGATCCGCCTGCGTCCCCACCCGTGGGAGTTCTCCATGTACTACGACATCTAGAACTCGCAGTCCGCTCAGCGCGGCAGGCCGAGCTTCTTGGCGCAGGCCGGCCACGGCGAGAAGTCGGTGCCTTGCTTACTCAGGCTGAACGCCGCGATGTCCTGGCGTCCGGGTGACGGGTGCTTTCCTCGGGTCTCGGGCCGGTCGTTGTAGTAGTCCGTTCCCATCACCGAGCGCCAGGTGTTGAGGTTGAACTGGTAGGCGCCGTGGTAGAGCCCGTTGGCACTGACGGCGTTGTAGTTCCCACTGCTCTCACACTGGCGGAGCCGGACGAACTTGTCGGCGGCCGGCTCCGGAATGCACGCGGCCACCATCATGACCAAGCCGATGCCGAGCGCGGCGACTCCGAGCCGGGCACGGGCGCGCCCCGTGTCGTGACGTTCTGTTCGATTCATCGCATTGCCTCCCGCTTGCTAGGGAGGTAGGTCACCCGCGAGCCGCGGGTCGGGCGCGGCTCCTTCCCAATGCGACCGACTTCGTGTGTCGAGGCCCGTCGCGTGGAAACATCGGGACATGAGCGACATCGTGGTGATCGGAACGGATGGATCAGAGGCCGCGCTCGAAGCGGCGCAACGAGGGCTGGCGCTGGTGCGACCCGATGTCACCCCTGTGATCGTCGCGGTCGCAGAGCCACTCGACACCGGCCTGCTCGCGGGCGCCTCCGGCCTGGCCGGTGGGGTCGTCTCGGCGGCGCAGATCGACGAGATCGAGCAGGAGCGCATCAAGGCCGCCGAGCGCGTGGTGGCGGACACCCAGAAGGCGCTGCCGGTGCCGGCCGAAGGTCGCATCGTCGACGGCACTCCGGGTGAGGCCATCTGCCAGGTGGCCGAGGAACTGAATGCGGTCGCGATCATCGTGGGGAGTCGCGGCCACGGGGGGATCAAACGCGCGTTGCTCGGATCCGTCTCGGATCACGTGGTCCGACACGCCAAGTGTCCGGTGGTCGTGGTCCACGCCAACAGCTAGCCGACCGACCGCGAACTGCGTCGCGTCGAACGACACTTCACGTCTGGCCGTAGAAGACGCGTTCCACGACACGGCGCGCTCGTCGGGTGACCCTTCGGTAGTCGTCACGCAGTGCGGCGCGTGGTCGGTGGACGTACCCCATCATGAGTGCGAGGCGCTCGGCGTTCACACCGTCGACCGGCAACGAGTCCGCGGGCGCGCCCCGCAGGAGAAATCCCAAGTCCCGAGCGCGTTCGCAGAACCGGTACGACGCGAGCAGTGTCTCGGCGTCGTTGCGATGGAGGATCCCGGCAGCGGCGAGGCGCGACAGCGCATCGACCGTCGAAGGCGTGCGCAGTGTGGGCTCATCCGCGGCGTGGAGGAACTGGAGGAGCTGCACGGTCCATTCCACGTCCGACAACGTGCCCGGACCGAGTTTCAGATGAAACTGCGCGTCTTCACCAGGAGCGATGCGTTCCCGCTCGATACGCGCCTTCATGCGACGAATCGCACGCGTCGCTTCGGTGTGGTCGCGGGAGGGTGAGAAGACGAGCGGCTCGATCATCCGCATGAACGCGTCGCTCAACGCGGGGTCTCCAGCGATGGGGCGCGCGCGGAGAAGCGCCTGGAGCTCCCACGTGTCCGCCCATTCCGCATAGTGACGCTGATATCCCGCAACCGACCGCGCGAGCGCGCCGGCGCGCCCACCCGGACGCAGTTGGGGATCGATCACGAAGGCACGACCCTCGTCGGTGGGAGCGCTGATGTCCTGCATCAGGGTCGTCGCGACGTGTTCTGCTTCGGCGGCTCGGTCGTCTCCGTCGGTGTCGTACACGAAGAGGATGTCGAGGTCGGACGCCAGTCCGAGTTCGCCGCCACCGAGTCGGCCCAATCCGATCACGGCGAACGGAAAGGGCGGATCGATCGCGGTGAGCGTTGCGTCGAGCACCCCCGACGCGACTGCCGACCACTCGGTCGAGATGTCCTCCACGCTGGCGTCGGTGAGGATGGTTCGCGCGCCGACGTGGAGCAGTCGTCGACGATGGAAGCGCCGAACGCCATCGCGCCGGCTCGAAGTGTCGCGTCGCCAGGCGATGGCGTCGTGGGCGTCTCGGAGTACTTCGCTCGCATCAACCAATCGGTCGAGATGATCACCACTCAACGTCTCGATGAACTGGGGTTCGCGTCGTAACGCGTCGCCCAACAGTCGACTCGTGCCAAGGAGTCGGCAAACGCGCTCGGCGGCGACCGGCGATTCGCGGAACTGGGTCGCGAG
>Ga0182741_1006109_pt1 | contig 10738 bp, 8 predicted proteins | sample eDN5th37CBELigOP_FD_128874 | JGI IMG/M metagenome (GOLD analysis project Ga0182741, IMG submission 128874) | Enriched Organic Plus compost microbial communities from Emeryville, California, USA - eDNA 5th pass 37_C BE-Lig OP (version 2) (version 2) ...
GACCAGGAGGATAGTACCTGCTTGCCGCGCAGCTCGCTGCGCAGCATGCGCTGCGTAATGGCGGCGACAAGCTTGATGTCCTGCGCGATGGCTTCACCCACACCGGGCACCTCAAGCAATCGCTGGGGAGGGGCCCCGATAACTTCCGCTATCGATCCCAACGTCGTCAGCAGGGACTTTGCCAGTGCCTTCGTGTCCGCCCGTGGGATGGACCGGAAGAGCAGCATTTCAAGGAGCTCATAGTCCGACAGGGAATCAGGCCCAGCTTCGGCGAAGCGCTGGCGCAGCCGTTGGCGATGGCCCGCCTGGTGCTTCGTGCCTGTGCTCAGCGCATCCTTGCCAGCCTTGCGGGCGGAAGCCCCCACGGGCCCCATGGCCGATTCACGGAAGAGGAGTCGTTCGTCGCCTGAGTCTGACATAGCTGTTCCCCCCGGCCGCACTCTATACAAGTTTAAGCATAGTGCGCGAAAAAGAACAGCCTATGGTTGTACTTTGCTACAGAAGAAGAAGCGGCTTCACGCAACAGTGAAGCCGCTTATGGATCAGCCTTCGAGGGGTGGCAGGCCAGGTCGGTCAAGACCCTTGGGCGACAGCGTGAAAATCTCGCAGCCTGTCTCGGTCACGCCAACAGCATGCTCATACTGGGCGGTGAGAGAACGGTCGCGCGTTACGGCCGTCCAGCCATCGGACAACACCTTCACGTGCGGCTTGCCGAGGTTGATCATCGGCTCGATGGTAAAGATCATGCCCGGACGCATTTCCGGACCTTCGTCGCGCTTGCCGTAGTGCAGGATGTTCGGCGCATCGTGGAAGATGCGGCCGACGCCATGGCCACAGAAGTCGCGCACCACGGAGCAGCGCTCCGCTTCGGCATAGGCCTGGATCGCAGCGCCGATCGCGCCGATGCGGGCGCCGGGCTTCACCTCGGCGATGCCCAGCATCAGGCACTTGTGCGTGACTTCGAGCAGTCGCTCGGCAGCCCGCTTGATCTTGCCCACGGGATACATGCGGCTTGAATCGCCATACCAGCCGTCCAGCACGTAGGTGACATCGATGTTGACGATGTCGCCTTCGCGCAGCGGCTTGTCATCAGGAATGCCGTGGCAGACCACGTGGTTGATCGAGGTGCAGGTGGATTTGGTGTAGCCGCGATAATTGAGGGTCGCGGGCAGGGCGCCATTGTCCATCCCGAATTCGAACACGAAGCGATCGATCTCGTTGGTGGTCACGCCGGGCTTAACAATGTCCACCAGCTCATCAAGGCAGCGTGCCGTCAACTGGCTCGCCTTGCGCATACCTTCGAAATCAGTCTGCTTGTAAAGCCGGATCTGTCCGAGGTTGCGCAGGGGGGCAGTATCGGCGTCGAGATAGGTGACCATTAGAATTCCATTTCGATTAGGCGATCGGGAACGATCTCGTCAGCACTGATGTGGCAACCTAGCACAAAAGCTTCAACCCCTGCACGCCTCGCGCGCTCGAAAGCCGCACAATATGCCGGATCGAGATCCGAGCAGAGGGTAAAGCGGGTGCAATCAGTACGCTGTACAATATAGAGCATGATGGCGCGACATCCTGCTTGGCGGACGGCTGCCAGCTCATCAAGGTGTCGCGCGCCACGCTCGGTTACCGTGTCGGGAAATTCGGCTAGCCCCGGCGTTCGCATGAAGTGAACGTTCTTCACTTCCACATAGGCGGGCGGACGTTCCGGGTGCTCCAGCAGGAAATCAATGCGCGACTTCGTGCCGTATCGCTGTTCCGGTCTGATTGTCGGGTAGTCAGCGAGATCACCGACCAGCCCGGCACGGATGGCTTCCGGCGCGAGTTTGTTGGGCAGGCTCGCATTGATGCCCACCCAGCCGCCATCTGCTTCCACCATCTCCAGTGAATAGGCGTATTTGCGTGTGGCACTTGGCGAATGGACAAGCAGCACGCGAGATCCCGGCTCCGTCAGCCCTAGCATCGATCCGGTGTTGGGCACCGAGACCGTCATCTCCGTACCGTCTGGAAAGAGCACGTCTGCCAGAAAACGCTTGTAGCGCCGGATCAGCCGTGCCTCGACCAGGGGAGACGGAAACTTCATGCTTATGAACTCAGGCGGCCCGCTCGATGCGGATGACCTGAGGCTTGTCAGCCAGCAGCCCGTCGTTGGTGATGCTCTCGACCGCGTTGCGGACGGCCAGTTCCGTCGTCTCATGGGTGACCATGATAACCGTCTTGAACTCGGCAGCATCGCCATGCTGGACGATCGATTCGAGGGAAATCTCGTTTTCGGCCATGCGGCCTGCGATCGAGGCGAAGACTCCAAGGCGATCATGTACGGTCAGGCGGATGAAATAGCCGCCTTCGTGCGCCCGCATCCGTGCACGCGTGTAGGCTGCCAGCTCCTTCGCCGGACGGCCGAACACGGGGCCGTGCTGGAAGCCGGGACGGCTCTTGGCGATGTCGGCGAGGTCACCGATCACGGCCGAGGCCGTGGCATTGCCGCCAGCGCCAGGACCGGACAGCAACAGTTCGCCCAGCATGTCGGTCTCGATGGCGACTGCATTGGTGACGCCATGCACCTGCGCGATGACCGAGGACGTCGGCACCATCGTCGGATGCACACGCTGCTCGATGCCGCTCTCCGTGCGCTGGGCAACGCCCAGCAGCTTGATGCGGTAACCGAGGTTCGCTGCTGCCTTGATGTCGGCGGGCGTGATGTTGGAGATGCCTTCGAGGTAGATGTCCTGGGCGGAAATCTGGCAGCCGAAGGCCAGGCTCGTCAGGATAGACAGCTTGTGTGCCGTGTCATGTCCTTCGATGTCAAACGTCGGATCGGCTTCCGCATAGCCAAGGCGCTGGGCGTCTGCCAGGCATTCCTGGAAGCTCATGCCTTCCCTCTCCATCCGCGTCAGGATGTAGTTGCAGGTGCCGTTGAGGATGCCGTAGACGCGGCTCACTGTGTTGCCGGCGAGTGCTTCGCGCAGCGTCTTGATGACCGGGATGCCGCCAGCCACTGCAGCCTCGTAGTTGAGGAGCAGGCCGTTTTCTTCGGCGATCTGGGCAAGCTCGACGCCATGTTTGGAAAGCAGCGCCTTGTTGGCAGTCACGACGTGTTTGCCGGACTCGAGCGCAGCCTTGACCGAAGCCATGGCCGGGCCGTTGTCGCCGCCGATAAGCTCCACGAAAACGTCGATGTTGGGCGAACGTGCGAGTTCGACCGGATCATCGATCCACTCGATCTGGCTCAGATCAATGCCACGGTCGCGATTGCGCGACCGCGCGCTGACAAGGACGGTAGTTATGGCACGTCCGCACTGCCTCTCGAGCTCGCTCTTCTTGTCGGCGAGCATTCGGACTACGCTGGAGCCTACTGTTCCAAGACCGGCAATTCCAATGCGCAATGGTGCGGCGGCCATACTTTCCCTTGACCCTTTCTGGAGCAGTCCCTGTCTCTTGGAGGGATCCACTCAATCTTTCTTGTTGAACAAGTCATGGCCGGAGCCATGACTTGCCTTGTGACATGCTTTACGCGGGCACGATCAGCGGTTTGCAGCGAGCGGAACGACGTTCTCTTCGCTGGGATCCGAAGCCAGGAACCGCTTGATGTTGCGGGCGGCCTGACGGATGCGGTGTTCGTTCTCGACGAGCGCGATGCGGACGTACTCATCGCCATGTTCACCGAAGCCAACACCCGGAGCAACGGCAACATCCGCCTTTTCCAGAAGCAGCTTTGAGAACTCGAGCGAGCCGAGATGGCGGAACTTCTCCGGGATCGGGCTCCATGCGAACATGGTCGCCGGTGGAGGCGGTACGTCCCAGCCGGCACGGCTGAAGGATTCGACCAGCACGTTGCGCCGACGCTTGTAGATCTCGCGCACTTCCTCGATCTCGCCGCCGTTCGAATTGAGAGCAGCTGTTGCCGCCACCTGGATCGGGGTGAATGCACCGTAATCGAGGTACGACTTCACGCGGGCCAGTGCCGCGATCAGACGTTCGTTACCCACGGCAAAGCCCATGCGCCAGCCCGGCATCGAGAAGGTCTTCGACATGGAGGTGAATTCGACGGTCACATCCATAGCGCCCGGAACCTGCAGGACAGACGGGGGCGGGGTGTCATCGAAGTAGATCTCGGCGTAGGCGAGGTCCGACAGGATGATGATCTCGTGCTTGCGGGCGAATGCCACGACATCCTTGTAGAAGTCGAGGCTTGCAAGGCACGCCGTCGGGTTCGACGGGTAGCTGAGGATCATCGCCACCGGCTTCGGGATCGAATGCTGCACGGCACGCTCGAGCGCCGGGATGAACTTGTCATACGGCTCGACCGGGATCGAGCGCACGACGCCGCCCGACATGATGAAGCCGAACGAATGGATCGGGTAGGTCGGGTTCGGACAGAGCACGACGTCACCCGGAGCGGTGATCGCCTGCGCCATGTTGGCAAAGCCTTCCTTGGAGCCCAGCGTCGCAACAACCTGTGTGTCCGGGTTGAGCTTCACGCCAAAGCGGCGGGCGTAGTAGTTGGCCTGGGCCTTGCGCAGCCCGGCGATGCCGCGGGAAGCCGAATAGCGATGCGTACGCGGGTCGCGTACGACCTCGCAAAGCTTGTCAACGATGCTCGCCGGCGTCGGCAAATCCGGATTACCCATGCCAAGATCGATGATGTCGGCGCCACGCGCTCGCGCCGCCGCCTTGAGCTTGTTGACCTGCTCGAAGACATAAGGCGGTAGCCGACGGATCTTGTAGAATTCTTCCATGGTGGTTTTCCAGATTTGGTGGATTGCCGGGTGGTCATACACCTGTTCGTGCAGGTGGTCGATAGCCAGAAACGCTCGAAGAGATCAACTCATAAAGAGTTATTGCGCTGATTCGATCGCGTTCAGTGTTTCCTGCTGCCGCTGACGAGCCAGTCGCCTCAACCTTTCGGCCTCTGATGGTGATGACCCGCTCGGGCCTGACGCCACGCCACGTTTGGCTGCAAGCTCATCGATCAGCTGTTGGCGTTCTTCGGCACTGATCTGCTCGGCTGCCGGCTGCACGGCGATGTTCAGGTTCGGATAGTCGCCTGGACCGGTCGTCTGCGGGGTTTGCGCAGTGGAAGATGTACTGACAGCCTGTGGCCGGGGAGCCATATCCTCCATATTCATGCTGGAGCACGCAGCCAGTATTGGGCATAGTGAAGCAGCAACAAGGGAAATCTGCGAAAACCCTCGTATCCCGGTGGAGTTCTTCATATATTTATCTCTGGTTAGCCCCGCGTTTGGTTCTAGAGTGGCACAAAAAGGACGTTGAGCGAAGTATGGAAGGCGAAAGAGGCAGCGGATCAGGCAAAGACCCTCAGCACAGTTCGCTGGAATCTTTCAAGATAAAGGATCCCAACAAGCTCGCCATCAACTTCGCCTACATGCTGGAGGAAGTGGGCAAGGTCGCCGGAACCTGGGCGCGGGCGCGTGAGGAGGCCCAACCGGACGCTCCTGTCTCCGGACCCATCTCCGACATGCTCAATACCTTTCTGCAGGTCTCCGAGTACTGGCGCACGGACCAGACTCGCGCGATCGAGGCCCAGACAAGGCTTGTCTCCAACGTTCTCGATATCTGGACCGACTCCATCAAGCGGTTGGGGGGAGAAGCTGGCGAGGAATTGACACGGTTCGAACCGGAGCGTGGCGACAAGCGTTTTAATGACCCCGATTGGGAAGGTCATCCGTTTTTCCGCTTCCTGAAACAGGTCTATCTCGCCACCGCCCAGTGGGCGGAACAGATGGTTGAAGAGCCAGAAAATGTGGACGAGGAGCTGCGTCAGAAGGCACGCTTCTATGTTCGTCTGGTGATGGATGCCGTGTCGCCATCGAATTTCCTCCTCACCAATCCACAGGTGGTTCGCGAAACGCTCGAATCGAGTGGCGAGAATCTTGTGCGCGGCATGCAGATGCTGGCGGAGGATTTCGCTGCGGGCAGGGGGCAGATCCGTCTGCGCCAGACCGATTACTCCAGGTTCGAGATCGGCAGGAACATCGCAGCTACGCCCGGCAAGGTTGTCGCGCGTAGTGAGCTGGCGGAAATCATCCAGTATGAGCCGCTGACACCGACAGTCTATCGTCGGCCGTTGCTCATCATCCCTCCGTGGATCAACAAGTTCTATGTGCTTGACCTGAGCCCTGAGCGTTCCTTCGTGCGCTGGGCCCTGGAGCAGGGCCATACGGTCTTCATGGTTTCCTGGGTCAACCCCGACGCAAGCCACGCCCATTTGGGCTGGGAAGACTATGCGAGCAAAGGCATCGACTTTGCCCTCAGGACGGTCGAGCAGTGCACTGGCGAACGCAAGGCCAATGTGGTCGGCTACTGCATTGGCGGAACGCTGCTTGCTGCCTGTCTCGCTGCCATGGCGCAGGAGGGCGACGACCGCGTGGCGTCTGCGACCTTCATGGCCAGCCAGGTCGACTTCAGATATTCGGGTGACCTGAAGCATTTCGCCAGTGAGGAACAGATCAGGCTGCTCGAAAGCGCCATGCAGACGAAGGGTTACCTTGACGGCCTGTCCATGGCGAATGTCTTCAACCTCCTGCGCTCCCGTGACCTGATCTGGCCCTATGTGGTGAACAACTATCTGCGCGGGAAGGAGCCGCTGCCGTTCGATCTGCTCTACTGGAATTCCGACTCCACGCGGATGACGCCAGCCAACCACACCTATTATCTGCGTACCTTCTACCTCAACAATGATCTGGCAGAGGGGAGGGCGATCCTGCGTGGCAAGCGGCTGTCTCTCTCCGATATCAAGGTCCCCATCTTCAGCGTGTCTGCTGCCGAGGATCACATTTCACCCCCGAAATCTGTGTTCGAGGGTGCTAAGCTCTTCGGTGGGCCGGTCGAGCTGGTGATGGGCGGAGCAGGCCACATTGCAGGAATCATCAATCCGCCGCGCGCGGGGAAGTACGAATTCCGGACTGGGCCGCTGACGGTCGATACCTTCGAGCAATGGCGGGAAATCGCCGAGGTGACGCCGGGCTCCTGGTGGCCACGCTGGCAGGCGTGGCTCGCTACGCAAGATGATGAAAGAGTAGCCGCGCGGATACTCGATCCCCGGAAATCCTATCTTGGAGATGCGCCCGGAACATACGTTTTCGTGCGTGACTGATCTTCCGGAACCTTCGAATTGTATTGATCACATCATAACCAATTGCCAAACAGCCTTGATTTGGTTACCAATTCTTAATTGAATGATTTGGGATACCCAATTCCGTTGTTTGTAGCAGCGGTTTTCCTGCTGTGTGGGGTATCCGGAGGGGAAGGTTTATTGTTTTTGGATGAACCGGCGCGAGCCGGCCAACGGGACAATAGCAGGCAGATTTTCCGGCGCGTTCTCGGCGTCGTTGTTGCCTGTGGTTTGACGGCCTCCTGCTCATCCAGGTCTGATTTTGGAACAGCCTTGGGGCTTACCGAACTAGCTCAGGCCGGGCTGCCAGCCGAGCAGACCGGATCACCCGCTGGAGAGACGACAGAATCAGCCGCAGCCGATGCATCGGCTCAAACGTCTCAGACGGCGGCTGCTACTGCGGAGCAGGCTGCAGCCTCTCAGACCGTGGCTCTCGCCTATCCAACGCCGCGGCCTGGATCGGTGGTTGCCGAGGCAATCGAATCGCCTGCTGCGGCTCCAGTTCAGCCTGTAGTTGCCGCAGCACAGCCCGAACCACAGCCCGCACAGAACCAAACAGCGGAAGCAAAGCAGCCGGATGACACCCAGAAGGTAGCGGAATCGGCTCCTGCACAGGAGCCCGCTCCAGCAAAGAAGCGCGGCTTCTTCGCTTCCCTGTTCGGCAGCCGGCCGGAGCCCGCTTCAGAGCCTGCCGTTCAGAAGGCTGAAGGCAAGGTGGAAGAGAAGGTTGCAGCACCGAAGGTAGCCGAAGCTGCAGCTGAGTCACCGGCTTTACCGCCGGTCAAACTCACGTCGTTCAACTTCGAATCACCAACGGCTCCGGTTCAGAAGAAGATCATCATCGATTCTTCCGCCGTGGCGAGCGCCTATACGGCCAACGCCCTTCCGGGTGTCCGCGCTAACAGCGAGCTCTTCGATATCATCCGCAAGTCGGGCGGTTCCGATGACAGCGACGTGGATCTCTATGAGGAGGAGGGGAGCTATCAGGTCGCTTCCGCTACGGGTCTGGCACGCCTTGCGCCCCATGGGCTCCTCAAGCAGCGACCGGACGTCAACACCTCCTGCTTCAAGCCAGGGCTTGTCCGCATTCTCAAGGCGATCGAGCGCCATTATGGCAAGCCGGTGATCGTGACCTCCGGTTACCGCAGCCCTGAACACAACCGCCGCGTTCGTGGCGCGCGCAAGTCCGCACATATGGATTGCGCTGCGGCAGATATCCAGGTGGCAGGCGTAAGCCGTTGGGAACTGGCGCGATTTGCCCGTTCTCTGCCGGGTCGTGGTGGCGTTGGAACCTACTGCCACACGGCTTCCGTGCATGTGGATGTGGGGGCAGAGCGCGACTGGAACTGGCGCTGCCGCAGATAGCTTAACAAAAAAAGTCAGGAGACGGCAAAAACGGGCTTGCCGACTGAAATTAAGCCCCCTATAAGCGCCACATCTTGAGCGCGCCCATCGTCTAGCGGTTAGGACAGCGCCCTTTCACGGCGCAGACAGGGGTTCGATTCCCCTTGGGCGTACCAGGATCTGATCTCCCAAAATCAACGGTAATCCTTCTCAAGACACGACAATCCATGTCGCTGTTTGCCCGTTCTGGCTGCCTTGAGTCACTCTCTTCGGAGTGGATGACGGTTTTTCCGGCTTGGCGGGGGCTTGCCGACTCAAAACAAGCTGCCTATAAGCGCCACATCCTGAGCGCGCCCATCGTCTAGCGGTTAGGACAGCGCCCTTTCACGGCGCAGACAGGGGTTCGATTCCCCTTGGGCGTACCAGGCTTTTCTCCAATAAAATCAACTATTAGCGGTCTTGCCGCAGTTTTGGTCTTGCCGAAGCTCAACCGCGATTTCGTTCCGTCCATCGGTGGTATGCATTCAGTTGGGGCCGGGCATATTCCTTCCCTAATCCATCCGGCTGAACCGGCCTGCTCATACGCCCAAATATCAAATCGGTTCGAATCTATTCAATCGATTCAGTCAGTTAATCCCGCCCTGGCACCCCTTGCCCTGTCACATTAACGCTGCCAGAAGAGGGTAAATCCAGCAGAAAGCTGGAAATCCATACAGTGGAGACAAAGATGACCATTATGCCGAAGGCGCCCACCGCCGGCCTCGACCGTATCCTCACGCTTGAACTGGTTCGCGTGACCGAGAGGGCCGCCGTGGCTGCGGCAAGGCTGCGCGGACGCGGCAACGAGAACGACGCAGACCAGGCTGCCGTGGATGCTATGCGCTCGGAACTGAATTGCCTGCCAATCCGCGGCACGGTCGTGATCGGCGAGGGCGAGCGGGACGAAGCCCCGATGCTCTACATTGGTGAAGAGGTTGGTCTGGGCGAGGGCCCGGAAGTGGACATCGCGCTCGATCCGCTCGAAGGCACCACCATCTGCGCCAAGAACCTGCCGAATTCACTGGCCGTGATCGCCATCGCCGAGCGTGGCAGCCTGCTCTACGCACCGGACGTCTACATGGAAAAGATCGCGGTCGGCCCGGGCTACCCGGCTGGCATCGTAAGCCTTGATGCGCCTGCTGCGGAAAACATCAACAACCTGGCGAAGGCCAAGGGCGTACCGGTTTCCGAAATCACCGCTTGCATTCTGGACCGTCCGCGCCATGCCCGCCTGATCGAGGAAGTGCGTGCGACCGGTGCTGCCATCCGCCTTATCGGCGACGGCGACGTTGCCGGCGTGATCCACACGACAGATCCGGACAACACTGGCATCGACATCTATATGGGTATCGGGGGTGCGCCTGAAGGCGTTCTGGCTGCTGCCGCTCTGCGCTGCATCGGTGGCCAGATGCAGGGCCGTCTCGAGCTCAACACGGAAGAGAAGATCGCCCGTGCAGCCAAGATGGGCATCAAGGACCCGAAGAAGGTCTACACCATGGAAGAGATGGCCAAGGGCGACGTGCTCTTCGCTGCCACCGGTGTGACCGACGGCAACATGCTCTCGGGCGTCAAGTTCGCACGCGACTACATCGAGACCCACACGATCGTCATGCGCTCGTCCTCCAAGACGGTCCGCGAGATCAAGGCACGTCACCAGGATCTGGAAAAGTTCTGATTTCTTTTCCTTCAAGGCTTGCAAACTTCTATCATCCGGTCCTTCAAGGATCGGATGATAGAAGCGAGACAGAACTTGGACGGCGAAAAGCGCTACTTTCTCGATGTACGGAAATCTGCACGGGGAATGGCGTGGGAGCACAGGCTTAGCTTGCGCGGCGAAAACACGGCTCTGGCCATCGCCCAGAGCTACGGAATGCCCGACATCGTGGCCCGAGTGCTGGCCGGCCGTGGTGTTGAACTGGAAGAAGCCAAGCGCTTTCTTGACCCGACAATCCGGGACCTTCTGCCCGATCCCCTGACACTCACCGACATGGAAGCTGCGGGCGACCGCATTGTCCAGGCGATCCTCCGCAGGGAGCGCGTGGCTGTTTTCGGTGACTATGACGTGGATGGTGCCGTCTCTTCGGCTCTCCTGAAGATCTTCCTCCGTCACTATGGCGTTGAGGCTGACGTCTATATTCCCGACCGCATCTTTGAAGGCTACGGCCCGAATCCCTCTGCCATGCGCGAGCTTGCCCAGCGTGGCGCCAAACTCATCATCACGGC
>Ga0182741_1006111_pt1 | contig 10735 bp, 7 predicted proteins | sample eDN5th37CBELigOP_FD_128874 | JGI IMG/M metagenome (GOLD analysis project Ga0182741, IMG submission 128874) | Enriched Organic Plus compost microbial communities from Emeryville, California, USA - eDNA 5th pass 37_C BE-Lig OP (version 2) (version 2) ...
GCCGTGTAGTAGTTCGACAACGAACAGGGAGCACCTGACCGGCGGTGATTTTCCGTGAACTTCGCGACGCGATCGAGCGGGTAGATGCCGCTCTCGGCGCGTTTGAGCGCCGCCGGATTGATGTCGGTCGCGTAGAACAGCGTTCTGTCCTCAAGCCCTTCCTCACGAAACAGGATGGCCAGCGAATAAAGTTCCTCCCCGTCGGCACAGCCGGCGACCCACACCTTCAGGGAGGGATAGGTCTTCAGGTGCGGAATGACCCGCTCGCGCAGCGCCTGGAAATAGGACGGATCGCGAAACATCTCGCTGACCTGGATCGTCAGGTAATTGAGCAGGCGCGGCAACACCGCCGGATCGTGCAGCACGCGATGCTGCAGCATCGACAGGCTCTCGCATTGGAAATATTGCTGAGCCTGCCGCAAGCGACGGCCGATCGAGCGCATCGAGTAGCCTCGAAAGTCGTACTGGTAGCGCTCGAAGATCGCGTCGAGAAGCAGGCGCAGCTCGATCTCTTCTGTGTTCGTCATGACGGCCTATCTCGGCATCCAGACGCGGACGAGAGAAAGCAGCTTGTCGACGTCCAGCGGCTTGGCGATGTAGTCGTTTGCTCCCGCCGCGAGGCATTCCTCCCTGTCGCTCGCCATCGCCTTCGCCGTCAGCGCGATGATCGGGACGTTGCGCCATTCGGACCGGCCACGGATCGTCCGGGTGGCTGTCAGGCCGTCCATTTCCGGCATCATCACGTCCATCAGGACCAGATCGATGGCGGGTGCGGCCCCGCTCAGGGCCGCTTCGAGGGCCTGAAGAGCTTCGCGGCCGTTGCGCGCAATCTGCACGGCGACGCCGTGCGGCTCGAAGATGCTCATCAGGGCATAGACGTTCCTGACGTCGTCTTCCACGACGAGGATGCGACGGCCGTCGAGCGTCGCATCGCGATTGAGCGAGCGGGCCAGCATCTGGCGCTGCGACTCGGGCAGTTCCGATACGGCTTGGTGGAGGAACAGCGTAACTTCGTCGAGCAGACGCTCCGGCGACTTCGCTCCCTTTATGATGATCGACTTCGAAAACTTGCGCAGGCGCAACTCCTCCTCCGCCGAGAGGTCGCGCCCCGTGTAGACGATGGCGGGCGGGAAGCCGATCTCGTGATCGCTGGCCAGCTGCTGCAGGAGATCGAAGCCGGACATGTCCGGAAGGCTGAGATCGACCACCATACAGTCGAACGACTGTGCCTTGAGCGCCTCGACGCATTCGCGCGCGGAGGTGACGCCGACGGTCTGCACCTCCTCCGATCCGAGCAGCAATCGCACGCTTTCCAGCTGGTGCTTGTCGTCCTCGACGATCAGCACCCGCTGCAGCCGATGCGACAGCTTCGCCTCGAGGGCCTGCAGCGCCTCGGTCAGCCTCTGGCGCGTGACCGGCTTCTGCAGATAGCCGACCGCACCCAACGAGAGGGCCTCATGCACCTGGTCGCTGACCGAGACGACATGAACCGGAATATGGCGCGTGCGGACGTCACGCTTGAGCCGGTCGAGCACGGACAGGCCGGTGTGATCCGGCAGGCTGATATCGAGGATCACCGCGTGAGGCAGGTACTGACGGGCGAGCAGCACGCCCTCGTCGGCGCAATCGGCGATAAGGCACTGGAAGCCGAGCTCGTGAACGAGATCGTAGAGGATGCGCGCGAAGGCGGCGTCGTCCTCAACGACGAGGATCACCCGCCCCGAGGCGGTGAGTCGTTCGCGATCATCCTCCACCACGGCCTTGCGCGGCGGTGGGGAACCGCGTCCGGGCGCACGCGCCTCCGTCTTCGCGGCGCCGGCCGCCGGTGCTCCGGACGAGAGCACGAGCGGCGGCGAGACTTTCGCCGGGTCGTAACGTTCGGGAATGATCAGCGTGAAGGCGCTACCCTCGCCCACCGTGCTGGCGACCTCGATCCGGCCGCCCATCAGGCGGGCGAGCTCGCGCGAGATGGAGAGACCGAGGCCAGTGCCGCCATATCTACGGCTGATGGTGCCGTCGGCCTGGCGGAACGCCTCGAAGATCGTCTCCTGCTGTTCGGCCGGAATACCGATGCCCGTGTCGCGCACGCAGAAGCCAATCCCGTCGCCCGTCCGCAGGACGGTCAAAGCGATCTCGCCGCGCTCGGTGAATTTGACCGCATTGGACAGGAAGTTCCGCAGGACCTGCTCCAGACGCTGCGAGTCGGTCTCGACGGCGGGCGGCGCATCGGCCGCGATTTCCGTCCGAAGCTTGAGGCCCTTGTCCCGCGCGGCCGCCTCGAAGGCCGTCCGCAACTTGTCGACGACCTCGATCACCGGCACCGGGCCGAGCTGCAGATCGACCTTGCCTGCCTCGATCTTCGAGATGTCGAGAATGTCGTTGATCAGCAGCAGCAGGTCGTTGCCTGAGGTTTCGATCGTCTGCGCGTACTTGACCTGTTCCGCGGAGAGATTCCCGTCGCGGTTGTCGGCCAGAAGCCGCGCCATGATTAGCAGCGAGTTGAGCGGCGTGCGAAGCTCGTGCGACATGTTCGCGAGGAACTCGGACTTGTAGCGGCTTGCGCGCTCCAGTTCCTGCGCCTGCGCCTGCAGGGCGGTCTGCGCCCGATTGAGATCGTCGCGCTGCGCTTCCAGGAACTGCGTCTGCTCCTCGAGCTGGGCATTGGTCTGCTCCAGTTCCGCCTGCTGCGCCTCGAGCCGTGACTGCGACTCCTGCAGCGCCCGGCTTTGCGCTTCCAGTTCCTCGTTGGTGGAGCGCAGCTCTTCGCTCTGGGCCTGCAATTCCTCGGCCTGCTGCTGGGTCTCCAGCAGAAGCTCCTGCAGCCGGGCGCGGTACTTGGCCGAACGGATCGCCACGCCGACCGATTCCGACACCCGATCGAGCAGCTCGCTCGCCGCCGGACGCTCGTCGACGAATCCAAGTTCGAGGACGGCAACGGCCTCGCCATCCGCCAGGATCGGCGCGATCAGCAGCTGGCGCGGCTTGCCGCGCGTGAGGCTCGATCCGACTTCCAGATATCCGTCCGGCACCTCGGCGAGGACGAAGCTGCGCCGATCCTTGGCCGCTTGGCCGAGGAGCCCCTCACCTGGCTGGACGATTTCGGGGATTTTCGCGCCGGCCGGCACGGCGTAGGTGGCGTAGCGGCGAAATCCGTCGCCATTCTGGACATAGAGGGCGCCGGCCTGGGCGCTGAGATATTCGCTGAGAAACCGCAGCACCTTGTCGCCGAGCTGATCGATCCGGAGCTCGCCCGACATCTGTTCGGCCAGCCCGACATGTCCGGCCTGCAGCCATTCCTGATGGCGAACCGCGAGCTTGCTGCGGACAAAGAAGTAGCCGGTGGCGCCGATGATCCAACCGGTGAGGACGCCGAGCGCGCGGTTGACCTGCGCGACTTCGGGATCCACCCCGGCCGGCGCGTTGAAGTAGCCAACGATTACGAGAACCGTCGTCACCGCCGCCAGGATGACGGGCACCTGAGGCCGCCAGACGAAATAGGCGAGCGCGATCGGGAAGAGATAGACGACCCATATGGCCGTACCGAGCGGCAGCACCAAGTCGGCGATGAACGGAAGGACCGTCAGCGCAGCAAGAACGGCGTAGAGAACGGGCTCCGTCCTCGGTTCGGAAGCTGTTCGCGTCATGGAGTCCCGCTCGCGCCAATGCAGCGGGACTGAACGGCGGATCCGGCCGGCACACCGGCCATCCGTTTCGACCAGCGCGGCCTCGCACCACCCTGGCTCGAGAAATTCACAAAGGTTTTGAGCAACTTGCGCCCCCACTAGCCCAACCCGGCGATGGTAACGCGGAAACGGCGGGAAAGTTCCGAGTGAAACGACGAGGCGGCGGCTTCGCCCCCGGGGCCGGCCGAGCCCAATGTGGCACCACCCGGCGTGCTCGCCTTGACTTGGATGCGGGTGCCACCCACATTGGTGGCACCATGAAACCCGTACGACTGGGCGTCCGCGGACCACTCCGCATCGGAACCTTGATCGCAGGCAGATAGCCCCGAGCCAGCGGCTGTGCGCGGCTCGGGGGTCCAAGCAACCCGTTTTGGATAACTGCCAGGAGCCGGGTTTTCCCGGGCGTTTCATGTTCAAGAAAATCGCTGAGATGTTCGGCGCGAGCGACGACGTGCGTTCGCGTGGCGTCGGCCTCACCCATTCCGTGCCGCTGATCAGCACGCGGGATTTCGCCCTCCTCGAATGGATGGCTTCCACCGAACTCGATGCCATGTCGGCGGCCCCAGTGCTCGCCGTCCTGGAGCGTTCCCGCGTCGTGCCGCCGGACCAGCTGGGTCCGGAGACCATCCGCATCGGCTCGCGCGTCACGATCGATGCCGACAGCGGACCGCCGTTCGAAGTCCGCCTGGTTCCTCCCGACCAGCCGCGCAACCTCGGCGATCTGGCGGTGACCTCCGCGCTCGGGCTCGCGCTGCTCGGGCGCCAGGAGGGCGACGTGGTGATCGCCCGGCTGCCCGGGCGGGACGCCGCGGCGACGGTGATGATCCATGCGGTGCACGCACCGTGACGCGCGCCCCTCGCCTGGCGCGGTGCGGCCGTGCCAATCGCTCCCCTCGAGAGGATGATCTGATATGACGCGCGACAGCAACGCCCCGCCAGAATCGGCGCCATCCGCACCGACGGCGACCTTGCCGCAGGCGGAAATCGTGCCGTTCCGGCAGCGGCTCCAGTCCAGTGCCCCGCAGAAAAGCGCGCCGCCGGATGATCGGGGGCCGCCGGACGACCCAGGCCCGGCCGCCGCGTGAGCGGTGCCCGCGACACTAAGGAGCCCTGAAAAGCCGCGGCACCGAGAAACGTCGCCTCGACCTCGCCGAATCACTCAAATATAGGGGTATACAGGCGGAATTCGTTCGATCCGGAGGTGACCGACCGCGATGGCATATCAGGCAGTTCTCATCGCGGTCCTGCTCCTTCCGTTCGCCGGAAGCTTGATAACCCTTCTCCTCTCCGACCGTCGCGGCAGTGGGCCTGCCTGGCTGGCGGCTTTTGTCGCGGTCGCCGGCTTCGTCCTGGCGGGGGCCGGTTACCCGTATGTCCGCGATGGCGCGGCGGTTCTGAGCGAGATCCCGTGGGTGCCGGAAATCGGGCTCTCGTTCAGCATCAGAATGGACGGGCTTTCCTGGGTGATGGCGATGCTCATCACCGGCCTGGGCCTGCTCGTGGCGATGTATGCGCGCTACTACATGTCCACGGACAATGCCCAGGCGCGCTTCTTCTCGTTCCTGCTCGCCTTCATGGGATCGATGCTCGGCATCGTCCTGTCGAGCAACCTTATTCAGCTCGTCTTCTTCTGGGAGCTCACCAGCCTCTTCTCATTCCTGCTGATCGGCCATACCCACCAGTCGTCGCAAGCCCGCGACGGCGCCCGCATGGCGCTGATCATCACCGCGGCGGGCGGCCTCTGTCTGCTCGTGGGCGTGCTGATTATCGGGCACATTGTCGGCAGCTACGATCTTGACGCCGTCCTGGCTTCGGGCAGCACGATCCGTGCGCACCATCTCTACGTGCCGGCTCTCGTTCTGGTTGCACTCGGCGCCCTGACCAAGAGCGCGCAGTTTCCGTTCCACTTCTGGCTGCCGCAAGCGATGGCGGCGCCGACGCCGGCGTCGGCCTATCTGCACTCCGCGACCATGGTGAAGGCGGGTGTCTTTCTCCTGGTCCGGCTCTGGCCGGCTCTCGGCGGCACCCATGAATGGCTCTGGCTGGTCGGAGCGACCGGACTGGTCACGTTCATCCTCGGCGCCTTCCTGGCCTTCTTCCAGCAGGATCTGAAAGGGCTGCTCGCCTATTCGACCATCAGCCATCTCGGGCTGATTACGCTACTGATCGGCCTCGACACGCCGCTCGGCCAGACGGCGGCCGTGTTCCACATCATGAACCACGCCACCTTCAAGGCGTCGCTGTTCCTGGCGGCCGGGATCATCGACCACGAGACCGGGACCCGCGACATCCGCCGCCTCAGCGGCTTGTGGCGGTACATGCCGATCACCGCCACCCTGGCCATGGTCGCCGCGGGCGCGATGGCCGGCGTGCCGCTCCTGAACGGGTTTCTGTCGAAAGAGATGTTCTTCTCCGAAACGATTGAAATCCACGACAACTCGCTGGTGGACCGCGCGCTGCCCTACATCGTTACCCTCGCCTCGATGTTCACGGTGGCCTATTCGCTGCGCTTCATCCGCGACGTGTTCTTCGGACCGCCGCCCACCGACTTGCCGCGGACGCCGCACGAGGCGCCGCGCTGGATGCGGCTGCCGGTGGAATTGCTGGTGGTCGCCTGCCTGCTCGTCGGCATCGCGCCATCATTCACCGTCCAGCCGGCCCTCTCGACCGCCATGGATGCGGTACTCGCCACCGACACACCCGAATACAACTTGGCCGTATGGCACGGCTTCACGCCAGCATTCGTCATGAGTCTTGTCGCCATGAGCGGCGGCGTCGCGGTCTATTTCCTGCTCCACCCCTATCTTCGCAGCGGCGTGGGGGGCGCCCCGCTGCTGCGGCACCTGAAGGGACAACGCATCTTCGAGCGGGTGATGGTCGCGCTGTCATGGCGATTCGCGCGGCAGATGGAAGGTCTACTCGGAACCCGCCGCCTCCAGCCGCAGCTCCGGCTGCTGGCGATCGTCGCATTGCTCGGGGCGTTGATCGCGTTCCGCGACGGGCTCCCCTCGTTCGGCCTTCCCGGCAGCGCACCGGACCTCGCCTTTGTGCTGATCTGGACCGTCGGCATAGCCTGCGCCCTCAGCGCCGCCTATCAGGCCAAGTATCACCGCTTGGCGGCGCTCATTCTGCTCGGGGGTGCGGGGCTCGCGACCTGCCTGACTTTCGTCTGGCTGTCCGCTCCGGACCTCGCGATGACGCAGCTCGCGGTCGAGATCGTCACCACGGTGCTGCTGCTGCTCGGACTTCGCTGGTTGCCGAAGCGCTTTGAGGCGGACGATGCGTATGGCCGTCCGCCTCTGAACATCCGGCTGCGGCGCGTGCGTGACCTCGTGGTCGCCGTCGCGTGCGGCGGTGGACTGGGTCTGCTGGCCTATCTCGCGATGACCAGCCCACCGCCGGACACGATCTCGCGCTATTTCACGGAGAACGCCTATACCGGCGGCGGCGGCACCAACATCGTGAATGTGATCCTGGTCGACTTCCGCGGCTTCGACACGCTCGGCGAGATTACCGTGCTCGGCGTCGTGGCGCTGACCATCTTCGCCCTGCTGCGGCGTTTCCGGCCGGCGCCGGACAGCATTCCGATCCCGCAGCAGCAGCAAAGCCAGGACCGTGACGACGACACCAAGCCCGATCGCGAGAAGGGCGACACGCTCAAGGATGCGATCGCCACGCCGGCGATGCTGGTCGCGCTCCTATTCCCGGTCGTCGGCGTGATCGCAATCTTCCTCCTGCTGCGCGGCCACGACCAGCCGGGGGGCGGATTCGTCGCCGGCATCACGATGGCGCTGGCCTTCATTCTTCAGTACATGGCGCGCGGAACGGTGTGGGTCGAGGCGCGGCTGCGCGTGCAGCCGGTGCGCTGGATGGGTCTCGGCCTGCTGCTCGCCGCCGGAACCGGGCTCGCCGCATTTTTGTTCGGGCGGCCGTTCCTCACCTCGACTTTTTCCTATGCCGACGTTCCGATGATCGGCCAGGTTCCGGTCGCAAGCGCGCTGCTGTTCGACATCGGCGTGTTCCTCCTGGTCGTCGGAGCAACCGTGCTCACGCTGATCGCCCTCGCACACCAATCGCTGCGCAGCCACCGCGCGCCCGGTATTCGCGAGCCCGAGGCGCAGGCGGCGCCGCCGCTGACGGAGGCGCGCTGATGGAGATCGTCCTGTCCCTCGGAATCGCGGCGCTGGCAGGATCGGGGATGTGGCTCGTGATGCGCCCCCGCACATTCCAGGTCATCCTCGGCCTGTCGCTTCTTTCCTATGCCGTGAACCTTTTCATCGTCGCGATGGGGCGGCTGCAGGGCGGCGCCGCGCCAATCCTTGCGGAGCGCGGGGTCGGCAATCCGGCGCAGTATGCCGATCCGCTGCCGCATGCGCTGGTTCTCACCGCGATCGTGATCGGCTTCGCCACCACGGCGCTGATGCTGGTCGTTCTGCTGGCGGCACGCGGCCTGACTGGAACCGACCACGTAGATGGGGTCGAGCGCGAGCCATGACGAGGATGTTCGACCATCTGACGATCGCCCCGATCGTGCTGCCGCTCGTCGCCGGTGCGGTGCTGCTGCTGCTGGACGAAAGGCGGCGCGTCGCGAAAGCGGCGATCAGTCTTGCCTCGGCCTGTGCCCTGGTCGGCATTGCCGTCCTCCTGCTGATCCAGGCCGACGCCGCAGGCGGCACCGGCACCATCAGCGTCTATCGCCTGGGCGATTGGCCGGCGCCGTTCGCCATCGTCCTGGTCGCGGATCGCCTTTCGGCCACGATGCTGTTGCTGACCAGCCTGCTGGCGAGCGCCGCGCTGATGTTCTCGCTGGCGCGCTGGCAACGCGCCGGGCCGCATTTCCATTCGCTGTTCCAGTTCCTCCTGATGGGCCTCAACGGTGCGTTCCTGACCGGGGACCTGTTCAATCTGTTCGTGTTCTTCGAGCTGCTGCTGGCCGCCTCCTATGGCCTGGCGCTGCACGGCACGGGGATCGCCCGAGTCAAAGCCGGGCTTCACTACATCGCGATGAACCTGCTGGCCTCGCTGATGTTTCTGGTCGGCGTCAGCCTGATCTACGCCGTCACCGGCACGCTCAACATGGCGGATCTCGCCGCGCGGATCCCCGACCTGCCGTCCGAATACCGGCCGCTGTTCGAGGCCGGCGCGGCCATTCTCGGCACGGCCTTCCTCCTCAAGGCGGGCATGTGGCCGCTGTGTTTCTGGCTGCCGACCACCTATGCCGCCGCCGCCGCGCCGGTGGCGTCGGTCTTTGCGATCATGACCAAGGTCGGCGTCTATGTCGTCCTGCGGCTCTGGTTGCTCGGTTTCGGCTCCCATGCCAGTGAGGCCGGACAGGCCGGTGGAGAAATCCTCCTCTATGGTGGCATCGCCACCGTCGTGTTCGGCGCGATCGGGACGCTCGCCTCGCAGGACAATGCGCGCCTGGCGGCGTTTTCGGTTCTGATCTCCTCGGGCACGATCCTCGCCGCCATCGGCATCGGGCAAGTCGGCGTCACCGGGGGCGCGCTCTACTATCTCGTCAGTTCGACGCTCGGCATCGGCGCCTTCTTCCTTCTGATCGAGCTGATCGAGCGGAGCCGCGAGCCGGGCGCCGACGTGCTGGCGGTGACCCGCGAGGCCTATGGCGAAGGCGACGAAGCCCTGCCGGAGGACGACGAAGCCGGGGTCACGATACCCGCGGCGATGGGCATGCTCGGCTTCTCGTTCCTCGGCTGCGCGCTGATCCTTGCCGGGCTGCCGCCCCTGTCCGGATTTGTCGCCAAGTTCGCGCTGCTGAACGCGGCCCTTAATCCGGCCGGGGCCATCCCCGGCGGAAGCCCTGTGGAGCCGGCGCGGTGGCTTTACGTGACGGTGCTGATGGTGTCGGGACTGGCCGCCCTGATCGCCATGGTTCGCGCCGGAATCAACATCTTCTGGATTCCCGGAGAGCAGCGCCTGCCGCGCATCCGCGCCATCGAAATGATCCCGATCGTGGTGTTGCTGCTGCTGTGCGTCGCGCAAACGGTTCAGGCGGGCCCGGTCATGCGGTTCATGAACATGACAGCCGAGGCCCTGCACGCGCCGGCGGCCTATCGCAACCGCGTGCTCGAACCCGCGGCGACGGCACCCATGCAGGAGCGGGGCACGCCATGAGCCGGATCGTCCCCTACCCGCTGTTCACGCTCAGCCTCGTCGGCCTGTGGCTGCTGCTCAATCAGAGCGTCTCGCCGGGACAGATTTTGCTCGGCTTTGCGGTGGCGCTGCTGGCTGCGTGGTCGCTGACGGCGCTCGATTTGCAGCTGCCGCGCGTCACCGCCGTCGGCGCTGTGCTTCGTCTGATGGGTCTGGTCGCGGTCGATATCGCGCGGTCCAATATCGCGGTCGCGCGGATCATTCTCGGTCTCGCGGGACGAAGGGGCCAGCCGGCCTTCCTGGAAATCCCGCTCGACACCCGCAATCCCTATGCCCTGGGGGCGTTGGCCTGCATCGTCACGGCCACTCCCGGAACGTTGTGGGTCAACCATGATGCAACGAAGAGCCTGTTGCTCCTTCATGTCCTCGACCTGGTCGACGAGGAGGAATGGATTCGCACGATCAAAGGGCGCTACGAGCGGCTCCTGATGGAGATCTTCGAGTGACGACACCTCTCTTGTCATGGGCGCTGCTCGCGGCGCAGGTCATGCTGGGTATCGCCATGGCGAGCGCGGCGCTGCGCATGATCCGCGGACCGCGGGCACAGGACCGGGTGCTGGGGCTCGACACGCTGTATGTCAACGCGATGCTGATGCTGCTGACATTCGGCATGCGCTACGGCGAAGCGATCTACTTCGAAGCTGCGCTACTGATCGCGCTGCTGGGCTTTGCCGGCACGGTGGCGCTCGCCAAATTCGTTTTGCGTGGCGAGATCATCGAATGATGCCGTATTCTCTCGCCGAGATTCTAACGGCCGCGCTCGTCATCTTCGGCGCGGCGATCACGCTGGTGGGCTCACTGGGATTGTGGCGCCTGGGCACGTTCTACGAGCGGGTTCACGCGCCGACGCTCGGCACCACCTTCGGCACTGCGAGCATCGC
>Ga0182741_1006116_pt1 | contig 10723 bp, 7 predicted proteins | sample eDN5th37CBELigOP_FD_128874 | JGI IMG/M metagenome (GOLD analysis project Ga0182741, IMG submission 128874) | Enriched Organic Plus compost microbial communities from Emeryville, California, USA - eDNA 5th pass 37_C BE-Lig OP (version 2) (version 2) ...
ATCGACCCGGAATGGCAGATTCTCGCCGGGCACATCGCGTTTCTGATCGTGCTCGTGCTGCGGCCGCGCGGACTGTTCCCGCGCGCCGTCGATTGAGGCCGCGATGGAAACCGGCAAGCACCGCATCGAGATCGCTGCGCCCGCGTCGCGCCACGTGATGCTCATCGGCGCATTGCTCCTTGTCGCGCTGTTCCTGTTGCCCTTCTACGGCACGCGCGGCCTCGTGCAGGAACTGATCTTCGTCTTCTACATGCTGGCGCTGGCGCAGCTGTGGAACCTGCTTGCGGGCTACGCGGGCCTTGTCTCCGTCGGGCAGCAGGCGTTCGTTGGCCTCGGCGGTTATCTCCTGTTCGCGCTTACGGTCTATGGCGGGATTGATGCGCTGCTCGCGATCGTCCTTGCCGGCGCGATCGCCTTCGTGTTTGCCTTCCCAACCGCGCTCGTTGTCTTCCGCCTGCGCGGGGCCTATTTCGCCATCGGCACCTGGGTGGTGGCCGAGGTCTATCGGCTCGTCTTCGCGCAAATCAAGCCGCTAGGCGGCGGCACCGGCACGTCGCTGCCCGTCTCGGTGACGAACGGCGTCTTCGGCATCGAATTCCTGAAATCCGTTTTCGATCTCCGCACGGCGCTCGCCCGCGACATGGTGATGTACTGGACCGCCTTTGCGCTCGCCGTCGGCACTGTCCTCGCCGTCTATTGGATCCTGCGCACCCGCCGCGGGTTGGCTCTCTCGGCGATCCGCGACTCCGAGCTCGCCGCCGAGAGCGTGGGCGTCGACGGCTTCCGCACCAAGCTCTGGGTCTATGCGGTCACCGCCGCCGGCACTGGCATGGTCGGCGCGCTCATCTATCTGCACACGGCGCGCATCTCGCCCGATGCGGCGTTCTCCGTGCTGAACTGGACGGCCTATGTGATTTTCATCGTCGTGATCGGCGGCATCGGCACCATCGAAGGCCCGATCATCGGCGTGATCGTGTTCTATCTCCTGCAGACGTACCTCGCCGATTTTGGCACTTGGTATCTGATCCTGCTTGGCGCGCTCGCCATCGTCATTATGCTGTTCGCCCCCAAGGGGATCTGGGGCTATGTCGCGGCCCGGTACAAAATCGAGCTGTTCCCGCTGCAGCGGAAGCTGGTGAAGTCCGAAGACGAAACCGGTCCCGCGGCGTGATTTACAGCGCTATCGCAGGCCGGCGTTGAACTTATCGAGCGCCGCCGATCCGGGGCAAAGCTCGCGCTCGCCGAGCGCATTGAGCGGCGCTTCCACCGTGCCGAGATGCGCGTGCAGCTCCTCGCCATCCGTATCGAGATAGAGAAGTCCGGTAACGATTTCCCCCGCCACCTGCCGTTCCATCAGGAAATTCATCGCCGCCCGCCGGTCGTGCACGTCATAGTCGGCATCGAGTTTGCGCAACGCGAGTTTCGAGCCGTCGTGCTGCTCGACGATCTCGACCGTACCGGGTTCGTAATCGACTGCGATCGGCGCACGCCCGCTGATGAAATCGAGCCGGTTAACCGCCTCGTTGTGCTCGCGCACGTAGTCGAAGCTCTTGGTCGAACCGGGATGGTTGTTGAAGGCGACACAGGGGCTGATCACGTCGAGGAACGCCGCACCCTCATGCTCGAGGGCAGCCTTGATCAACGGAACGAGCTGCTTCTTGTCGCCGGAGAAGCTGCGCCCCACGAACGTGGCGCCGAGTTGCAGTGCCATCGCCACGAGATCGATCGGCGAGTCGGTATTGATCGCGCCGCGCTTCGATTTCGAGCCCCGGTCGGCGGTCGCCGAGAACTGTCCTTTGGTCAGGCCGTACACGCCGTTGTTCTCGACGATATAGGTCATGTTCACGCCACGCCGGATCAGGTGCGCGAACTGGCCGAGCCCGATCGACGCGGAATCGCCGTCGCCCGATACGCCGAGATAGATGAGATCGCGGTTGGCGAGATTGGCGCCCGTCAGCACCGACGGCATGCGGCCATGCACGGAGTTGAAGCCGTGCGAGTTGCCGAGGAAGTAGGTCGGCGTCTTCGACGAGCAACCGATGCCCGAGAGTTTCGCGACCCGGTGCGGCTCGATGTTCAGCTCGAAGCACGCCTGGATGATCGCCGCCGAAATTGAATCGTGTCCGCAGCCCGCGCACAGCGTCGAGATCGAGCCCTCGTAGTCGCGGTGCGTGTAGCCGAGCGAATTCGTCGGCAACTCAGGATGATGGAATTTCGGCTTGACGATATAGGTCATGACACGACCTTGCGCAGCGGAGTGACCTTGCGGGAATCGAGATGCTCGCCGATCGCCCGCACGATGAAGCGCGCGGTGATCGGCGTGCCGTCATAGTGCAGGATCGGCACGAGCCGCGCCGGATCGAGGCCCGCTTCGTTGATGAGGAGCGCGCGCAGCTGTGCGTCGCGGTTCTGCTCGACCACGAACACCTGGTCGTGGCCCGCGACGAAGTCCGCAATATCGTGATGAAAAGGGAAGGCGCGCACCCGCAGGAGGTCGAGCGCGATGTCAGAATCGGCGAGCATTTCGTGCGCTTCGTCCATCGCCGGGCTCGTGGAGCCGAAATAGATCACGCCGTAGCGGGTCGGTTTCTCCGCGTTGCGGCGGACAGGTCGCGGTACGAGGCTCTTCGCGGTCTCGAACTTGCGCAACAGGCGGTCCATGTTGTCGACGTAAGGCCCGCCTTCCTCGGTGTAGCGCGCATAGCGGTCGCGCGAGGTGCCGCGCGTGAAGTAGGAGCCCCGGCTCGGATGCGTGCCGGGATAAGTGCGGTAGGGAATGCCGTCACCCTCGACGTCGAGATAGCGGCCGAAATCCTTGCCGGCTTCGAGCTCCGCCGCCGTCATCACCTTGCCGCGGTCGTAGCGGCGCGCATCGTCCCACGTGAGCGGCCGGCACAGGTGCCGGTTCATGCCGATATCGAGGTCGATCAGGACGAACACGGGCGTCTGCAGCCTGTCGGCAAGATCGAACGCCTGCGCCGCGAACTCGAACGCCTCCGCCGGATCTTCCGGGAACAGGAGTACATGCTTGGTGTCGCCGTGCGAAGCATAGGCACAGAGCAGAATGTCGGATTGTTGCGTGCGCGTCGGCATGCCGGTCGACGGCCCGCCGCGCTGTACGTCGATGATGACAGAAGGAATCTCGGCGAAATACGCGAGCCCGAGGAATTCCTGCATCAAGGAAATACCGGGGCCGGAAGTTGCCGTGAAGGCGCGCGCGCCGTTCCAGCCGGCGCCGACCACCATGCCGATCGCCGCGATCTCGTCCTCGGCCTGCACGATCGCAAACCGGTTCTTCTTCGTCTCGGGATCGACACGGAAGCGCGCGCAGTGGCGCGAAAAGGCCTCGGCGAGGGAAGAGGAGGGCGTGATCGGGTACCATGCGCACACGGTCGCGCCGCCATAGACCGCGCCCAGCGCCGTCGCCGAATTCCCCTCGATGAAGATGCGGTCGCCCACGGCGGCGCTGCGTTGCAGGCGCAGGCCGATCGGGCATTTCAGGTTCTGCAGCGCATAATCGCGCCCGAGATGCAGCGCGTGGATGTTGGGCGCGATCAGCTTTTCCTTGGCCTTGAATTGCTCGCCGATCAGCTTCTCGATCTCGGCGGCATCCATGTCGAGCAGCGCCGACAGCGCGCCGAGATAGATGATGTTCTTGAAGAGCTGACGCTGGCGCGGATCTGTGTATTCGCGATTGCAGATCGCCGTCAGCGGAACGCCGATTGCCGTGATGTCGCCACGGAATTTCGAAGGCGGCAGCGGTTTTGTCGAGTCGTAGAAGAGATAGCCGCCCGGCTCGATCGAGGCGACATCCTTGTCCCATGTCTGCGGGTTCATCGCCACCATGAGGTCGACGCCGCCGCGCGCGCCGAGATGGCCGGAACCCGAGACGCGCACCTCGTACCAGGTCGGCAGTCCCTGGATGTTCGACGGGAAGATGTTGCGTGGCGCCGCCGGGACGCCCATGCGCAGCACGGCGCGGGCGAACAATTCGTTGGCGCTGGCGGAGCCCGACCCGTTCACATTGGCGAACCGGACGACGAAGTCATTCACGCTCTCGATCGGCATGCGCTTCCCGCGTAGGTCATTTCAATAAAGGTTTTCTGCATGTCCCATGCGCCGGTCGGGCAACGCTCAGCGCACAGGCCGCAGTGCAGGCACACGTCTTCGTCTTTCACCATCACGCGCCCGGTTTTCAGCCCGTTCGCCACATAGAGGTCCTGCGCTAGATTATGTGCCGGCGCCGTCAGACGCGTGCGCAACTCGGCTTCTTCGCCGTCTTGCGTGAAGGTAATGCAGTCCATCGGGCAGATGTCGACACAGGCGTCGCACTCGATGCAGAGCGAAGACGTGAACACCGTCTGCACGTCGCAATTCAGGCAGCGCTGCGCTTCCTTGAACGCGAGCTGTTCATCGTAGCCGAGCTCGACCTCGGCGCGGATGTCGCGCAGCGCCACCACCTTGTCGCGTAGGGGAACGCGATAACGTTTATCCGCCGCAATGTCGTTGTCGTAGATCCACTCATGGATGCCCATCTTCTGGCTGACGATGTCGACAGCCGGCATCGGGCGTTCGGCGACGTCCTCGCCGTTGCAGAACTTGTCGATGGAGACCGCGGCTTCATGGCCGTGCGCCACCGCCCAGATGATGTTCTTCGGGCCGAACGCCGCATCGCCGCCGAAGAAGACCTTCGGATGGGTCGAGCGCATGGTGCTCGCGTCGACGACAGGCATGCCCCACTTGTCGAACTCGATGCCGATGTCGCGCTCGATCCAGGGGAAGGCGTTTTCCTGGCCGACCGCGATCAGCACATCGTCGCAGGGGAAATGTCGGTCCGGCTCGCCGGAAGGCAGCAGGTGGCGCTTCCCCTTGTCGTCGCGCCACGCCATCACCTTCTCGAACATGACGCCGGTGAGCTTGCCGTTTTCGTGGGTGAATTCCTTCGGCACGAGGTAATTGTGGATCGGGATGCCCTCATGCATGGCGTCTTCTTTTTCCCAGGGAGACGCCTTCATTTCCTTGAAGCCCGAGCGCACCACCACCTGCACGTCCTCGCCGCCCAGCCTGAGCGACGAGCGGCAGCAGTCCATCGCCGTGTTGCCGCCGCCGAGCACGATCACGCGCTTGCCGATCTTCGTCGTATGGCCGAAGGAGACGCTCGACAGCCAATCGATGCCGATATGGATGTTCTTCGCCGCTTCCTTGCGGCCGGGGATGTCGAGATCGCGTCCGCGCGGAGCGCCGCAACCCACGAAGATCGCGTCCCAGCCTTCGGCGAGCAGCGTCTTCAGGCTGTCGACCCGGTGGCCGCCAACAAACTTGACGCCAAGATCGAGAATATAGCCGCACTCTTCGTCGATCACGCTGTCGGGCAGGCGGAATTTCGGAATCTGCGTCCGCATCATGCCGCCCGCCTGCGGATCCTGGTCGAGCACGATGACGTCGTAGCCGAGCGGCGCGAGATCGCGCGCTACCGCTAACGAGGCGGGGCCGCCGCCGATGCACGCAATGCGCTTGCCGTTCTTCTTCGCGGCGCGCTTCGGCAGGCGTGCGCGGATGTCATCCTTGTAGTCCGCGGCCACGCGCTTGAGCCGGCAGATCGCCACCGGCTCTTTCTCTACACGCCCGCGCCGGCATGCCGGCTCGCACGGCCGGTCGCACGTGCGTCCGAGAATTCCCGGAAACACGTTCGACTTCCAGTTGATCAGATAGGCGTCGCTGTAGCGGCCGGCGGCGATCAGCCGGATGTATTCGGGAACGGGCGTGTGCGCAGGGCAGGCCCACTGACAATCCACGACCTTGTGAAAGTGCTGCGGCGTGGAGAGGTCGGTGGGCTTCATTTATGCCTCGCCTCCGCGTCGCTCGCGCTCTTCGACTGGAGATTCCGCGATGCAACAATCCTGCATGGCGCCTGCCTGCTTCGAATTGAAATAACTTTAGCGCGGATTCATCGCGCGCGTCGATGATGCGAAGGTCGTTTTCGAAACTTCGTGAAGAAATTCTCAGTCACGCACCGCTGCGCGCATCCTTCCGGGATATGGAGTTGGGAAGGAAATGAGTGGGTTGCAATAGAAAGCGTGTGCAGCAAAAATGCTGCGATGCAGCGCGGAGCGGATTGCTCACTTGTCAGAAGCGGCGGCGATTCCTGCGGTCTGTTTGCGCCGCATCGCGAATTCATAGGCAAGCAGCGCGCCGCCGAGAGCGGCGCCGGCGAGATCTGTTCCCGCTGCAAATTGTGCAATCTGATCGGGAATGAGGAGCGCAATGCCGGCCATCACGAATCCCGCGCGCGCCCAGCGCGGCATCTCGCGGAACAGATAGCCGACCATGCCGATCGAGGTCAGCCATACCCCGGCAACGGCGGTGACGATCGCAACGCCGGTCTCGCCGAACGAAGTGCTTTCGAGCAGAAGCAAGGAAGGCGAGAACATGAACAGAAAAGGAATGATGTAGGCGGTCCAACCGAAGCGCATCGCAATGAAGCAGGTGCGCATCGGTTCGGCGCCCGCCAGGCTCGCCGCGAAGTAGGCGCCGATCGCAACCGGCGGCGTGACCATCGACATCATGCCGAGATAGAGGATGAACATGTGCGTTGCGAGCTTGGAGAATCCGAGCTCGACGAGCGAGGGCGCGACCAAGACCGCGAGCAGCACATAGACACCGATCGTCGGCATGCCCATGCCGAGCACGATGCAGAGCAGCGCGGCAATGATCAGCAGCAGCACGAGATTGGTCCCGCCGAGCTTCACCAGAAGCAGCGTCAGTGCGAAGCTGAGGCCGGTCGCCTGGAGAATGCCGGCGATGAACCCGGCGGCCGCCGCAATCATCAGGATGTCCAGACTGGCGATGCCCGTCTGCACCAGGGCGTCGAACAACGTCCGCAACGTCATGCGCCGCTTCTGGTAGCCGATGAACAGTCCGATCGCGGCGACCGCGAGCGAGGCGACCAGGGCTGCGTATTCGGCCTCGCGGTTTGCCCAGAACAGCAGATAGATCAGCACCGCGAACGGAACCGCGAAGATCAGGCCCGATCTCAGCACGGGCCGGAGCGGCGGGATCTCGGAATCGGGAATCCGCGTGATCCCATGCTTGCCGGCTTCGAGGTCCGCCTGGATGAACAGCGCAACGTAATAAAGAATGGAAGGAACCAGCGCGGCGATCACGATCTCGCTGTACGGCCGCTCGAGAAAGTCGGCCATCACGAAGGCGACCGCGCCCATGACTGGCGGCATGAGCTGGCCGCCGTTCGAGGCGGTCGCCTCGATCGCGGCCGCCTGCGCGGGCTTGAAGCCCGTCCGCTTCATCAGCGGGATCGTGATGACGCCCGTCGCCAAGATATTGGAGACGACGACGCCCGAGATCGTTCCGAACAGGCTCGACGCCACAATCGATATCTTGGCGGCACCTCCGCGATAGCGTCCCATCAGGCCAAGCGACAGATCGTTGAAGAAACCCGCACCACCGGATGCGTGCAGAAGCTGGCCGAAGAACAGGAACGGGATCACGACACTGACGCCGACCAGCATGATGAGGCCGAACAGCCCGCTCGTGTCGATCCCGAGATAATAGATCATGCGCCCAAGTTGCACTTCCCGGGTCTGCAAGGCGCCAGGCACGAGGTGCCCGACCAGCGCATAGACGATAAAGAAGATCAGAATGATCACGAGAGGCGAGCCGACGGTGCGGCGCAGGCCCTCAAGTGTCAGCAGCAGGAAGATCGAGGCGGTGACGATGCCCTTGAGTGGCGCCTCAAACAGCCGCGAGGAGATGTCGGCGAAATCGAACGCTACGTACCAGCCCGCGACAAAGCCGACGAGCGCGAGCACGGCGTCATACCAGGGCAGAGGTCCGCGCTTGGCTTTTTTGCTTGCCGGATAGTGGAGAAACACCAGCGCAAGTGCCGTGCCGAAGGTCGCGGCCAGGAACTGTTCGGGAATAAAAAGAAGCCCCGCGGCGCGATAAAGGTCGGCGGCCCAGAACAATGCGCCGAGTGCAATCGCGCCGCCGAGAATGGGACGCAGAATGCGCACCGCCGGAGAAACCGGCGGCGCTTCGTCGGTCTCCGCGCCGCCGGTCACGACAGGTCGGAAGCAAAAGAGAGCCACAGTGCTCTGTGGGTCATTGGCCCTTCCAGATTCCTGCTTCCTTGTAGAACTTGATCGCGGCCGGATGATATTCGATGCGCTTGTGCTCGACCGCCATGCCTTCCTGCGTGAACGCGTTGAACGAGGGATGTCCCGCTACCATCGCGGCCTTGTTGGCGTGCGCCGTCTTGACGAACTTGTAGACGAGGTCGTCCGGCGTATTCTTGTTGGTGAGCACGACGATGTAATACTGCATGAGCTTGGTCGGGCCGATGATGCCCGGCAGGTTTGGCGCCGGCTGCTGGACCGCGACGTCATATTCCTCGCGTATCGCTTTCATGCCCGCGACCGCCTTCGGCGAATCGTCCATGTCGAGAAAACGGATTCCGCCTTCGATCGACGCGTGTGCTTCGGCAACCTTCGGGCCACCGACGGCGAAGGTAAAGGCATCCGATTTTCCGGCCTTGAAGTCGTCGGCGGCACGCAGGAGATCGGTCGTGGGCACCGGATCGACATCGTCAAGGCTGAGGCCGGCATTGCCGAGCAGCCCGTTCCACAATGCGATGCCCTGTTTGAAACCCGTCCAGCCCGTTCCGATGCGCTTGCCCTTCAGGTCGGACACTTTCTTGATGTCGGAATTGTTGCGCACGATGATGCCGACGCGGAACGGAAGCACCGTGAATGCGACGCGTACATCGTCCATTTTCGCGCCTTTATATTCGTTGGTGCCCTGGCGCGCGTCGCTTGCCTCTTCAATGCTCGTATAGGCGAATTCCGCCTGTTTGTTCTGCGTGGCGCCGATGATCGCTGCCGGAGAATTGAAGGTGAGAAGCCGCATCTGCAGGTCGGAGTGCTCTTGCACGGCCTTCGCGATCGCGGCCGCCTGCACGTGATTGATCGCGCCGGGCGGCAGGGTAGAAATGGCGATCGTTTGCGCGGCTGCCCCGTGCGAGCCGAAGCCGGCGGACAGCAACGCTGCGACAGCGGCGCCAAGGACCGTTCCAGGGAATCGTCGGATCATCGCGTTTTCCTCCCGATTTCATTGCTTCCGATTTTTTGTGGCTGGGACTCCCGCTCGTCGCAGACGGCCGGAGCTCGGCACCGGATTCGAAAGGATCGTAGTTTATCGCCGTGCCCGCGCCAAGAAGCGGTGCGGCGGAGCGCTCGTGAGGGGCTGTGCCTGCTCGAAATTCGCGATGCGCGTCGCCCGTGGGCAATTCACCGTCGGCACCGCTATCCGGATCGACCGCTGCGCAACCGCCGAAAAGCCCGCGTCGGGTCTCGAAAAGCGGGAACCGACCGCGCGCAAAAAAAGCCCGGCGCGGGATACCCGCGCCGGGCGTTTCGGTTCAGTAGACTACAGACTTATTTCAGATATTCGTCGGTGTAGAGACCGTCGAAGCTCTTCAGCGCGTCCTTCGGATCGAGCAGCTTGGCTACGAGGCTCACCTTCTGCGAATTCTCAAGCATCTTGTCGTTGACACGAATGTCCTTGGCATGGGCGAGGAGCGTCCGGTCCCATGCGGCCTTCAAAAGCTCCGGATCCATCTTCGCGAAGCGTTTCTTCAGCACTTCCTCGAACACCTTGTCCGGCTGCTCTTGCACCATCTTGGCGGCGCCTGCATAGGCGCGGGCCATGCGTGCACACATGTCGCTGTTCTTCTGGCAGGTCTCGGGAATGGTATAGACGAGACCGTATGCGAACGGCAGCAACTCCGGCGCGTCGGTCACCGAGCTCATGAGCATGATGGCGCTGCCCTTGACCACGGCCTGGGTCGTGAAGGGCATGGAGGTGGTGTAGCCGTCGATCGCCTTGTTCTCGAGCGCCGGCAGCATGGCCGGCGGGTCCATCGGCGCGATGCGAACGTCCTTTTCGACGTCGAGGCCGCCCTGTGCGACGACATAACGCTCCCAAGCATGAACGATGCTGCCCACGCCCTGGATGCCGATCGTCAGGCCCTTCAGGCGCTTGGCGCGCTCCGCAACCGGCATGTTCTCCGTGATGCCGACACGCTCAGCAACATCCTTACGCAATACCATCTCGACCATCATGCGGTCGATCATGTTGGCGACGGCGAAGAAGCGCTGACCTTGCGATGCAGCACGGAGATAAACCGGGCCGGTTCCCATGGTGAAATGTGCGCTTCCCGCGAGGACGGCGTTCGGCGCGGCGACGCCCACGAGATTGCGCGTCGTGACATTCAGGCCCTCTTTCTTGTAAAAGCCCATGTCCTCTGCGACGAAGGCGGTCGTAAACGTCAGGGTTTGTGCCGGCAGCGCCATGATGACATCAATATCCTGGCTCTTGCCGGTCGTGGGGCTAAACCCAGCAACGGCGCCGACGGCGGCAACCGCAACGAACTTTGACCATTTGAACATCTGGTCCTCCCAAACTAATCTTGATGATTGAGGAAGCTCATCTATCAGGAAGTATCGACCGCAACAACGGAACAGCTTGGAAAAAGTCTTTGATCGAATCTAAGCGTAGTCCGTGTGAGTTTTTCCAGTATACGGTATTAGGCACGATCTAGAAACACGGCACGAAAGAAGCTTCGAAATATAACAATAGGATACAGTCGGCATAGGCGAGGCATTATCGGGGCCATTATGGCAAGCCAAGGTGAAATTTCCGCGACGAC
>Ga0182741_1006118_pt1 | contig 10718 bp, 9 predicted proteins | sample eDN5th37CBELigOP_FD_128874 | JGI IMG/M metagenome (GOLD analysis project Ga0182741, IMG submission 128874) | Enriched Organic Plus compost microbial communities from Emeryville, California, USA - eDNA 5th pass 37_C BE-Lig OP (version 2) (version 2) ...
AGGGGCAGGAGGGACGGGTGGATGTTGATCATGCGCCCGGCCCAGCGTTCCACGAAGCCTTCGGTGAGCACGCGCATGAAGCCCGCCAGGCAGATGAATTCGATGCCGTGCCCGGCCAGCGCCGCGTCCATGGCCTGCTCGAAGCTCTCGCGGCTGGGGTGCGTCCTGTGGTCGACGATCGCCGTCGCGATGCCGGCGGCCCTGGCCCGTTCGAGGCCGGCCGCGTCGGGACGGTTGGAGAGCACGAGGGCGATCTCGGCCGGGAAGCCGGGCGCGGAGGCGGCCTCGATCAGCGAGCCCATGTTGGACCCGCGCCCGGAGATCAGAACGGCGACGCGTCGGGGCATCAAAGCTTCAGCGAACCGGAGGTCTGCACCGGCTCGCCGCCCGTGCGGGCGACGGTCTCGCCGATGCGCGCCGGGCTCTCGCCCGCCTGACGCAGGCGCTCGATGACAGCGTCCGCCTTGTCGGCGCTCGCCACGACGATCATGCCGATTCCGCAATTGAAGGTGCGCAGCATCTCCGCCTCGGCGACGCTGCCGGTCCTGGCCAGCCAGCCGAACACGGGCGGAACCGCGATGGCGTCGAGATCGAGCCGCACGCCGATCCCATCGGGGAGCACCCGCGGGATGTTGTCCGGGAAGCCGCCCCCGGTGATATGGCACAGGGCGCTGATCCCGTCGCCGCCCTTCAGCGCCTGGAGGAGGGGTTTTACGTAGATCCGGGTCGGCTCGAGGAGGGCCTGCGCCAGATTCTTGCCCGGGGCGAAGGGAGCGGGGGCGTCCCAGGCGAGGCCGGAATGCTCCACGATCCGGCGGACGAGCGAGAAGCCGTTGGAATGGACGCCGGAGGAGGGCAGGCCGATGAGCACGTCGCCCGCCTTCACGTCCTTCGGCAGCAGGGTGCCGCGCTCGGCCGCGCCCACCGCGAAGCCCGCGAGGTCGTAATCGCCCTTCGCGTAGAGGCCCGGCATCTCCGCCGTCTCGCCGCCGATCAGCGCGCAGCCCGCCTGGAGGCAGCCCTCGGCGATGCCCTTGACGATATGGACGCCGACTTCCGGAGAGAGCTTCCCGGTCGCGAAATAGTCGAGGAAGAAGAGGGGCTCGGCGCCCTGGACGATGATGTCGTTCACGCACATGGCCACGAGATCGATGCCGATCGTGTCGTGGATGCCGGTGTCGATGGCGATCTTGACCTTGGTGCCCACGCCGTCATTGGCGGCCACCAGGATCGGGTCCTTGAAGCCCGCGGCCTTGAGGTCGAAGAGGCCGCCGAACCCGCCGATCTCCGCGTCCGCGCCGGGGCGGCGGGTGGACCGCACCAGGGGCTTGATCTGGTCGACCATGGCATTGCCCGCGTCGATGTCGACGCCCGCTTGGGCATAGGTCAGGCCGTTCGTCTGCTTTTCGCTCGTCATGGGCACACCCCGTGTTGGGGGTCGGAGTAAGGCGAGCAGAGCGGGGAGGCAAGGGGAGATTTCGCATTTTGCGAAGCGCCTCTCCCACGTCGTCGCCGGCCTTGGGCCGGTGATCCCGGAAGAGCCTCTCCCAGGCCATGACAAGAGCGGATTTCGGAGGACAGCTCCATCTCAAGTCGCTGCCGCGCCATTCCGGTCATTCGACCCCGGGTCGGCTCGCGCCGTCGGGGATGGCGCATCCGGGGCCGCGCTTAACCCCGTTGCCTCTCAAACGTTGAACTTGGCCCCCCGACCGGTCATCATTCCTCCACGATGACCATCCCGAACCTGATCACCATCGCCCGCCTCATCCTGGTCCCCGTCGTGATCGTCATGATCATGCAGCAACGATGGGCCGCGGCCTTCATTCTGTTCGTGGTGGCCGGGGTGTCGGACGGGATCGACGGGTTCATCGCCCGCCAGTTCGACATGAAGAGCGAGTTCGGGGCCTATATCGATCCGATCGCCGACAAGGCGCTGCTGGTCTCGATCTACGTCGCGCTGGCCGTGGTGGGGGCGATCCCGAGCTGGCTCGCCATCGTCGTGGTCTCGCGGGACGTCATGATCGTTTCCGCCGTGCTCCTGTCCTGGGTCATGAGCCGCCCGGTCGAGATCAAGCCGATCCTGCTGAGCAAGCTGAATACCGGCGCGCAGATCGGCTTCGCGGCTTTCGCCCTCGCCGCGAATGCCTATGGGATCAATCTGGGCGGCCTGGAACATCTGGTCATGCTGGTCGTGGCGACCTTGACCGTAGCTTCCGCAGGTGCCTATCTCGGCGGCTGGCTGCGGCACATGGCGGCCTGAGGCGCTCAGGGTATGGAGTATCGATGACGATCCAACGGCAGATCGGATTCTGGATTGCGGCGCTGGTGGCGGTGGTGCTCCTGCTGTTCGCGCTGCGCGGCATCCTCCTGCCGTTCGTGGCGGGGTTCGCCTTGGCCTATCTGCTCGATCCCCTGGCGGACCGCCTCCAGAGGATCGGGGTGGGGCGCCTGGGAGCGAGCCTGCTCATCCTGGTTCTCTTCGTTCTCATCTTCATCATCACGCTGATGATCCTCGTGCCCTTCGCGGCGCAGCAGGTCGGCGCCTTCGTGGAGCGCGTCCCAAGCTATGTCGGCCGCCTGCAGGAACTCGCGAACGAGCAGCTGCGACCGCTTCTCCAGCGGCTCGGCGCGAACGGGACCCTGCCGGAGATGCAGAGCTCCGTGGGCAACCTGATCAGCCAGGGCATGGCCTGGATCGCCACCTTCCTCCAGGGTCTCTGGTCCGGCGGTCAGGCGCTCATCAGCATCTTCTCCCTGCTGGTCGTGACGCCGGTCGTGGCGTTCTACATGCTGGTCGACTGGGACCGCATGGTGAGAACCGTGGATTCCTGGATGCCGCTCCGCCAGCGGGACACGATCCGCGCCATTGCCCGCGACATCGACCGGGCCATCGCCGGCTTCGTGCGCGGGCAGGCCCTCGTGTGCATCATCCTCGGCACCTTCTATGCGGTCGGCCTTGCCCTGATTGGCCTGAATTTCGGGGCGCTCATCGGTATGACGGCGGGACTTCTGAGCTTCATTCCCTATGTCGGGTCCCTCACCGGGCTCATTCTCTCCATGGGCGTCGCCATCGTGCAGTTCTGGCCCGACTGGACCATGATCCTGGCGACGCTCGGCATCTTCGTGTTCGGCCAGTTCGTGGAGGGCAACATCCTTTCGCCCAAGCTGGTGGGCGACTCCGTGGGGCTGCATCCCGTCTGGCTCATGTTCGCGCTGCTCGCCTTCGGTGCGCTGTTCGGGTTCGTGGGCCTGCTGCTCGCCGTGCCGCTCGCCGCCGCCATGGGCGTGATCGCGCGCTTCGCCCTGAGGCAATATCTGGCAAGCCCCCTTTATCGCGGCACGGGGTCGGCCGGCATTCGCCCGAAGGTCGACGAAAAGGCGGACCTCGATGCGTGACGCGCCCAAGCAGTTGGCTTTCGATCTGCCGCTCGATCCCCGCTTCGGGGCGGAGGATTTCCTCGTCAGCCCCTCCAACGAGCAGGCCTATGGTCTGATCGAGAGCTGGCCCGACTGGCCCGACACGGTCCTTCTGCTGATCGGCCCGCCCGGCAGCGGCAAGAGCCATCTCGCCTCGATCTGGGCCACGAACGCCCATGCCTGGACCATCGACGCGCGCGACATCACCCACGACAAGGTGCCCCACCTCGTCTCCAACGGCGCGCTCGCCATCGAGGACATGGACCGGGGCGAGCGGGACGAGGCGGCCCTGTTCCACCTGGCGAACCTCGCCCGGGAGCGGAGGGCTTTCCTGCTCATCACCTGCGAGACGCCGCCGGACCGCTGGGGGCTGAGAACGCCGGACCTGCTCTCGCGCCTGCGGCTCGCCCCGAGCGTGACCGTCGAGCCGCCGGACGATGCCCTGCTCAAGGCCGTTCTGGTCAAGCTGTTCGTGGACAGGCAACTCGTGGTCGATACCTCCGTTGTCGACTATATTTCGCTCAGGATCGAGCGGTCCCTGGCCAAGGCCGCCGAACTGGTCGCCCTTCTCGACAAGGAGGCGCTCAGCCGCGGGCGGCGCGTCTCACGGGCCATCGCCGCCGAGATTCTCGGAGCCTCGCAGGAAACGGATGAAATCGAGTGAAGCCTGATCCCACCGCATTGTCGCTGAGCCGTCGCGAAGCCGTCACGAAACCCAGGGCAAAACGGACGCCGAAGAAGGAAGCGGCGGAAATCGAGGTGCGTGACACGATCGCCCTGAGGGACATGGAGGTCGTCAGCGAGGCTCCTCTGCCGAAGGCGCCGCCGGATATCGAGCTCGACGGCGCCGTGCTGCGCCAGTTCCCCCAGCGCTTCATCAATCGCGAATTGTCCTGGCTGCAGTTCAACCGACGCGTGCTGGAGGAGGCCAACAACCGCAATCATCCTCTGCTCGAGAAACTGCGCTTTCTCTCGATCTCGGCCGAGAACCTCGACGAGTTCTTCATGGTCCGCGTCGCGGGCCTGCGCGGACAGGTGCGATCCGGCGTCGCCACGATCTCGCAGGACGGGCTCTCGCCGCAGGAGCAGCTGACGAAGATCGCGGTCGAGGTGTCCGGCCTCGCCACGGACCAGCAGCGCCGCTGGGGCGAGTTGCGGGAGAGGCTGCAGGAGGAGGGCATCGTCCTCGTGGAGGGCGCGGGCCTGACGAAGCCGGAGGCGTCCTGGCTCGAGGATTACTTCCTCAACCACATCTTCCCGGTGCTCACGCCGCTCGCCATCGACCCGGCGCACCCGTTCCCGTTCATCCCGAATCTCGGCTCATCGATCGCGCTCAAGCTCGTGCGCCAGAACGACGGCAAGGTGCTGAACGCGCTCATCCGCCTGCCGTCCCGCGCGGACCGGTTCATCCGCCTGCCGGATTTCTCGGAGACGGGATCGGCGCGCTTCATCGCGCTGGAGCAGATGATCGTGCTCTACACGAGCCGCCTGTTCCCCGGATACGAGGTGCAGGGGCAGGGCGCTTTCCGCGTCATCCGCGATTCCGATATCGAAGTGGAGGAAGAGGCCGAGGACCTGGTGCGCCTCTTCGAGACCGCGCTCAAGCAGCGCCGCCGCGGCAGCGTGATCCGGCTCGAGGTCGAGGCCGCCATGCCGGAGGACCTGCGTCTCTTCGTGGCCGAGGAGATGGAGGTGTCCAGCGACGAGGTCTTCGTCGTCGAGGGCATGATGGGGCTACGGGACCTGTCGCAGCTCGTCGCGCTCGAACGCCCGGACCTGAAATTCAAGCCCTACAATCCGCGCTTCCCCGAGCGCATCCGCGAGCACAGCGGCGACTGCTTCGCCGCGATCCGCGAGAAGGACATCATCGTCCACCACCCTTACGAGTCCTTCGACGCGGTGGTGCAGTTCCTGCGTCAGGCGGCGCGCGATCCCAACGTGGTCGCGATCAAGCAGACGCTCTATCGCACGTCATCGGATTCCCCCATCGTGGCCGCGCTCGCCGAGGCGGCGGAAGCGGGCAAGTCGGTCACCGCCCTGGTGGAGCTGAAGGCGCGCTTCGACGAGGAGGCGAATATCCGCTGGGCGCGCAACCTCGAACGCGCGGGCGCGCAGGTGGTGTTCGGGTTCATCGAGCTGAAGACCCACGCCAAGCTCTCCATGGTGGTGCGGCGCGAGGGCAGCCAGCTCATCACCTATTGCCACGTGGGCACCGGCAACTACCACCCGATCACCGCGCGCATCTATACGGATCTCTCCTTCTTCACCGCCGATCCCGTGATCGGCCGGGACGTGTCGCGCATCTTCAATTTCGTGACGGGCTATGCGGAGCCCGCGGAACTGGAGCGCATGGCGGTCTCGCCGCTCACCCTGCGCAAGCGCCTCCTCCAGCACATCGAGGAGGAGATCGCCCATGCCAGGGCCGGGCGGCCCGGCGCGATCTGGGGCAAGTGCAACTCGCTGGTCGATGCCGACATCATCGACGCGCTCTACGACGCGAGCGCGGCGGGCGTGCAGGTCGATCTCATCGTGCGCGGCATCTGCTGCCTGCGCCCCGGCATCAAGGGCCTGTCGGAAAACATCCGGGTGAAGTCCATCGTCGGACGTTTTCTCGAGCACACCCGCATCTACGCCTTCGGCAACGGGCACGGCCTGCCCAGTCCCCAGGCGCATGTCTACATCTCCTCCGCCGACCTCATGACGCGCAACCTCGACCGGCGCGTCGAGGCGCTTCTGCCGATCCTGAACCCCACGGTGCATCAGCAGGTGCTGGACCAGATCATGCTCGCCAATCTTCTCGACAACGAGCAGAGCTGGACGGTCCTTCCCGACGGCACCAGTCGCCGGATCGTTCCGGGCAAGGGCGAGGAGCCCTTCAACGCTCACAAGTATTTCATGACGAACCCGTCCCTCTCGGGCCGCGGCAAGTCCCTCAAGACCTCCAGCCCCAAGGCGCTTCCGAAACGGGGGCAACGCTGACATGCCCCCGATCAGCCGAGAAGCCCAAGGTCGCCTCAAGCTCGGCAACCCGGTCGCCATCATCGACATCGGCTCCAACTCCGTGCGCCTCGTGGCCTATGAGGGCATGGCGCGCGCCCTGACGCCGATCTACAACGAGAAGGTCCTCTGCGGTCTCGGGCGGCATGTGGCGACCACCGGTCAGCTCGATCCCGAGGCCGTGGAGCGGGCCCTGCGCGCGCTCGCGCGCTTTCGATTGCTCTGCGACACGATGCAGATCTCGGACGTGTTCGTGCTCGCCACGGCCGCGGCGCGCGACGCCGCCAACGGCCCGGCCTTCCTGGAGGCCGCCGAGAAGGCCTGCAAATGTCCCATCAGCCTTCTGTCGGGCGCCGAGGAGGCGCGGTTCTCCGCGCTCGGCGTGGTCGCGGGCTTCCACAAGCCGGACGGCATCGTCGGCGACATGGGCGGCGGCAGCCTTGAACTCGTCGACGTGAGGGGCGCGAATGTGGGGCAGGGCACCACCATGCCGCTGGGCGGCCTCGCCCTGCAGGATGTCAGCGGCGGCTCGCTCAAGAGGGCGCAGAAGATCGTGCGGGCCGCGCTCGCACGCACGCCGGAATATCTCGAGAACCTTCACGGCCGCACGTTCTATGCGGTCGGCGGCACGTGGCGCGCCCTGGCGAAGCTCCACCAGGCGGCCACGAATTACCCGCTCCACATCATGCACAACTACATCCTCGATCCGAAGGATGGCCTGGACTTCCTGCATCTCGTGGAGGAAGCCGACGCGAAGACGCTGAAGGATATCGAAAGCATTTCCGAAGCCCGCCGGCCGCTGCTCGCCTATGGCGCCATCGTGCTGGAGGAGATCATCCGCCTCGGCGACCCGAAGGAGGTGGCGATCTCCGCCTTCGGCGTGCGCGAGGGCGTTCTCTTCGACAAGCTCGACCCGGAGACGCAGCAGCGCGATCCGCTTCTCGCCGCCGCGAGCGACCTGAACCTGCTGCGCTCGCGCTCGCCCCGCCACGGCGTCGAACTGTGCGACTGGACGGAAGACTTCATGAAGAGCCTCGGGGTGACCGAGACGGAAACCGAGACGCGCCTGCGCCGCGCGGCGTGCCTCCTCGCCGATATCGGCTGGCGCGCGCATCCGGATTATCGCGGCGAGCAGAGCCTCAACCTCATCGCCTATGGCGCCTTTGCCGGCCTCGATCATCCGGGCCGCGCCTATCTCGCGCTGTCCATCTTCTTCCGGCACGAGGGCCTGTCGCCCGCCAAGGTCGGCTCGCGCATCAAGTCGCTGGCCGGACCGCGCCTGCTGGAGCGCGCCCGCCTCCTCGCCGCGCTCATGCGCGTCGCCTATCCTGTCTCCGTGTCGATGGAAGGCATCCTCCCGCAGGCGCCCCTGCGGGCACGCAGCGGCCAGGTCGTGCTCCAGCTGCCGAGCCGTCTGCAGGATCTGGCCAACGAGCGCCTCGCAGGCCGGGTCAGGGCGCTCGGCAAGCTGCTCAACAAGGAGCCGGTGATCGAGATCGTAAGGTGAGCATGGCTATCGAGACCACAGGAACGCGGGTCGTCTACGAAAACCGGTGGATGCGGGTGCGGGAGGATACGATCCGGCGGACGGATGGATCGGCCGGGATCTACGGTGTCGTCGAGAAAACGGATTTCGCCATCATCGCGCCCATCGACAACGGCATGATCCATCTGGTCGAGCAGTACCGCTATCCGGTCAAGGGCCGCTATTGGGAACTGCCGCAGGGCTCATGGGAGCAGGCTCCCGAGATCGATCCGCTGGAGCTTGCCCGCGCGGAGCTGCGCGAGGAAACCGGCCTGACGGCTGAATCCATGATTCATGCCGGCCACCTCTTCGAGTGCTACGGCTACTCGACCCAGGGCTTCGACATCTATCTCGCTACGGGACTCGAGCCCGGGCCGGCGGATCGGGAGCAGAGCGAGCAGGACATGATCAGTCGCGCCTTCCCGGTCGAGAAGGTGCTCAAGATGGTCACCGAGGGCGTCATCAAGGACGCCGCGACGGTGGCGGCGCTTGGGATCTTGCGGCTGAAGGGGCTCCTATAGCCCTTACGAAATCTCCCGCAGCCGCACCCGCCCGCGCTCCAGCACCAGGCCGAGCTGTCCGTTCTTGAGGGCCAGGGCCTTCTCGCCGAACAGAGCGCGGCGCCAGCCGTGGAGGGAGGGGACGTTCGCCGTATCGCTTTCGGCGATGGCCTCCAGCTCCTCGACGGTGGCGACGATCTTGGGCGCGACGCCCTCCTGCTCGGCCACCGCCTTCAGGAGAACCTTCAGCAGGTCGACTACGGCACCGGTATTGCCGCGGCCGCGGCTGCGCTCGGGCATGGGAACGCTCGCCGGATCGCGGGCGACGCCGCGCTCGACCGCTTCCAGGATGTCGCCGCCCGTGCGGGAGCGCTCGAAGCCGTTGGGGATCGAGCGCAGGCGGCCGAGGGCCTCGACGCTGCGGGGCGCGGAGGTGGCGATGTCGATGAGTGCGTCGTCCTTGAGGATGCGCCCGCGCGGCACGTCGCGGCTCTGCGCCTCGCGCTCGCGCCAGGCGGCGACCTCCATGAGAACCGCGACCTCCTTCGGCTTGCGCAGGCGGCCGGCGAGGCGGCGCCAGGCATTGCCCGGGTCGGCCTGATAGGTCTCGGGGGAAGTGAGGATCGACATCTCCTCGCCAAGCCAGTTGAGGCGGCCGTTCTTCTCGAGCTGGGCCATCAGCGCCTCGTAGACCTTCACCAGATGGGTGACGTCCGACATGGCATAGGTGAGCTGGGCGTCGGTGAGGGGGCGGCGCGACCAGTCGGTGAAGCGGGACGACTTGTCCACCTTCGCCTTGGCGAGGTCGTTCACCAGCTGCTCGTAGGACACCGAATCGCCGTAGCCGCAGACCATGGCGGCCACCTGGGTGTCGAACAGGGGCTCCGGCACGATGCTCCCCAGGTTCCAGATGATCTCCAGGTCCTGGCGGGCGGAGTGGAAGACCTTCACCACTGCCGTATCCGCCATCAGCGCCATGAAGGGCGCGAGGCTGATCCCCTCGGCCAGCGGGTCGATGAGGCAGGCATCAGCGGGGTCGGGGCCCGCCATCTGGATCAGGCAGAGCTTGGGATAGTAGGTGGTCTCGCGCAGGAACTCCGTGTCGACGGTGACGAACGGATGCTGGCGCAGGCGGGAGCAGGCGTCGGAGAGCGCCTCGGTGGTCGTGATCAAGTCCATGAACATGCCTTTTAGCGGAAGGGAACCGTGCAGGCGACCCCTGCTTAAGCCCTGCGAAGGGCTTTCCTCCGCTCTTTTGCTTGGCGTTCCGCCCGCTTCATGAGCCAGTCGAGGATGTTGCGGTCCACCACGAGGCCGGTATCGGCGTCCTCGAGGCGTTCGATCCGGTCCACCCGGAAGCCGCGATAGCCGTCATCGGCCATGTCGATGCCGCCCAGGAGCATCTTGCCGGGGCCCACCTTCAGCTCGCGCGCGATCACCCAGCGCCGGCTCGGATTGCCGGCCTGGTCGACATAGTCGATCTCCAGTGCGCCGTCGAAGGGATAGACATGCCAATTCCCCTCGATCCGCTCCTCGTGGGGAACGTTTCGGCCGTGCTTCAACATGGTCGTCGCATGGTTCTGGATCATAGACGGGATATGGTTATTCCCGCTTTGTTCTGCAAGGGAAAAGGCAGCAAAAATAAGGGGTTGAGGCGGAAAATGAGGGTGGTCGGGGGCAGGCCCGGGGAGGGCGCAAAGGCGGAGCGCGACGGGAATTCCAGGGGCCACAATGGTTCGACATTGTCACGGCCGGGCTCGTCCCGGCCATCCCGATTGAGTAGAGCGCTGCGCCTCATGCAATCGAGATCACCGGGACAAGCCCGGTGATGACGAGGGAGCGGGTTCTGCCGTTCATCCAGTCGTTTGCCCCCGCCCGCAAGGGGGAGGGACCACGCCTGATCCGGCCCACGATCCCGGATCGCCGCTCCGCGCCGTCCGGGATGACACCCTCCACGTCATCACCGGCCCTGTGCCGGTGATCCCGATCCGTGAGGCGCGGCGCTCATCCGGTCGCTCGTCGCCGCCTCTCCCACGTCATCACCGGCCTTGTGCCGGTGATCCCGATCAGAAGAGCGCCGTGCTTTTCCAATCGGGATGGCCGGGACAGGCCCGGCCATGACGTGGGGAGGAAGCGGTGAGACGGGGCTGTGGATGATGTTCCTTGTTTGTTCTTGACAAAAGTCCTATGGTGGGCTATGTCTGTCGGCATCCGGTTCTCACGGGGGACGCGCCCGAGGCGTCGGTCGTGGAGGCCGGAGGCGGTTCTGAGCCGTCCGG
>Ga0182741_1006124_pt1 | contig 10709 bp, 8 predicted proteins | sample eDN5th37CBELigOP_FD_128874 | JGI IMG/M metagenome (GOLD analysis project Ga0182741, IMG submission 128874) | Enriched Organic Plus compost microbial communities from Emeryville, California, USA - eDNA 5th pass 37_C BE-Lig OP (version 2) (version 2) ...
CCGAGGCGCCTCGCCGTGCGGGCGTGGCTGGCCGAGCACCCGTCGCCGAGCGGGCGGGACCTGGCCGAGGCCGGCTACGTGGCGCCGCACTGGCCGGCGCCGTGGGGGCTCGACGCGGACCCGATCCACCAGCTCCTGATCGACGACGAGCTGCGGGCCGCCGGCGTGAGCCGGCCCGTCAACCCGATCGGGATCGGCTGGGCCGGCCCGACGATCCTGCACGCCGGCACCGACGCCCAGAAGGAGCGGTACCTGATGCCGCTCCTCGCCGGCGAGGAGATCTGGTGCCAGCTGTTCAGCGAGCCCGAGGCCGGCTCCGACCTGGCGTCGCTCACCACCCGGGCCGTGCGCGACGGCGACGAGTGGGTCGTCACCGGCCAGAAGATCTGGACGTCGCTGGCCCAGCACGCCCGCTTCGGGATCCTGATCGCCCGCACCGACCCGGACGTCCCGAAGCACGAGGGGATCTCGTACTTCATCTGCCCGATGGACGCCCCCGGCATCGAGATCCGGCCGATCATCGAGATGACCGGCGCCCACACGTTCAACGAGGTGTTCCTCGACGAGGTCCGCCTCCCGGCCGAGAACCTCGTCGGCGAGGTGAACCGGGGCTGGGGCCTGGCCAAGGTCACGCTCGGCAACGAGCGGGTCTCGCTGTCCTCCGGCGGCGCGCTGTGGGGGCAGGGGCCCGACGCCACCGACCTGCTGGACGTCGTGCGGGCCGCCGGCGGCACCGCCGACCCGGTCCTGCGCCAGCGCCTGGCCCAGCTCCACATCGAGCACGAGATCCTGCGCCTCATCCGCCTCCGCACCGTCACCGCCCGCATCAAGGGGGAGCCGCCGGGCCCGGAGGCGTCCGTGCGCAAGATCCTCGCCGACGAGCACGGACAGCGGATCATGGCCCTCGCCAAGGACCTGGCCGGTGCCGGCGGCATGCTCACCGACGTCGGCCCCCTGGGCGCCGACGTCGCCGTCTGGCACCACGGCTTCCTGTTCGCCCCGGCCCTCACGATCGGCGGCGGCACGGGCGAGGTCCAGCGCAACATCCTCGCCGAGCGGGTCCTCGGCCTCCCGCACGACCCGGGGATCCGGTGACGGCGCCCGGCGGGTTCGCGACCGCGAGCGGCGAGCGGCCAGACTGAGCGCCATGAGCCGCATCCGCTCGATCGCGCTGAAGCGCCACGACGAGGTCGTGGCCAACATCGACCTCCCGGGCGTGCCGGCCGGCACCCCCGGCAAGGTCCTCACCGTCTCCGGCCTCACCTGGGTCCGCTACCGCGTCCTCTTCGAGAACGGCGTGGAGCTGGGCCTGCTCGACGGCCGGCACATCTGCCGCCCGGGCGACTTCGTCCCGCTCGACCAGCGGGTCGAGGAGGAGGTCGCCGCCGAGGCCGACGCCGGCGACGCCGGCGAGGCGGCGCAGGCGGGTGGCGGCGACAACGAGTGGGGCGTGCCCGCGCACCTGCTCGAGCGGTCTAAGCGCGCTCGCGAGCGCCTCGCGAGCTGAGCCGACGAGTCCCACCGAATCCGACGCACCACCGATCAGGGGGAGATCCCATGAAGCTGTCCACCGCCCTCAGCTACGCCGGCGGGTTCAAGGAGGGGGCCGATCAGGTCGTGGCCCTGGAGAAGGCCGGGCTCGACATGGTCTGGGTGGCGGAGGCGTACAGCTTCGACGCCGTCTCCCAGCTCGGCTACCTCGCCGCCAAGACCTCCCGGGTCGAGCTCGCCTCCGGCATCCTGCCGATCTACACCCGGACCCCCACGCTCCTGGCCATGACCGCGGCCAGCCTCGACGCCCTGTCCGAGGGCCGCTTCGTCCTCGGCCTCGGTGCCTCCGGCCCGCAGGTCATCGAGGGGTTCCACGGCGTCCGCTACGACAAGCCGCTCGGCCGCACCCGGGAGATCATCGACATCTGCCGCCAGGTGTGGCGCCGCGAGCGGGTGCAGCACGACGGGCCGAGCTACAAGATCCCGCTCCCGGCCGACCAGGGCACGGGGCTGGGCAAGCCCCTGAAGCTCATCAACCACCCGGTGCGCGAGCGCGTGCCGATCTACGTCGCGTCGCTCGGCCCGAAGAACGTGCAGATGACCGCCGAGAAGGCCGACGGCTGGCTGCCGATCTTCTTCAACCCGGCCAAGGCCAAGGAGGTGTGGGGCGCCGACCTCGCCGCGGGCACCGCGAAGCGCGACCCGGAGCTCGGGCCGCTCGAGGTGGTGGCCGGCGGCCTCCTCGCCGTGGGCGAGGGCGCCGAGCGCGTCCGCGAGATGGCGCGGCCGATGGTGGCCCTCTACGTGGGTGGCATGGGGGCCAAGGGCCGCAACTTCTACAACGACCTGATGAAGCGGTACGGCTACGAGGCCGAGGCCGAGCAGATCCAGGACCTCTACCTCGACGGCAAGAAGGACGAGGCGGCGGCGCTCGTGCCCGACGAGTTCCTCGAGCAGATCTCGCTGTGCGGGCCCGAGGGCTACGTGAAGGAGCGCCTGGCCGCCTACAAGGAGGCCGGCGTGACGAACCTCAACGTCACCCCGATCGACAAGGACCCGGTGGCCCTGCTCGAGAAGGTCAAGGGCTGGACCGAGGACCTCTAGGTCCTCGCCTCCCACGTCCGCGGACGGCGGCCCGGGCCGGTGCCCGGGCCGCCGTCGCGCTCGGGCTCAGGCGAGCGCGCGCTGGGCCACGCCGAGCGCCGCCTCGGCCTCGCGCACGAAGCGCTCGACGAGCTCGGCGGCGGGGACGAGCTCGGTGATCGCGCCCACGCCCTGGCCGGCGGGCATGAACTCCTTGCTCGGGTCCACCCCGGGGGTCGACTCGTCGCCGCCGAGGTGGTTGGCACCGTCCTGCACCGACTTCACGTACTGCATCGGGAAGGGCTCGGCCTGGCCGCCGGCCGCCTCGAAGGCGCGGGCGTACTCGGTCTCGATGACGCGGCACGTCTTGCCGGTGTAGGCCCGGGTGACGACCGTGCCGTCCTCGGGAGTGCGCAGCAGCGCCTCCTTGTAGCCGGCCACGGTGCGGGCCTCTGGGGTGGCGATGAAGCGGGTGCCGACCCAGACGCCGTCAGCGCCGAGCGCCAGCGCGGCGGCCAGCCCCCGGCCGTCGACGATCCCGCCGGCGGCCACCACCGGCACCCGGCCCCCGACGGCGTCGACCACCTGCGGGACGAGCGCCATGGTCGCCACCTTGCCCGTGTGGCCGCCGGCCTCGGTGCCCTGGGCGACGACGAGGTCGCAGCCGGCCTCGACGGCGGCCACGGCGTGGCGGACCTTGCCGCACATGTTGGCCACGAGGACGTTGTGCTCGTGGCAGAGGTCGATGACGTCGCGGGGCACCCCGAGCCCGGCGACGAAGAGGGTGGCGCCGCCGTCGATGAGGTCGCGGACCTTGGCCTCGAGGTCCTGCGGGGCGGCGGTGAGGAGGTCCACGCCGAAGGGCTTCGCGGTCAGGTCGCGGACGGCGGCGATCTCCTCGTTCATCTCGTCGTGGGACATCGTCGAGGCCCCCAGGCAGCCGAAGCCGCCCGCCTCGCTGACGGCGGCGACGAGGCGGTGGTAGGAGACCCCGCCCATGCCGGCCAGCATCACAGGGTGCTCGATCTCGAGGACGTCGGTCAGGCGGGTTCGCATGCGGCCATGCCTAGGCCGACTTGACCCGCGGGTCAAGCAGGGTGGCGGACCGGCCGGCCCGCGAACGCGCCGGGCCCCGCGAGCATCCCCCGGTGCCAGCGCCGCGGGGTGGCGAGCACGGCGCGGGGGTAGTCCTCGAACAGCCACCGGGCGAAGTTCCGGCGGGTCCAGTCGGTGAGCCCGGCCACCCGCACGGCCGCCCGGGCGCCCTTGCGGTGGCGCAGCGCACGGATGAGCAGCACCGAGAGGCGGTGGTCGGCCACGAGGGCGTCGGTGGCGAGGCGCCGGTACCGGTCGGTGACCGCGGCGGCGTCGAGCCCGCCCGCCTCGATGGCCCGGGCGGCCAGCTGCCCGGTGAGGAGCGCCTGGCCGATGCCCTCGCCGGTCATCGGGTCGGTGGCCGCGGCGGCGTCGCCGACGAACAGGGTGCGGGCGGTGCAGAGCTCGACCTGATCGATGCGGGCGGGGATCGGCCAGGCCCGGTGCGGCGCCTCGGGGCGGGCGTCGGGGCCGAGGACCTCGCGGATGTGGGGGCGACGGAGCAGGTCAGGCCACAGGTCCTTCATGTCCTGCACCCGGGCCACCTTGCCGCCCCGCTGGATCCCGAAGCCGACGTTCGCCCGCCCGTCGGGGAGCGGGAACGACCAGGCGTACCCCGGCAGCAGGTCGGGCTCGAACCACACGAACAGCTCCCGCGCCGCCCGCGGCCCGACGTCGCAGAAGTACTGCCGGAACGCGTGCCACTCCCCGCGGTAGCCCTCGGTGGCCACGCCGAGGAGCTTGCGCAGGGGCGACCACATGCCGTCCGCCCCGACCGCGTAGCGGGCGTGGACGGCGCCGCCGCCGGCCAGCCCGAGGACGACGCGGTCGGCGCGCTCCTCGGCGGCCACGACGGCCTGCCCCTCGAGGAGCGTGGCGCCCGCCTCCACGGCGCGCTGGACGAGGGCGTGGTCGAGCTCGGCCCGTCGGGCGACGACGGCGTGGTGGCCCTCGCCGCGGGGGAGGGGGAAGGTGACCTCCCGGCCTGAGGGGGAGACGACGACCACGTCCTGCACCGGCTGCCACGACGGGATGCGCTCCGGCTCGAGGCCGAGCGACTCGAGGATGCGCAGCGCGGCGGCGGTGAGCCCGTCCCCGCAGATCTTGTCGCGGGGGAAGCGGGCCCTGTCCACGAGGACGACCTCCCGGCCGGAACGGGCCAGCTCGATGGCGGCGGCCGACCCGGCGGGGCCGGCGCCCACCACGACCACGTCGGCGACGATCGGGGCGCTCCCCGCGGCAGCCGTGCTCGCCGCGCCCATCGTCAGCAGAACTGGCCCTCGCCGGGCCGGTACCGGGCCCGGAACGTGTCCTGCTCGGTCCGCCCGTCCGGGTAGGTCCGGGTGCGGGTGGTGGTGACGACCTTGCAGGCACCCGACATCGACTCGGTGATCCCGGTCTGCTCGGCGGTGGCGTAGGTCGTGGAGTAGAGCGTGACCGTGAGGCTCGAGTCCGTGTACGAGGTCCAGATGAGCACGCCGTAGGGCGTGTTGTTGGTGATCTTGAGGTCGGGGCTCGGGTAGCCCATCGTGGCCTCGCGCCCGTACGGGTACCGACTGAAGTACTCGGAGTGCGCCTGGTACTCGGGGATGTCGAGCCCGGCGAAGTAGGCGGCGTTGAACAAGGTGGTGGCGAACTGCGAGATGCCGCCTCCGATCTCGTCGACGTGCTGGCCGTTGCGGATCGCTCCGGCCGGGACGAAGCCCTTCTCGGCCGTGCGCCGGCCGACGTAGCCGTTCACCGAGAAGGTGCCGCCGGGCGGGATCACCGCGCCTCGGACCAGGTCCGCGATCCGGTGGATGTTGGTGACCCGGGCGCCGCCGGGGGCGTGGTAGGTCGTGAAGCCCGGGCCGGCCGTGGTGGGCTGCCCGTCCCGCCAGGCGTGGTTGCCGCCGACCGGCTCGACGATCCCGTACGCCTCGGCGTCGGCCGTTGTGAACGCGGCCCGGCCCTCGACCAGGTCGAGGGCCACCGAGGTGACGCCGTCCTCGAGCGCCTCCAGGATCCGGGTCGGGGCGTCGTCGGCGCAGCACACGAGACCGGGCTGGTCCGGGATGATCACCGGCCGGCCGCCGTCGACGGTGAACCGGGCGTCGACCGGAGCGCCCTCGATGTCGGCGAACGCGCTGCGCAGCGCGGGTGCGACCAGCTCGGGGTCCAGCACCAGTCGGGCGGTGCCCTCGTCGGTCTCGAGGCGCACCCAGCTCCGCAGCTGGTCCACGTCGAGGGTGCGCTCGCCGGCCGGCGTGCGGATCTGGATCGGCTCGGCGAAGAGCGACTCGGCCCGCGCCGCAGCCTCCTCGGCGGCCTCGTCGGGGAGCTGCGGGGGGATGGGCTCGGGCTCGACGACCACCTCGACCGTCTCGCCGAACGGGACGGCGCTGGCCGCCTCGGGCAGGCGCGCCGCCACCTCCTCGGGGTCGATGCCCCTCCCCGGCACGCCGGGCACGGCGGTGAAGACCCCATCGACGAGCTCGAGCGCGGGCTCGGTGGGCGCGACGCGGTCGTCGCCCTCGAGCGCGACCGTCGCTCGCGCCACCTGGTCCCCGCTCACCCGGAAGTGGACGTCGGCGTGGCGCTCGTCGAAGAAGGACCGCATCCACGCCAGCGGACGGACGAGCACGAAGGTGTCGCCGTCCACGTCGAGGACGGCTCGAGCGGTGCGATCGACGTCGAGGAGGAGGCCGATGTCGCGGGCCACGGTGCGGTAGCGGTGCTCGCCGGCCACGAGCTCGACCGGGGTGTCCTCGAAGTCCCGGGCCAGCGCGTCGAGGCGCGGCCGCAGCGCCGACTCCGACAGCCCGCTCACGTCCTCGCCGGCCACCGAGACGTTGCGGGCGACGCCACCCGAGCTCGTGTCGACGGCCCAGGCGATGACGGCGAGCAGGAACAGCACCACGGGCGCGAGCACGACCGGGAGCACCCAGCGACGACGACGAGCGCCGCGCGCCGCGAGGTGCGCGGGTGCGACGTCGACCGGATCGGGCAGCTCCGGGGCGTCCGCCTCGAGCTGGGTGGGCTGCTCGTGCATGGGCCGCTCAGCCTCGCACGTCGGGGAGGGGCTGCGGAATTCGCACCGCCGCGATCGATGCGCTAATCAGAGGTCTTGACCGCGCGGTCAAGGCGGCCGTGCCAGTGTCGACCATGGGGGTGAGCACCGAATGACCAAGCTGTGCGAGGGGCGGGTGGCGATCGTCACCGGCGCCGGACGGGGCATCGGGCGGGAGCACGCGCTGCTGCTGGCCGCCCACGGCGCCAAGGTGGTGGTGAACGACCTGGGCGGCTCGATGTCGGGTGAGGGCGCGGACGTCGGTCCGGCCCAGCAGGTCGTGGACGAGATCCGGGCCCTCGGCGGCGAGGCCGTCGCGAACACCGACGACATCAGCGACTGGGAGGGTGCGCAGCGCCTGATCCAGACGGCGATCGACAGCTTCGGCGGCCTCGACGTCCTCATCAACAACGCCGGCATCCTGCGGGACCGCATGCTCACGAACATGAGCGAGGAGGAGTGGGACGCGGTCATCAAGGTGCACCTGAAGGGCACCTTCGCCCCGTCCCGCCACGCCGCCGCCTACTGGCGGGAGCGGGCCAAGGCCGGCGAGACCAACGACGCCCGGATCATCAACACCTCGTCGCCGTCGGGCATCTACGGCAACGTGGGCCAGACCAACTACGGCGCGGCGAAGGCCGGCATCGCCGCCTTCACGATCATCGCCGCCAAGGAGCTCGCCCGCTACGGGGTCACGGTCAACGCGATCGCCCCCGCCGCGCTGACCCGGATGACCGAGAACCTCGGCATGGGCCAGGCCGACGAGGAGACCAAGGCGATGATGAGCCCGGCCCACATCGCCCCGATCGTGTGCTGGCTGGCCAGCCCCGAGTCGGCGCAGGTCACCGGCCGGGTCTTCGACGTCAGCGGCCGGATGCTGTCGGTCTCCGAGGGCTGGCACCGCGGCCCGACGATCGAGAACCCCACCGACGACCCCGTCGAGCTCGGCCCCCAGGTCGTCGACCTCGTCGGCAAGGCCCGCCCCAACGCCAACATGCTCGGCTTCGACGAGGCCTGAGCCACCCGGGAAGGAGCACCCATGCCCATCAACCCCGACGCCGTCGGCGCCCGGTCCGAACCGATCCGCCGCAGCTGGACCAGCAAGGACTCGATCATCTACGCCCTCGGCGTGGGCGCCGGCGCCGCCAACCCGCTCGAGGAGCTGGAGTTCACCACGGAGAACACCTCGGGCACGCCCCAGCGGGCCCTTCCCACGATGGCGGTCGTGCTGGCTCCGATGGGTGCCGGCTGGGACAAGATCGGCTCGTTCAACCCCGCGATGCTCGTCCACGGCGAGGAGGGCGTCACCCTGCACCGCGAGCTCCCCGTCGAGGGCGAGCTCGAGGCCGTCGGCGAGATCACCGGGATCTACGACAAGGGCAAGGGCGCCGTCGTGGTCACCGAGACCCACGCCACCCTCGTCGAGACCGGCGAGCCCCTGTTCTCGGTGCGGATGTCGGCCTTCATCCGCGGCGAGGGCGGCTGGGGCGGCGATCGCGGTCCCTCCGGCGGCGGCAACGAGCCCCCGGACCGGGCCCCCGACCACGAGGTCACCGTCTCGACCCGACCGGACCAGGCGCTGCTCTACCGCCTCTCGGGCGACCGCAACCCGCTGCACAGCGACCCGGCCTTCGCCGCCATGGGCGGCTTCGATCGGCCGATCCTCCACGGCCTGTGCACCTACGGGTTCACCGGACGGGTGCTGCTCCACGAGCTCTGCGGCAGCGATCCCGCCCGCTTCCGGTCGATGGACGGCCGCTTCAGCTCGCCGGTCCTGCCCGGCGAGTCGCTCACGGTGCGGGCTTGGCTCGACGGCGACGGCTCGGCCATCTTCCAGACCTGCGGCCAGGACGGCCGGGTGGTCATCGACAACGGGCGCGTGACCTTCAGCTGAGCGCTCAGCGCCGCTCGGAGCCCTCGGTCCGGGCTCGGGCGCCGGCCGACCGGCCGTCGTCCGGGCCCGGCGCCGCGCCGGGGGCTCGTCGGTCGGGGTCGGTGCCGGCCGACGCGCCGAGCAGGTCGAGGTGCTCGCTCAGCGGCCGGGGCCGTCCGAGGTGGAAGCCCTGCCCGAAGCGGGCGCCGAGGGCCGCCACCACCTGGGCCTCGGCCTCGTGCTCGATCCCCTCGGCGACGACGTCGACGCCCATCTCGGCGGCGTAGCCGACGACGGCCCGGGCCATCGCCTGGCGAGCCGGGTCGATGTGGATGTCGCGGACGAGCTCGAGGTCGAGCTTGATCAGCTCGGGTCGCAGGTGCAGCACGTGGGAGAAGCTGGCGTAGCCGGCCCCGGTGTCGTCGACCGCGAGGCGAGCCCCGCGCCGGCGCCAGGGCTCGAGGGCGAGGACCAGCCGGTGGTAGTCGTCGACGGGGGCGTGCTCGGTGAGCTCGAGCACCACCCGGTCGAGGGGCCGGTCGATGAGCACCTCGCCGAGCCGGCCGGAGAGCACCGTGGCCGGCGACACGTTGAGCGCGACCGAGAGCGGTGGTGGGAGGGCGTCGAGGAGCCGCAGCGCGCCCCGGCTCACGGCGAGCTCGAGCGCGACCCGCCGACCGACCCGCTCCGCGTGCGCGAACCACTCGGCGGGGGAGCGGGCCGGGATCGTCTGGAACCGGGTGAGCGCCTCCACGCCGACCGGCTGGCGCCGGACCAGGTCGAAGATCGGCTGGACCACCGTCGTGAACCGGCGCTGGGCGATCACCTGGTCGACGGCGTCGACGTCGCGCTGGCGGCGCAGCGCCTCGCGCTCTTCGGCGTCGAGGCGGACCGACAGCGCGTCCATCGCCACCTGACCGACGGCCGGAGCCAGGTACGCGCGGCCCTCGACCGCGGCTCGGAGCGCCTCGGCGATCCGATCGGGCGGGGACCCCTTCTGGACGAACCCGTGGATGCCGGCCCGCAGGAGGGGCAGGACGCTCGGCTCGTCGGCGTCCGCGCTGAACACCACCAGCCGCGTCTCCGGGACGAGCGCGCCGATCATCCGCGCCGCGTGCAGGCCGCCGCCGGGCATGTGGAGGTCGATGATCGCGACGTCGGGGCGCAGGTGGTCGACCTCCCGCACGGCGCCGTCGGCGTCCGAGGCCGTGCCGAGGAGCACGAAGCCCTCGACGTGCAGGACCGCGCGGAGGTAGTCGACGACGTGCGGCTCGTCGTCTGCGACGACCACCGTGATGGCACGCCCGGGACCTCCCATCCGGTCTCCTCTCCCAGCAGGGCTACCCGGCTGCCTACCCCTGACCGCGGCGTTCGACACGGCGGGGCCGACCTCCTGTCGGCCGCCGGCCGCAAACCGGCGGTCCCTGGGCCCGCGGGGCTAGAAGAGCGTGGCCTGGGCTCGCTCGATGCCGCGGAGGGCGTCGTAGTCCACCTCCACGCAGGTGATGCCCCGCTCGGCGGCCAGCGCCCGGGCCTGGGGCTTGATGACCTGGGCGGCGAAGATGCCCCGCACCGGCCGCAGCGTGGGGTCGCGGTCGAGGAACTCGAGGTAGCGGGCCAGCTGCTCCACGCCGTCGATGCCGCCCTGGCGCTTGATCTCCACCGCCACGGCCCGGCCCTCGGCGTCGCGGCACAGGAGGTCCACCGGGCCGATCTCGGTGCGGTGCTCCCGGCGCACGAGCACCATGCCCGGCTCGAGCTCGTGGCAGGCGGCGGCCAGCAGCTCCTGGAGGTGCGCCTCCACCCCGTCCTTCTGGAGGCCCGGGTCCACGCCCAGGTCGTGGGAGGTGTCCGACAGGACCTCGTCGATCGTGATGACGAGCTGCTCGCCCTTGGGGTTGGTGACCGTCCAGCGACCCGGCTCCTCGCTGAGCCGGTTCGGCGCGTTCATCCAGTTGAGGGGCTTGTAGGCGCCGCCGTCGGCGTGCACGGCCACGCAGCCGTCGGCCTTCACCATGATCAGCCGGGTGGCCATCGGCAGGTGCGCCGAGAGGCGTCCCTCGTAGTCCACCGAGCAGCGGGCGATCACCAGGCGCATCCCCCGAGTCTGGCGCGCGG